>Ga0136616_10001171_pt1 | contig 13605 bp, 14 predicted proteins | sample AntDrymUQ2992106_2_FD_106648 | JGI IMG/M metagenome (GOLD analysis project Ga0136616, IMG submission 106648) | Polar desert sand microbial communities from Dry Valleys, Antarctica - metaG UQ299 (21.06) | ecosystem: Environmental > Terrestrial > Soil > Desert | place: Antarctica: Dry Valley...
GCCGACGTCGCCGACGAGGACGAGGCGGCATGAGCCCCGCGCCCGCTTCGTTCGGTCTCACCTGGTGGGGGCAGCGCTGGATCGCGGCGCTCGAGGCGCTGGGCGCTGTCTACGCCAACCGGCTGCCCCGCGGACGGACCTACGCGCGGGCCGGACGTGTGACCGACCTGACGGTGGCGCCCGGAGCCGTCACGGCGAAGGTTCGCGGCAGCCGCGCCCGGCCCTATCGGGTCACGCTGCGCCTGCCGGTGTTCGACGAGGACACGTGGGACCGCGTCGTCGCGGTGCTGGCCGGGGAGCTGCGCCATGCCGCCGCCCTGCTGGACGGGCGGATGCCCGAGGACGTCGACGAGGTCGTGGCCAGCCGCGGCGTCTCCCTGTTCCCGCGCCCCCGCGAGCTCGCCACCACCTGCTCCTGCCCGGACGACGCGAACCCGTGCAAGCACGTCGCCGCCGTCCACTACGTCCTCGCGCAACGCTTCGACGCCGACCCCTTCCTGCTGCCCGCTCTGCGTGGGCGCGACCGCGACGCGCTGCTCGCCGCCCTGCGGGCCGCCCGGGCCGGCGCCGCCGAGGTCACGGTGGACGTCCAGGACCCCCTCGCCCCCGTCCCCCTGGGCGAGCTGGTCGCCCGAGACCTGCTCCAGGCCCGCGGCGACCTCACCGCGGTGCGCCTGCGCCCCCAGGCACCCGCCGAAGCGGGCGCCGTCCTGGTGCGGCTCGGACCGCCGCCCAGCGCGGCCGAGGTCGCCGAGGAGCTCGACGCGCTGGTCGCGGGCGCGGCCGAGGTGGCCTGGCGACTGCTGACGGCCGATGCGGAACCGGACGCGGAGCCTGCACTCGTCGCCGAGGTCCGCAGGCGCGGCCCCAGCACCAGCCGTGACCTCGCCGCCGCTGTGGACCTCCCCCTCCCCCAGGTCCGCGAAGAACTCCGCACCCTCGTCGCCGAGGGCGCTCTCACCCGCAGCGGCCACGCGCGCAGCATCCGCTACCAGCTGTGAGAGCTACTCGTCGAACGGGTTGAGCACGGCCACGCCGGTGCGGGCGATGTCTGCGGTGTTGCGGGTGACGAGTGTCATGCCGTGGATCTTCGCCGTGGCGGCCAGGAGTGCGTCGACCGGTGCGAGCGAAGCGGGGGCGTTGAGCCGGCCCCACTCCTCGGCGACCTCGGTGGTGACGGGCAGGAGGCGGTCGGCGTAGTCGCGGTGCAGGCGTGCCAGCCAGGTCGCGAAGACGGTCGCTTGGGCGGGGTCGCGGCGCCGGAGGCGCTCGACGCCCTGCCGGATCTCACCGATCACCAAGACGCTGAGGAACAGCTCGCTGCTGCGCACGCCCCGCAGCCAGCGCGTGACGTTGGGGTCCCCCTCCCGATTGCGAGCCTCGGACACGACGTTGGTGTCCAGGAGGAAGGTCACAGCTCCACGCTCCGAACCCTGTCGTCCCGTTCGACCTCGAGCTCTCCAAGGTCCGGTATGGACAGCAGGAAGTCCTTGAAGTCCTCGCGGTCACCGGTCAGCTTGTGGAACTCCTCGGCGGCCACGACCACGACCACCTCTCGGCCATGACGGGTCACCGACTGCGGACCCTCCCCCAACGCGCGGTTCACCAACTCGCTGAACCGCTGCTTCGCCTCCTGCAGTTGCCAGGCCATCTTCTCAACTCCGTCTAGTCTGTCCAGACACTACAGCCTAGCGCAAGGCGATCGCCCTCGGTGCGACGGTCCGCGTCTCCCTACCCCAGGTCGACGAGGCCCCAGGTCGACGAGGTCCTCGCCGACCCCCTCACCGACCTCAGCCTTGCGCTAGGGGGCGTCAGGCTCCGCGGCCACACCGTCTGGCTCGGTCATGATGAGTCGAGGTCGAAGGTGGCGAGCGGGCCCACGCACTTCGCGCGGCTGCTGTCGTCGACCCGGGCGAAGGCCTCGTCGAGCAGGACGAGCCGTGGCCCAAGCAGCTCAGCCGAGGTCGAGCTCGTCGGTGTCGGGGGCCGCAGCGGGGCCACGCTGACGGACGGGCTCGAACCAGCGGCCCTCGGGAGGAAGGTTGAACAACGTCACCCGCGGCGGGAGCGGCACCGCGAACAGGTCGGGAACCTCGCTGAGGTCGACGAACTCCACGTGTTCACTGCGCAAGAAGGCGCCGGCATACTCGGCGAAGCCGAGCACGGTCACGGGCGCCCCGGCCCTTCCCAGCTCTTCGGCGACCGGCAGGAACGCGCGGGCGTCGTGCGACACCAGCACGATGTCGGCGAGTTCCTGCGCCGGCTGCGCCACGAGGTAGTCGACGACATCGTCGTCGATGTCGCTGTCGGCGATCTTCGGCTTGCAGAAGACGCGATAACCGGTCTGGTTGAGCCACAATACCCAGGGGGCCACCTTCTCCGCCGCCTCGGTGCGGATGTTCAGGAAGACGGCCGCTTCGTCGGAGGCGTCCCCGTCGACCTGCCGGCCGCGGAACCAGCGCAGGAGGGCGTCATAGTCGGGACGCTCGCGAGCGGTCGCGCGGCGCCCGAACACATTGGACACGGTCATATCGAGGTTCGGCGCGTCGACCGCCAACAACCGCTTCACCATCTTGCTCCTCCTCCCGTCACGCTCGGCACGGCCCGCGTTTCGACCCTACCGACCCTCCCAGCGTTCGTCGTCATCCTCCCAGCGGTCGTTGCGACCCTCGACCTTCTGCTGCCAGTTCAGCGCCTCCTCCCGCGAGGCGTACGGACCCATGCGGAACTGCGCGGGGCAGCCTGGGCCCCGCTCGGCGCGGTCATCCTTCGTGCACCAGTACCACTGCTCGCTGTCGGTCGTGCTCACCGTCGTCCTTTCCCCCCTCGCGTTCCTCCGTCGCGCGTCGGGGGATCCTTCCGCTGCCCCCGCGCGTCCCATACCAGCACAGCGCAGCGCCTACGATCTGCACGACATCCACCACCGGGAGTGTGCACGCATGGCGAACGACGACCCGACACGGCGGATCCAACCGTGGGAGGAATCGACCCGGTCCCTCGACGACCGCGACGAGGCCGACGGCGTCACCCGGCGGATCGAGAGCCGCCCCGATGCCGAGGCGCGCACCCAGTTCCTCGGGCGGCGCGACGACGAGCCGGACGAGCGCATCGTGGACCCGCGGCGCGACGCCGAGACCCACGCGCTGCACCGCGACGAGGATCCGTACGCCCAGCCGGATGCCTACTCGGCCGACCGCGGCTACACGATCGCACTCGACGATGACCGCCACGACCCGCCGGCCCAGCGGGCCGAGTCCTCGCGCTCCACCGCGGAGGACCGGGACCGTCTTCCCCGCTGGGCGCTACCGCTCGTGGCGAGCATCCTGGGCTTCCTGCTGGGCGCGGTCGTCGTCCTGCTGGCGAATGGCGGGGGCGATAACAACCTCGTCCCCCGCCAGGCGCTCGTCGACGCGCAGGCGCAGGCGGCGACCGCGGTGCAGGACGCCCAGGCCGAGATCTCCAGCCGCGACGCCCGCATCGCCGAGGTCGAGGGTCAGCTGGCGCAGGCCGGGCAGAACCAGCAGGCGACCGACCGGGCTGCCGAGCAGGCGCTCGCGGCGCGGCAGACGGCGCTCGACGAACGGGAGGCGGCGCTGAACGCGCGCTCGACCTCCCTCGACGAGCGCGAGCAGGCGCTCCAGGACGGCAGCGGCTCACTGCCCGACGTCAGCGTCCCCGACATCCCGGGCGTCGACCTGCCGGACGTGAGCCTGCCCGACGTGGAGGTCCCCAGTGTCGAGGAGAGCCAGAACATCGTCCAGCGGATCCTCGACGGCATCGCCGGCCTGTTCGACTGACCCGCTCAGTCGCTCGAGACGCCCCCGGACGCCTCGGCCAGGTCGTTCTTGATCACGACCACCCGGTCCAGACCGGCCGTCCGCCCGGGCGCTGAAGCACAGCTCGTGGCGGCCGGCCTTCGAGTAGTACGGCCGCGGGGGTGCGCCATGGACGAGGGGTGGCGGGAGGGCGGGCCGTTAGCGAGTGGGCCGAGCGCGGGCGGGCCGTGGCGGTGACGCCCGAGGAGCGGCCGGACGCCTGAGGTTGCGTCCGGCCGCCCCGGGTTGTGGGTCAGGGACGGCAGGATGCGCAGGGGGCCAGCCCTGCGGCCACGGCCTCCTCGCGGGTCAGCGGGCGGGCGCTGACGCCCGCGAGCGCGCAGTGCGGCCGGTGGTAGCGACGGCCGGTCAGCGTGGCGACCACCTGCTGGGCGGTAGACGACGCCGCCTCACGCGCCTTACGCGCCGGGGTCCGTGGCCGCGCCGGAGCCTTGGCTGCCCGGGTGCGGGTGCGCCGAGGGATGGAGGTGCCACGGCGGGCGCCCACCCCGGCTTCGTCGCCGTCGACCGCCGCGGACGAGCTCGCAGCGGAAGAGCCCGCAGCAGCAGGGGCCGCGGCAACACGAGACCCCGCCGCCGCGGTGGACTCGGCGGCGGGGCGCTCGTGGGAGCCGAGAGCGGGGGTGGGGAGGACGGGAGCGGCCGGGCGGGGCGGTGGGACGGGGGTGAAGGGGGTGCGCTCGATGCTGCCGAGGGCGGGGGCTGCGAGCTGAGGCTCGCGGATGGCGGCGGGGCGGGAGGCCTGGGGCACACGCTCCAGGGAACCCAGGGCGGGCCGCGGGAGCTGGGGTTCGGCGAGCACCGTGGGCGCAGCATGCTGCTCGCCCGGCTGCGGCGTCTCGTCGCGCCCCGGTGGCGCCTCGTCGCGCCACGCGTCCCAGTACGCGGCGAGCCGGCCGGTGTAGACCTTCGTCGACTCGGCATAGAACCGCCGGCCGAGGCGGAACGCCTCGCGCTGGAGCTCGGCCCGGCGGCGGTCCACCTGGCCCACCAGCGTGTCGAGCTCGGCGGCGCCGTCGAACAGACCCGCGTCCTGGGCCAGGGTGGCGCGCAGCACCCCGAGATCGTGGTCGTCGCCCAGCAGCTCGGAGAGGCGGTGGGCTTGCTCGGAGAGCGGCTCCAGCACGGCCGGCCACGTCGGGGAGAGCAGGCGCAGGTGGTACCAGCTGTCCTTCGCGCGCTTGCGCCACTCGTGCAGCCGGTCCAGTGTGGGCTTGCGCTCCGCCCGCCGCGCCGCCTTGCGTCCGCGGTCGTAGGCCAACGTGAGCCCACCCTGCAGGGCCTTCCAACCGCCGCGGTCGAGCCGCACACGGTCGAGGCGGTCGCGTGACTTCGTCAGCTTCGCCACCACCTCGCCGACGAGGTCCGCGCTCCCCCCGGCCTGCTCGCTCGCGGCGTCCCGGCGCGACACGAGGACACCGCGGACGTCGTTGACCGCGGCCGTGGGCAGGTCGCCGGTGAAGCGGTCGGACAGGGCGTCGAGCGTGGCCACGGCGACCTGTGCGTCGCGTACGTCGGACAGCCGCAGCCCGGCGTCGCGCAGGCGGCCGTTCTCGCGGGCGTAGACCTTCTCGCCGAGCGGACCGCGCACCAGCCGCAGGACGGAGCGGGCCTTCTTCAGGTGCTTACGGGCGGCGTGGACCGCCTTGACCCGCTCGGCCTCGCGCTGGCCCCGGAGCTGAGCGATCGCGCCATCCAGCTCGTCGCTGAACAGGCGCGACAGCTCTTCGCGCAGCGGCCGTCCCGGGCTGAACTCGTACGTCACACCGCTCTCCTCGTCATCCCTGAGCCACCCGTCGTTCATTCTACGGACATGCTGCTGTGGCGGGCGTGGAGGAGGCGGCTACCAGCGGCAGTCGTCGCAGACGAGCAGCGCGACGCCCTCGGGGTCGCGGCGCTTGACCGCCAGGCGGCAGGAGCGGCACACGACCTCATCCGCGCGCAGCGGCGCGAGCGGCAGGACGCCGGACGGCTCCACGTCGCCGTCGCGCCCCCAGCCCTGCAGGCCGCGGGCGTCGTCGTCGTTCGGCTCGGTCACGGCGCGGATTGCATCCGCCCGCCTGCTCCTGGACTTCAGGTCGCTTCTCCTCCGACGCTCGGCCAACCACAGACTAATCAGTCGTCGCGGCGCCGGCTCGCGTGTCGTGATGGCGGCTCGCTCCACACCACGAACCCCCGAGGCATGGCGTTACGAACGGGAGGTGCGGCTGGTGGGGGGCCTCAGGAGTGATGTCCGCAGCCCGTGAGCAATGCGGTGGGTGGTTGTGCGCGTGCCGCGGCTCCGGGACCATCCAAGGTACCGGAGCCGCGGCCAGGCAGGACTAGCTGAGACGCAAGCCGTAGGCGGACAGGATCTCGTCGAGGGGCTGGAAGAAGGAGCGGAAGCCGACCGCGGAGCAGCCGGCGATCGAGCCGCCCGACACCACGCCCTGGCCCTGGCTGCCGGCGAACAGCGGGCCACCGCTGTCGCCCGGCTGGACGCAGACGTTGGTCTCGGTCAGCTGGCGGACCGTGCTCCCGGCGTAGTTCACCGTGACGTTGTAGCGCCGCACCGTGCCGCAGGTCGTGCCGGTCGTGGAGCCGGTCTTGCAGACGCTGCCGTTGACCGGCACCCGGCCGGCGCTGGAGATATCGAGGAAGCCCCCGTTGTTCAGGACCCCGCCCGTCGGTTGCAGTGCCGCGGGGTTGCTGATGCCGATGGCGCCGTAGTCGTTGCCCGGGAAGCTCGACGCGGCGGTCGGCCCGATGTTCTGCCCGTCGCCGCTCCACGTGGGGAAGCCGTCGGTGCAGTGACCGGCGGTCACTACGAACTGGCCACCGCTGCCGGAGACGGTGTTGAAGCCCGCGGAGCAGCGGCCGCCGCCGCTGCGCAGGATCGCCTCGCCGCCGTTGAAGTCCTGCAGCGCCGGGGGGGCGGCCGCCGTCTCCACGCCGACCGGCACGCCGAGTGATCGCGCCGTCGCGATCGTCGCGTCGGCGGCCGGGCCGCCGGCGCCGTCGGGTACGGTGATGACCAGCGAGTTCGTCGGCACGTCCACGCCCCAGGAGAGCCCCGGCGCACCGCCGACGGCGTCGAGGGCGGCCTGCGCCTGTTCGAGGCGAGCCAGGCTGTGCGCGACCCACACCGGTTCGGCGCCCTCGGCCCGGACCTGGTCGGCGCCGGCGGTGTCGAGCACCCCGACCCGCAGCGCTCCTGTCGCCGGGTCGATCCACGTGCCCGCGGCGCGGGCGCCGAGCGTGCCGGTGAGCCGCTCGGAGACCGCGGAGAGCCGATCCTGATCCGCCAGCCGGCGATTCGCATCCTGGACCGGGATGCCGAGCGCGTCTGCCAGCGAGGCCGCGGCCTGGGACGAGGGTTCGGCCGCCGAGGCGGCGGGGGCGGCCGTGACGGCGAGTAGGAGCGCGGCCAGAGCCGCGACGACGAGACGGGTCATGACACCGGGATTGAGGGCGCGCAGCGACATTCCTACCTCCTGGACGTGGGCGAGGGAAACAGACCCGAAGCACGTCGGACCATCGCGACGGTCCGACGTTGCGGCACGACCGATCGGTGAGTTGTTGCGCGGTGCTACTGATAGAGATTCTTCCGATATGGAAGCGTTGTGTCAAGGAGTAATGCGGTACGACGCGCGGTCGCGATTCGAGCTTAGGGGTCGCCGTGGGACCGCCGATATCAGCAGCATGCTGTCCTCACCCGCCCTCGCGCCGGAGTCCGAGGTCACGTTCGCGGCCCGTGCGCTGGTGGACAACGTCGAGCGGGTCGTGCGGGGCAAGCGTGCGGTAGTCGAGCTGGCGGTCGTGACGGTGCTCGCCGGCGGCCACCTGCTGCTCGAGGACGTCCCCGGAGTGGGCAAGACGCTGCTGGCCAAAGCGCTCGCGCGGTCGTTCGGCGGCGAGGTGACCCGGGTCCAGGGCGCGCCCGACCTGCTGCCGGCGGACCTCACGGGCTCCGGGGTGTACGCCGCGGACCGCGGGGAGTTCGTGTTCGTGCCGGGCCCGCTCTTCGCGCACGTGGTGCTCGTCGACGAGGTCAACCGCGCGACGCCCCGCACCCAGGCAGCGCTGCTGGAGGCCATGGAGGAGGGGCAGGTCACCGTCGATGGCGTCACCCGCCCGCTGCCGTCCCCGCACGTGGTCATCGCGACGCAGAACCCGCTGGAGCAGCACGGGACGTTCCCGCTGCCCGAGAGTCAGCTCGACAGGTTCACCGCCACCACGAGCATGGGCTACCCGACGGCTGGCGACGAAGCGGCCATCGTGCGGGCGCATCTGCGCGGCGCGCCGATCGCCGTGCTCGACCCGGTCCTCACGACCACCGACCTGGCCCGGCTGCGCGCCTCGGTGCGGGAGGTCGAGGTGGCCGACGAGGCCCTCGGCTACGCCGTCCGGCTGGTCGACGCGACCCGAGCGGCGCCGGGCGTGGTGCTCGGCGCGTCGCCGCGTGCCGCCGTGCAGCTCGTCACGGCGGCGCAGGCACGGGCCGCGCTGCAGGGGCGCGCCCACGTGCTGCCCGACGACGTGAAGCGTCTCGCCGTACACGTCCTTGCGCACCGCCTGCTCGTGGCCCGTGACGCGGCCGGCGCCGTGCCCGACCGTCGCGCGCTCGTGACGGCGCTGCTGTCGCGGGTGCCCGTCCTCGCCGCGTGACCGCCCCCTCGCCAGCGCCCAGCGCGACCGTGGCCGAGGACGGCTGGACCCGCTTGCGCGCCCGCCGCACCGTGCCGACCCGTCGCGGACTGCTGCACCTGCTGCTGGCCGGGGTGCTCTACGGGGCGGGGGCGAATGCCGGCGCGGGCTGGGTCGTGGTGCTCGCCGCAGGGCTGGCAGGCGCGGTGCTCGCAGGCTGGGTGACCACCCACCGGGCGGCGCGGCGCGTCGAGGCCCGCCGGGAGGTCCCGCAGCTGGGGGTGGCGGGAGTGGCGCTGGAACTGACCGTCGAGGTGCGGGCGCCGGTGGGCGGGCACGTGGTGGTCAGCGACGCGCTGTCCGGTGGCAGCGGCGCGGCGGCGGCGGGCGGGCGCTTCCGCGCACCACTGCGGCCCTCACGGGGCGCGCTCGAGGGCGCGGAGATCCGCGCGGAGCTGACCGACCGCCTGGGACTGGCGCGGTCAGGCGCCGCCGGCTTCGTCCGCTCACCGCTGCTCGCCGTACCGCCGGTTCCCGCCGCGACCACAGCGCCGCGGCCGGCCTCGGCGCAGCTCGCGGAGCAGGCGGCCACGGTCCGGGCGCGCTCCGGCGTCGAGTTCGCCGGCCTGCGCGCCTACGCGCCCGGCGACCCTGCGCGCTCGGTGCAGTGGCGCGCCTCAGCCAGGCACGGCCGACTCATCGTGGGCGAGCCCCAGCGGCAGGCCGGCCCTGCCCTGCGCGTCGCGCTGGCGGGTGGGACGTGGGAGCGGGGGTCGCTGGACCGGGCGGCCGAGCGGGTGTGCGCGCTGGCGGCTGCGGCCGAGCGGGCCGGGCGGCCGGTCGAGGTCGCCGCGGACGGGCTGGTCCTACCCTGGTCCGACGCGGTCCGCCGCGACCTCGCGCTCCTCCCGCCGCACGCCAGCGCTCCTCCCCGGCCGCTGGCCCCGCCGCCGCCGGCAGCGCTCGAGACGTGGACCATCTCCGCCGCCGACGTCGTCGAGGGCGGGACATGAGCGGGGCGCTGGCGTGGGTGCGGGCGGCCAACCGCACCGGGCGTCCCGAGGAGGACAGGGGGCTGCGGGTCGCCGTGGCGTGCGCGGTCGGCGTGTCGGTGCTCGGCGTCGCGGTCACCGGCGCGGCGCCCCTGACCGACGCCGTGGTGGTCACGCCCCTGCTGGCCGCGGGCTTCGCGTGGAGTCACGTGCGCCGCGCCGCGGACAACTCGGCGATGAAGGCCCTGCTGGCGCTCGGCGCGCTGCTCGCGCTGTGGCGGTTCTTCGGCGCAGTGCAGGTTTCCGCCAGTCTCGACGACACCCGCCAGCCTCTCGCCCAGCTCTTCCTTGCCGTCCAGGTCCTGCACGCCTTCGACGTGCCCGCACGCCGCGACCTCGGCTTCTCCCTCGCAGCCTCGCTCACCCTCGTGGCGCTCGCGGGCACGGCGACGACCGGGCTCTCCTTCGGGTTCGTCCTCGCGCTGTACCTGGGCATCGCCGCCTGGGCGTCGGCCGGGCTGCAGCGCTCCTCCGCACGGCAGCGGGCTGAAGCCCTGTCCCCCATCACGGCCCTCATCGCGGCGCCGGACGCCGGACGCGCAGCCGACTCGGCGCCTGGCGCGGCGTTGCGGACCGCGGCCACCGCGCTCGGCCTGCTCGTGGCAGCGGGTCTGGTGTTCTCCGTGCTGCCGACCCCCGCTCGCGCCCGGCTGGCCGGGCTGCCGTTCTCGCCCCTGCCCGGCGCCGCGCTGCCCGACGCTGGCGTCGTGAACCCGGCGCTGCCGTTCGCGGGCCTGCAGGCCGGCGGCGACAGCGTGGGCAGCGAGGCCACCGGCTACTTCGGCTTCGCCGAGTACATGGACCTGCGCACCGCCGGGCACCCGTCCGACGACCCGGTGCTGCGCGTCCGCGTCGACCGCCCGCGCCTGCTCCGGGGGATCGTGTTCGACACCTACGACGGGCGCTCGTGGCAGCGGTCGTCGGCACAGCCCGAGGCACTCACCGGCCCCCCGGTCGAACTGGCCGAGCCGCTGGGTGACCTGGCGCAGCGGCGCCAGGTCACCACCACCGTCGAGCTGCTCGCCGACACCCCGAACCTGTACTTCGCGCCAGCGGACGCGCTGCGGGTGTGGTCGGCCGGCTCGGTGGCCCAGTGGGACGACGGCACCCTCACCACCGGGGCGACCCACGGCGCGGGGACCGTCTACTCGGTGGTGTCCCAGATCGACGTGACCCCGGTCGAACGCCTGCGTGCGGCCACACCGGCCCGCGACCATCTGTCCGACACGGACCGCGCCCGCTACCTGCAGCTCCCGCCGGCCCTGCCCCAGCGGGTCCGCGACCTCGCCGAGGACCTCACCGTCGGGATCGACACGCCGTACGGGCGGGCAGAGACGGTGCAAGCCTGGCTCGGCGAGCACGTGGAGTACGCGCTGGGCGAGCCGCCACCGCCAGGCGGCGCCGACGTGGTGGACCACCTGCTGTTCACCTCGCGCCGCGGCTGGTGTGAGCCGATCGCGACATCGATGACGGTGCTGCTGCGCGCGGCCGGGGTGCCCGCGCGGGTCGCCACCGGCTTCCAGCCGGGCACTCGCCAGCCGATCACCGGCTGGTGGACCGTCCGTGCCTCGGAGGCCCACGCTTGGTCCGAGGTCTGGGTGCCGGGCCACGGCTGGGTCGCCTTCGACCCCACCGGCGCCGTCCCGCTGGCCCTGGACCCGGACCCGCCCGCGCCACGGCCGCCACTGTTCGCCGCACTCGCCTGGCTGCGCGCCCGCGTCCCTGCGCTGGACGCCGACCCGCTCGCCGTCGCGCTGCTCGCGGTGGCCGCCGCGCTCGGCGGGGCGGCGCTCGGTGGGGCGGCCCTCGCCCTGCGGCCGGCCCTGCGGTTGCGCGCCCTCGCCCGCCTCGGCCGCCGCCCACCGGCCACGCCATTCGCCCGGCTCCTGCGCCTGCTGGCGCAGCGGGGGCTGCCCGCCGAGCCGTGGCGGACACCTCGCGAGGTGGCCGCCGCCGCCCGCCTCGCCCGCGCCGACCTCCCGCCCGACGCGCTGTCCACGCTGGTGCAGGAAGAGGAGGCCCGCCGTTACGCCCCCACGACACACTCCTGCGAACTGGCCGCCCACGCCGAGCACGCCCTGCGCGAGCTCGCCGACACCCTCCGCCGCTGAACCGCTGTCCACCCGCGTGACCATCCCCAGACGTGCACGGGTGGGTTCTAGCGAGCCGGCTCGGGTTCGGTGAGCCTGTCGTTGGCCGGGGCGGCGGGGCCTGTCAAGGTTTGACGGCGTCGAGGCGCGCCCACAACACCCGAGGCCCCACCGCCGCCGTGCCCAGGACGGCGAGCCGCTCGCGCAGCCCGCGGTCCGCCGTGACCACGACCATCAGCGCCCGGTCCGCGTCGGCGCCGACCAGCTCCACGATGCGGTCGTCGGCCGCATCGGCGCCCGCCCGCCGCGCGTAGCGCACCGCGACCGGGCCATCGTGCTCGGGCAGGTCGGGCAGCGGGCGACCATCGAGAACCATGACGAACGTGTCATCGCCGGTGTCGGCCAGGGCGGTCAGCCCGGCGTGCAAGCGCCGCACGGCGCCGTCGCGGTCGCGCCACCAGCCGTCGGGACGGGCGCCGATGACGTTCATCCCGTCGACGAGGAACCGCGCCATGAGCGAGGTGACCCTCTACTGCACGGTCAGGCGACCGTGCTCATCGCGAGCCACCGGCCCGACACAGCGGCCAGAACCGGGCCTAGCCCTGGACGAGACGCTCGTAGCCGGGCATGCGCCGGTGCAGCGCGAGGAAAACCCGCTGCCCCGGACCATGACGCCGTCATCGAGCCGAAAGGCAGCAGCGTGCCAGGGGCACACCAAGCAGCCCTGAGCGTCGATGCGGCCCTCGGACAGGTCGGCGAACTGGTAGCGGCAGCGCCGCTCACGGCGTGGTACTCGTCGCCGGTGTTGGCAACCGCCCAGGGGCGGCGCGGACGACCTGGCGGGGTGCGGGTTCGGGTCTACGGAGGCGCCGGTCATGCCGCTGTTCTGCCCGCCGGTGGGCCCGGTCATGCCGCGCCGCCGCCAGATGCGTTCGGTGTCACGCACCTCGTCCGACACCACGAGGCCCAGGTACTCGGCGACGCGCTCGGAGGCGAGGCGGCCGGGTGCGATCGCGGCCGTCAACTCGGTCACGCCCTCGGTCGCGAGCCGCCCGGCCATCCCGTTGCGGCCTCCCTCGCCAGGCCGCGCCCTGGTGCTCCGCGCCGGCGACCCAGGCCAGCTCCGCACCCGGCGGGTGCGCAGCGGGCGCTGCGCGACGGCTGCGAGGTCGCTGCGCAGGGCCACGCCGCAGCAGGCGTCCCACTCCACCTCCGCATCGTGGCCCCCGGCATCGCCCAACCGGCCAGCGCCTCGGCGTAGGCCATCTGCCAGGCGGTGTCGTCGCGCTTCGACCAGCCGGGTGTCTCGGCGGCGGCGAGCGCCTGGGCGGCCATCTGGACCCGCCGGTCCGCAACCGACAGCAGCAGGTCGCGCACGGTCGGGTCCAGGTCGGGGTCTGCGACGAACTGGCGCAGGTGGCGTACGCGCCCGTCGACCGCGATCGCGCCCTGGTGCGACGTCAGTTCGCCGGCGATCAGGCGCAGCAGGGTGGTCTTGCCGGTCCCGTTCGCGCCCCCCGCGCGGGGCCTACCCGCGTGACGGCGGGCCGACAGGTACCATCGGCCCAGAGGCGTGCGCCAGGCGCGCCGTCTCGGACCCCTGACGCGTCGTGCTGCGGCGGCGACGGCACCGCTCCCGGGGTCACCAGATTACGACCCCGGCGACGCATCCTGCGCGCCGGCCCGTCCGGTGGCGCCCTGCGCCGCCGCGCACTGAAGGCTTCTCATGTCCCGCTCCCCCAGCCGCGGCGCGTCCTCGCGCCGCCAGCCCTCCGAACCCACCCGAGGCGGCGCCCACCGCAACGGCGCGCCCCGCACCGGCGCCACCCGCTCCGACTCCAGCACCCGCGGCGGCGTACCCCGCGAGGGCTCCGCAGGCCGTGCTCGCTCTGGCGGGCGGTCCCGCCCGGGAGCTCACGGCGACCAGGCAGCAGGACGCGCCGCTCAGACCACGGCGGGCGCACGGCCGACCGCCGCGGCGCCCGCGGCGCCCGCGGCGCC
>Ga0136616_10001172_pt1 | contig 13599 bp, 10 predicted proteins | sample AntDrymUQ2992106_2_FD_106648 | JGI IMG/M metagenome (GOLD analysis project Ga0136616, IMG submission 106648) | Polar desert sand microbial communities from Dry Valleys, Antarctica - metaG UQ299 (21.06) | ecosystem: Environmental > Terrestrial > Soil > Desert | place: Antarctica: Dry Valley...
AACATCGCCCAGAAGGTCTCCGGCTGCTGGCGTACCCTGCCCGGCGCCCAAGCGTTCGCCGCGGTCCGCAGCTACGTCTCCACGCTGCGCAAACACCGCCAGCCCATCCTGCCCGGCCTCCGCGCCGCCTTCGACGGCAACCCCTGGCTACCGCCCGCAACCGCTACCTGAACAGATACCGAGGATCTTCCTTCGGGCAGACGGAGGCTGAACTATCCGTGGGCTAGTGGACTGTGGGGGAAGGACGCCCTTCTTCCATGACGATTCCTTCAGCAGCCCCCAAGCGGCAATCCATAGTGTCAGACGGGTGGACCCGAATCTGAACCTGGTCCGGCGCACAGCGCCGTTCAGCCTTATCGAGGCGAGCAGCGGCCGGGCCCATCGAGCGGCGAACGCGCGGTGAAGGACAAGCCCCCTGTTCACGCGCGACCAATCACCGGTCGCATCCGTCGGGCTCCGCTGTCAGAGCAGTGCATGTGTGGACATGTGCTGCACAGCGGCCCTGGCGCGTGATGCAGTCGAGGCAGGCGGTCACCGGGCCGTCTGTGGGCCGTCAGAGGTCGCACGACCCCGCGAGGCCTCGCGAGATGTGGAGAGCTATCAGCCCAGGTCACCGGGCATCTGCGGGTACCGCCGCGGGTCACCGCTTTGCGCTCAGAAGAACCAGTAGTTCTCACCCACCCGGTAGCGCAGGGCCCCGAGCGGTTCCGGGTCGGGTGCGAGTCCGAGCCTAATCCGCATACCAGACCCGGGTCGATCCAGGTCGCCGACCGAGATCGTCGGGGGTACGGGGCAGTCCTTGAGCACGCTGTTCTCCCCTTATCGATCTTGACCTGGGGACCGCCCGCTGACTGGCCCGGGTGCGGCTACGCGGGCGTCTGCTGGTGGAACGCCAACTTCCACGCTCCATCTTGGCGCACGAACGTGCTGCTGATCACCGCCGAGTACTGCTCCTCGACCTGGCCGGATCCGACTCGCCGGTCCCCGTGCATCGTCGAACTGAGCCACCTCGGCGGGGCGCTCGCCGCCCAGCCGTCGCCAAAGCGGTCGGCTACCGAGGCCGTCTACGACCCGACCAACACCTCCCGCCTCAACCTCAACATCGAGTTCCCCCGTCAGAGTGCTTTGACGCAGAGAGGCGTCAACGCCCCGGACCCGGCGACCAGGCTGTGCGATGGTGGTGGTCATGAGGCTGCTGGTACTGGGCGGGACTCGATTCGTGGGGCGGGCGCTGGTCGAGCAGGCCCTTGCGCGTGGGCACGAGGTCACGACCTTCAACCGCGGCCACTCGGGCGGCGACATCGACGGGGTGACGGCGGTCCGGGGGGACCGGGAGGACCCCGGCGACCTGGACCGGCTCGTGGGCGAGGGGGATGGGACGCGATTGTCGACTCCAGTGGCTACGTCCCACAGGTGGTCCGCGCTTCGCCCGGGCGCTGACCGGCCGGGCGAATCGCTACGCGTTCGTCTCGACGGTGTCGGTGTACTCCGGCTGGCCCGTGGAGCCGCTGACCGAAGCGTCGCCGTTGTTAGCCTGCCCGCCGGACGCGGGCCCTGACTACGGCGCCGACGACCCGTCGGGCAACCGGATGCAGTACGGCGCCCACAAGGCCGGCTGTGAGCGGGCGGTACACGAGGCATGGCCCGTCGATAGGACGCTGATCGTGCGGCCCGGGGTGATCCTGGGGCCGCACGAGACCGTCGGCCGGCTGCGGTGGTGGCTACTTCGGACGGCGCGCGGCGGGCAGATGCTGGCGCCGGGTGGACGGTCCCGACGAATCCAGCCGATCGACGTGCGCGACGTCGCCGGTTTCATCCTCGACGGGCTCGAGGCCGAGCGGGCTGGGGTGTTCAACCTGACTGCGTCGATCGGGCGCGACACCTTCGGCGGCCTGCTGGCGGCGTGCGCCGAGGCGGTCGGCGCCGACGTCGAGCTGGTGTGGATCGACGACGACGTCCTGGTCGACGCGGGGTGCGGCAGTGGACCGAGCTGCCGCTGTGGCGGACCGCGCCCGGCGCCTGGGCGGTCTCGTCGCAGTGGGCCCTCGCCGCGGGGCTGACGTGCCGGCCGCTGGCGGAGACGGTCCGCGACACCTGACTGGCTCCAAACGGGCGGGGGCGCGGCCGTTGACGAACGTCTCAGCGAGCACGGCATCGACCCGCGCCGGGAGCGGGAGCTGCTGGACGCCTGGGCGGCCAGGACGTCCTAGCCCAGCTCCGACCGAGCGGGTCGCTGGGTGCCGCGGGACAGCATCGCCGGGGCGTGCGCGAAGGCCTCGATGCCCTCCAGGAGGCCTCGAGCGGTCGCGGCGTCGCGCAGACTCGGCGCGCGCAACAGCGCCGCGACCTTGGCAGGCGCCGGTGGACACGATCGCGATCCACGGCGTCCTGGTGCCGCCGTGAACCCGCCCGAAGACGGCGGGGACGATGCCCTGGCGCGCCAGCCCGCAGGCCCGCCGCGCAGGTGGCGGCCGTCAGGCCGGGGCTGGGGCCGGCGCGAGCACCCGGCGCAGGACGGCCGCCGCGCGCCGCACGTCGTCGGGCGTCACGTCGGGGTGGGTGACCAGGCGCACCGTGCGCGCGTCCATCGCACCCGCCAGCACGCCCTCGGCGCGCAGCGCGGCGCAGGTGGCGGCGGCGTCGACGTCCTCCAGGTAGACGATGTTGGTCTGCACCTGGTCCAGGTCGACCGCCTCCGGCAGGGCCTCGGCCGCGGCCCGCGCCAGCAGTCGCGCATGCGCGTGGTCCTGCGCGAGGCGCTCGACCATGGTCTCCAGCGCCACCAGCCCGGCGGCGGCGATCACCCCGGCCTGGCGCATCCCGCCGCCGTAGCGCTGGCGCCAGGTCCGGGCCTGAGCGATGGCGTCGGCGTCCCCCACCATGAGGCTGCCGACCGGCGCGCCGAGCGCCTTTGATACGCAGCACATCAGGCCGTCGACCAGCCCGCCGTAGGTGGCCGGGTCCGTACCGGTGGCGACCGCGGCGTTGAAGATCCTCGCGCCGTCGCAGTACAGGTGCACGCCGGCGTCGGCGGTGAGCGCGCGCAGCGCCTCGAGGTCCTCCAGCGGGTAGCACGTCCCCCCGCCGCGGTTGGCGGTGTGCTCGATCCACACCAGCGAGGTGGGGGTGAGCGGGAAGGCGTCGGCTCGGATGGCGGCGGCGACGTCGGCCGGGGCGAGCAGCCCGCGGACGCCGGGCAGCGTACGGAACTGCACCCCGGCGAGCAGCGCGCCGGCGCCGCCCTCGTAGTTCACGACGTGGCTGTCCGCCTCGACGATGACCTCCGTGCCGGGCCGTGCGAGCAGCCGCAGCCACAGCTGGTTGCACATCACGCCCGAGGGACAGTAGAGCGCGGCCTCGCGCCCGAAGCGCGCTGCCGTGGCCTCCTCCAGGGCGCAGACCGTGGGGTCCTCGGAGTAGACGTCGTCACCCACCTCGGCCTCGGCCATCGCCCGGCGCATCGCCGGGGTGGGCTTGGTGACGGTGTCGCTGCGCAGGTCGACCGGGCTAGCCAAAGAACGTCCGGGCGATGTCGTAGGTCTCGGGGGTCACGGTCTTCAGCTTCTCCGTGGCGCGGGCGAGTGGCACGGGGCGCACCGACGTCCCGCGCATGCCTACCATCTGGCCCCACTCCCCCTTCACCGTCATGTCCGTGGCCGCCACGCCCATGGTGGTGCCCAAGACCCTGTCAAAGGCGTTGGGCTGACCGCCGCGCTGGACGTGGCCCAGGATGGTGACCCGGGTGGGGAACCCGGTTCGCTCCTCTATGAGGGGTCCAAGAACGTTGGCCAGCCCGCCCAGGCGGGGGCGGCCGAACTCGTCGCGATCGTAGTCGGGCAGCGCCATCGTGCCCACCTCCGGGAACGCGCCCTCGGCCACGACGATGATCGAGAACGTACGCCCGGTGCCGTGGCGGCGCTTGAGGTGGCGCACCACCCGGTTCACGTCGAAGGGCCGCTCGGGGATGAGGATGTCGTCCGCCCCGCCCGCCATGCCGGCGTAGGTCGCGATCCAGCCCGCGTGGCGGCCCATCACCTCAAGCACCATCACGCGGTTGTGGCTCTCAGCGGTGGAGTGCAGCCGGTCAACGGCCTCGGTGGCGATGTCCAGCGCCGTGGAGAACCCGATGGTGAACGAGGTCCCGTCCAGGTCGTTGTCGATGGTCTTCGGCACGCCGATGATCTTCACGCCGTACTCGCTGGACAGCGTGGCTGCAGCCGACAGCGTGCCCTCGCCGCCGATCACGACGAGGCCGTCGATCTCGTGGATCTCCAGGACCTCGGCGATGCGGGCGGAGCCGTCGGGCTCGCGCACCGGGTCGGTGCGGCTGGTGCCAAGGATCGTGCCGCCGCGGTGCAGGATGCCCCGGGTGCTGTCGAGGGTCAGCGGCTGGGGCTTGCCCTCCAGCACACCCTGCCAGCCGTTGCGGAAGCCGAAGACCCCCAGGTTGTGCTCGTTCAAGCCGCGCCGGACGATCGCCCGGATGGCCGCGTTCAGCCCGGGGCAATCACCGCCCCCGGTCAGCACGCCGATGCGTTCCGTCATCATGCTCCCGACCACCGTCGTCGCGCCGAACACTATCCCCAGCCCCCAGCGCTCACCCCTACCGCGCTAGGCAGCGCTTCGTTAGGGTCCCCGGCGTGAGTGGGCCCAACGGGTTCGCCATGGTCCTCGCCGGTGGCGAGGGTAGACGGTTGGCCCCCCTGACCGCGGACCGCGCGAAGCCCGCCGTCCCCTTCGGCGGCTCGTACCGTCTCATCGACTTCGTGCTGTCGAACCTGGTGAACGGCGGGCACCGCCGCATCGTGGTGCTCACGCAGTACAAGAGCCACAGCCTGGACCGCCACATCTCCACCACCTGGCGGCTGTCGCCCCTGCTGGGCAACTACGTGACCGCGGTCCCGGCACAGATGCGCCGCGGGCCGCACTGGTTCGCGGGCTCGGCCGACGCGATCTACCAGAACCTCAACCTGCTGTCCGACGAGCGGCCGGACTACATCTGCGTGTTCGGTGCGGACCACATCTACCGCATGGACCCCAACCAGATGGTCGCCCAGCACATCGCCTCGGGCGCGGGCGTCACGGTGGCGGGGATCCGCGTCCCGATCGGCGACGCGGACCAGTTCGGCATCATCGAGACCGCCGCCGACGGACGACGCATCGCGGCGTTCCGCGAGAAGCCCTCGGACCCGGTGGGCCTGGTCGACACGCCCGACCAGGTCTATGCCTCGATGGGCAATTACGTCTTCACCAGCTCCGCGCTCATTGAGGCGGTGAGCACCGACGCAGCCGACCGCGACTCCGCGCACGACCTGGGCGGCAACATCATCCCGATGATGGTCGGGCGCGGGGACGCCGAGGTCTACGACTTCGCCGCCAACGAGGTCCCAGGCGCGAGCGAGCGCGACCGCGGGTATTGGCGCGACGTGGGGACGCTCGACGCGTACTACGACGCCCACATGGACCTCGTCTCGGTCCACCCCATGTTCAACCTGTACAACCCACGCTGGCCGATCCTGACGTTTCCCGAGCCGCTGGCGCCCGCGAAGTTCGTCTTCTCCTCGGGCGATCGCGTCGGCCACGCGCTCGACTCCATGGTCTGCGCCGGCGTGGTCATCTCCGGCGGCGAGGTGCGCGGCTCGGTCGTCTCGCCCGGCGTGCGGGTGAACTCCTGGGCCCAGGTGGAGGGCTCCGTGCTCATGCCCGACGTCGAGGTGGGGCGCCACGCGATCGTGCGCCGGGCCATCGTGGACAAGAACGTGCGCATCCCCGAGGGCGTCAGGATCGGCGTGGACGCCGCCGCGGACCGCGAACGCTTCACGGTGTCGGCGAACGGCATCGTGGTGATCGGCAAGAGCCAGAGGGTCGAGGGCTGAGGCGGTGGCGATGCGCCTGGCGCTGCTGACCCGCGAGTACCCGCCCGAGGTCTACGGCGGCGCCGGGGTGCACGTGGCCTACCTGAGCCGCGAGCTGCGCGACCTCGCCGAGGTCACCGTGCACTGCTGGGGGGCGCCGCGGGCGCCCGTCGATGTTGTCGCGCATCCCGCGTGGGACGCGCTGGACGGCTCTGCGCCGCACCTCGCCGCGCTGCGGGCGCTGTCCATCGACCTCACCATGGCGGCTGCGGCGCGGGGGGCCGACCTCGTGCACTCCCACACCTGGTATGCCAACCTCGGGGGTCACCTCGCCAAGCTGTGCTACGGCATCCCGCACGTCGTGACCGCGCACAGTCTGGAGCCGCTCCGGCCCTGGAAGGCCGAGCAGCTCGGCGGCGGGTACGCGGTGTCCAGCTTCGCCGAGCGCACCGCCTACGAGGCGGCGGACGCGGTGGTGGCGGTGTCGGCCGGCATGCGCGCCGACGTGCTGGCCTGCTACCCGGCGCTGCACCCCGAGCGCGTGGTGGTCATCCCCAACGGCATCGACGCACAAGAGTACGCGCCGGACCACTCGACCGAGGCGCTGGTGCGCTATGGCGTCGACCCGGCGCGACCGTCGGTGTTGTTCGTCGGCCGCATCACGCGCCAGAAGGGCCTGCCGCATCTGCTGCGCGCGGCGCCACTGCTGGACGCCGGGGTCCAGCTGGTGCTGTGCGCGGGGGCGCCCGACACCCCGGAGCTGGCCGACGAGGTCGCGACAGCGGTCGCGCAGCTGCAGGCCACACGCGGCGATGTGGTGTGGATCGACGCGATGCTGCCCCGAGCCGAGCTGGTTCCGCTGCTCACCCACGCCACGGTCTTCGTCTGCCCGTCGGTGTACGAGCCGCTCGGCATCGTGAACCTGGAGGCGATGGCCTGCGAGACCGCGGTGGTCGCCACCGCCACGGGCGGGATCCCGGAGGTGGTCGCCGACGGCGAGACCGGCCTGCTCGTGCCCTTCGCAGCGAGCGACGACGGCCTGCGCACGCCGGTGGACCCCGTGGGTTTCGCCGCGGGTATCGCGGCGCGGGTGAACGAGCTGGTCCGCGACCCCGGGCGAGCGGCCGAGATGGGCCGGGCCGGGCGGCGGCGGGCGGTGGAACACTTCGGCTGGCTGGCGGTGGCGACGCGCACCGCAGCGCTGTACGAGCGACTTCTGCTGCGCTGAGGCGGTGCAGGATGGGTAGGACAGACGACGGAGCAGCACTGCGAGGGAGGCACCATCGTGAGCGGAGACATCCCAAAGGGCTCGGGCAAGCAGTTCGGCGAGGACGTGGCCGACATCGAGGAACACCAGGACGCCGACGAGATTCCGGAGGGCTCGGGTAAGGAGTTCGCGCGGGGCCAGGCGGACATCGACAGCCACCAGCACGGCGTCGAGCCGCAGGGCTCGGGCAAGCAGTTTGCGCCCGACCACGACGGCGACCCCGACGAGGACCTCCCAGAGTCCGGCAAGGGCTTCGCCCACGGCCAGGAAGGCCGTTAGGCGTTCACGGGCGCGCCAGCATGAAAGGCCCGCCCGATGCGGTGGATGAGGTTCGCGACCTCCTACGATGCTGCCGGCCCGCCCGACGCTTCGTAGGTGGTCGTGCTCGCCGCGCGCTGCCGCCGGTCATGCACGCAGCTCGTGGCGCAGAACCTTGCCGAGGGCGTTGCGCGGCAGCTCGTCGAGCCAGCGGATGGCGCGGGGGCGCTTGTGCGGGGCGAGCTGCTCGGCGGCGAACGTGAGCAGTTCGTCTTCCTCCACCGCCGCCGCGCGCACGACGAAGGCAGTCACGACCTCGCCCCACTCGGGTGATGGCAGTCCCACCACGGCGGCGTCGGCCACGGCTGCGTGGCCACGCAGGACGTCCTCCACCTCTCGCGGGTAGACGTTGTACCCACCCGAGATGATGAGCTCCTTGGCCCGGCCCACGATCCGCAGGTAGCCGTCGCGGTCGAGGGTGCCGATGTCGCCGGAGCGGAACCAGCCGTCGCCGTCGAACGCGTCCGCCGTCGCGTCCGGCCGTTCCCAGTACCCGGCGAACACGTTGGGCCCGCGCAGCAGGATCTCGCCGGGGTCCCCGCCGGCCAGGCGGACCTCGACCCCCGGCAGCGGCAGGCCGACGGCACCGGGCCGGCGGTCGCCCTCGTAGGGGTTGGACACGTTGATGAGGGTCTCGGTCATGCCGTAGCGCTCCAGCACGCGTTGCCCGGTGTCGCGGGCCAGCCGCTCGTGGAGTTCGGCGGGCAGCGGCGCCGAGCCGGAGACGCACAGGCGCAGCCGCGCCAGCTCCCGCGCCCGGGGCGACGCGGCAAGCCGCACGTACATGGTGGGCACGCCGAAGAACAGGGTGGCGTCGTGCTCGGCGATGGCGTCGAGGACAGCGTCGGCGTCGAAGCGCTCCAGCAGGACCGCGGATGCGCCCACGGCCAGCGTGCCGTTGACCCCGACCCCGAGACCGTGGATGTGGAACAGCGGCAGGCTGAGCACCAGGCGATCCGCCAGCGACCAGCGCCAGGCCAGCCGCAGCGCCTCGGCGCCGGCGGCGAGGTTGGCGTGGCTGAGGACCGCCCCCTTCGGCGCGCCCGTCGTGCCGGAGGTGTAACACAGCAGCGCGGGGTCGCCGGGCCGGACGGCGTCGAGCACGGGAACGCCACCGTCCGGCAGGTCGACCTCGGGCCCCACCACGACCACCGGCCCGGCCGCCGCCGCTCGCACCCAGCCGGCCCGCCGCCCGCCGGCGTCGCCGCCCCCGCTGTCGAGGATCGCGGCAGCAGGGCGGGCGTCGCGGACGACGTGGGCCATCTCGCGCTCGCGGTAGCCGGTGTTGACGGGCACCACGACGAGGCCCAACCGCAGGGCGGCGGCGTAGGCCACGACGGAGGCCGTCGAGGACCCGGCGCTGAGCAGCACGCGGTCGCCCGCACGCAGCCCGGCCCCGAGCAACCGGCCGGCCGCGCGGGCCGTGCGCTGCGCGAACTCCCCCGCCGTCACCCACCCGCCGTCGGCGTCCCACAGCGCCCGCCGCTGCGGGTCGGCCTCCCAGCGCCGCCGCCAGCGCAGCGGTAGCGTCACAGCGCCGAGCTCGGCGGCCGACCCGAGCGTCTCACCGGGCGGCAGATGCGCGCGCCAAGCGGCGCCAAGGTCCATCGTCACATCGCTCATGAGCTCATGCTCGCTCCCGCTCCCCGGTCCTGCAGATCGTTGCGTCTGCCGTAAGGATCCGCAGTCACGCGACAACCGTCGGCTGCTACGCCGCGAGCACCTGGCCGGCCAACTCGGTGATGCCAACCTGGCGCAGCGGCCGCCGCGTTCGAGGGGCGGCGCCCAGCGAGGACCGCGAGCGCAGCGGCGACACCGGGGATTGCATGTCGCTGTCATCGCCCAGCACGAGGTCGGCGGCCGTGACGAAGGCCTCGGCCTGCTGCAGACGCGCCCTTGCCTGGGCGGGCGTGCAGTTCGCGCACGCTTGGTCGCCATCAGCTCGCCGCCCTCAGCGCGTCCTGACTTCCAACGATGACAACGAGGTCGCGCTCCCATTCCGCGAGGACGGCTTCGCAGGCTCGACGCATCGGCGCAGATCCTTCGACCCCACAGGAGTCGCGTTGCCCCGTCCACCGCTCGACGTTCGCGCCGAGGTGGCGGCCACCGCCGCCTTCGTTGCCTGCGACCAGGCGGGCGCCATGACCGGCGCCGTGGTGAACCTCATGGTGGACCTCGACGGGCTCCCACCGGTACTCGTCGTCGGTCAGCCCTCCAGCCGACGCAGCCGGCGGTCACAGGAATGGTCCCATTGGCTGCGCAGGACATCGGCGCTGGTGCTACAGCGACATCGATCGGGTCGCCGAGGGTAGCGCCCGCCGGGCCGTCGCCCGAATCGTGACGGAACGGTGACAGGGCGCGGGTGGCGCCCGGCCGCGCCTGTAGGCTGCCCTGAGCACGCCCGACGTGCGGGATGCCGGACGAGCAGCGGAGGAAGCGCGCGATCATGGCCACGGCGCCCGGCGCCCCGCGCGCCCTCGAACTCCTGGCCGGTGCGGCCACCGGTCTGCTGGCCGGCGCCGCCGTCGTCGCGCTGGAGGCGGCGCAGGGGATGACGGCGGGTCCATCCGCGCTGCCCGAGGCCGAGCTGGGCGTCGCGCCCCTCCTCGCGCTTTCGGTCCTGGCCGGCGCGGTGTTCGCCGCGGTCTTCCGCCACCGGCCGGGCGGCCTCGCCGCCACGGTCGTCGGCGGGCTGGTGGCGGGGTTCATCTGGTGGGTCGTGCGGTCCCTCACCCTCCTGCCCCTGCTCGCCGGTGAGCCGCTCACGTGGTCGCTTGCCGAGGCGACGGCTGCCTTCCCGTTCCTGGTCGGCGACCTGCTGTTTGGCGGGCTGCTGGGGCTTGGCCTGCACGCCTTCGTGAGCCTGTACCTTCGGCTCCGGCCCGCCGCCGCGCGGGCGCCGGAACCGAAGGGCCGGCCGCCGACCCGGGTGGTCGTCCTGGGCGGGGGCTTCGGCGGGGTGGCGGTCGCCCAGGGGCTGGAGCGCCGGCTGGCCGGCGCCACGGGCGTCGAGGTGACGCTGGTCAGCGACAGCAACTACCTGCTGTTCACCCCGATGCTGGCCGAGGTCGCCTCCGGTTCCCTGGAGCCCCGGCACATCAGCGCTCCCCTGCGCGCGGCCTGCCCGCGCACCGTCCTGCGTCGGGCGCAGGTCGAGGGCATCGACATCAGCGCCAGGACCGTGTGGCTGCGGGAGACTGCCACGGACCCCGCGGTGCCGCTGCTCTACGATCATCTGGTCCTGGCGCTCGGGGGCGTGCCCGATTATCGCGCGATACCCGGCCTGGCGGAGCACGCCTTCGCCCTCAAGACCCTGGAGGACGCGGCCGGTCTGCGCGACCACCTCATCGGGCTGCTCGAGCGCGCCGACGCGGAGACCAACGTTGAGGAGCGCCGCCGCCAACTCACCGTCGTCGTGACCGGCGGCGGCTTCGCCGGGGCCGAGTTGGTCGCGGAGCTGTTCGACCTCGTACACGGCGTCCTGCACCACTACCCTCACCTGGAGCGCGGCGAGTTGCGCTTTGTCCTGGTCCACTCCCGGGACCGGATCTTGCCCGAGATCAGCGACGGCCTCGCCGCCTACGCCCTGGCCAAGCTGCGCGACAAGGGCATCGAATTCCGGCTGTCCCGGCGGGTGGCCGCGCTCGATCCCGAGGAGGTCGAGCTCGACGACGGCGAGCGGCTGTCCACCCGCACCCTGGTCTGGACTGCCGGCAACCGACCCCACCCGCTGCTGGCCGATCTGCCGTTCACGCGCAGCCGCGCCGGGGCGGTCGTCTGCGACGCGACGACCCAGGTGGCGGACACCTCCAGCGTCTGGGCCGTGGGCGACTGCGCCGCGATCCCCGACCCCGACGCGCCCGGCACGGACTACCCCACCACCGCCCAGCACGCCCTGCGCGAGGGGGCTGTCACCGCGGTAAACATCGCGGGGACTCTCCAGGGGCGCCCCGCGCGGCCGTTCCGCTACCGCAGCGTGGGCATGCTGGTGGTCCTGGGGCACCAGCAGGCCGTCGCCGAGATCCGCGGGCTGCGGTTCTCGGGCCTGACCGCCTGGCTGCTGTGGCGGGGCATCTATCTGGCCAAGCTGCCCGGGCTGGAGCGCAAGGTCCGGGTGCTCCTGGACTGGACGCTGGACCTGTTCTTCCCCCGCGACATCGTGGTGGTCCCGCCGGCCCGGCGGTCCGCGGATCTGCCCGGCGGGCGCGACCAGCTGGAGCGCGCCGCGTGAACGGCGCCGCGGGGCGCGCGGCCGTGCTCCCCGGCGCGCTGGCGGGCCTGGCGGGTGGCCTGGTCTTCGGCGCGGCGATGGTCCCGCTGGGGATGCTGCCAACGGTGGCGTCGCTTGTCCGCACCGACGCCGCCGCGGTCGGCTTGGTTGTTCACCTGGCGGTCGCCGTCGCGCTGGGCGCCGGGCTCGGCCTGCTCGTGGCGGGCCAGCGCAGCGGCCCCGGCGAGACGCTGTTCTGGGGCCTCGCCTACGGCGCCTCGTGGTGGTTCCTGGGGAGCCTGACGCTCCTGCCCCTGGTCGGCGGCCGGCCTGTGGACTGGAGCGTCGCGGCCGCGCAGGCCGGTTTCCCCAGCCTGCTGGGCCACCTGCTGTACGGGGCGGTGGCGGGCCTGGTGCTGGCGTTGGCGCGCGGCCGGGGCGAGGGCGCGCGGCCGACCGCCGGGGTGGTGCTGCGCGGGGGGCTGGCGGGCCTGGCCGCGGTCGCGGCCCTGGTCGTGCTGCTCGGCCCCGGCTTCGAGCCGCTGGCGCTGTCGATCGGGATGCGCGGGCGGCCCAGTGGTGTCGCCGCAGCGGCGAACGCGCTGCTCGGGCTGGTCGCCGGCGTGGGCTTCGCCCTGCTCTACCCGCGCCCCCCCGCCGCCGCCGGGCCGACCCTGGTCCGCGGGACCGCCTACGGCTTCCTGCTGTGGGTCGTCGCCGCGCTGACGGTCGTGCCGCTCCTGGAGGGCGCCGGGTTGACCTGGTCGGTGTCCCAGGTGCGCGACGGCTTCGTGACCCTGCCCGGGTACCTGCTGCTGGGGACGGCCGTCGCGCTGCTGCACCGCACCGTGGGCAGGCTGTGGCGCCTGCTGTTCTCCGGCCCGGCGCAGCGCGGCGCCGAGGACGAGGGTCCCGGCGCGCGCGGGCTGCGGGCGGTCGGCCGGGGCGCGGTGGCCGGCATCGCCGGCGGCCTGCTGTTCACGGTGGTGATGGTCCAGATCGGCTTCCTAGGAACGGTCGCGGCGCTGGTCGGGGCGACCTCGGACCTCACTGGTTTCGCCGTCCACCTGGCGATCTCGGTCGTGATCGGGGCGTCCTACGGCCTGGCCTTCAGGGCCCAGACCTACGACCCCGCGTCCGGGCTGGGCTGGGGCGCGGCCTACGGCCTGCTGTGGTGGGTCCTGGGCGCCATCACACTGCTGCCGGTCCTCCTCGGCGGGACGCCGCAGTGGTCCGCCGCCGCCGCCGCCGATGCCTTCCCCAGCCTGGTCGGCCACCTCGCCTACGGCGCCGGCCTCGGCCTCGTATACCACGCGCTGGAAGCGCGGTTCAGCCCGTGGTGGCTCACCCGCAGCCAGCTGGAGTCACAGCGCGTGGAGCGGCGTCGCGAAGTGCTCCTCACCGCCGCCCCGGCGGTCTGGTTCGTAATCCTGCTGGTCGCGCTCGTCATCCCGGTGGTGCTGGCGGCCCCCGCGGGCGCCTGAGGCGTCTCATGCCTCCGCGAGGAGGGGTGTCCAGCACCGGCCGCCGCTTGAGCGCCACCGTCGCCGGGCGGGCGCTCAGCAGCACCAGGGAGTCCGCGAGCAGCAGTGCCTCGTCGACGTCGTGGGTCCCGAGGCCGTTCGATAACGACCGGCCGGTGGCCGGGAGGCGTCCCTCGTGTCTCACGGATGGGTGACGGTGCGCAGGGCCGCGCCGCCGCTGCTCGGGGAAGGGGGCTCGGCGTTGGACGTCGGCGCCGCGGCGGGGGCGATGAGCCTGCCCTCGCATCCCGGCTGACCATCGTCACCGCGGTGGATGCCGACCGGGAACTGCTGGGGGTGTTCGGCGACCGGGCGGAACGGCTGGGGGTGGCCGCCCGGCTGGTGTACGGGCGCTGGCTTGACGTCGCGGGGGGCGTCGACCCCGCCGACGTCGTCCTGTGCGGGCACGTGCTGTACAACGTCGCG
>Ga0136616_10001174_pt1 | contig 13595 bp, 14 predicted proteins | sample AntDrymUQ2992106_2_FD_106648 | JGI IMG/M metagenome (GOLD analysis project Ga0136616, IMG submission 106648) | Polar desert sand microbial communities from Dry Valleys, Antarctica - metaG UQ299 (21.06) | ecosystem: Environmental > Terrestrial > Soil > Desert | place: Antarctica: Dry Valley...
GTCCAGATGCCGCCGATCAGGTCGGCCCGCTCGCTCCAATCGGCGTCCCCGGTGATGCGCCGTGTCGGCGCCTCCTCGGGTGCGGTTACGCGGTGCCGGGGATGGCCTGCTCCCACAACCCGGTCGTCCACTGGGTGCCGGCCGCAACGTGGCGGGGTGAGCAAGAGATCGTCTCAGTCGAGGTAGTCGCGCACTAGGGACGACTATGCGGTGTGCGACTGAGCGTTGTAAACGTGCAGGTCAGGAGCACTGTGGGGTGGAATATCCTCGACTGAGGGATCAGTGTCGGCAAGTGCTGGCGGTAAACCGGTAACAGGCTGGGACCGGTTTTCGTCTAAGGCAGGGCGACCACCCTTGTCGAGTTCCGCCACGGCCAGGAGTTCCCCCAGCCTGCGCTGCGCACGCCGCTGCTGCGCGGCAATGGACTTCCGCAGGTTCTCAACTCGTCGGGGCCGTTCCGTCTCCGGTTCGGCGCGCAGTGCAGCGGCCAAGGTAACCGCGCGCTCCGGCTTGTCGGCGTAGTGGGCAAGGTCGGGGAACTCCTCGACGGCAGCGGTGAACGCCGTCTCGACCGGGGAAGGCTTGGTCGCTGGGCGATCCTTACCGTCCGCTCCGTGGAGGAGGGCGAATGACCGGGCACGGGCGGCGTCGACGGGCGACATGCCGCGCGTCAGCTCCGGGAGGAACGTGAGCACCATGTCCTGCGGGTCGGCGAGATTGGTACGGGCGACGGCACGATAGAGAGCGGGATCGTCACCGAACGCCACCGCCGCCTCGTGCGCGACACCGACGCAACCCACGTGCATCAGCAGCGCGGTGTAGAAGCTGTCCCGCACGTCGCCGTCGTTCAGGTTCATGCGACGCGCGAGTGCCGCCGCGACCGGACACGAGCGCACGGCAGTCCCGGGCGGGAGGCCGAAACCCAGGTCGGCGACCATCGACAGCCCGCCGAGCAGATCGGCCAGGCGCAGTTTCGCCGGCACACCGCACACAGTGGGGTCCGCGCCCGGCAACCTCGGCGTCGCTGCCGCAGGATTCCTCGGCGGATCGTGTCAACCTGGCGAGGATGGCTGCGACTCGTGAGGTGTGATGCGATCGTTCCGGGAGGTGGGGATGCCGCTGCGCAACGGGACGGCTGACCCTGCCGCCGGTCCAGTCGGTGGCTGGACCGCGGACGTGCCGGGGCGCGATCTGGCGGTCGACCTGCTGTTCCGGTGGCACTATGCCGAGCTCTTGCGGCTGGGTTACTGCATCCTCGGCGACCGCGGGGGCGCCGAGGACGCCGTACAGGACGCGTTCGTCTCCCTGCACGCCAACTGGAGGCGGCTGAAGGATCGCGAAGCGGCCCTGGCCTACCTGCGCTCGGCGGTCCTCAACCGCTGCCGGTCCCGCGTTCGCGACCTCGTCCGCGAGCGCGCCCCGCGGCCGTGGCGGGGCGACCGCGAGGCCGAACCCAGCTCCGAGGACTACGCCGTGCGCGACGACGAGGCCGATCGGCTGGCTGCCGCGGTGCGCTCGCTGCCGAGGCGGCAGAGCCAGGTGGTGTTCTGCCGCTACTACCTCCAACTGAGCGAGCAGGAGACCGCGACCCTGCTGGAAATCGGCACCGGATCGGTCAAGCGTCACGCCCACCGCGCCGTCCAGGCGCTCTCGACCCGTCTGGAGGTAGCCCGATGACCGACGTGGAACAGCAGGTCGCGGAGCGCCTGCAGGCCTACGGAAAGGGACTTCCCGTGACCGATCACGACATTCGCGCGGCCGGCGAGGAGCTGCGGAGCCGCCTCGACCCTGACGCCCACCCACGCATGCGGCCGTGGGCGCTCGCTGTGGCGGCGTCGGTCGCCGTCCTCGCCCTCGTGGCGGGCGCCGTCGCGCTCCGCGGCGGGGACGAGGAGTCCGCGTCCAACCTGCCGGCAACGGAGCCGGAGATCCGTGCCCCCGACGGCGCGGCTCCGACCGTGGAACTGCTCGCCGGGATCTGGAAGCTCGACGATTCGCCATACATGATGCGTTTCGGCGCGGACGGGACGTTCGCATTCGACAACACCGGGCGTCTCGAGGAGCCATCCGGCTCCGGCACTTACCGGGTCGACGGCCGAGCCATCGAGTTCACGATGCTCGGCGGCACCCTCTTCGACGCAGGCTCCCGGTGCCCTGCCGCCTGGCTCGTCGGGCTGCCGGAGGAAGGGCGGCTGAATACCGTTCACACGAGGAGCCCAATAACAGCGGGCTGCTTCCAGGACGAGGCCGACGTGGGACAAGAAGGCGTCATGACGCGGGTGTCCCCGCCGTCGCCGGCCAGCGCGGCAATCGTGGGCGACGAGGCGGGGGCGACGGAACTCGCAGTCGGCCGAAACTACGGCAACGGGCTCTGGCTTCAGCAGGAAACCGGTCGGTTGCTGCACCTGGAATTCGGGACCTACACAGTGGCCGACGACGGCCAGCTCGGCGCCGCCCCGGACGACGGCGGAAATTATGTGATCACCCAACCCGGCGTGCTGACGTTGACGAGTGTGCAGGGCTCGAAGGATTGCGCTGCCGGTGACTCCACGACATTGGAGCAGGTCCGGATCAATTCCTCGACCCTCATCGTCGGCACCAGCGTCAGCACGTGTCAGGGCCAGGCCGACCTTTCGGGGAGCTGGGTGCTCCTGGCGGGTACCCCGCCGATCGAGTGACCGGTCACACCCGGTGCGGGCCGCCGGCTGTCACCGCGTCGAGCAGCATGAGATCTAGCGAAAGAGCTTCGGATACCGCCTCCGACTGCACGTTCATCCAAGCCGCCCGGCGACCGACGGGCACTCATGGGGCCTCCGGGAACCGGCATCGCCAGGTGCCGGCGCAGGCGCCGTACTGGGTGGAGGATGTCCTCGATCACGCCCTCTCGTGGTCCACGGCAATCGCCGGCGTGGCGCATGAGGCTGACCGCTCCCGTGGATTTCTGGCAGGGGGGGAGCGGGGCCTATCGGCGGGGTGTCCGGAACAAGATCATCAAGGGTCCTCCGGGTGGGGGTCGCGGTCCGTCCTCCGCCTCCTGTGGAGGAAACGGCCGTGTGTAGAACGGGCCCTATCGCTGGGATGTCCGGTTGCGTGGGTTCGGGGTCACCCGCCGGGGGTCTTGGCAGCGGCCCGGAGCGGGAGGACCCTGCCGGTATGGCTGCGAACCTGTTGTGTCGCCTCTGGGGGCACAAGTGGAAGACCGCAAGACGTTCGGATGGCGGCGGCGGACTCTATCAATATCTGGACTAGAAGCGCTGTACGACCTCAGCGTGTCGCCTGTCGGGCTCGAAAAGCGGGTCTGACCAGCGTAAACACTCTAACCGGTCGGTGAGGCTCAGTCGAGGTAGTCGCGCAGGACCTGGGAGCGGCTGGGGTGCCGAAGCTTGGACATGGTCTTGGACTCGATCTGGCGGATCCGCTCACGCGTCACGCCGTACACCTGACCGATCTCGTCCAGGGTGCGCGGCTGGCCGTCGGTGAGCCCGAAGCGCAGCCGTACGACGCCGGCCTCCCGCTCCGACAGCGTCTGCAGCACGCTCGTCAGCTGATCCTGCAGCAGCGTGAAGCTGACGGCGTCGACGGCGACGACGGCCTCGGAGTCCTCGATGAAGTCACCGAGCTGGCTGTCGCCTTCGTCGCCGATGGTCTGGTCGAGGCTGATCGGCTCCCGGGCGTACTGCTGAATCTCCAGCACCTTGTCCGGGGTGATGTCCATTTCCTTGGCGAGCTCCTCCGGCGTGGGCTCGCGGCCGAGGTCCTGCAGCAGCTCGCGTTGGATCCGGCCGAGCTTGTTGATCACCTCGACCATGTGCACCGGGATCCGAATTGTCCTGGCCTGGTCGGCCATGGCGCGGGTGATCGCCTGCCGGATCCACCAGGTGGCGTACGTCGAGAACTTGTACCCCTTGGTGTAGTCGAACTTCTCCACAGCCCGGATGAGCCCGAGGTTGCCTTCCTGGATCAGGTCCAGGAACGCCATCCCGCGGCCGGTGTAGCGCTTGGCCAGCGACACGACGAGTCGGAGGTTCGCCTCCAGCAGGTGGTTCTTCGCCCGCTCTCCGTCACGGACGATCCAGCTGAGGTCCCGGCGCAGCTGCGGGGAAACCTGCTCGCCCTTCTTGCCCGCAGCCTTGGCCTGCTCGGTTTGCCGGACCCGCTCGGCGGCGTACAGGCCGGCCTCGATCCGCTTGGCGAGGTCGACCTCCTCCTCGGCGTTGAGCAGCGCGACCTTGCCGATCTGCTTGAGATAGGCCCGGACCGAGTCGGCCGAGGCGGTCATTTCGGCGTCTTTGCGAGCCTGCCGGAGCGCCTCGGACTCCTCTTCTTCGTCCCACTCGAACTCCCCGCCGCCGGTCTTGGTGGCCGCGGCGTCCTTGCCGTTGTCGGGGGTCTCCTCGACGCTGTCGTCCTCGGTGGTCGACAACTCCACCGGCTCGTCGATGGTGAGTCCACCGACCTCCGCGACGTCGGGCTCGCCGACCAACACGGCCAAATCGGCGGCATCCTCGACGTCGACGAGCTCAGCTTCGTCGACCTCCACGACGTCCAATTCGACGACATCGACATCGAGGGGTATCGACTCTCCGGTGGAGGTGTGCATCTTGAGAACGTCGACCTCCACGTCGACTACCGCCAGCGCGGCCTCCCCCTTCGCCGCACCGGACTTCCTGGCACGGCTAGGCGCTGCGGTCCGCGATGCCGTCGCTGCGCCGTTGCTGGTCGAGGTCCCGCTCTTGCCGGCCGCGGTGACATCACCCGGCGGCTTGGCGGCGGGGGACTTCGCTGTCGGTTGTTTGACAGCCGGCGACTTCGCGGTGGCTTTGCCAGGTGCGGTCTTGGCAGCGGCGGTCTTGGCCTGATGCGCCGATGACCCGTCTTCCTTGGGCCCGACAGCGGTTTTGGACTTCGGCGTGGCGGTGGCATCGGTCGCCAGCCGCGCAGCGGCCTTGGAGCCCTTGTCCGGGGTTGCCCTCGGAGCGCGGACAGCGGTCTCGGCTCGTGCGCTCACCGCCGCGCGGGAGGAAGTCGCCGCCAGGACGGCGGGGCGGTTGGCCGCGAGCGAAGTCTGCGTGTTGACCTTCACAGGTTCTCCCGAGTTGCTGGCGCGTCGCGTGACTGTCCCGGCGGGCTGCTGCGCTGCCGAAGTAGAGGGTGCTCCGAGTGGGTCGGCGAACTCCGGTGACACACAGGTCCTTCCACGAGTAGCGACGCTCTCCGCGGCACGCCAATGGCACGACGGTCACGTGCGCGGGGAAGGCGCATCGCCGGGTTGGCGGCCGATTTGTGAGCCTCCTCCGGAGGGGACCAGAGGGACTGCATGCCATTGTAACTTCGCCGCGGGCCTTCGCGCGTATCCACGTTCACTTGTCGCAGTCAGTAACCGCGGTTCTCCGCGGCGGCGAGGGCGGCGCCGACGATTCCAGCGGCATTCTGCAGTTGGGCAGGCACGATCGGCGTGCGGTGTCGGATCAGCGGCAGCCACTTGGCTGCCCGTTTGCTCACCCCGCCGCCCACGACGATCAGGTCCGGCCAGAGGAAGCGTTCCACCCGCTCGAGGTACTGCTCCACCCGCGCGGCCCACTGCGCCCAGGTCAAGCCCTCTCGCTCCCTGACCGCCGCCGCGGCCAGGTCCTCCCCGTCGGTACCGCCGACATCGATATGGCCGAGTTCGGTGTTCGGAACCAGTCGGTTGTCGACGAACAGCGCACTACCGATGCCGGTACCGAAGGTGAGCAGCAGAACGACGCCGGCCACATCCCGGGCCGCGCCGTACCGCACCTCGGCCAGCCCGGCCGCGTCGGCGTCGTTGAGCACTTCGACCGGGTTGGGGATCTGTTGTCCGAGGGCACGCCGCGCGTCGGCGCCGATCCAGGACGGGTCGATGTTTGCCGACGTCCGGGCGATCCCGCCGGTGATCACCGCGGGCAGGGTCAGTCCGACCTCGCCGGTCCAGTCGAAGTGCGCGACCAGGCGGCCAACGACTTTCGCGACCGCATCCGGGGTGGCCGGTCGTGGCGTGTCGATCCGGAGCCGGTCACCGGCGAGTACGCCGACGTCGAGGTCGACCACAGCGCCCTTGATCCCGCTGCCGCCGATGTCGACGCCGAGGCCGAGCTTCTTGGCCGCCATGTCGCCGACCTTAACGCGGCTGCCACCGTTCCGACCCGTCGCTCGTGGTCCCATGAGCCGGTGCCGCCCGACCTCGAGCAGCTACTCGACATCGCCACGAGCCTGGCGCTCGGCGCCGGCCAGCTGGTCACCTCCGGCCGGACCCACGCAGCCGATCAGGTGACGGTGAAGTCGACGCCGACCGACGTCGTGACCGCCATGGACCACGCCAGCGAACGATTTCTGGTCGCCGAACTGGCGCGGCGGCGGCCCGACGACGGCGTGCTGGGTGAGGAGGGCACCAGCCGCGAAGGCAGCACCGGCGTGCGCTGGATCGTCGACCCCATCGACGGAACGGTCAACTATCTGTACGGCATCCCGTGGTACGCCGTGTCGGTAGCCGCCGAGGTCGATGGTGTCGTCGCCGTGGGCGTAGTGCACAACCCGGCGAACGGCGAGCTGTTCTCCGCCGTACGCGGGGGTGGCGCCTGGCTGGGCGCCGAGCGGCTGCGCTGCTCGGACGAGGACCGCCTCGGCCAGGCTCTGGTGTCCACCGGCTTTGGCTACGACGCGGACCGTCGACGCGAGCAGGCGGGCGTGGCGGCGGCGCTGCTGCCCCGCGTCCGCGACCTGCGCCGGATGGGCTCGGCCGCGCTGGATCTGTGCCAGGTGGCCGCTGGCCGGCTGGACGCCCACTACGAGTGGGGGCTGTCGCCATGGGACTACGCCGCTGGCGCTCTGATCGCGGCTGAGGCAGGGGCGCGGGTCGGAGGGCTGCGTGGCGCCGCGGCCGGCTATCACAGCGTCGTGGCGGCCGGGCCGCGGATCTTCCCGACGTTGCTGTCCGCACTGGAGGAACTCATCCCCGCCTGACGCGCTGCTCGCGCAACGTCCGTAGCCTTGAGCGCCATACCGGCCAGCTCTACGGACGCGACGATCGAGCGGCATGCTGGACCTGGGCGGGCGGCGTCAGTCCAGAGCCACGAGGGCGTGCACCGGCAGTCGGGAGCGGGAGTGGTCGACGGCGCCGTCCGCAGTGACCGTGAGCCGGACCCGGTCGTCGTCAGGGTGGTTCGGGTCGTAAACACTCAGGACGACACCGTCGGCCGGCAGCCCCGGGTCCCGGCGGCGGATCTCCAGCCGATAGGCCAGTACGACGTGGTGCTTGCTCAACGCCGCGGGGTTCCACGAGGTCGCTCTGACCAGCCCGAGCAGGGCGGGTCGCCCACGCTGCAGCGTTCGACGTACGGCGGGAACGGCCGAACCGAGCGTGCTGCGGCGGCGGGCCGCCGCAGCAGCAGGCAGTTGCAGCTGCAGGTAGCGCAGCGGTCCCTGCGGGAGATCCAAGCTGTCCAACTGCGCTTTCCAGAGCGCGGTGGTCAATGGCCCGTCGGGGGGAGCCTGCCGATCCGGGGGAAGCGCGGTTCCACGCTCCCAGGCCCTAGCGGCCATGACGCACATCCCTCCGCACAGCCCGCCGTACACCCGTGCCAGGGTGATCCCGGCCAGGCCGGTCGGCGCCCCGCCAGGCCAGTCGTTGGCGAAGTGCCAGCCGTGTTCGGTGGGACGGAATCCGATCTGGACGGTCTCGGCCATGGACGCCCCCTCAGCAGCCGGAGGCGCTGGTTACGGCCGCGGATTGCGCTGATGACAGGGCCGCGGGCACCTGTTCCGGCGGCACCATCCCAGCGAACCCTGGGCCGAGAACGATGTCCACCACCGCGTTCGAGCGGGTGTCGGGCACCGACAACAGGCCAGGGAAGTTGGCGGCGACGAACATGGCCTGGCTGCGTCCCAGATCCCCGAAGCGGACCTCGCCGACGCCTTGGACGTCGCGGTCGGTCGGGTCGTTGGCCACCTCGGTGACTTGCATCCCGCGACCAAGCAGCTCGGTGCGGACCTGGGCGGCCAGCCCTTCGACGTCCGAGGCGTTGTAAACCCGGATCTGAACGGTTGCCGGGTCGACCGAGAAGGGTGCCGCGGTGACGGGGATGCACGGGTCCGGTGCGGCGGCCCGCCTTTCCTCGTCGCGTTGCAGCACCTTCCACCACACTCCGACAGCGAACAGCGCGAGCACGAGCAGGAAGATCAACGCTGGGATCGGCCGCCGCAGGTTGCGCCGCGCCGGCGCCGTGCCCACGGTCACCCCCGCCGCCGCCTCATATTGGCAGGATAGCTAGTCCGGAGTGCGACCCTGGGTGCGCAGCTGCGGCGAGTCAGTCGAGATCACCGCGGGCCAGCGCCGACCGGCCCAGTTCCACCAGCGGGTCGACCAACTCGGCGACCGCGGCGTCCCCCTTGCCCGCCATGGCGCCCGCCCGCACTCGGGCCACGATTCCGGTGACCACGACGGCGAGCTTGAAGAACCCGAAGGCGAGGTACCAGGGCAGCGCGGTGACGTCGCGACCGCTGCGATCGGCGTAGCGAGCGGCCACCTCGCGCCGGGACGGGAAGCCCGGCTGGCCGGTCACTGACGGGGTCACCGTCGGCCGCGGCGCGTCGTCGTCGTGCTGCTGCCAGTAGACGAGCAGCAGACCGAGGTCGGCCAGCGGGTCGCCGAGAGTGGACATCTCCCAGTCCAGGACCGCCAGGATCCGGCCGGGCCGGTCGGGGTCGAGCAGGCAGTTGTCCAGCCGGTAGTCGCCGTGCACGATCGGGCCGGTCGGGCTGACCGGCACCGAGCCAGCCAACTCCTCGGCGAGCCGGTCCAACCCCGGTCGTTCGCGGTCCCGGCTGGCCTCCCATTGCCTTGCCCAACGGCTTACCTGCCGCTGCATGAAGCCGTCGGGGCGCCCGAAGCCGGTCAACCCGACGGCGTCGGGATCGACCGCGTGCAGATCGGCCAGTACGTCGATCAGCCCCCAAGCCAGCTGCCGCCGCTCGGCTGCGGACTCGGCGAAACCAGGTGGCATGGTCCGGCTCGCGATCAGCCCCTCCACCTTTTCCATGACGTAGAACGGAGCACCGAGGACGCCCGGGTCAGTGCACAGGTGCCGGGTCCGGGGCACCGGGACGGCGGTGCCCGCCAGGGCGGTGATCACCCGGTGCTCGCGGGCCATGTCGTGCGCGGTCGGCAGAACCGAGCCGGTCGGCGGGCGGCGTAGCACCACATCGCCGGCCGGCGAGCTGACGACGTACGTGAGGTTCGACATGCCGCCGGCGATGAGTTCGACCGTGCACGGTTGCCAAGCCGGCTCGTCGAGCACCTGAGCCAGATACGGCCCCACGATGGCGGGATCGGCCGCACCCGCGCCGACCGGAGCTCCGTCGACGGGCGGATCTGGCAACGGGTAGTCATCCCTCGTGGCGGTCGGCACGGCCGGGAGAGTACCGTCACGCGGCCCATGTGGTGAGTGCGTTGTTCCCGGTTCCGCCGGTCCGCGGAAGTTTCGCAGATTGGGCACAGAACGAAGGGGTAATGCGTTAGCCGGTGCGCCCCACGAAGCAAAAGGAGTACGTGCAGCATGGCTACCGACTACGACGCCCCCCGGCGGACCGAAGCCGACGACCTCGGCGAGGACTCGCTGGAGGAGCTCAAGGCGCGCCGTTCCGAGGCGCAGTCGTCCTCGGTCGATGTCGACGACGCCGATCTGACCGAAGGATTCGAGTTGCCCGGTGCGGATCTGTCCGACCAGGAGCTCACGGTCAAGGTCCTCCCGAAACAGGACGACGAGTTCACCTGCTCGCGGTGCTTCCTGGTTCACCACCGCAGCCGACTAGCTGAGCAGGGCCGGGGGACGTTGGTCTGCCGCGACTGTGCGGCCTGAGCACTCCCTGCTGGAGCCGGACAGACCGGTAGCGTGTGCCGCTGTGCCGCCACCGACGTCTCAGCATGCCTCCAGCGGTGCGGCGCCGGACCGGGAGCGGCCCGAGGTGCTGATCCGGCGGCTGGATCCGGACCTGCCGCTGCCGGCGTACGCGCTTCCCGGTGACGCCGGCGCGGACATCGTGACGGCGGTGGACGTCGAACTCGCGCCGGGGGAGCGGGCGACGGTCCCGACCGGGATCGCGCTGGCCGTCCCCGAGGGGTACGCCGCGTTTGTGCACCCACGGTCGGGGTTGGCCGCCCGCCATGGGGTGACCCTGGTCAACGCGCCGGGGACGATCGATTCCGGCTACCGCGGCGAGGTCATGGTGATTCTGGTCAACACCGATCTGCGGGAGCGCGTCCGGCTGTTTCGCGGCGACCGGATCGCCCAGTTGGTGATCCAGCGCGTCGACCGGGCCACCTTCCGGGAGGTTCCGTCGCTGCCGGGGTCCGAGCGGGGCAGCGGCGGGCACGGCTCGACCGGCGGCTTCTTGTCCGCCGCGTCCGAGGGAGTGCGCTGATGCCGTTCGGACGCCGCCGGCGGCTGGATCGCAGCGTGCGCGAGAAGGGGGTGGCGCCGGAGCCCGAGGCTCGCGAGCGCGAACAGGCGGCGACGACCGGCCCGTACGACGCCCACGATGCCCCCGACGACACGGTGGCGCGGATCGACCTCGGCGCGCTGCGGATCCCGCCGGTCGCCGGCGGAGACCTGCGCCTGGACGTGAACAAGGCGGGCAAGATCAACTCAGCCACCCTGCGCCTGCAGGGCTCGGCGATGCAGGTGGGCGCTTTCGCCGCTCCCCGGCAAGGTGGCCTCTGGTCCGACGTACGGGCGGAGATTCTGGCCACCCTGGCCCAGCAGGGCGGGACCGGCGAGGAAACCAAGGGAGATTTCGGCACCGAGATCGCCGCCCGGCTGGCCCTGAAGCAGGGTCCGCAGCCGGCCCGCTTCATCGGCGTCGACGGCCCGCGGTGGTTCCTGCGCGCACTGATCACAGGCCCCGCCGCAACTGACCACGGTGCGGCCGAGGCGTTCGAGCGGGTATTCCGGCAGATCATCGTGGTCCGTGGCAACGAGCCGATGCCGGTCCGAGAGCAGATCCCGCTGCGGCTGCCGGCCGACCCGCGCGAGTCCCAGCCGGCCGACCCGACTCCACAGGATGACACCGCCATCTAGTCCCACACCGGGCGCCGATCAGGCTGGCGGGCCGCCGACCTGCATGGCGTCACGTACGTCGCCGACCAGTGTCTCGATCACGTCTTCGAGCATCACCACGCCGACGGTGTCCCCGTTGCCGTCGTGGACAGCGGCCACGTGCGCTCCGCCGGCCTGCATCCGCTGCAGGACGTCGACGATCTGCTCGTCCACCGCCACGCTGGCCAGCGCTCGCACGCGGTTCGCCGGCACGGGACGGTCGGCCGCGGGACCGGTGAGGTCGAGGACGTCCTTGACGTGCAGGTAGCCGGTCATCCTGCCGAGCAGCACCTCGGTGCCCTCGACGGTCACGAAGCGGGAGTACCCGGTCCGGGCGCAGACCTGTTCCACCTCCGCCGGAGTTGCCTGTGCGCTGACGGTGACCAGGTCCGCGCTGGGCAGGAGCACGTCGGCCGCGGTGTGCTCTTCGAACGCCAGGGCGCCGCTCAGCAACCGCTCGGACTCGGGATTGAGCAGCCCCTCGCGTCGAGCCTCGTCGACCATCCCGGCGATCTCGTCGCGGGTGAACGCCGAAGCCACCTCGTCACGAAGTCGTATGCCGAACAGCCGCAGCATGCCCTGCGCCAGTCCGCTGAGTGCGCTGATGACCGGGCGGAGCGCGCGGACCACCATGAGCAGCCCCGGCGCCAGCGCCAGCGCCGAGCGCTCCGGTCCGGTCAGCGCGATGTTCTTGGGCACCATCTCCCCGAGTACGACGTGCAGGTACACGACGACGGCGAGGGCGACGGTGAAGGCGATGCCGTGGAGCAGGGCGCCGGTGACGCCGACGAGTTCGAGCGGGGCCTCGATCAGGTGCGCGACGGCGGGCTCGCCCACGGCGCCCAGCCCCAACGAGCAGATCGTGATGCCCAGCTGCGACCCGGCGAGCATCGTGGAGACGTCCTCCATCGCCCGCAACGTGGTCTGGGCGCGCCGGGACCCGCGCTCGGCCAGCGGTTCGATTCCGCTGCGTCGGGCGGTGATGACGGCGAAGGACGCTCCGACGAAAAAGGCGTTGCCGGCCAGCAGCAGCACGGCGAGCAGCAGCGCCAGCCAGTTGCTCACGGAGTTCCCGCCTCGTCGGTGCCGTCGCTGGGTGCCACCAGCAGCCGTTCGAGCCGTCTCCTGACTACCCGCTCGACGACCAGCCGGACGTTGCCGACGTGCACCACGTCACCGCGCCGCGGCAGCCGCCCGAGCCGCTCCAGGACCAGTCCGGCGATCGTCTCGTAGTCACCCTCGGGAACGGCCAGCCCGGTGGCGCGGGTGACCTCGTCCGGGCGGAGCAGTCCGCTCAGCGACCAGCCGTTGCCGCTGCGGCGGGTCTGCCGGAGCACTGGCGGGTCGTGCTCGTCAGGGACCTCACCCACCAGCTCCTCGACGAGATCCTCCAACGTCACCAGCCCGTCGGTTCCGCCGTACTCGTCCACGACGACGGCCATCTGCGGTCCGGCTGCGCGCAGCTGGTCCAGCAGCGGTTCCAGATTCAGCGACGATGGGACCGACGGCAGGTCCGTCGCGATCGCGGACACCGGTGTACGGCGGCGTTGCTCGGCAGGTACGGCGACTGCCCGCTTGACGTGCACGACCCCGAGCACGTCGTCGGTGGTCTCGCCGACGACGGGGAATCGGGAGTGGCCGGTGCGCAGCGCCAGCTCGATCACGGCGGTCGCGGGGTCGTCCGCGCGGACGGCGTGCATGCGGACGCGGGGAGTCATGACGTCCTCGGCGAGCCGTCCGCGCAGCCGAAGCGCGCGTTCGAGCAGCTGGCCGGTGTGGGCCGACAGCGTCCCGAGTTCGGCGGAGCGCCGGGCCAGGGACTGCAGTTCCTCGGGCGTTCGCACTGAGCGCAACTCCTCCTGCGGCTCGATACCGCCCAGCCGCAACAGCCGGTTCGCCGTTCCGTTGAGCGCGCGCACGAGCGGGCCGGTAGCGGTGGCGAAGGCGCGTTGGGGAGCGGCGATGATGCGGGCGACCTGGAGCGGGTGGGCGATCGCGAGGTTCTGCGGCACCAGTTCCCCGAGCACCATCTGGACGATGGTCGCGACCAGCAGGGCGATGGTGACGGCAATCACGTTCACTGCCGCGTCCGGGAGTCCGGTCGCGGACAGCGGGCCGTAGAGGAGACGGGCAATCGACGGCTCGGCGATGAACCCGACCACGAGCGCGGTCAGGGTGATGCCGACCTGCGCCGCGGACAGTTGGGTGGACAGCGTGCGAACCGCCTTCGCGACGGCTGCGGCTCGGTGGTCTCCGGCCTCGGCGGCGCGCTCCACCTCCCGCCGGTCGACCGAGACGAGACTGAACTCTGCGGCGACGAACAGCGCCGTTCCGGCAGTGAGGACGAAGGTGGCGAGGACGAGCAGCCATTCAGTCAGGGCCGGACTCCGTCCGGGAGCTCACGCTGGGGGACTGAGCGGACTGGGCGGAGGCCGGCGGGGTCTGGCCGGGGTCCGGGTCGGAGCGGTCGCGGACATGTCTGCA
>Ga0136616_10001175_pt1 | contig 13595 bp, 8 predicted proteins | sample AntDrymUQ2992106_2_FD_106648 | JGI IMG/M metagenome (GOLD analysis project Ga0136616, IMG submission 106648) | Polar desert sand microbial communities from Dry Valleys, Antarctica - metaG UQ299 (21.06) | ecosystem: Environmental > Terrestrial > Soil > Desert | place: Antarctica: Dry Valley...
CGTCGTTGCGCATCGCAGCGACCGCGGGTGGCCATCGGTACAGGTGGGGGTGTCCTGGCCTCCCCTGATCGCACTACGCGGAGGGTGGGCACATCTGGCTGGTTAGCCGACCTCCACGCGCACCTCGTGCCATCCGGTGGCCCCGTCCGGCGCCACTGGTCGGCGCCTTTGGGTCTGGGTCATTCCCTCGGCATCGGTGGCCCGAACGCGCACGATGTGCGGACCAGGGGGTGCCTCCCACTCGTACACCCACTGGCGCCAGGTGTCGTCGTTCAAGGCGGTGCCCAGCCGCGCCTCGGCCCAGGGCTCCTGGTCGACCTGGACCTCGACTCGCTGCACTCCCCCACTCGCCTGTGCCCAGGCCACACCGGCGACCGGGGTGCGCCCGGCGGCAATGCGAGCGCCCGTCGCGGGCACGTCGATGCGGGATTGGGTCTTGATGGGTCCCCGCTTGGACCAGCCCCGCGGGATCCAATAGGCGTCGAAGGCCTCCAGTGTGGTCAGCTCCAGGTCGCTCAACCACTTGGTGGCCGACACGTAGCCGTACAGCCCAGGCACCACCAGGCGGAGGGGGAAGCCGTGCTCGACGGGCAGCGGCTCGCCGTTCATCGCCACGGCGAGCAACGCGGCCCTGCCGTCGTAGGCCGCGGAAGTGGGAAAGCCGGCGGTGAAGCCGTCGACCGACCGACCGACGATCTGGCTGGCGGCGTCGTCGACGCCAGCGCGGTCCAGCACCTGGCGCAGCGGCACCCCCGACCACAAGGCATTGCCGATGAGACCGCCGCCGACCTCGTTGGAGACGCAGCACAGCGTAGTCCAGTGCTCCTCGGTCCCCATCGCCGTCAGCTCGTCGAAGGTCAGCTCGAGCGGCTGCTGCACCATGCCCGTGACGCGGAGCCGCCAGCTGTCAACGTCGACGCGGGGGACGACCAGCGCGGTGTCGATGCGATAGAAGCGCTCGTTCGGCGTGACGAACGGCACCACCCCGGCGATGCCGAGATCCGCTCCGGCCGGCGGTGCCGCTGCTCGGCGCAGGGGGGGCGGCAGAACCACCGCGGCCCGCGAAGCGGCCACACCCGCCCGTTGCGTCAGCCAGCGACCGCCTGCCGCCGACACCGCCGCCACGACCACCAGCCCGCCGGTCAGCCGCAGGAAGGTTCGCCGGTCACCACCGGCACCCTGTCCGGCCCCACCGACACCTCGCCCGGCCCCGCCAACAGATGTGACATCGGGGCGCAGGTCAACAGGCGTGTGCGCTGCAGGCGCCGCGGTCAGGAGCCGGCGCAGCCCCAGCACCCCGGCGGCGACGGCCACGGTGACGGCGACCGCGGTGGCGACCACGGAGATCTGCGGGTCGCTGCCGGCAGCGGCGACACCAAGGGCACCGAAGGCCACGAAGCCAGCCACCGCCGTCGCGAAGCGCCTGGCGCCCACCACGCCCAGCAGCGCGCCGAACGCGGCGGCCAACAGCAGGATCCCCACGATCAGCGCGATCTTGTCCGCCAACCCGAAGATCGAGATCGCCAGGTCCTTGACCGGGGCTGGCACGGCGTCGATCACGGCGTTGCCAACACTGACCACCGGCGAGCCCGCACCCGGCACCAGGCCCGCCACCAGCTCGCCCACCCCTAGCGCCAGCGCGGCGGCGACCACGCCAGCGGCGGCGGGCCGCCGAAGGCCCAGCCTAGGAGCGGGGTGCGTGGCCATATACAAACTGTAGCCACCATGCGTTGGGGCGCCGCGCGGCGGGGTAAGGAGGGTGCCCCATGCCCGACGCATTCGACCTTGACCGCGAGCTGGCTGCTCGGTTTCCACAGCATCCCAGCTTCCGGCCCGGCCAGCGCGAAGCCCTCGAAGCCGTGCTGGCCGGCCGCGACGTGGTCGCCGTCCTGCCGACCGGCGGGGGCAAGACGCTGGTCTACCAGCTCGCCGGCGCATTGCTGCCTGGCACCACGGTCGTCGCTACGCCGCTGCTGGCCCTGATGCACGACCAGGTCAGGAGGTTGTCGGAGGCGGGTGATGGCTCGTCCGAACGCGTCGCGGCGATCAGCGGCAATGTCCGTGGCGAGCAGCGCGAACGCCTGCTGACCGATCTGCGCGCGGGCCGCTTCGACTTTCTGTTCACCACCCCTGAGCAGCTCGTTCGCCCGGATCTGCGGGGGGCGCTGGCGGCCACCAGCGTCGACCTGTTCTGCGTCGACGAGGCCCACTGCATCTCGGAATGGGGCTTCGACTTCCGGCCGGCGTACCGCGAGCTCGCCGCCGCCGCCCAGGCGATGGGCCGCCCGCCGGTGCTCGCCTTGACGGCCACGGCGCCCGAGGCGGTGCGCCGCGACGTCGCCATGGAGCTCCGGCTCTCCGACCCTGTGCTGGTCGCTCGCGGCTTCGACCGCGCCAACCTGCACCTGCAGGTGGTGCACGTCACCAGCCCGGACCGGCGTGACCGAGAGTTGGCCAAGCTGATCTTCGAGTTGCTGCCTGACATCCGCGACCCCGACTTCGCCGGGGTGGCGGTCGTGTACTGCACCACCCGCCGCGAGTCCGAGGAGACGGCGCTGGCCCTGCTGTCACTGGGTCTGCCGGCGGGGCATTACCACGGCGGCATGGAGCGGTCCCTGCGCGAGGAGGTGCAGACCGGCTTCCTGTCCGAGGAGCTGCGGATCCTGTGCGCCACCAGCGCCTTCGGCATGGGGATCGACAAGGCCAACATCCGCGCCGTGATCCACCGGACGATGCCCGACTCGCTGGAGGCCTACTGGCAGGAGGCCGGTCGCGCCGGGCGCGACGACGAGCCCTCCGACTGCGTGCTGCTGTACCGGCCCGAAGACCGCTCCGTTCACCAGCACCTGCATCGGCGCAGCCGCCCGTCGGAGCCGACCGTGGCCAAGATGATCCACTTGCTGGGCCAGGTCGACACCGCCACCCCTGAGCCCGAGGTGCTGGCGCGCCTCAGTGAGGTCGCCGGCGTCGCTCGGTCGGGCGCGGCCACCCTGCTGGAGGACTTGGAGCGCTTCGGGTTCATCACCGCGTTCAAGTCCGGGATCCGTTTCAAGGGTGAGCCCTCCGAGGCGATGGAGGTGATCGCCGCCCATCAGGCGACGCAGGTGGAGGTGGAGGAATCGCGGCTGGACATGGTGGCTGACTACGCCGAGTCCACCTCCTGCCGGCGCCGCTACCTGCTCAACTACCTCGGCGACGACTACCCCGGTGAGCTGTGTCTGCGCTGCGACAACTGCCTGCGCATCGCGCAGCGGCGCAGCACCGACGACTGGGACGAAGCCGCGCAGGCGCAGCGCGTCGAAGCCGACCGTGGTGGTCCGTTCCGCACCGGCCAGACCGTGGAGCATCCCGAGTGGGGCGTCGGCTCGGTGCAGCGGATCTCCGGCGAGGTTGTGGTGGTGCGCTTCGACGCCGTCGGGTACCGATCGATGCACGCGCCGACCGTGGTGGACCGGGGGCTGCTGACCAAGCGCTGAGGAGCCGGGCTCGGGGACGCGACGATCCCGCCGCTTCGGGCCGCTCGCGCTGCGTTCCTTGCGCGCTAGCGTGGGCGGGCTGCCCACTCAACAGGAGCTTGCGTTGTCCACCGACGAGGCGGTCGCCGCCGAGGAGACCGTCGCCGACCCTGGTCGCGACGTCGTCGCCTCCGACGTCGCCGGCCCCGGCGTGGTGCGCCGAGGAATGCGCATCCTCGGGCGTGCCGTCCTCACCGAGCCCAAGCCGTTCGCCATCGCCGTGGTGGGCGCCGCCGTCTACGGCGGGATGACCGTCGCGTCGGCCACCGTCTTCGGACAGGTGACCGACCGGGTCATCGTGCCGGCCTACGCCGGAAGGGCGGTCACCCAGGGCACGCTGGTCCTGGCGGCAACGGCGATCCTCGGCGTCGCGCTGCTCAAGGCGTTGGGGATCGTCGCCCGCCGCGCCGCGGCGACCTACATGCAGGTCAAGCTGCAGGCCACCTACCGCGAACGGGTGACCCGCCAGTACCAGCAGCTGCCGCTGTCCTGGCACCGGCGCCACTCGACGGGGACGCTGCTGTCGCACGCCAACGCCGATGTCGAGGCGGCGTTCTGGCCGATCGCGCCGTTCCCGTTCTCCTGTGGCGTCCTGCTCATGCTGCTGATCACCGGGGTGATCCTGGTGCGTGCCGACCTGTTCCTGGCCGCCATCGGCTTCCTGGTGGGTCCGGCCATCGGGGTGCTGACCTGGCGCTACAACCGGGCGTTGGAAGAGCCGGCCACGCTGGCCCAGCAGCGGCGTGCCGACGTCTCCTCGGTGGCCCACGAGAGCTTCGACGGCGCGCTGGTCGTCAAGACGCTGGGTCGGGAGGCCGCCGAGACCGACCGCTTCGAGGTCGAGGCGCAACGGCTGCGTGACGAGCTGGTGCGCTACGGGAAGATCCGCGCCCTGTTCGACCCGCTGATGGAAGCGCTGCCGACCGTGGGGGTGCTGCTGATCCTGGCCGTTGGCGTGTGGCGCATCTCGACCGGCGACCTGTCAGAGGGCGACCTGGTGCAGTTCGCGTACCTGTTCACCCTGCTGGCCTTCCCCATCCGGGCCATCGGCTGGGTGCTGTCGGACATGCCGCGCGCCGTGGTCGGCTGGGAGCGCGTCCAGGGCGTGCTGAGTGCCCGCAGCGACCTGTCCTACGGCTCCAGCCGAGGGTCGATCGCCAAGGGCCCCGCGGCGGCGGATCTGGTGCACGTCGCCTTCACCTACGAGTCGTCGACGGACGGACAGCAGGACTCGCCAGTCCTGCACGACGTCACGTTCAGCGCCAGGCCGGGGCGCACCATCGCCATCGTCGGGCCGACCGGTGCCGGCAAGTCCACGATCGCCACCTTGCTGGTGCGGCTCGCCGACCCTGCGCAGGGCAGCGTCCGCCTCGACGGGCAGGACGTGCGCAGACTCGCGCGCGGAGCGCTGGCGCACAGCGTGGCCATCGTGTTCCAGCACTCTTTCCTGTTCGACGACACGGTGCGCGGCAACATCACGTTGGGCGAGGACTTCTCTGACGAACAGGTGCAGACCGCCAGCCGGCTGGCGCAGGCCGATGGCTTCATCCGCGCCCTGCCGGACGGCTACGACACCGTGGTGGGCGAGCGTGGGACGTCGCTGTCGGGCGGTCAACGGCAGCGCATCGCGCTGGCACGGGCGCTCATCCGCCGCCCGCGGCTGCTGATCATGGACGACGCCACCTCCAGCGTCGACACCACGGTGGAGGCAGCGATCCTGCATGGCCTGCGCAACGCCGACCTGCCGTCGACCATCGCTGTCGTCGCCTACCGTCAGGCCACCATCCTGTTGGCCGACGAGATCATCTACGTCGAGCAGGGCCGCGTGGCAGCCATCGGCTCCCACGCGCAGCTGCTGGCGAACGTTCCCGGCTACGCCCGGTTGGTCACCGCCTACGCCGACGAGGCGACCCTGCGCGAGCAGCGACGCGCCGATGCCGCAGCCGGCGACGGGCGACCGCCACCGCTGGAGACCGAGGCGGCATCGTGAGCAGCGTTGCGCCAACCCTCGACAGCATCGACCAGGCGCGCCCGCAGGGCACCTGGCAAACGCTGGTGCGCGGACTGCGGTTGTCGCCGGAGTTCCGCAACGGTCTCGGCGTGACCCTGCTGCTGGCGCTGGTCGCCACGGCCGGGCGAGTCATCGTGCCGGTGGTGATCCAGCAGGTCATCGACCGGGGCATGCGCACGCCCGGCGGCGTGGACGTCGTGGTCGTGCTCCGGCTCAGCGGGGCCGCGTTGCTGGCCGTCGCGGTGACGTCCTCGGTCGGTTACGTCATGAACTACCGGCTGGCGACGGCGACCGAGACGGCGCTGGCGGCGCTGCGGGTCCGCGCCTTCCGCCACATCCACGACCTGTCGCTGCTGCACCACGCCACCGAGCACCGTGGCGCCCTGGTGTCTCGGGTCACCGCCGACGTGGACACCATCAGCCAGTTCATGCAGTGGGGTGGCGTGGTCCTGATCGTCAACGTTGGGCAGCTGGTGCTCGCCACCGCGGTGATGAGCTACTACAGCTGGCAGCTCACCCTGGTGGTGATCGTCACCTTCGCTCCCCTCGGGTTCGTCCTGCGGTGGTTCCAGGCCCGCCTGTCCGTGGCCTACGACATCGTCCGGGAGCGCGTGGGCGACATGCTGACCGCCATCAGTGAGAGCGTCGGCGGTGCCGACGTCATCCGCGCGTACTCCATCGAAGCGCGCACCGACCGGCGGATCTCGCGGGCTGTGCAACGCGAGTTCCGCGCGCACTACCGCGCCGGGCGTCTCGGGGCGTTCATGTTCTCCTCGGGCGAGCTGTTCGCCGCCGCTGCCACCGCCGCGGCGGTCGTGATCGGCGTGCTGATCGGCGTGGACGGGCAGCTATCAGAGGGACGGCTGGTGGCCTTCTTGTTCCTGGTCACGCTGTTCGTGGGACCGGTGCAGATCGCCACCGAGGTGCTCGACCAGGCGCAGACCGCGATCGCCGGCTGGCGGCGCATCCTCAACGTCTTGGACACGCGCCCCGATGTCGCCGATCCGGCATCCGACGGCGGTGGCGGCGTCGACATCCCAGCGGGGCCGATCAGCCTGCGCTTCGAGCACGTGGCGTTCGCCTACCCCGCCCGCGATGTGGGTGCGGTCGCCGACACTGTGCTGCACGACGTCGACCTCGAGATTCCGGCACAGACCCGCATCGCCGTGGTCGGCGAGACCGGGTCGGGCAAGACGACCTTCGCCAAGCTGCTGACGCGGCTCATGGACCCGACCGCCGGGCGGATCCTGGTCAACGGCGTGGCCCTGACCGACGTGCGCTTCGCCAGCTTGCGGCGTCGCATCGTCATGGTTCCGCAGGACGGCTTCCTGTTCGACACCACCATCGCCGCCAACGTGGCGCACGGCCGTCCCGGCATCGGCGCGGACGACGTCGCGCTGGCCTTCACCGAACTCGGGCTGGCGGACTGGGTGGAGTCGCTACCCCAGCGGCTGTCCACCCGCGTCGGCGAGCGTGGCGGTTCGCTGTCGGTCGGCGAGCGGCAGCTGGTCGCGCTGGCGCGCGCCTACGTCGCCAATCCCGACCTGCTGGTCCTCGACGAGGCCACTTCCGCGGTCGACCCTGCCACAGAGGTGCGGCTACAGCGCGCGCTGGACGGGCTGACCCGGGGAAGGACCGCCATCGCGATCGCCCACCGCCTGTCGACCGCCGAGGCCGCCGACGAGGTGCTGGTGTTTGATGACGGTCGTATCGTGCAGCGCGGACCGCACGATGACCTGGTGGCCCAGAACGGCGTCTACGCGGAACTGCACCGCTCCTGGGTGGCCGGCAGCGCCGGCGGCCGGGTCGAGGTCCCCAGATGAGGTGGGCGATGACGTACTGGGATCTGCCGTACGCCTCGCAGCGCCAGCCGGTGCTGGCCGACAACGTGGTGGCGACGTCCCAGCCGCTGGCCGCCTCGGCGGGGTTGCGGATGCTGGCGGCCGGCGGCAACGCGGTCGATGCCGCCGTGGCGACCGCCGCCGCCCTGACCGTGGTGGAGCCGACCTCCAACGGGATCGGCTCGGACCTGTTCGCGCTGGTCTGGGATGGTAAGCGCCTGCACGGCCTGAACGCCTCCGGGCGATCCGCCGCCGCGTTGGACCCTGAGCCGCTGCTCGGCGCGCCGATGCCGCTGCGGGGCTGGGACGCGGTCACGGTTCCCGGGGCGGTGTCGGGTTGGGCGGCCCTGAGCGAACGCTTCGGGACGCTTGACCTCGAACAGCTTCTCGCCCCCGCTGTCGCCTACGCCGAGGCCGGCTTCGCGGTAGCACCGATCACCGCGGCGGCCTGGGCTCGCGCGGCCACGGTCTTCGCCGACAGCCCGACGTTCGCACCCTTCCTCCCCGGCGGGCGGGCTCCCCTGCCAGGTCAGCGCTTCGCCTTTCCCGACCAGGCCAGGACGCTGCGAACTATCGCAGCCACCCGAGGCGCCGACTTCTACCAGGGCGAGCTGGCCGAGCGCATCGCCGCCTCCGCCGCCGCGGGCGGATCGCCGCTGTCGCGCGACGACCTTGCCGGTCACCGCGCCGACTGGGTTGCGCCGCTGTCGCAGCCGTACGCCGACGCCGTCCTGCATGAGATCCCCCCGAACGGGCAGGGTGTCGCCGCCCAGCAGGCACTTGGGCTGCTGGCCCACACCGACATCGCGTCCTGCGCGCCGGACAGCGCCGACGCGATCCACCTGCAGGCCGAGGCGATGAAGCTGGCCTTCGCCGACGCCCACCGTTACGTCGCCGATCCCGCGCACATGCTCGTGGCGGCGACGGACCTGCTCGACCCGGCCTACCTGCGCCAGCGTGCCGCACACATCGATCCCCACCGGGCCGGCGATCCCCAACACGGCTCACCACGCCGCGGCGGCACGGTCTACCTGTGCGCCGCGGACGCCGACGGCCGCATGGTGTCGCTCATCCAGTCCAACTACTACGGCTTCGGGTCCGGTGTCGTGGTGCCGGAGACCGGCATCAGCCTGCAGAACCGGGGCGCTGGCTTCAGCACCGAGCGGGGCCACCCCAATCAGCTCGCGCCCTCCAAACGGCCCTTCCACACGATCATCCCCGGATTCCTGACCGGCTCGGACGGGCAACCGCGGATGGCCTTCGGCGTGATGGGCGGGCCCATGCAGCCGCAGGGGCACGTGCAGATGGTGCTGCGCACCACCATCTGGGGTCAGAACCCCCAGGCCGCTTCGGACGCTCCTCGGTGGCGGGTGGAGTCCGGCCGCAGCCTGGCGCTGGAGGCAGACGTGGACCCTGCGGTCCGCGCGGAGCTGGCCCGCCGCGGCCACGAGGTCAGCGCCGACGCCGACAGCTTCGGCTTCGGTGGTGCGCAGCTGATCGCCCCGACTCCCGGTGGCTGGCTGGCCGCCTCCGACCACCGTAAAGACGGCCAGGCCGTGGGCTACTAGCAGCGCGTGCTTGTGGCCCGCGGCGTTGCACACGGCGGCGGCGTGTGCCTGCCATTTCGCCGAACCGCGGGAGCTCGCCCGGGTCTGACCGAGCGACCGGGGAACTTTCCTTCGCAACGACCCCGTTGGATCTTCAGGCGCGACACGGCGGTGCACCGCCGTCAGCCCAACCGCTGGCAACGTTGCCGTCGTCGTGACAAATGGCGTTTCGTCAGCGGCGATGTCTGCTAGCGTCTCGCGTCAGGTCCAAGGGGGGAGTGTGTGCTCCCCCGAGGTTGAAGCTCCCGGTCGCGCGCAACTGCTGCGCCGGCCGGCCGTTGGATGGCCCGGCCGTCCGAGGAGGAACGCATGGGATTGATCCGCAAGCCAGCCCATTGGCTGCTGCTGCTCGTCACGCTGTCAATGCTCGCCGCCGCCTGTGGCGGCGGTGGAGGCGGGGGCTCTGAGGCAGCCAGCGAAGGCGGCGCTGCCAGCGAAACCGGCGCAGCCAGCGAGGGGGCCGACGCCGGCCAGGCGGTCGAGGGCGGCAGTGTCGTCTTCGGCGCCGACCAGCAGCCCGACATCATGAACCCCACCCTGACGGCGGGCAACCTGTTCGCCACCACCGTCATCACCATGCCGCTGTTGGAGGGGGCCTACCAGCTCCTGCCGGACTTCACCTACCAGCCACAGCTGATCGACGGCGAGGCTGAGACCACCCAGGACCCGTTCACGGTGACCTACACCATCAAGGACGAAGCGCAGTGGAGTGACGGTGAGCCGATCACCGCCCAGGACTTCATCTTCACCTGGAAGACCTACGTCAACGAGAAGTGGGACATCACCTCCCGTGACGGCTACGACCAAATCACCGACGGTGAGGCGATGGACGACAAGACCGTCCGCTTCACCTTCGACAAGCCGTTCGCGCCCTACAAGGTGCTCTTCTCGCCGATCCTTCCGCAGCACGAGCTGCAGGGCAAGAACTTCAACCAGGTCTGGAACGACGAGGTCACCTTGTCCTCCGGCCCGTTCGAGTTCGACAGCTGGCAGAAGGGCCAGCAGGCGACCATCAAGCGCAACGAGAACTACTACGGTGAGCCGGCCAAGCTCGACGAGATCTCCTTCCGCTTCCTGGAGGACTCCAACACCCAGGTGCAGTCGCTCCAGGGTGAGGAGATCGACATGATGTACCCGCAACCGCAGATCGACCTCGTCGAGCAGGTCTCAGAGATCGAGGGCGTGAAGACCGAGACCGCTGCCGGAACGGTGTGGGAGCACCTCGACTTCAACTTCGTCGTGCCACCGCTGGACCAGCTATTCGTCCGCCAAGCCATCGCCCACGGCATCGACCGCGAGGCGCTGGCCGAGCAGCTGATCAAGCCGATCAACCCCGAAGCGGTGCCGCTGCAGAACCTGATCTACGTCAACAACCAGGCCGAGTACGAGCCGCACTTCGACCAGTACAACTACGACCCCGACCGCGCCCGCCAGCTGCTGGAGGAGAACGGCTGCACCGAGGGGGACGGCGGCATCTACGAGTGTGACGGCGAGCCGCTGTCGTTCCGCTACACCACCACGGCCGGCAACGAGCTGCGCGAGCTGCAGCTGGAGGTCATCCAGGCCCAGCTGAGCGAGATCGGCATCGATATCAAGTCCGACATCGGTGACGCGGCCACCGTGTTCGCCGACGTCCTGCCCAGCGGCGCCGACGGAGCGTGGGACCTGTTCAACTTCGCCTGGGTCGGTTCCCCCGACCCGTTCGGCGGCAACGCGATCTGGATGTGCGAGGGTGGCCAGAACTACAACAGCTACTGCAACGAGGAGGTCACCGATCTCCTGCGGGAGACCAACACCCTGCTTGACCCGGCAGAGCGTGCCGCCACCTACAACGAGGCTGACGCGCTGATGGCCGATGACCTGCCGGTACTGCCGCTGTACCAGAAGCCGACGTACTTCGCCTGGAACGAGAGGATCTCCGGACCGAAGGAGAACCCGACCCAAGCCGGCCCGACCTGGAACGCGGGCGAGTGGTTCTTGACCGAGTAGTACGACAGCGGTGACAGCCGCAGGGCCTTCCCGGACTTTCCTGGGGAGGCCCTGCGGTGGTACAACCGGCACCGCGCAGGGGAGGTCAATGCGATGACCACGTTCATCATCCGACGGCTCCTGTTCAGCATTCCCGTCCTGATCGCGGCCAGCATGCTGATCTTCTTTTCGATCTCCATCGCCGGCGACCCCCTCGGCGAGCTGCGGACGCGGCCCAACGTCGACGAAGGCACCATCGATCGCATCGCGGAGCGCAAGCACCTCGACGACCCGATCGTCACGCAGTACGGCTACTGGGTCCGCGACGCCTTCACCAACAACTTCGGCACCACCACGCTATCCAATCAGCCGATCTGGCCGGACCTGAAGCGGGCGATGTGGAACACCCTGCAGCTGATCGTCGCCGCCGAGGTCATCGCCATCGTCATCGCCGTGGCGGTCGGCATCCTCTCGGCGCGAAAGCAGTACTCGCTGTTCGACTACACCGCGACGACCCTGTCCTTTTTAGGCTTCTCCATGCCGGTGTTCTGGCTGGCCCTCATCCTGCAGGTGCTGGCCGTGAACTTCCTTGAGGCCACCGGGACGCGGATCTTCTACACGGCAGGCTTGTCCTCGCCCGGGGCCCGAGCCGCCGGCTTCTTCCCGTTCGTCCTCGACCGGCTCCAGCACCTGGCGCTACCGATCATCACGATCGCCGCCATCAGCATGGCCACCTACAGCCGCTACACGCGCGCCTCGATGCTCGAAGTGATCAACTCCGACTACGTGCGGACCGCCCGCGCGAAGGGATTGGAGGAAAAGAAGGTCATCCGCAAGCACGCCTTCCGTAACGCCCTGATCCCGCTGACCACGGTGATCACCCTGAACTTCGGTGTGGCCATCGGCGGGGCCGTCGTGACCGAAACCGTGTTCGCCCTCAACGGCATGGGCGCGTACTACATCAGGGCCCTCGCCGAACGTGACGTCTACCCGGTGATGGCCTGGCTGATGATCGTGGCGGTGCTGGTGGTGGTGTTCAACCTGCTGGCCGACATCATCTACGGCTACCTTGACCCCAGGATCCGCTATGACTGACGACCCGCGCCACATCCGACCGACCAGCGCCGACACGCAGGAGTCGGCGCTGGCCACTGAGGAGGTGGTGGAGGCGGAGTCCGCCGCCACCGACGACAGCCTCTACCGCGAGGGGCTGCGGGTCGAGGCCCGCAGCCAGTGGCAGCTGTTCCGGCGCAAGTTCTTCCGCCACAAGGCGGCGATGGTGGCGTTGACGCTCCTCATCATCCTGTTCGGGTCTGCGATCTTCGCCGAGCGAGTCGCTCCGTACAGCTACGACGAGCCGGACCTGGCCAACTCCGGCGTCGGGCCGACGTTGACCGATCAGCACTACTTCGGCACCGACAAGATCGGTCGTGATTACTTCAGCCGTGTGCTCTACGGCACCCGAACCTCGGTGCGCGTGGCCTTCATCGTGGCGTTGCTGTCCACCACCATCGGCACCGCGATCGGCGCCATCGCCGGCTACTACGGCGGCTGGATCGACAACGCGCTGATGCGCTTCACCGACCTGTTCCTGACCTTGCCCAGCCTGCCGGTGTTGATCGTGGCTGCCGCGCTGCTCGGCTCGGGCCAACCGACCCGCGTGGCAATCATCCTGGCCCTGCTGCTATGGACCTCGCTGGCTCGCATCGTGCGCGGCTCCTTCCTGTCGTTGCGGGAGAAGGAGTTCGTGGAGGCCGCCAAGGCCTCCGGCGCCTCGGACCTGCGCATCATCGCCCGCCACATCCTGCCCAACGCCCTGAGCCCCATCATCGTCAACACCACACTGATCGTGGGCACGGCCATCCTGATCGAGGCGGTGCTGTCGTTCCTCGGGTTCGGGATCCAGCCCCCGACCCCGGCACTCGGCAAGCTCATCGACGACGGCAGGAACGCCATGCTGACCGACTGGTGGCTGGTGACCATGCCGGGCATCACAATCGTGCTGATTTGCCTGTGCATCAACTTCCTGGGAGACGGGCTCCGCGACGCCCTCGACCCCCAACAGCAAGGCTGAGCCCCTACCAGGCGGAGCGACGAACCGATGACCGAACCTGTCCTGTCGCTGCGCGACCTCGTCACCGAGTTCCGCACGGCCGACGGTGTGGTGCACGCCGTGGACCATGTCAACTACGAGGTCTATCCGGGTGAGACACTCGGCGTGGTCGGTGAGTCCGGTTCCGGCAAGAGCGTGACCGTCATGTCGATCCTCGGCCTCATCCCCTCGCCGCCGGGCCGCATCGCGGGCGGCGAGGTCATCTTCAAGGGTCGCGACTTGCTGAAGCTGACGCGCAAGGAGTTGCAACGCGTCCGCGGCCGCGAGATCGCGATGGTCTTCCAGGACCCCATGACCTCGATGAACCCCGTGTTCACGGTCGGCGATCAGATCTCCGAAGCGTTGCTGGTCCATGACCCGCAGATGGGCGATGACAAGGCCAGGGCCCGGACGGTGGAGCTGCTGAGCCTGGTCGGCGTGCCCAACCCCGACAGCCGCTTCGACCAGTACCCGCACGAGTACTCCGGCGGGATGCGGCAACGCGCCATGATCGCCATGGCCATCGCCAACCAGCCGGCGCTGCTGATCGCCGACGAGCCC
>Ga0136616_10001176_pt1 | contig 13591 bp, 9 predicted proteins | sample AntDrymUQ2992106_2_FD_106648 | JGI IMG/M metagenome (GOLD analysis project Ga0136616, IMG submission 106648) | Polar desert sand microbial communities from Dry Valleys, Antarctica - metaG UQ299 (21.06) | ecosystem: Environmental > Terrestrial > Soil > Desert | place: Antarctica: Dry Valley...
ACGGTGTCGGTGACGACGAAGTCGGGCCACATGCCATCAGGCCCGTTCTTCCTGCCCCCCTCGACGCGACGAGTAGTGGTCTCCAGGGTCTCGAAGAGTCTATCTTTCGTCGACCTGCTCGCCCCGCTGAGAGCGTTCAGGATAGTAGTCTTTCCGGCGTTCGTGTAGCCCACCAGTGCGACGGTCGGTGGTCCATCCTCTCTGAGACGGGTACCCCGGACGGCCCTGCCTGCCTTCTCCTCCTCGAGCTTTCGGTTTATGGTCGCTATGCGCTCGCGGATGACACGCCTGTCGTACTCGAGCTGTTGCTCGCCAGGTCCTCTCGTCGTAACCCCTCCACCCCCGAGACGGCTCAACTCAGGGTTCTTGCCCTTGACCCTCGGCAAACGGTACTCGAGGTCGGCGAGCTCGACCTCCAGGCGGCTCGCCGCGTCCCTGGCATGCGCCTCGAAGATGCGGATGATCAACTCCGTCCTGTCCACGACGGAAACGCCACACGCCTTCTCCAGAACCCTGGCCTGTGAGGCCGTCAACTCATCGTCTGCCACAATGAAACGCGCCCCAGTCTCCTCTACCAACTCACGCAACTCTTCGCGCTTGCCGCGCCCGAGGTAACCAGTGCCGTCCCTGCGCGCCTGCTCGAGTACGCCCGAGACCTCGATCCCAAGGGTGCTCGCCAAGCGCCCTAGCTCCGCCATGTGGCGCCTCTCCCCAGCGCCTGCCAGTACCGCTCGATCCTCACTCATATACCGATTATATCATGCATATTATGCAAATCCTTTTGATCTTGTGCGCTCTGCACGACGGTTATCCTGGCGCGGCCCTGGAGGCTACGAGCCAGCTTGTCGAACCATCGCAACTGGCGTCTGGCGAGCCGTCTTGTCCTGGTAGCTATGAGGTCCTGTGCCTGCTGCAGCGGGAGAGTCCCTGAGAGGTGCCCGATCAGCTCGCGCACACCTACGGAATCCATGACCTGGGGGCTTACACTCGTTCCCGCCGCGACCATGTCCGCGAGTCTCTCGGCTTCGCGCAGGCCGTTCAGGATTATTCTCCTTGACCTTTCTTCGATGGCGGCGTCGACTGCGTGCCTCTCAGGACGGAGGTAGACGATAGTGGTGGCGTAGAGCAGTTCTCCTTCCCAGATCGAACCGCGGCCCCCTGCCCCTGCCAGCTCCAGCTCTTTCGCCCGCGCGGCCCTGCGGGGGTTGGGTTCTCCTTGGGCCGCCTCCTGCGCCTGACGACGCAAAGAGGGAGAGACCTTGGGCGCGAGGGGGAGATCTAGCAGTATCGCGTTGAGGTACATTCCGGTGCCCGCGTCGAGGACGAACGCATCCTCTGCTGCGATGATCTCCTGGGCACGCGCCCTGTGTATGGCTACGGTCCACTCCTCGGTCACGGAGACGATGCCTACGAGCTCCGCCGGCCTCCGGCGGGCCTGGTTGGTGATCACGGGCAGCTCCCTGTAGACCTGCATGGAATCGACGGCAAGCGTGGGTACGTGCCGGCCCTTTGCCTCGGTGAGCCTCTCGGCAAGGGTGTCGGAGAGGTCGCTCTTGCCGCCCGCCGTGGGCCCGCAAACTACGAGTGCGGTCTTGTTCGGGTTCTGCGCCAGCCGTCGTCCCTCAGACCAGGGTCGTCACTCTGATGGCTCGCCTGCGTACAGTACGTGGGGTCCCGCGGACTCTATCCTGGCACTTACGTAGTTCCCCGGCGCGACGCCGGTCTTGACATGAACCGCGTGACCGCTCCACGTCTCCCCGATAGCCTTGCCGTCTTCCGTGCTACCGTGACGGATGTAGATCTCCTCTACGCCCCCGACTTTGCGCTGGTTCCTCTCGAAGGCGTTCCGTTCGACCTGCCTCAGCACCTCGAGGAAGCGCCGCCCGACGACGGCATCGGGCACGGCACCTGCTAGCGTTGCGGCCTCGGTGCCTCGTCTCGGTGAGAATTTGAAGATGTAAGCCGAGTCGAAAGCGCAGTCCTCGACGAGCTTGAGTGTCTGTTCGTGGTCCTCCTCGGTCTCGCCGGGATGGCCGACGATAATGTCCGTGCTGAGGGTACCGTCCGGTGCCGCTTCCCTGAAAACTTCGATCTTACCCCTGTACCTCTCCGCTTTATAGCCACGGTGCATTACCCTTAGCATCCTGTCAGACCCCGACTGCACGGGCAGGTGGAGCCGCTTTACGATGGTATCCCTCTCCCCTATAGCCCTCAGCGTGCGGTCCTCCATGTTGGAAGGGTGGCTAGTCGTAAACCACACGCGCGGCGCACTCTCCGAGACGGCCTCGAGGAGATCGTAGAACCTCTTGCCCTCGTGTCTCCACGCGTCCACCGTCTGGCCAAGCAGCGTCACGTACCCGGTGCCGCCGGCGACAAGCCTCTCTACCTCCGAGACCACACTCCCCATCGGGCGGCAGATCATACGCCCCCTCACAGTAGGGACTATGCAGTAACTGCACTGGTAGTTGCACCCAGTCATTATCGTGACGAAGGCGTTGTGCCCGCCCTCCGTCCCAGGCAGCTCGGGCGTGTACGTCTCCCGCATCGTCGGCAGCCCTACGAACTCAGCCAGCTCGTAAGTATTATGCGTGCCCAGTACCAGGTCTATATTGTAGGTCTGCCTGAGGGTGGCCGACTCTTCTGCGGCGCCGATGCAACCTGTGAGGGCCACCTTCTTTACCCGGCCCTCGCGGCGGAGACGGTTCAGTTCTCCGAGGTGTCCCTTGACGCGGTCGACGGCATTCTCGCGGACGTAGCAGGTATTGAGTATTACGAGGTCCGCGTCCTCGTAACGCTGGACCTCCGCGTAGCCTGCGTCCTGGATCATGCGCCTTATGCGATCTGAGTCGTGCACGTTCATCTGGCATCCGAAGGTCCTTATGCACGCGGTCCTGGTATCGGGGCTTGCCTGTCCGGCAGGCTTGCTGGAGAGCGGTATGGGCGCTGTCGGCGTCGATCGTGTCGTGCTACTCATACTCTTCCTCCGGCTCGTAGACTCGGGCTCTCAGGGAGATCTCCCCCGGACGGCTCTCGATCCTCAGATCCGCGACCTCCATGTACCCGGACCGCGCCGCCCGCCTGAGTATATCCGCAATGCGCTCACTTTCCTCCACCCCAAGCTCGAGCACAGGGGCCCCATCTACGCGCCCGCCAACCCGCCTCCTCCCTGCCCCTCCACTCCTCTCCCCCGCCGAAATACCCTCGACAGGCACCACCTCACCACGCAGTATCCTCTGTACGCTCCTCATAGATACGCCGAGCCCAAGCGCGAAAGCCTCCTCTCGTAAGCCAGCACTCTCTCGTTGGTTCTGTATTATGCGGTAATGTAAGAGCGTGGCGAGGATGCGGGCCGGGGTCCCGTAGTAGGTGTGGAGCCTGGGGCTGTGAATGTTGGTTGTTTCGGTGAAGTGTTCTAGCGTAGCCCTGAGGTTGGAGTTCGATGGTCGGGTCGTTGACTGGAGGGTACGTTCGGGGATGGTATTGGTATCGAAGATGGCCCTTATCGAGGTAGGCGAGGATGTGGAGAGGACGCTGGTCTCTAGAGAGAGGCTCTTTATCTGGTACAGGGAGAGGCCGGCGCCGTGGGTGGGTAGGGAGTGGTCGCCTGGTTCTGTGACGGGGTTCAGGTGTCGGGTGGTCACGCCGGGTTCGAGGATCAGATCCCTGTGAGATTCAGGGATGCCGTTGCCGTCGTCGATGACGGTGAGGGTTCTGTAGCGCCGGTCTCTCAGGGTCGAGGCGACGTAGATGTTGGCCGCACCGGCGTCGCGGGCGTTGCGTAGCAACTCGAGGAGGGCGTCCTCCACGTGGGTGATGCGGGAGGGACCGCGGCGGGCGCCCTCCACGCCCGTAAGGCGGGCGAAGCCGGCGCCGAGGTCCCTGTATGGGCCTTCCACTACAACTCTATGCGGATCGACTGAAGCATCCAAGTAGCCACTGGGTTCGTATTCGGGCGGTTCGCGAACCGTTCCTACAAGCGTTCCTGCCCTACCTGGCCACCTCGCTGACCCGGCTCTCGCGGATGACGGTGACCTTTATCTGGCCTGGGTACTCCAGGTCCGTCTCTATCTGCTTGGAGATGTCGTAGGCCAGCTTGGCGGCGATACGGTCGTCCACTTCGGAGGGCTGGACCATAACCCTTATCTCACGGCCGGCCTGGATCGCATAGGCTTTGTCCACCCCCCTGTGGCCGAGGGCGATGTCCTCGAGCGAGCGCAGGCGTTCGATGTAGGTCTCCGTCGTCTCGCGCCTGGCGCCGGGCCGGGCAGCCGATACGGCGTCTGCCGTGGCGACGAGCACATCCTCGACCGTCTCCATCTCTATCTCGTGGTGGTGGGCGCTTATGGCCCGCACCACTTCGTCAGACTCCCCGCTCTTCTTCGCGAAGCGGCCCCCGATCAGGGCGTGCGTGCCCTCGACTTCGTGGTCTATAGCCTTGCCGACGTCGTGCAGCAGGGCCGCCCTGCGGGAGATCTTGACGTCGGCCCCGAGCTCCTGGGCCATCATGCCGCAGAGGTTGGCGACCTCGACCGAGTGGGCGAGCACGTTCTGGCCGTAGGAAGTACGGTACTTCAGCGCGCCCAGAAGCCGCAGCAAGTCGTTGTGCATGCCGCCAGAGATCTTGGCGTCGTAGAGCGCCTGGCGCCCTGCGGCCTTCATCTCCTTTTCGACGTCCTTGCGGGCCTTGGAGACGATCTGCTCGATGCGCCCTGGGTGGATGCGCCCGTCCTGCACGAGCCGTCCCATCGAGACCCGCGCCACCTCGCGCCTGACAGGATCGAAGCTGGAGATAACGACCGTCTCGGGCGTATCGTCGATAATGACGTCTACACCCGTCGTGGCCTCGAAGGCCCTTATGTTCCTGCCTTCACGGCCTATGACCCTACCCTTCATCTCATCAGAAGGCAGAGACACGGCCTTTACCGTCGACTCCGAGGTCAGGTCCGAAGCGAGGCGCTCCATGGTGGTGGAGATCAGACGCCGCGCCTCGTTGTCAGCCCGCGCCTCGGCCTCGAGGGTCAGGTCACGCACCATGCGCCCGAGCCTACCCTCGAGCTCCGACTCCAGGTCGGCGAACAGCCTCCTCTCGGCCTCCTCGCGCGTCAGGCCCGAGACCTCCTCGAGCATCCTGAGGTGGTCGGCCTCCCTCTCCCTCAGCACTTCTTCCTTGCGCCGCATCGCCTCTTCGGTCTCAGTGAGCAGGCGCCTGCGTTCGTCGAGCTCGCCCTCCCGCCTCTGAAGGCCGGTATCCCTGTTGTCCAGGCGCTCTTCGACGCGCGCGATCTCGGCCCGCCTGGCACGTACCTCGGCTTCGGCGTCGTCTTTGATCTTGAGTGAGGACTCCTTGGCCGCAAGGTCGGCCTCGCGGCGTTTGGTCTCGACCTCGCGATCGGCATCCTCGAGGATGGACCTCGCGTCGGCCCTGGCCCTGGCCTGGCGACTGTCCACACGTGACTTGGAAACGAAATAGCCCAGGGCCGCGCCGACGGCGAGGCCGACGACCAGTCCCAGGACCAGTAACAAAACACTCACAGGTTGTCCTCCCAGCGGGCCCGCCGCGAAAACGGCGACCCGGCATAAAGCTCGCTCGACTATCCCTGGGCTTCCGGAGGCTCCCGGTACTCCCGGGCAACCTGGGAACATACCTCCACCGAGTAACCCCGGCGGACCAGAAAGCCGTAGACCCTACGCGCCTCCGCGTCGGACCCACGCCCATTATACCGCCGCGCGGCGGCGGCACGAGCCTCCCCAACCTCGGAGCGGCCGGCGAACTCCTCCTCGACGACCTCCCTGGCCAGGTCCTCTCCCACACCGCTGTTCCTTAGCTCGACCGAGACCCGCCGCGGTCCGTACCTGCGTGCCTTCTCATGTGCCTTCGAGCGCGCGAACTCGGCGTCGTCGACATAGCCGAGCTCCTCGAGGCGATCGACGACGCCTTCTATGGTCTCCTCGGCGTAACCGTAACGCCGCAGGCGTTCGCGGAGCTCGGCTTCGGACCTGGCCCTGTACCCAAGGAGGTTGAACGCGCGGCCCATCGCAATGGGCCTCTCCCCGGCGACCCGCGCCCTATCCAACTCCTCGGAAGATAAAGCTGCCCCCTCAACGAGGCCACGCTCTGCGGCGACACCGGCGTCGAGCTCGGCCCAGTACTCTCCGTCGACGAATATTCTGGCCTTGTCCCGGCGCCCCCGAACGCCGGTTATCTCGGGCATGGATGGTCCCGGAGCAGAGGCCCTAGAGCACCTGCCCCGCGGGCTCCTCGGCTACTTCGTCGGCCGCCTCGACAGGCTCGAAGAGTCCGAGCTTCTCGTAGACTTCATCGAGGATACGCCCGCGGACCTCGTAGTTCTCCTTGAGGAATTGCTTGGCGTTCTCGCGACCCTGCCCGAGGCGCTCATCGCCGTATGCGAACCAGGCGCCGCTCTTCTGTACGATATCGTGCTCGATGCCAACGTCGAGCAGGCTTCCCTCACGGGAGATCCCCTCCCCGTACATCACGTCGAACTCGACCATCTTGAAAGGCGGAGCCACCTTGTTCTTGACGACCTTGACCCTGGTCTGGTTGCCGACGGCGTCGTTGCCGACCTTGAGCGCACCGATGCGCCGGATGTCAAGACGCACGCTCGAATAGAACTTCAGCGCCCTCCCTCCCGGCGTCGTCTCGGGTGAGCCGAACATGACCCCTATCTTCTCCCTCAGCTGGTTGATGAAGACGGCCGTAGTCCCAGAGCGGCTGAGAGATCCCGAGAGCTTCCGCAAAGCCTGGCTCATGAGCCGCGCCTGAAGTCCCACGTGAGTGTCGCCCATCTCTCCCTCGATCTCAGCCCTAGGCACGAGGGCTGCGACCGAGTCTATGACGACAACGTCGAGGGCACCTGAGCGGACGAGGGTATCCGTGATCTCGAGGGCCTGTTCGCCGTTATCCGGCTGGGAAAAGTAGAGGTTCTCCAGGTCGACGCCGATAGCCTGGGCGTAGGTCGGGTCGAGGGCGTGCTCGGCGTCGACGAAGGCGGCGAGGCCTCCGGCCTTCTGCGCCTCGGCGATTATGTGCAGGGCGAGGGTCGTCTTACCGCTCGACTCTGGACCGAAGATCTCGACGATCCGGCCTCTCGGGACTCCGCCGACACCGAGGGCGAGGTCGAGGGCCAGGGCGCCGGTCGAGATGCAGGCGATCTGCTGGCGCTCCTCGTCGCCCATGCGCATGATCGAACCCTTCCCGAACTGCCGCTCTATCTGGGAAACGGCGGCGTCTATAGCCTTGCTCTTATCCAATGCATCCTCCAAAAAGCGAGTGTGCCAACAGATTATGTAATCGGCATTTACTGCGCCTGATTATACTGTAGGGTTCTAGGGCTCCCAAGGGGTTTCAGGCGCCCTTTAGCTTGCGTTCTTCAGGGTGTAGTTCCTGGCGACTATCTCATACGCTGGCCCGAGCGCGCCGATGTCCTGGCCGTTGATCTCCACCTTGACGGCCCCAGCATCCCCACTCTTGATGTAAAGTTGCTGCTCGGCCTCGAAAGTCTGCGAGAAACCTGGCTGGGCTATCTGCTCGTAGGCAGTGGTTCCGTCGGTCCGGATCAAGATCCAGGATGGCCGATCTCTTACGTCGATTGCCACCTGCAGCGTATCGGGCGGGACGCTCTGCTCCGCGCCTCTCTCTCGATCGCCTGCGTTTCGTTCGCTATCGGTGGCGTCTTCCTTTGTCGGCCCAGCTTCGGGGGCCTTCTCCCTGTCGGCCACCGCTTGTTGCTCCTGGCGGGGCGGGCTCTCCTCCGACGGCGGGTTGCCCTCCTTCGAAGCCTGCACCCCGCGTCCGACGACGTAGAGAGTTCCGATAACGGCGGCCAGGGCGAGAAGGGCGACGATCAGGGTAACGATGGCCGAGGTGGGGATCTTGCGCTTGGGCGTCCCCGTCAGGCCGCTGGGTGTGATCAAGGGCTCCTCGAAGTCGCTCTCTGGATTGGTGTTGTAGTCGATCCCGCGCTCGCGCCGCGGCTTTCTCGTGCTCTTGAGCTGGCGTGAGAGGTCTTCACCGTCGAGACCGAGGTAATTGGCGTAGGTCTTCAGGAAGCCCCTGACGTAGACCGCGTCGGGCAGCACCGCGTAGTCCTCGCGCTCGAGGCCTGTAAGGTAGCGCTTGCGGATCTTGGTCGCCTGCTCGACGTCCTCGAGGGAGAGACCCCGCTCCTTCCGCTTCTGCTCCAGAATGCGGCCGATCTTGGCCTCACCATTCGATTCTTCGCCTTGCGCCGGGTTGTGCTCTTGCCGCCCGTCTTCCATCGCGCCTAAGAGCCTACCATAAAAGTTACCAACCCTCGGCCAGATCTGCCTTCCCCTCCTCACCTGAGAACATGGACTCGAGGTCCATCGTAGAAGCAACCACGGCGCGGCTCTTGGAGCCCTCGTAGGGGCCGACGACGCCCTTACGCTCCAGCGCATCGATAATCCTGCCTGCCCGCGAGTATCCCACCCTGAATCGGCGCTGCACCGCGCTGACGGAGGCCTGCTGCGTGGAGACGACGAAGCTCGCCGCCTCGGGAAGGAGGTCGTCGTCTGGCTCGTCGTTCTCCTGCTTGACGTTTCTAGGTGCCGTCACCTCCTCCACAAAGCGCGCCTCCGCACGCCCCGAGGCCGCCTCGACCGTGGCCGAGACCACCCTGCCGACCTCCGCTTCTGCGATGAAGGCACCCTGGACGCGCGACGGCCTTGCCGCCGAGACGGGCTTGTAGAGCATGTCACCCATCCCGAGCAGGGCCTCTGCGCCAGGGGTGTCCAGGATCACCCGGCTGTCCACCTGGCTCGAGACGGCGAAAGCGATGCGGCTAGGGACGTTCGCTTTGATCATGCCCGTAATTACGTCCACGCTGGGTCTCTGGGTGGCGACCACGAGGTGGATGCCCACCGCGCGCGCCTTCTGGGCGAGCCTGATGATCGCATCCTCTACCTTGGCACCGGCCTGCATCATGAGGTCGGCGAGCTCGTCTATGACGACGACTACGTAGGGCATCTGGGTCTCGGCCCTGTCGTTGTATCCCTCGACAGACCTGACCCCGATCTTCTCGAGCACCTCGTAACGGCGCTCCATCTCGGCAACGGCCCATGCCAGCGCGTTTGCAGCCTTCTTCACATCGGTTACGACCGGCGTAATGAGGTGCGGCACCCGCCCGAACTGGGAGAGCTCCACCCTCTTGGGGTCTATGAGGACCATCTTGACCTGCCGCGGATCAGTGGTAAGCAACAGCGAGGTCAACAGCCCGTTGAGCATTACGCTCTTGCCGCTGCCTGTGGTCCCCGCGACGAGCAGGTGCGGCATCTCGGAGAGGTCGAAGAACACGGCCCGCCCCGAGATATCCTTGCCCAGTCCGACCGGAAGGGTCCAGTCGTTTGCGTCGGGGTAGGCCTGGAACACGTCCCCGAGCGTCACCTTCGCCGGCCTTGTATTGGGCACTTCGACCCCAACCGCGCTCTTGCCAGGGATCGGGGCGAGTATCCTGACCTCGGTCGCGGCCAGGGCATACGCGATGTCCTGCTGCAGGTTCCTGACCTTACCCACCTTGACCCCGCTCCCGAGGCGAAGCTCGTAACGCGTAACCCGAGGGCCGACCACGGCGCGCACCACGTGGGCCTCGACCCCGAGATCGGAGAGCGCCAGGGTGAGCCTCTGGCTGGTACCCTCGGCATCGTGCTCGGGATCCCCACTCCCGAGGCTCAACATGGAGAAAGGCGGCGGTGTGTACTCGCCTGGCGCGAGCTCCCTCTCCACGCCGAAGGTCTCCTGCGCAGGACCACGCTCGGGCAAGACGACCTCGAACTCCCTGGTCGGCGCGCTCTCTACCTCTCTTACCCCAGCAGGCGCCTCCGAGGCAGCGCTGTCCCTCGTGCGGCTGCGCTTCGGAGACGGTTCTGGCCGCTTCTCTCTCTTCTCCTGCAGCCCACGGGCAAGTCCAATGACCTTCTCGCCAACGGTCTTGAGCGCGGCGAAGGCCGATGCGAAGCTCACGCCGGTGAGCAGGGAGAGGCCGAGGGCGAAAAGCAGCCCGATCGCAAGCGCGGCCCCGATGGCACCGGCGGCCCACTGCACCCCCGCGTAGAATCCACTGCCTAGAATACCCCCGGCATCAGGGTAATGTCTGGGCGTAAAGAGCTGCCTCTGGGGCAGGGTGGCAGCGAAGGTGGCAGCAACGGCGAGCAGCAACAGAACGGTGCCGGCGACGAGGCGGCCACCCAGGCGGCCGAGCAAGAGGAGGAGACCGGCAACCGCCGTGAGCGGGGCGAGCGCGAAGCCGACCCTCCCGAGCATCTGGGCCGTCACAAAGGATCCCGCATCACCAAGGAAAGCGCCGCGTCCACTCACGAATGCAGCGCTGAAAAACAGGCCGAGGGCGAGCAGGAACACCCCGACAGCCTCCCTCGTTACAGCCTCGGTAAGGCCCTCCCGTAACCGAGTTAGGGGCGAGACGCTCTTGCGCCTCGTCTTACCTCTGCCAGAGGAGCCCTTCTTCGTACCCTTCTTTGGCGCACGCTTGCTCTTAGCCACGCCCTAAGTCTAGCCCATAAGCCTCTAGTCCACCGTCAACCGCAAGGTGTAGTACAGGGTTAGATCTAAACCTCAACTATTAGCGGCAGGATGATCGGGCGTTTACCCGTCCGCTCGGAGAGGAATCTGGAGAGGTCTTGACGGATGGCCTTCTTAAGCTCGCCCCAGTCCGTGACGCGCTGGCTCGCGGTTCGCTGCAGGGTCTGGCTGACCACCTCTATGGACTGGTCGACGAGACCGTTTGCGTCTTGCGGGCTGACGAAGCCGCGGGAGATGACATCGGGGGGTCCCAACAGCTGGCCGTTCTGGGCGTTGATGCGGGCGACGACGATAAACATGCCGTCCTCCGAGAGCTGCTGGCGCTCGCGCATTACGCCGTCGGAGCTCTCGGCGATGGCACCGGCGTCAACCAGGAACATTCCGGCGGCGACGTTCTCGGCCCTGCGCACCTGGCCGTTCTCGAACTCCAAGCAGGCGCCATTCTCCAGGATAAAGATGTTCTCTTCGGGGATGCCGAGGCTAATCGCGGTGTTGGCGTGGTGCCTGAGCATCCTGAACTCGCCGTGCACGGGCACGAGGAATCTGGGCTTGAGGAGCGCGAGTACCAGCTTCTGCTCCTCTTGGGCCGCGTGACCCGAGACATGCACGTTGCGCAGGGGACTGTAGTAGACCTCAGCGCCACGCTTCATCAGGTTGTTGATGGTGCGCGAAACGCCGCGCTCGTTGCCGGGGATCGGGTGGGCGGCTATCACGACGGTGTCGCCCGGGCCGGCCTCAATGGTGCGGTGGGTGCCGTTCGCCACCCGGCTCAAGGCGGCGAGCGGCTCGCCCTGGGAGCCGGTCATCAGAACGGCGATGTCCGAGTCGGGAACCTTATTGATGTCCCTCTGCTCGACGAGCATCGAGGACGGGAGGTCCAGGTAGCCGAGCTCCAGCGCGATCTGGACGTTGCGGACCATGGAACGTCCGGCCACGCCGACGAGCCGGTTGTGCTCCTTCGCCGCCTCGACGACCTGGCTGACGCGATGGATGTGGGAGGCGAAGGAGGCGACGATGATCCTGCCCTGCGCCTTCTCGAAGACGTCCTGAAAGGTCGTCGCGACGGTCTTCTCGGAGGGCACGTAGCCGGGTCTCTCCGAGTTGGTCGAGTCGCCGAAGTAAGCGAGAACTCCCTCCTTACCCAGCTCGGCCAATCTCCCCAGATCGATCGGCTCGCCCTCGATTGGCGTCAGGTCCACCTTGTAGTCACCGGAGAAGACGATCAGGCCCGCGTTGGTGCGGATCGCCACGGCCACAGCGTCGGGAATGGAGTGGTTGACGTTGATGAACTCGAGACCGAAACCCCCGAGGTTCTGGGTGCCGCCCGCCTTTATCTCGCGCAGATCCCCCCTCTTGATCCCGAACTCCTGCAGCTTGCTGCGCACGAGCCCGAGGGTGAGCTTGGTGGCGTAGACCGGCACGTTGAACTCGCGCAAGAGATAAGGGAGCGCACCCACATGGTCCTCGTGACCGTGCGTGAGCACTATGCCCTTCAGTTCGCCAGCGTGTTCCCGCAGGTAGGTGAAGTCAGGGAGGACGAGATCGATCCCCGGCATCTCCTCGTCAGGAAACGACATACCAGCGTCGACCAGGATTATCCCACTGTTCTGGCGCACGGCCGTCATATTCTTGCCGATCTCACCCAAGCCCCCGAGGGGAACGACCTGCAAGGTCTTATTGTCTAATTGCATTTCCTCCCTTCGGTCGGAAAGCTGGTCAGCATTTCAGCTTTTTGCTGACTGGCTGACAATCCGCCCCCAAGCCGGCGTGCTGACTTGCTGAAATGCTAATTGACTAACTTCCGTTCAGGTACCTGCCCAGATCGAGCTCCTTCGGCCCCACGGCGGAGAGGTACATCTTATCTGTTCTCAGGTGCTGTTTGGCGAGGCGTGCGATATCCTCCGGGGTCACGGCCTCGATGCGGGCGGAGATCTCGTCCGGCGTCAAGAGCTCAGCGCCGGTTATGACGCCGCGGCCGACGCGATTCATCCTCGCCGAGGTGCTCTCGAGGGCGAGGAGCGTCGAGCTCTTGAGTTGCTGCTTGGTACGCTCCAATTCGTCTTCCTCGACCTCCTCCTCCATTGCCCTCCCGAGTTGCTCGACGATCACCTTCACCGCCTCCTCCACGTTGCCCGTGGTGGAGCCGACGTAAGTCTTGATCGCGCCGGCGTCCGAGTATCCCTGGTGGTAGGAGAAAACGGCGTACGCGAGCCCGCGCTTCTCGCGCACCTCCTGGAACAGGCGGCTGCTCATGCCTCCGCCGAGGACGTTGTTCAGCGCGGCCATCGCGTAACGGTCCTCGCTCTTCGCGGGGATACCAAGAGAGCCCATCGACACGTGGTACTGCTCCGTATCCTTGAACTTGAAGAAAAAGCGACTCTCGGGCGGGGTCGGCCTCGCCTCTCGCACGAACGGCTCTCCTTCGGGCAGGCCGGAGAGCTTCTCCTCGACCATTTGCTCGACGTCGTCGGGGTCGAGCTTGCCGGCGGCGACGACGAAGACGTTGGGTGCCGTGTAGGTGCGGCTGTGGAAGTCCTCGAGGGTATCGTGGTCGACCCCGCGGACGGTCTCGGCCGACCCGATAATCGGGCGACCGAGTGGGTCCTCGTGGAAGATCAAAGAAGACAGGTACTCGTCGGCAAGCTGGTCTGGCCTGTCCTCGTACATCTTGATCTCCTCGACGATGACCTCCCGCTCCCGCTCGAGATCAGCGAGCGTCGGCCTGAGGACCATGTCGCTCATGATGTCGAGGGCGCGCCCGAGGTGCTCGGGCAGAAAGCGGGCGTAGAGCAGGGTGTACTCCTCGCCGGTCGCCGCGTTTTCCTGGGCACCGATGCCCTCGAAGGCCTGGGCGATGCCGAGGGCGTCCATGTCCGGGGTCCCCTTGAAGAGCATGTGCTCCATCAGGTGGCTGATACCGGCGACTTCCTCCATCTCGTCGCGGGAGCCGGCCCGGATCCAGAGCCCAAGAGCGACGCTCGTCGCCTCGGCAAGGGGCTCGGAGAAAACCCTGAG
>Ga0136616_10001177_pt1 | contig 13585 bp, 12 predicted proteins | sample AntDrymUQ2992106_2_FD_106648 | JGI IMG/M metagenome (GOLD analysis project Ga0136616, IMG submission 106648) | Polar desert sand microbial communities from Dry Valleys, Antarctica - metaG UQ299 (21.06) | ecosystem: Environmental > Terrestrial > Soil > Desert | place: Antarctica: Dry Valley...
ACGAGGAGCGCATCTCCTATCTTGATTCGCACTTTCGGGCGGTGAATGCTGCGATGGAGCGGGGCGTGGACCTGCGCGGGTACATGGTGTGGTCGTTTCTGGATAACTTCGAGTGGGCCGAAGGGTACTCCAAGCGGTTCGGGATCGTGTACGTGGACTACCCAACGCAGCGGCGCATCCCGAAGGCGAGCGCCCGCTGGTACAAAGAAGTCATCGAGCGCAACGGACTCGAAGATTAGAGAGGAAAAGCTATGAACTATCGCAATCTGGGCGAGACTGGCATGAGGGTATCGGAGATCAGCCTCGGCACCTGGGCGTTCGGGAGCGAGTGGGGCGATGTGCCGGACGAAGACTCCTACGCCACCCTGAACCGCGCCGTGGACCTCGGCGTCAACTTCCTCGATACCGCCGATGTATATGGCGACGGTCGCAGCGAGAAGTTGATCGGGCGTTTGCTAAAAGACCGTCCTGGAGACGAACTATTCGTCGCCACAAAAGCGGGCCGGCGCCTCGATCCGCATACGGCGGAAGGCTACAATCACGAGAACATCTCCGCGTTCGTGGAGCGGAGTTTGGAAAACTTGGATGTCGAGGCTCTGGATCTCCTGCAACTGCATTGTCCGCCGACGGAGGCGTATCGTCAGGACGATACTTTCGAGGCGCTGGACCGGCTCGTTCGGGATGGGAAGATCAAGCATTTCGGGGTCAGCGTGGAGAAGGTCGAGGAGGCGCGGATGGCGCTTGAGTATCCTGGCGTTGCGACCGTCCAGATCATCTTCAACCTCTTCCGCCAGAAACCAGCCGACGATTTCTTCCCGCTGGCCGAGGAGAGGAACATAGGCATACTCGCCCGCGTCCCGCTAGCCAGCGGCCTCCTCTCAGGCAAGATGGGCCCAGGTAGAGAGTTCCCGGATAACGACCACCGCAACTTCAACCGCGAGGGCGCCGCTTTTGATAAGGGCGAGACCTTCTCCGGCGTCCCTTTCGAGAGGGGCCTCGAAGCCGCCGAGGAGTTGAAGAAACTCATCCCCGAAGGCTATACGCTGGCGCAATTCGCCTTGTCTTGGATCCTCACGCACCCAGCCGTCTCCTGCGCCATCCCAGGCGCCAAACGCCCGGACCAGGCCGAAGACAACATAGCCGCCGCCGAAATACCTCCTCTCTCCGGCGAGACGATGGCCCGTGCCCGCGAAGTCTACGATGCCGTCATCCGCCCCGAAGTCCACCACCAGTGGTAAGAGGACCGCATGGCTGAAGCAAAACCGAAAGTCCTCCTGACGGGCGCGACCGGATACATAGCCGGCCAGTTGCTGCCAGCCTTCCGCGAACACTACGACCTCCGGCTTCTCGACATCCGCGAGGAGGACGGATCTGGAGACCATGTCGAAGGAGTCGAGATCGCGGACCTGCTCTCGGATGACGACGCGAAGCTGGTTCCACTCTTCGAGTGGGCGGAAGCCGTGGTCCATTGCGGCCACCTCAAGCCGGAGGGAGACGGCCTCGCATCACTCTACGAGGGCGAGCGGCGCAACCTGGACATGACGCACCGCGTCTACCGTCTCTCGATGGAGCACGGGGTAAGCCGGGTCGTCGCGGCCAGCACCAACCAGGCGGCGAAGTGGTACGAGCAGCCATACTACGCCGATCTCAAGGACCGCGTGAGCCCCGAGGACTACCCCAGACCGGACTCCTTCTACGGATGGGCGAAGGCCGCCTGGGAGCCGCTCGGGTTCCTCTATGCCTGCGGGACATTGGGACGCAAGCTGGAGGTAGTCCAAATCCGGATAGTCGTACCGCGCCAGATAAACGCAGAGGACTTCGCAGGCGAGCCGCCCGAACGCTACGTCCGCGAGTTGGCCGGATACATCAGCGAACGCGACATGCAACAGCTATTCCGCAAGTCCGTGGAGACGCCGGACATCGAGGACGAGCACGGCGTCCCGTTCCACATCTTCTACGGCGTCTCGGACAACGCCCGCAAGTTCTGGAGCATCACCAACGCGCGGAAGGTTATCGGCTACGCGCCCCAGGACGATTCCGAAGCCATCTTCTCCGAAGACATTGCCCGCCTGTTGCATCACGAGAAGGAGCCTGGATGAGCGAAAATCTTCCGCGCCCCAAGTATCCTCGCCCCCAACTCCGCCGCGAACGATGGATCAACCTCAACGGCGATTGGTCCTTCGCCTTCGATGACGCGGATGAAGGACTCGCGGCGGGCTGGCAGAACGTACCGGCGGAATACCCGGGCGGGCATGGACCGCCGTTCGACCGGCGGATAACCGTTCCGTTCTGCTACCAGTCCGAACTCTCCGGCATCGGGGAGACGGCCTTTCACGACGTGGTCTGGTACGCGAGGACGTTCGAGCACGAGCTGTCGGGGGACGAGCGCCTGCTGCTCCACTTCGGGGCCGTGGACTACCGGGCGGCGGCGTGGGTGAACGGCGTCCAGGTCGCGGAGCACGAGGGCGGACACACCCCGTTCTCCGCCGACGTGACGCACGCCTTGCAAGAGGGGGACAACGCGCTCGTGGTCCGGGCGGAAGACCCTTCGCGGGACACCACGGTCCCACGCGGCAAGCAGTACTGGAAGGAGGAGTCCGAGGGCATCTTCTACACCCGCACCACCGGCATCTGGCAGACGGTGTGGCTGGAGCCCGTGAACCTCCGGAGGCTGGGCTCCCTGCGCCTCGCCCCGGACGTGGACTCCGCAAGCGTCGAGACGGAAGTCCACATCGAAGGTTTCGAGCCGGGGATGACGCTGCGGGTGACCGTGGAGCTGGATGGAGAGCCGGTGCTCGAGGACCGGCTCAGCGCGCTATCACCAGTGATAAAGCGGCGTCTGCCCCTCGCGCGTCATGGCGAAGCGCCCAACACCCCGCACATCGGCGAATGGACCGGCCTCGCCCTCTGGAGCCCCGACCATCCGAACCTCTATGACTTGAAGCTGGAGCTTCTCGGCGCCGATGGCACGGTCCTGGACTCCGTGGAGAGCTACTTCGGGATGCGGAAAGTGGAGACGAAGGATGGCAAGGTATTCCTGAACCGCCGTCCGTACTACCAGCGCCTCGTCCTCGACCAGGGCTACTGGCCCGGCGGCGTATTGACTGCGCCCGCGGACGACGACCTGAAGCGGGACATCGAGCTTGCTAAGGAGATGGGCTTTAACGGAGCGCGCAAGCACCAGAAGGTCGAGGACCCGCGCTGGCTGTACTGGGCCGACCGGCTCGGCTTCCTGGTCTGGGGCGAGATGGCGAACGCCTACCAGTATTCCCCGGATTACGTCCGGCGCATTACCTCGGAGTGGCAGGAGGCCGTCCGGCGCGACTACAATCACCCGTGCGTCGTAGCGTGGGTGCCGATCAACGAGAGCTGGGGCGTCCCCGATCTCGCCACTGACCCGGCGCAGCGCGAGCACCTCCTCGCCCTCTACCACCTCACGCGCTCGCTCGATTCCACCCGTCCCGTGGTCTCCAACGACGGCTGGGAGCACGCGAGGACGGATCTCCTCGCCCTCCACAACTACCGCGACGCGGAGGACCTCGCCGCGAGCTACGCCACCATCGAGTCCTCCGTTGCCGCCACGCCCGCGAACCGTCCCGCCTACGTCTCGGGGCACAGCTACTGGGGGGAGCCGGTCCTCATAACCGAGTTCGGGGGCATCGCCTTCGCCAGCGGCGAGGGCAAAGACTGGGGATATACGACCGTCACGAGCGCGGACGAGTTCCTGGAACGCTACGGAACCTTGATAGACGCCCTGCTCGATTGCGATCCCGTCCAGGGCTTCTGCTACACGCAGCTCACCGACGTGGAGCAAGAGGTCAACGGTCTCCTCACCTACGACCGCAAACCAAAGGCCAACCTCGCCCGCATACGCGAGATCACGACCCGGAAGGGCTCGGCCGGAGGCTAGGAAATTTTCCTGGAGGCAGCACCGACGCCCGACATAGTGAGGCAGTGAAGCCGGAGCCTCCCGCGACGAAAACTCTTCCTGCGCGCTCTTTGGATGCCGTGCGATGATTGCAGTTCTGGCGGGCCAGGAGTTCCCGCGTGGGACATCGCCTGCGCCACTCCGGCACGCGCAACGCCAGGGTCTGGCACAAACCAAGCTCGTCATCGACTTTACGCAGCTACGGTAGCCCGCCGTCGAAGACGCCCAACTTCGCCCCAGATGTAGCGGCATGGCTGACCGGAGCCCTCTCCTGTCTATCCTTCGTCGCCGGTCGGAATGACCCCAGCGCCCTCGATCATGAGGATCACGCTCCGCTCCGGAGCCCGCGTCCGATGCACCACGCCTCTGGGCACCGTAAACCCCTGCTTCGGGGCGAGTTCGACCGTCCGGTCCTCTGCTTCCAGGTCGATCAGGAAGCGCCCGTCCACCACGTAGAAGAACTCGTCCTCGGCGTCGTGGTGGTGCCAATGGAACTCGCCCTGCATCACTCCGAGCCTTACGACGCAGTCGTTCACTCGGACGAGCGTCTGGTTGTACCATTGGTCCTCCACCGAGTCGGCGAGGGCCTGGACGTCGATGAACCGGAGCGGGCCGAACGCTTCGTCCAGGTTGATCGAGTACGGTGTCTGGTCGCTCATGTTGGCCTCCTCGTTTAGCCCGCGAAGCGATGTGCGCTTCTGGTCTACTCTTCCCGCGACGAGAGAACGACATCGTAGTGGGTAACCGTGTCCTCGAACCGGGAGAGGAGATGCCTGGCTTCCGAAGTGACGTGCGCGGCGGTGGGATCGCTCCCGGCGAATGCCCGGATGGCCTCCATCGACTCGAACAGCGTGATCGCCGCGATCTCGACCTCATCCTCCGTGTCTCTGCGCAAGACGTATGCTCCCGTGAAGCCTTCGATGCCGCGTAGCTCGGGGAGGATGCGCTTCCTGAACAGCTTCTCGTAGGCACGCGCGTTCTCGTCCGTAGCCCAGCCTTTCCAGAGTCTTCCGATCACGCTCTCCTCAACCTCCCCGTCAAACGTTTCCTATCCATCGCGAGCTTAACCCAGCCTCCCGCTTGCGGGCGGCGTCGATGACGCGCCGATCGTGGATGCCGCGTCCGATCACGTCCGCTTCGTCGCTAGCCTCCATCTCGAAGGTCAGCTTGCGCTCCTCCACTCGGGCGGGGTTGCCGCTACATGGCTCACGTCCACATGCGTGCCCACGGTCTGATGGCGGCACGCGGAATGCGAATTCGTGTTCGATGCCGGGTTGAGCGCCCCCTTCATTTGCGAGCGACCAGACCTTATGCGCCGAGCTTCTCCGCCAGATCCAAGACGTCGTCTGCTACGACGTCGTACTCTGACTCGTCCGGCTTGCGGATCTCATCTGCCCGCTCCCACCCCCACTCAAGTGGACGGTGGATGAAGGCCGTGTGAAGACCCGCATTGCGGGCACCTTCGAGGTCGTACTCGTGGGCGGCGGCCATCATCACCCGTTCGGGCGGGAGGTCCAGATAGTAAGCACAGGTCAGGTAGGTCTCCCTGTCAGGCTTGTAGTGGCGGGAGAGCTCAGCGGAGAGGACGAGATCCCACGGAATCTCCGCTCGCTTCGCCATGTTCGCGAGCAGCCTGATGTGTCCGTTGGAGAGCGGTGCGATCAGATAGCGTTCGCGTAGCCGCCCCAGGCCTGGCACGGAATCAGGCCAGGGATCGAGGCGGTGCCAGGTTCTATTGAGTTGGTCTATCTCCCCTTCGGTGAGACCTTCCACGCCGAAGCGGTCGAGCACCTTCTCCAGGGAGTCGCGGTGGAGATCGTCGAGCTTTGACCAGGGAACATCTCCCTGCCGCACGCGGTTCATCGAGGGATGGTATTCCTCGCGCCAGGCGTCGGCGAAGGCCGCCCAGTCCACGTCGATCTCCTTCTCGCGGCCCAGCTCCTCCCCGTCGCGGACGATGCCACCGCGCCAGTCCACGACTGTGCCGAAGACGTCGAACAGCACGGCTTCTACCCGTGGCACAGCCATCAATACTTCACCGCCCCAGACACCGACTCTCGGATCACTCCCTAGCCCGATTCCGGCCCGATGCTCGACCGCAACAGTTCCTTCACCGTTACCTCCCTTTTCTAACCGGCTCCTCTCGACCACACTTTAGACCCATCCAAACGATGCGTCCAATACCGATTTTCTCCGCTTTCGATACCCGCAAGGTATGATAGTGGCGTGGAGCTCAGGCACCTGAGGTACTTCGTGGCGGTGGCGGAGGAGTTGCATTTCGGGAGGGCCGCCGCGCGGCTTTCTATGTCCCAACAGCCCTTGAGCCGCTAGATCCAGCGCCTGGAGAGCGAAGTGGGCGTGAGGCTTTTCGAGCGCACCACGCGCCGCGTCGCACTGACGCCGGCCGGCGAGGTCTTCCTGGATGAGACCCGCAAGACCCTCGACGCCCTCGACAGGGCGGTCGGGGAGGCGCAACGGGCGGAGCGTGGCGAGGTAGGGACGCTCCGCGTGGGCTACACTGCTACGGCGCTCTACAATCTGCTGCCCGAGGTGGTGCGCTCCTTTCGGGAGCACTTCCCGGAGGTCCGACTCGACCTCGCCGAGATGGGCTCGGCTGAGCTCGAAGGAGCTATACTCGCCGGGGACGTGCAGGCGGCGTTCTTGTACGGGGCCGCGGGCGGACCTGGGGTGGAGAGCGTTGTGCTGCGCAACGAGCAGATTGTGGTAGCGCTGCCAGAGGGTCATCCCCTGGCAGGGCGCGACGTCGTGTCCCTACGGGAGTTGGCAGGTGAACCCTTCGTCTTCTACCCTCGCCACAGGGGCCCGGGCCTGTACGACCGGATCATCGGCTTCTGTCGGGAGGCCGGCTTCAGCCCGGACGTGGTGCAGGAGGCCGCACAGGAGCACACCGTCATCGGACTGGTCGCCTCCGGGATCGGGGTAGCCCTCGTGTTCGACTGCATGCGAAAGCTGGGCCGCTCCGGCGTCGTCTACAGGCCCATTACCGACGTAAACGCGTCGGTGGAGCTCGGCCTCTTCTTGCGAACGGACGCCCCGTCGCCCTCCCTGCGCGCGTTTGCGGACCTTGCGCGGGACGTCTCGGCAGCGGCTTGCAAGACCCGCTGAGGAGAATCAGCGTAGCGGCAAACCGTCGCGTGCGACAGTAACCTGTCCCCGTCGGCATATGTTGGGACTTGCGGGTGGTGCTGGAGGAATTCCTGATCGCCGCTTTGCCTGAGTCTCACCGGCTTTCGCGGGAAGAGAGCATCCGGCTCGCCGATCTCTCGGGAGATCCCTTCGTGTTGTTTCCGCGCCGCCTTGGTCTGAGCTTCTACGATCTGGCCGTCGATGCCTGCCGTGGGGCTGGCTTTGAGCCGCGGGTGAGTCAGGAGGCCACGCACATGCAAACCATAGTCGGGCTGGTGGCCGCCGGGACGGGCGTGTCGCTGGTCCCTGTCTCCGTGGCGGAACACCGCAAGACCGGGGTAGCATACAGGCCGCTCGAAGACGAGACGCCGCCGGCAAGGATCGCCGTGGCGTCCAGATTGGGCAATCCTTCGCACACCGTGGGGCTTTTCTACGAATCGTCGAGGAGTTGGATGTTCGCGGCGGATCTTCACATTGATCCGGCTCCGGCCATACGTTACGGACTCCATAGCTGTAAATTTCTGGTCTCATGGATGATTCAGGCTAGCTCGCCGATATCCGGCCGGGCGTGACGGCTGTGTGGAGTGGCGACGATGGTCTGCACGCCGGCCAACTCTATCTCCCGGAGCATCTCCTTGGGGGCTTGTTCGTCGGTGATAAGGATGTCTATTTCGGAGAGCGCGGCTATCTTCGCCAGGGCGACGACGCCCAGCTTGGTGTGGTCCGCCACGACCACGACCTTCCGGGCGCCTTGTATAAGGCAGTGGTTGGTCTCTGCTTCGGCGACGTTGGGCGTGGTAAGGCCCGCGCTCGGGTGTACGCCGTGTACCCCCAGGAACAGAACGTCCGAGTTCAGCGCGCGCAGCGTCCGGTCGGCGTATGGGCCCACCAGGGCGTCAGAGGGCGTGCGGAAGCTGCCTCCTGAAAGCACGATCTGCATCCACCCGTTCTCCTGCAATGTGAGCGCGATGTTGGTCGAGTTGGTGAAGAACGTGAGGTCCTTGTGGTTCTGCTGGAGCGCGGCGGCCACGTGCCAGGTGGTCGTTCCCGCGCTGAAAGCCACCGTGTGGCCGTCGCCCATCAAGGGCAGCGCCGCCCGCGCTATGGTCTCTTTCTCGGGACGGTTCAGGCGCCGCTTCTGCACGAAGTGCGGCTCGGCCGCGGCCTTCGACACCGGGATCGCCCCTCCATGCACCTTTCGCAATAGCCTGCGCGCCGATAACGCCTCCAGGTCGCGCCGGATCGTCATGTCCGACACGCCCAACCGCTCCGACAACTCCGCGACCGAGACACTCCCCGCCCGCTCCAGGTCGTCCAGAATCTCCTGCTGTCTGCTCTCCGCCAACATCCCTCTAACCCCCGATGACCTCGCTACTATCCTAGCCCACGAAATGCCTATTGTAGACGGCGCCACGAGCAAAAGCAACACTTAATCTGTACGTTCGGGTTGACTTATGTTTAAAACGCCGTTAATATAGGGATGTTATTTTCGGACTTCCGGTGTGGGGACCTGGGGCGAGGAGAAGGAGGCCGGTATGGGTGAGGGACGAGTGGGCCGCGGTCTGACGCGGCGGGATTTCCTGGGGTTGAGTGCTGGGGCGGGCGCGGGGATCGTGTTGGCAGGATGTGGTGGAGGGCCGCAGAACAACCCGGCGGTGCAGGGTAGCGGGGGCGACGGCGGGAAGACCTATGATGGGCCGAAGGTCGAGCTCGCGTTCTGGAACGGGTTCACGGGCGGGGACGGCCCGATCATGCGCCAGCTCGTCGAGCAGTTCAGCTCGGAGCACGAGAACATCCAGGTCGGCATGACGACCGTGGAGTGGCCGGAGTATTACCAGAAGGTCCCCGTGGCGGTTCGCAGCGGCAAGGGACCGGACGTGGCGATCATGCACAGTGACCAGCTCGGCACGAACGCCGCCCGCGGCGTCATTATCGCGTTGGACGACGTGGCCGGGAGCCTCGGGCTCAAGGAGGCAGACTTCGCGCCGGTGGTGTGGAAAGCCGGCATCTACAACAGCAACCGCTACGGCATACCGCTCGACGTGCATCCTCTGGCTTTCTATTACAACAAGAGCGTCATGGAAGAGGCCGGCCTCGACCCAAACAAGCCGCCCCAGACCGGTGACGACTACATGGCGGCCCTGGAGGAGCTAAAGGGCGCCGGTCACCAGGGGCACTGGGTGACGCCGTTCCCGTTCACCGGCACGCTCTCCTTCGAGTCCATCCTGTGGCAGAACGGCGGCGACCTGTACAACGCGGACGCCACGAAAGCCACCTTCAACTCCGACGAGGGAGTGGAGGCCCTGACCTGGCTCGTGGACCTCGTCAAGAAAGGTTACAGCCCCGAGAACGTTGGAGACGGTGCCGCGGGCACGGCCTTCGAGAACGGGAAGAACATCTTCCACTGGGACGGCGTCTGGACGATAGCGGTATGGAAAGAGGTCGAGGGCCTGGACTGGGGGATAGCGCCGCTGCCGAGGATAGGCTCGGGGACGGGCTTCTGGGCCGGCTCGCACAACTTCGTCATCATGAACCAGCCGAGCGCCGACCCGAACAAGGTCCAGGCCTCCAAGGTCTTCATCAACTGGATCAGCGAGCACTCCATAGACTGGGCGGACGCCGGGCAGATACCCGCGCGCAAGACCGTGAGGGAGAGTTCCGCATTCGACGAGCTGCCGCAGTCTCCCGTCGCAGCCCAACTCGACTCTGCCCACTTCGTCCCGCCGGTGCCAGGCATCGGCGACGTGCAGCCGGAGACCTTCGACATCGCCGTGAACGAGGCCGTGCTCCTAAGGAAAGAGCCGAAAGCCGCCCTGGACGAGGCGGCCTCGCGGGCCGACCAGCTCCTCGAAGAGAACCGCCAGAAGTACCAGGCGTAGAAGATGGCTACCCAGCAGGCTGAGCAGCCGCGTGCGGGCGCCTCCCCGCCCCCCGGCAAGCAGCCTCAGGGCGCAAAGCGGGAGCGCCGGGACTTCATCGGGGCGAGCCCGGTGACGCCTTACCTGTTCATGGCGCCATACCTGGTGTTGTTCTTTACCTTCGTGCTGGCGCCTGTCGTTTACGGGTTCTGGATCAGCCTTCACGAGTGGGACTACCTGCTGCCTGGCAAGCCGTTCGTCGGACTCCAGAACTACGTGGAGCTTTTCACCCCCGGCTCGGTGACGAGCGGGCCGTTCTGGAAGAGCATGGAGGCGACGGGTAAGTTCACGCTCTACTCCGCGCCGCTCCTCGTCCTCGTGCCCCTCGGGGTGGCCCTCATCCTCAACCGGAAGTTTCCCGGCAGGACGTTCTTCAGGGCCGTGTACTTCGCGCCCTACGTGCTTGGCGTGGCGGTTGTGGCCGTCCTGTGGCGTTTCCTGCTCGACCCCAACATCGGGCTCGTCAACTACTACCTGGGACGTCTCGGGCTGCCGGACGGCATACCGTGGACGACTGCGGTGCCGTGGGTGTGGGTCACGCTCGTGGGCGTGACCGTGTGGTGGACGCTCGGGTTCAACGCCGTGATCTACCTGGCTGGACTTCAGGACATCCCCCGCGAGCTATACGACGCGGCCTCGGTGGACGGGGCAAACGCCTGGCAGAGGTTCCTCCACGTCACGATACCGGGGCTGCGTCCGGTCCTGCTCTTCGTCGTGACGGTTACCATCCTGGCCTCGGCTAACATGTTCGGACAGTCTTATCTCATCACCAACGGTGGCCCGGGCGATGATACTCGCACCGCGATCTATTACATCGCGGAGACGGGGCTCCGGCAGTTCAACATGGGCAGCGCATCGGCCATGAGCTTCATGCTGGCGCTCTTCTTGATCCTCATCAGCATCGTCAACTTCGCTTTCTTCAGGCAGAGGGAGGACTAGGACATGGCGCAAGGTACCGTGGGACGCGAGAAGCCGGACGCCCGGCGGATCGTCAAGATCTCGCTTTCGTACGGCGCGCTGATCCTGCTCACTGTCGTCTTCGTGGCGCCGATCGTGTGGATGTTCCTGACCTCTTTCAAGACCAACCCCGAGTCCACACGGTTTCCCCTCAGTTGGATCCCACGCGAGTTCTCCACCGAGGGCTACAGGCCCATCTTCCGCGCCGGCTCGGACGCGCCGGTCCTGCGGTACTTCTTCAACAGCATGATCGCCGCCTCCGCCCACGCGGCGCTCGTGGTGGTCACGGCGGCCCCGGCGGCCTACGCGCTCGCGAGGATGCACTTCCGCGGCAAGGGCCTGATGTTCGCCGTCGTCATCTCCACGCTCTTCATCCCGCACGTCATCCTGCTCACGCCCAACTACCTGATCGTGGACAGCCTCGGATGGCTGGATACGCTGCTTGCCTTGATCGTACCCGGCGCGGCGGGCGCCCTGGGCGTCTTTTTGTTGCGGCAGTTTTTCGTCTCGCTGCCGCGCGAACTGGAGGAGGCGGCGGTCCTCGACGGGGCGAACCGGTTCCAGATCTTCATCCGCGTGATCCTGCCACTCTCCAAAGCGCCCCTGGCGACGCTCGCGGTACTTAGCTTCCTGACCAACTGGAACGATTTCCTCTGGCCGGTCTTCGTGACCTTTAGCCCCGCGAGCATGACCCTGCCGCCTGGCCTTGCAACCCTCCAGAACGCCTACAACACGAACTACCCGATAATAATGGCCGGCGGCGTCGTCGCCAGCGTGCCCGTGATCATCCTGTTCGTCATCGCCCAGCGCTACGTCATCGAAGGCGTCTCCCGCAGCGGCCTGAAAGGATAACCCCATGCAGAAGACCGGCATTCCCATTCCCATCCGCGTACTCGCGGTAGTCCCACTGCTCGCGCTGTGCCTGCTGCTGGCTCCGGGCGCGGGCCAGGCCCAACAGACAGACGGTTTCTACACGAACCCCGTCTCGAAGGGCTTCGCCGACACCTTCGCGGACCCGGCGGTCATCAAGGCGAAGGATGGATACTGGTACTCCTATGGGACGAGCGACCCGCTGCGCGAGGGCGAAGGCACGTCTCACCCCATTCCGATCTCACGCTCCAAGGACCTTGTGAACTGGGAGTACGTCGGTGATGCCTTTGGCGCTTCGAACCGCCCCTCGTGGGCCACACCCGGAGCCGGGATCTGGGCCCCCGACATCCGCTACCTGGACGGCAAATATTACATGTACTACGTCGTCACCCGGACGACCGTCACCCCTGAGCGCGACGACAACGCCATCGGCGTCGCCACCGCGCCCACGCCCGCGGGGCCCTGGACCGATTCGGGCGCGCCGGTCGTGGGCCCCCGGCGGGGCGGTCCAGGGAACAACTTCAAGTGGACCTTCGACCCGAGCGAGTTCACCGACTCCGACGGCAAACGCTACCTCTACTACGGTTCCTACTATGGCGGCGTCTTCGTCACCGAGCTATCGGCGGACGGGACCCGCGCCGTCGGCCAGCCGACGATGGTCGCCACGAACGACCGCTACGAGGGAGCCTACGTCATAAAGCGCGAAGGCTACTACTACCTCTTCGGCTCCTCGGCCAATTGCTGCGCCGGTCCCACGACCGGCTACAGCGTCTACGCCGGACGCTCGGAGAGCCCGAGAGGGCCGTTCGTGGACAAGGAAGGCGACTCGCTGACCGAGTCCCGCGTCGGCGGTTCCATCGTCGTCACGCCGAACGGGAACAAGTGGATCGGGACCGGCCACAACGCCGTCGTCACCGATCTCTCCGGCGAGGACTACTTCGCCTACCACGCCATAGACCGCGCCGACCCCTACCTCGACGGGACCTCCGGCGTCAACGAGCGGCCCATGCTCCTCGACCGGCTGGATTGGATCGGGGGCTGGCCCACCGTCCGCGGCGGCGCCTGGGCCTCCGAAACCGCCGAGCCCGCGCCGGTCACGGACGGCCCCGTCAACGACTCGTTCAATGGGCGAGCATCCCTCGGGAGAGGCTGGGAACTAGCCGGCGGGGCCTGGCGTCTCGTGAAGGAGGCGGATGGACAGGGCTTCGCCCGCCAGCAGGATGCGAGTGGCCGCGGCACCTTCCTCGTCAACCGCGCCGCAGTCCCGCCCGATGCGCGCGTCGAAACCGACCTGCGCCTTGCGGGCGGCTCCTCGGCCGGGGTCGTGGTTCGTCACGAGGACGCGCGGAACTACGCCGCCGCCTGGCTCGACCGCGACGCGAACGCCCTGGTGACCGACGTGGTGGCCGGCGGCAGGAGCCTCGGGCGCCAGAGCACCCCGCTCCCTGCCGGTTTCGCTTTCGACGAGTGGCATAACATCGCCGTCGAGGTTCGCGGGCGCGATATGACCGTCGAGGTGACCGACGCCCGGTTGCAAGATCCCTACGCTGTCGCCGAACGCACGCTCCCGGAGGCGCTCTCCGGCGGGCAAGCGGGCGTCGCCGCGCTCGGCCGCGCCGAGGCGGACAACGTCAGCGCGGCCAGGCTCTACGTCCCAAACACAGACGTGGCCGCCACCCCGGAAGCCGGAGCACAGCTCTTCGGCGACGAGTTCGACGATGGCGAGTTGGATGGATCATGGTCGTGGGTCCGGCAGGACCCGGAC
>Ga0136616_10001179_pt1 | contig 13578 bp, 17 predicted proteins | sample AntDrymUQ2992106_2_FD_106648 | JGI IMG/M metagenome (GOLD analysis project Ga0136616, IMG submission 106648) | Polar desert sand microbial communities from Dry Valleys, Antarctica - metaG UQ299 (21.06) | ecosystem: Environmental > Terrestrial > Soil > Desert | place: Antarctica: Dry Valley...
CGCTGGCCGAGCTGGAGCGGGCGCTCGTGCGCGCGCGCCGGGCGCCGGGACCCGCCGCGACGCTGCGCACGCTCGAGGATCGCTTCTCGCGCACGCCCGCCGCAGCGGGCTACCTGCGGGCGCTGCGCGACCAGCGCTACGGGCCGCGGGCGGCCGCTCCGTCGGCGGCCGGGCGGCGCGCGGTGCGCGCGGAGCTGGGGCGCGGGGGCGGCCTGGCCGGGCGCGTCCGCGCGTGGTGGGCGCTGCCGCCTCGGCCGCGCTGAGCGGCGGGCCGCGGCCTACAATCGACGGGCGATGGACGACGTCTACGACCTGTTCAAGCGCGGCACCGCCCTGCTCGAGGCGGGCGACTTCAACTCCGCCACGGTGCCGCTCTCCAAGGCCCGCGACCTCGAGCCCGAGAAGACCTCGATCCGCGAGGCGCTGGGGCGGGCCTACTTCCGCTCGAGCCAGTTCGAGGCGGCCCGCGTGGAGTTCGAGGCGGTCGTCGAGCGCGCGCCCACGAACGACTTCGCGCTGTTCTGCCTCGGCCGCTCGCTGATGCTGCTGGGCCGCCACAAGGAGGCCCGCAAGCCGCTGGCGCTGGCCGCCCAGCTGCGCCCCGAGCGGCGCGACTACCGCATCTACCGGGAGCGCGCGGCGAAGGCCGCCTAGCCGCCCGGCACCGCCCTTACGGACCGCTGACGGGCGGCTCGCGCGATGCTAGTCTGAACCGCACAGCTTTCGTTTCGGCCGCAAGGCCGTGTCGCATGAGAAAGCGGGCACTAGCCCGCTTTTTCCATGAAGGGGGTGAAGTGAGCATGAGCGCGATCCAGGCCGACATCGAGGCCCGCCTGTCCCAGGCGGAGCCCGAGGTCGAGGTGCTGCTCGCCGAGTTCGTCGGGGGCTCCCTCGTCCGCCTGTTCATCGACCACCCCGGCGGCGTCTCGCTCGCGCTGTGCGAGCGCGTGACCGGCCACCTGGCGGCCGTGCGCGAGCAGTACGCGCTCGAGGTCTCCTCGCCCGGCACGGAGCGGCCGCTGTCCAAGCCCGACCACTTCCGCCGCTTCGTGGGCCGTCGCGCGCGCGTGCGCACGCGTGGCGACCACCACGGCCGGACCTCCTTCACGGGCGAGCTGCTCGGCGCGACCGACGACGAGGTCACCGTCGCCGCCGACACCGGCGTGGTGTCGATCGCCTACGCCGACATCCACCGTTCCAACCTCCTGGGAGACTGAGAGCCATGTCGCAAGAGATCGTCGACGCCGTGCGCAGTCTGGCGCGCGAGAAGGGCATCTCCGAGGACAAGCTCCTGCGAGCGCTCGAGGACGCGCTGCTGTCGGCCTACAAGAAGCAGCCGGGCGCCGCCCGCTACGCGCGGGTGACGATGGACCCCGAGCTGGGCGAGTACCGCGTCGAGGAGCTGCTGCTGCCCGAGGACCTCGAGGACCAGCTGCTCGACGAGGCCGAGGAGCTGGCCTCCGGCGAGCTCGAGCGCCGCGTGGACCCCGAGACGGGTGAGGTCATCATCCCCGAGGCGCCCGAGATCGCGCCCGAGCGCCTGGCCGAGTTCGCCGATCGGATCGAGACCCGCGACGTCACGCCGCACGACTTCGGCCGGATCGCCGCGCAGACCGCCAAGCAGGTCATCCTGCAGCGCATCCGCGAGGCGGAGCGCGACATGATGTTCGAGGAGTACCGCGACCGCGTGGGCGAGCTGATCACCGGCATCGTCCAGCAGTCCGACTCCCGCTACACGCTCGTGCAGCTGCGCGAGCGCGTCGAGGCGCTGCTGCCGAAGTCCGAGCAGGTGGAAGGCGAGCGCTACGACCACTCGCAGCGGATCAAGGCCGTCATCAAGGAGGTCTCCTCCTCCACGCGCGGGCCGAGCATCATCGTCTCCCGGCGCGACCCGGAGCTGATCAAGAGCCTGTTCGAGCTGGAGGTGCCCGAGATCGCCGACGGCCTGGTGGAGATCACCGACGTCGCCCGCGAGCCCGGCTACCGCTCGAAGATCGCCGTCATCTCGCACGCCGACGGCGTCGACCCCGTCGGCGCGTGCGTGGGGCCGCGCGGCTCGCGCGTGCGCATGGTCGTCTCCGAGCTGCGCGGCGAGAAGATCGACATCATCCCCTACAACGAGGAGCCGGCCCGCTTCGTGGCCAAGGCGCTGAGCCCGGCGCGCGTGCGCGAGGTGCTCGTCAACGACGAGAACAAGCAGGCCACGGTGATCGTCCCCGACGACCAGCTGTCGCTGGCGATCGGGCGCGAGGGCCAGAACGCCCGGCTCGCCGCCCGGCTCACCGGCTGGCGGGTCGACATCCGCTCCGAGACCGAGTTCGCCAAGGAGGAGTCCGACGGCGGCTACGAGGAGGAGGAGGTCGGCGGCCGCTGCGCCGCCATCCTCGGCAACGGGCGCCGCTGCCCGAACGCAGCGCTGCCCAACTCGCGCTACTGCGGGCTCGACAGCCACCAGGCGCTCGAGAACAAGGACACCGACGTCATCGGGCAGGCATAAACCGAGCCGGCGCTGCGCCGGCTGCGGCGTGCGCGCCCCGCGGACCGAGCTTCACCGCTTCGCTACCGTGGAGGGTGACGTCGTGCCCGACCCGGAGGCGCGGGCGCCGGGCCGCGGAGCCTGGCTGCACGAGAACCTCGACTGCTGGGAGGCGGCGATCGCCCGCCGCGGCCTCCAACGCGCCTTCAAGGCGCCCCTGAAGATCCCCGAAAGAACCCTAGACTTCATCTCCACATGGCCAAGAAGCGCGTCCACGAACTAGCCAAGCAGTACGACATGCCCTCGAGCGAGGTCATGAAGCGCCTGCAGGCCTACGGCCTGGAGGTCAAGGCCGCCGCCACGGCGGTCGACACCGAGCTCGCCGACGCCGCGCTGACGGGCAAGGCCAAGCCCAAGGCGGCGTCCGCGAACGGCGCCAAGAAGAAGGCCGCGGCGGCGCCGGCGGCGGCGCACACCGGCGTCGGCTTCGACCGCCCGGCGCCGCGCGCCCCACGCCCGCCGGCCGGCACCGACGCCCCGGCCGACGGCAAGCCCGCCGAGGACGGCCAGGACGGCCAGGACGGCGGCGGCGACCGCGCCAAGCGCCCCACGCGCTCCTCGCTGCAGGGCGAGCGCGCCCCCGGCTCGACCGGCGGCGTGCGCCGCGTGGTGATCGACTCGCAGGCCGCGCGCCGGCAGGGCCCGGGCGGCGGGCCCGGCGGCCCCGGCGGCGGGCCCCCGCGCCGCCCGCCGCGCCGCGGCGGCCGCCGGCGCCGCGGCACCTACCAGGAGCCGCAGCCCCAGGACGTCTCCGTCCTGAAGGCCGACATGATCCGCGTCAACTCCGGCTCGACGGTCAAGGACGTCGCCGAGTACCTCGGCGTGGCGGTCCCTGAGGTCATCAAGAAGCTGATGACGCTCGGCGAGATGGCCACGCTCACGCAGACGCTCTCCGACGACGCGATCCAGGTCATCGCGGACGAGTTCGACAAGGAGATCGAGATCGTCCACGCCGCCGACGAGGCGGACGCTGAGCCCGAGTTCGAGGACGCCGCCGACGACCTCCAGGACCGCGCGCCCGTGGTGACGATCATGGGCCACGTCGACCACGGCAAGACCTCGCTGCTGGACGCCGTGCGCGAGACCGAGGTGGCCGAGGGCGAGGCCGGCGGCATCACCCAGCACATCGGCGCCTACCAGGTCCGCCACGACGGCAGGCCGATCACGTTCCTCGACACGCCCGGCCACGAGGCGTTCACGGCCATGCGCGCCCGCGGCGGCCAGGTCGCCGACATCGCGGTGATCGTGGTGGCGGCCGACGACGGCGTGATGCCGCAGACCCGCGAGGCGATCGACCACGCGAAGGCCGCCGACGTCCCGATGGTCGTGGCCGTCAACAAGATCGACAAGGAGGGCGCGCAGCCCGACCGCGTGCGCACCGAGATGACCAACCTCGGCCTGCAGCCGGAGGAGTGGGGCGGCGAGACGATGTTCGTCGACGTCTCGGCCAAGACGCGGCAGAACCTCGACGACCTGATGGAGTCGATCCTGCTCGTGGCCGAGGTCGAGGAGCTGAAGGCCAACCCCGACACCGAGGCCTCCGGGCAGGTCATCGAGTCCAAGCTGGACCCGGGCCGCGGCAGCGTGGTGACCGTGCTCGTCCAGCGCGGCACGCTGAAGGTCGGCGACGCGGTGGTGGCCGGCGCCCACTGGGGCCGCGTGCGCGCGATGCACGACTTCCACGGCGCGCGCGTCAAGACGGCCGGGCCGTCGATGCCCGTCGAGGTGCTCGGCTTCGACTCCGTCCCGGAGGCGGGCGAGTTCGTGCGCGTCGCCGAGAACGACCGCAAGGCCCGCCAGATCGCCGGTGAGCGCGCGACGCGGCTCAAGCTCGAGCAGCAGGCCCGCCGCGGCGGCAAGAAGTTCTCCCTGGAGACGATCTTCGACCAGCAGCGCCGCGCGCTCATCACCGAGCTGGCGCTCGTGCTCAAGGCGGACGTGTCCGGCTCGCTCGAGGCCTTCGAGGACGAGATCGCGAAGCTGCCGCAGAACGAGATCACGATCAACGTCGTGCGCACGGGCGTCGGCGGCATCACCGAGTCCGACGTCAACCTGGCCGCGGCGTCCGACGCGATCGTGCTCGGCTTCAACGTCCGGCCGGTCGGCGAGGCGGCGCAGCTGGCCGACCGCGAGGGCGTCGAGATCCGCGGCTACTCGGTCATCTACCGCGCAATCGACGAGCTGCGCGACGCCATGCAGGGCATGCTCAAGCCCGAGGAGGTGGAGGAGACCGTCGGCACCGCCGAGGTGCGCGCGATCTTCCGCGCCTCGCGCGTCGGCACGATCGCCGGCTCGATGGTCACCGACGGGCGCATCACGCGCGGCGGCAAGGTCCGCCTCGTCCGCGACGGCACGATCGTCTACGACGGCGAGATCGCGTCGCTGCGGCGTGTCAACGACGACGTCCGCGAGGTCCTGTCCGGGTTCGAGTGCGGCATCGTGCTCAACAACTACGCCGACGTCAAGGAAGGCGACGTGATCGAGGCGTACGACACCCGCCAGGTCGAGCGCACGCTGTCCTAACGGTGTTGGGGGCGGGGGGTGGGATCTGATCGCGAACGAGCGTTCGTCGTGCTCATGCGCGTCCACCTGCACTTTCCCGACGCCGGCTCGCTGAAGGCCAAGCGCGCCGGGCTGAACCGCGTCAAGGCGCACCTGCGCGAGCGCATGGGCGCCTCGGTGGCGGAGGTCGCCCACCAGGACACGTGGCAGCGCTCGACGCTGGCCGTCGCGTTCGCGGAGGGCTCGCCGGGACGCTGCGAGGAGGCCGCCGACCGGGTCGTGCGGATGCTCGACGCGCACTTCCCGCAGGGGGTTCGCACCGAGCGGCGAATCGCCTCGTGGAGCGATTTGGAGTCACTACGATGACCAACGACCGGATGCGCCGCGTCGACGAGGCCATGAGGGAGGTCCTGTCGGACGCGATCACCTCTGAGATCAAGGACCCGCGCGTCGGGTTCGTCACCGTGACCGCCGTCGAGACATCACCCGACCTGCGCCATGCGCGCGTGTTCGTCTCCGTGCTGGGCGACGACGCCGTCCGCCGGCGCTCGATCGACGGCCTGGAGTCCGCCCACGGCTACCTGCAGCGCCGGGTCGCGGGGCAGCTGCGGCTGAAGAACACGCCCACGCTGCAGTTCCTCTACGACGACTCGGCCGACCGCGGGCTGCGGATCGCCGAGCTGATCGACTCCGAGGCGCCGGAATGACCTCGGAGAACGGCGCGTCGGCCTCGCGCACCCAGCTGCTGGACGAGCTGCGCCGCGCGGACAAGCTGCTGCTCACCACCCACGAGCGCCCGGACGGCGACGCCGTCGGCTCGCTGGCCGCGATGCAGCAGGTGCTCGCCGCGATCGGCAAGGACGCGCTGGCGTTCGTGGCCGCCGACGAGTTCCCGCTGCCTTACGAGTACCGCTTCATCCGCCTGGGCGGCCTCGTCACCGAGCCCCCGGCGGACCTCCGCGAGCGCGTGCTCGTGTTCCTGGACTGCGGCAACATCGACCGCACGCCGGCCGACGTGCTCAAGCACGAGGACCACCGCATCCTCAACATCGACCACCACCACGACAACACGCGCTTCGGGACCGTCAACCACGTCGACGGCTCTGCCTCCTGCACGGCCGAGATGGTGTGGGACCTGATGGGCGACCTCGGCGTGGAGGTCACGCCGGCGATCGCCGAGGCGCTCTACGTCGGGCTGGTCACCGACACCGGGCGCTTCATGTACGAGAACACCGGCCCGCGGGCGCACGAGATGGCCGCCGCGCTGCTGGCAGGAGGCGTCGATGCGCACGGCATCTACCGGCGGCTCTACGAGGGCGTCCCGCAGGGCAAGCTGGCGCTGCTGGCGCGCGGGCTGAACGGCGTCGAGCGCTACGACGGCGGCCTGCTCACCGTCACCCACCTCACGCTCGAGGACTACCGCTCGACCGGGGCCGACGAGAGCTACTCCGAGGGCATCGTCGACCACCTGCGCTCGGTCGAGGGGACCGCCGTCGCGGGCCTCGTGCGCGACCTGCTGACCGACTCGGCGCCGCGGCGCAAGGTCTCGCTGCGGGCCACCGACGACCGCATCGACGTCTCGCAGATCGCGCGCTCGCAGGGCGGGGGAGGCCACCGCCGGGCGGCGGGCTTCTCGACCGACCTCGCCTTCGCAGAGCTGGTCGAGGTCCTGCGCGCCGAGCTCGCGCGCCAGCTTTGACGGACGGCGTCATCCTCGCCGACAAGCCGGCCGGGGTGACCTCCCACGACGTGGTGGCGGCCACGCGGCGGCGGCTGGAGCGCGGCGTGAAGGTCGGCCACGCCGGCACGCTGGACCCGTTCGCGACCGGGCTGCTGCTGGTGCTGGTGGGGCGCGCCACGCGCGTGCAGCGCTACCTGATGGCGCTGCCCAAGCGCTACGAGACGGTGGCGCGGCTGGGGTGGACCTCGACCACCGGCGACCCCGAGGGCGTGCCGGCGCCGGGGCGGACGCCGCCCGAGCCGCTCGTGCTGCCCACGGGCCGGATCCGCCAGCGCCCGCCCGCCTACTCCGCGGTCAAGGTGGGCGGCGAGCGCGCGTACGCGCGGGCCCGCCGCGGCGAGGCGGTCGAGCCGGCCGAGCGCGAGGTGACGGTGACGCGCTTCGAGGCGCTGTGGCGCGACGGCGAGCGCGCGGGCCTGGCGATCGAGTGCTCCTCGGGCACGTACGTGCGCTCGCTCGTGGCCGACCTCGGCGACGCCTACTGCCTCGCGCTGCGGCGCACGGCGATCGGCGCCTTCGACGTCGCCGACGCCGACGAGGAGCGCCTCGTGCCGCTGGCTGACGCGCTCGCGTTCTTGCCCGAGGTCCGGCTCGACGGCGAGGCCGCCCGCCACGCCGCTCACGGCAGAGGGGTCAGATCTTGCAATCCAGCAGGCGGTGCTGGATTGCAAGATCTGACCCCGGTTCGGTTGACGGACGCGGACGGCCTGATCGCGCTCGCCGAACCGCGTCCGGACGGCACCCTCAAGCCCGTCGTAGGCTTCCGCGGCTGATGCCCCACATCGACGTCACCTGGCTCCTGGACGCACGGCCGCGCGATCGCCACCTCGCGGTGGGAGAGTTCGACGGCGTCCACGTGGGCCACCGCGAGGTCATCCGCGGTGCCGACACGGTGCTGACCTTCGAGCCGCACCCGCGCGCCGTGGTGGCGCCCGACTCGGCGCCGAAGCTGCTGACCCCGCTGGCGGTCAAGGCCGACCTGATCGCCGAGCTGGACGTGCGCGAGCTGGTGGTGATCCCGTTCGACGGCTCCTTCGCGGCGCAGTCGGCGCAGGCGTTCGTCGACCGCGTGATGATCGAGCGCCTCGGCGCTCGCACCGTCTCGATCGGGGAGAACTTCCGCTTCGGCCACCGCGCGCAGGGCGACGCGGAGCTGCTGCGCTCCCAGCCGGGGTTCACGACGCGCGTGGCCGAGCTGGTCGAGCTGGACGGCGAGATCGTCTCCTCCACGCACATCCGCGGCCTGGTCACGGCGGGCGAGGTCGACGTGGCGCGGCGCTTCCTGGGCGCGCCGTTCCAGATGCGCGGCACCGTCGTCGGAGGCGACGAGCGCGGGCGCACGCTCGGCTTCCCGACGGCGAACCTCGTGCCCGAGAGCGCGCTCACGGTGCCCGGCCACGGCGTCTACGCCTGCCGCGCCCAGGTCGGCGGGGAGAACCGCCTGGCCGCCGTCAACGTCGGCGTGCGCCCCACCTTCCACACCGGCCGCGGGCTGCTCGTGGAGGCCTACCTGCTCGACTACGAGGGTGACCTCTACGGGCGCGAGCTGCGGCTGGACTTCCTCGAGCGCCTCCGCGGCGAGCGCCGCTTCGAGACCGTCGACGCGCTCGTGGAGCAGATGCACCGGGACGTCGACGACGCCCGCCGGATCGCCGCTTAGAGCCGGGTGGGGCGGGTGGGTGGGACCCAATCTGCTGCTAGCCTGCTCCACCGCACATGACCATGACTGCAGAGGACAAGCGCGAGCTGGTCACCCGCTTCGGGCGCGACGAGAGCGACACCGGGGCCACCGAGGTCCAGATCGCGATGCTCACGCGCCGCATCAACGAGCTGACCGAGCACCTGCGCGCGCACAAGCACGACCACCACTCGCGCCGTGGCCTGTTGATGCTCGTCGGCCGCCGCCGGCGCTTCCTCAACTACCTGCAGAAGAAGGACCTCGAGGGCTACCGCTCGCTCATCCGCGAGCTCGGCCTGCGGCGCTAGCGGTGGCGGTCATCGAGGCCGGGCGGCCCGTGCCCGAGTTCTCGCTCGCGCGTTTCGAGGGCGACCCTCCCTTCACCCGCCAGGACCTCCGGGGCGGCACCACCGTGCTCGTCTTCTACCCGTTCGCGTTCTCGCCCGTCTGCACGGACCAGCTGAGCGTCTACCAGGAGGTGGTCGGCGACTTCGAGGCGCGCGGCGTGACGCTCTACGGCGCCTCCTGCGACGCGGTGTGGTCCCAGCGGGCGTTCCGCGACAAGCTCGGCGTGACGATCGAGCAGCTGTCGGACTTCGAGCCCAAGGGCGCCGCCTGCCGCGTCTTCGGCGTGCTGCACCCAGGCGGCTTCGCGCAGCGCGCGCTCGTGATGATCGGGCCCGACGGTGTCGTGCGCTGGAGCCACGAAGCCGACTCGCCCGGCGACCTGCCGGGCGCGAACCTGATCTTCGACGCGCTCGACGCGACCTGACCGAACTCGGCTCCGCCCCGCTGCCGGCGCTCGCCGCCGCCGACCACGTGCGGGGGCCGGCCGGCGCCCGGCTCGTGATCGTCTACGGCGACTACGAGTGCCCGTTCTGCGCGGCGGTCGATGTGCGCCTGCACGGGCTGGAGCTGCGGGTGGCGTTCCGCCACTTCCCCGTGCGCTCGAGCCACCCGCGTGCGCAGGCGGCCGCCTGCGCGGCCGAGGCCGCCGCGCGCCAGGACGCCTTCTGGCCCTTCCACGACGCCCTGTTCGCCGACCAGGGCCGGCTCGAGGACCCGCACCTGTGGGCCCGCGCCGAGCGGCTCGGGCTCGACCTGGCCCGCTTCGACGCCGACCGCCGCTCGGACGCCGTCGCCGAGCGGGTGCGCGCGGACTTCCGCGGCGGCATCCGGGCGGGCGTCGCGACCACGCCGACGCTGTTCGTCGACGGCGAGCGCCACGCCGGCCGGCCGGATGCCGCGCTGTGGGCCGCGCTGCGGGGTTGACGGAGGCTCGAACCGCGGTCAGGCTCGGGCCGTATACCGCAGCAGGCCATGGCGACCGGCGACGCCCAGCTCCTGAAGCGCATGCGCGGTGACGACACCGGCGAGGCGATGCGGGCGCTCTATGAGGCCTACTCCGGCGAGCTGCACGGCTTCGCGCTCAACTCGCTCGGCGAGCGCGGCGCGGCCGAGGAGGTCGTGCAGGAGGTGTTCACGCGCGCCTGGCGGCACTGCGCGACCTACGACCCGGGGCGCGGCAGCGTGCGCACCTGGCTCTACCAGATCGCCCGCCACGCGATCATCGACGCGCGCCGACGCGCCTCCGCACGCCCCGCGCTCGCCCTGCACGAGGCGGGAGAGGACTCCGCCGTCGGGCCGACGATCGAGCAGGCGATGCTCGGCTGGCAGGTCGCCGGCGCGCTCGAGCGGCTCTCGCCCGAGCACCGGCAGGTGATCCGGCTCGCGCACTTCCAGGGCCTGAGCGTGCGCGAGATCGCCGAGCGCTGCGAGCTGCCGGTGGGGACCGTCAAGAGCCGCACGTGGTACGCCCTGCGCTCGCTGCGCCTGGCGCTCGAGGAGCAGGGGATCCGGTGAGCGAAGAGGACCACGTGCGCGAGGAGCTGGGCGCCTACGTGCTCGGCGCGCTCGAGCCCGACGAGGCGGAGGCGGTCCGCCGGCACCTGTCGCGCTGCGCGGACTGCGTTCGCGAGCACGCCCGGCTGGCCGGGCTGCCGGCGCTGCTCTCGCTCGCCGGCCCCGTCGAGCCGGGGGCGCCCGCGCCGGCGGTCGAGGAGCGGGTGCTCGACGCGGTGGCGCGCGAGGGGACGAGGCCCGCGGAGGGCCGCGATCCGGAGCGATCGGGCGGGTGGCGGCGCCTCGCCGCGCGGCCGGCGCTGCTCGCCGCCGCGTCCGTCGCGGCGGTGGCGGTCGTCGCCCTCGCGCTCGTGCTGAGCCGCGACGACGACGCTCGCGGGTACCCGGTCGAGCTGCGGCCCGTTGCCGGCACGACCGCGGCCGGCCGCGCCGAGCTGGAGAGCGCCGCCGGCGGCACGACGCTGCGCCTGTGGGTGCGCGACCTGCCGCCCGACCCCGGAATCGTCTACGAGGTCCGCTGCGACGCGCCCGGCTGGAGCGCGAGCGCGGGCACGTTCCGCGCCGACACCCGCGGCCGCGCCTACGTCGTGCTCACCACCGCGGCCCGCCGCGGCGAGTACGACGCGATCCGCGTCGTCCGCCGCGCCCGCACGAGCATGACCGATGTCCTGACCGCGTCCCTGAACTAGCTCGAAGGAGACCCCATGCGCAAGACCGCCACGCTTGCCGCCGCCCTCTACCTCGCCCTCGCCGGCTGCGGCGACGACGACGAGGAGAGCGGCGGCGGAGGAGCGGCGACGCCGAGCCCGGCCGCCGAGACCACGCCCGAGGGCGCCTCGGGGGGCGGCGGCGGCGAGCAGCTGCAGCTCGCCGCGCCCGCCGACGGCTCGCTCGCGTTCGACGAGACGGAGTTGACGGCCCCCGCCGGCCCGGTGACGATCGACCTCGACAACCCGTCCGACACGCCGCACGCCGTCTCGATCGAGGGCGACGGGGTGGACGAGAGCTCGGAGACGGTGAGCGCGAGCACGACCTCGGTGAGCGCCGAGCTGGAGGCCGGCGAGTACACCTTCTACTGCCCCGTCGGCAACCACCGCGACGGCGGCATGGAGGGCACGCTCACGGTCGAGTGAGCAACTCGGCCGTGCGCTCGGTGCGGTGGTCGAAGATCGCCGTGAGGTCGCGACCCACGAACAGCCGGTGCGCTATGACGCCGAGCGGCCCGAGCGGGAGCGCGTAGCGGACCGTGTCGCGCATCAGGGTCTCCCCGCTCCCGGAGGGCTCGAACTCGTGCGTGTGATGCCAGAGCTTGTACGGCCCGATGAGCTGCATGTCGACGAACCGCACGCCCGGCTCCCACTCCTCGATCCGGGTCAGCCAGGACACCGGCAGGCCGTGCAGGCGCAGGCGGTACTGGATCAGCGCCCCGACCCGCATCGCGATCGGGCGCGGCGTGACGATCCGGAACGCCAGCCAGTCCGGCGTGATCGCCTCGAGGTTGCCGGCGTCGGCGAAGAATCCGAAGACGTCCTCCGGCGGGCCGGGCAGGCGCTGCTCGCGACGCAGGACGTGGTGGCCGAACACGCCGGGGTTACGGCCCCGGCCGGCCGCCGGGTCACCGCTACCATGGATGCGACGACTACCGAAGCGTCAAGAGATGCAGAGGGCCCGCCGACGAGCGGCGGGCGCAGAAAGGACATACATGTCAGAAGCGACTCGGGTCTCCGTCGAGGTCGGCGGAACTGAGATCTCCTTCGAGACGGGCAAGCTGGCCAAGCAGGCCTCCGGCTCCGTCGTCGTGTCCGCCAAGGACACGCGCGTTCTCTCCACCGCGACCGCAGGCAACCTGCGCGACGTCGACTTCCTCCCGCTGACGGTGGACGTCGAGGAGCGGATGTACGCCGCGGGCAAGATCCCCGGCTCGTTCTTCAAGCGCGAGGGCCGCGCGGGCGAGAAGGGCACGCTGATCGCGCGCATGATCGACCGCCCGCTGCGCCCGCTGTTCCCCAAGGGCTGGCGGCGTGAGACGCAGCTGGTGAACATGCCGCTGTCCGTCGACCACGACGCGCCGTACGACATCCTCGCCATGAACGGCGCCTCCGCGGCGCTGATGGTCTCCGACATCCCGTTCCCGATGCCCGTGGGCGCGGTGCGGATCGGCAAGATCGACGGCAACTTCGTCGTCAACCCCTCCGAGGAGGCGATGCTCGAGGCCGACATGGACCTCGTCGTCTCCGGCACCGAGGAGGCCATCCTGATGGTCGAGTGCGGCGCCAGCGAGGTGCCCGAGGCCGAGATCCTCGACGCGCTGGACATCGCGCACTCCGCGATCCGGCAGATCGTCGCGGTGCAGCACGAGCTGCGCGAGAAGGCCGGCAAGGCCAAGGTCGAGGTCGAGGTGCCGCAGGTCGACGAGGACCTCTTCCGCCAGATCCAGGCGTCTCACGGCTCCAAGCTCGACGAGGCCACCTCGGTGCAGGACAAGCTGGATCGCCAGGTCGCCACCCAGACCGTCGAGGCCGAGGTCATCGAGCAGTACTCCGGCTCGCCGGAGGACGTCAGCTACGGCGAGTACCGCCAGAAGGCGCAGCTCGCGTTCGACAAGCTCGAGAAGACGATCATCCGCGAGCGCATCGCCGTCCAGAAGAAGCGCCCGGACGGCCGCGGCACCGACGAGATCCGCGACATCTGGATCGAGGCCGGCGTGCTGCCGCGCGCCCACGGCTCGGCCATCTTCACGCGCGGCCAGACGCAGGCGCTCTCCGTGGCCTCGTTGGGCACGACGCGCGAGGAGATGCGCATCGACAGCCTCGGGCTGGAGACGTCCAAGCGCTACTTCCACCACTACAACTTCCCGCCGTTCTCGGTCGGCGAGGCCGGCTTCATGCGCGGCCCCAAGCGCCGTGACATCGGCCACGGGGCGCTCGCCGAGCGCGCGCTGGTCCCGATGCTCCCGACGTCGGAGGAGTTCCCCTACACGATCCGCGTCGTCTCCGACATCCTGGAGTCCAACGGCTCCTCGTCGATGGCCTCGGTGTGCGGCTCCTCGCTGTCGCTGATGGACGCCGGCGTGCCGCTGGTGCGGCCGGTGGCGGGCATCGCCATGGGCCTGATCAAGGAGGGCGACGACTACGTCGTGCTGTCGGACATCGCCGGCGTGGAGGACCACCTCGGCGACATGGACTTCAAGGTCGCCGGCACCGAGCGCGGCATCACCGCGCTGCAGATGGACATCAAGATCACGGGCGTGACCTTCGA
>Ga0136616_10001183_pt1 | contig 13567 bp, 18 predicted proteins | sample AntDrymUQ2992106_2_FD_106648 | JGI IMG/M metagenome (GOLD analysis project Ga0136616, IMG submission 106648) | Polar desert sand microbial communities from Dry Valleys, Antarctica - metaG UQ299 (21.06) | ecosystem: Environmental > Terrestrial > Soil > Desert | place: Antarctica: Dry Valley...
AGGATCGCGCCCAGCTCCCGCGTGAGCCGCTCGACCTCGTTCTCGCTCAACTCGAGGCGCGCCAACTTGGCCACGTGAAGCACTTCGTCTCGGGTGATCGCCATGTCAGTTCATCCTCCCAAAAGAAGAGAGCCCCGTCTCCGGGGCTCCCTTCGCTTCTCGAAAGATCGGAAGGTGCTAGACCGCGGAGACGTTCGCCGCCTGGGCGCCCTTCGGCCCCTGGACGACTTCGAACTCCACCCGCTGGCCTTCGGTCAGCGACTTGTAGCCCTCCATCGTGATCGCGGAGAAGTGGACGAAGACGTCCTCGCCACCCTCACGCTCGATGAAGCCATATCCCTTTTCGTTCGAGAACCACTTCACGGTGCCCTGCGCCAACTGATGTTCCTCCTTGCATGAAGCGGCAAGGGTGCAAGCACCGGTGCCGCTGACCAATAAGCGCGCGAAACATAGCCTCACCTTCCCGGAAATGCAAGCAGTCCGCGCCGAAAACGCGCTGCTCGGACCGTGTTCCGAAGCAACATCGCCACGGTCATCGGCCCGACACCGCCAGGCACCGGCGTGATCAGCCCGGCCCGATCGACGGTCTCCACGACGACGTCACCACGGAGACCGTCACCCGTGCGGGTGATGCCGACGTCGATCACGGTCGCGCCGCGCTTCACCATCTCGGACTTGATGACTCCCGGCACGCCGACCGCCGCGACGAGCACGTCGGCTCGGGCGACGGCGGCCGCGAGGTCTCGCGTGCGCGAGTGGCAGATCGTGACCGTCGCGTGCCGCTGCAAGAGCAGGTGCGCGACCGGCTTGCCGACGATGTCACTGCGGCCGACGACGACAGCCTCGGCGCCGGTGAGCTCGACCTCGTACTCCTCGAGCAACGCGAGTATCCCGAGCGGGGTGCCCGGCACGTGCGCTGGCTGTCCGAGGTAGAGCTGGCCCGCGTTCAGCGGGTGGAAACCGTCCACGTCCTTCATGGGGTCGACGGCGCGGATCACCTTCGTCTCGTCGATGCCGTTCGGGAGCGGCAGCTGGACGAGGATCCCGTCGATCTCGTCGTCGGCGTTCAGCTCGAAGACGGTTCGGAGTAGCTCGGCCTCGCTCGTCGCCTCCGGCAGACGCAGGTCGCGGGGCTCGATACCGACCTCCGTCGAGGCCCTGTGCTTGGCCCGGATGTACACGTCGGATGCGGGGTCGTCGCCGACCAGGATTGTCGCCAGCCCGAGCCGGCCAAGCACCGCGACCTCGCGAGCGACGTCGGCGCGGATTCGCGCCGCCAACGGCCGTCCGTCCATGAGTGTGGCCGTCATCGGGCGGAGAATACGTCTCGCCTCACGCTGATCGGCCGGCACGCCGCGCACAGGGGAGGGGTCGCAGCCCCGGCGCCTGGGGAGAGATCGTCACTCAATCGTTACGGGAGTCTGAGCCTCTCCGTAGCACTCCGCCGCGCCGTCGTGCGGAAAGCCGGGTCTGACCCCGCGCCGCACGCGCTCAGGCGCCGTGGTGCTCAGCGCTCATTTCCACAGCGCATGTGGCGGTTCTCGGCACGCCATAAGCTCTGCGCGATGCGCCGCTGGCCCCGCAGGAACGACGCCGACTCGATCCGTGCGCGGCGAGACGCGATCCGCGCCGTCGTCGGAGACGAGCCGCTCGCCCACGACGAGGAGGCGTGGACGCGCGCGCAGGAGGCCCATACCGGGGCCGCCGTGATCCCCGTCTCCGTCGTCGGCCCGCTCGTCGTCGAACTCGGACAGTACGAGCTCGAGGAGCCTGCCGGAACGCTGCGGGAACGAGGCCGCGAGCGTGAGGAGATCCTCGTGCCGCTCGCCCACACCGAAGGCGGACTGTCTGCCTCGGTGTCCCGCGGGCTGAAGGCCGCCGCTGCCTCGGGAGGTATTCGAACATATGTGGTTCACGACAGAATGACCCGAGCTTCTTGCTTCATCTGCAAAGACACTGAGCAAGCAGTTGTTCTCGCAGCCTGGCTCGAATCGACCGTCGAGGAGTTGCGCGCCTTCCTGAGCGGCCTCGACGATCCGTCGCTCTCGAAGCGGGCGCGGCTGAGGGAGGTGAAGACGCACATCGTCGGCCCCATGTGTCACGTGCTCTGGGCTTGGACGACGGGGGATGCGTGCGGGCCGAACATGATGACGCGCAACTCCTACGCGCTCAACATGGGCTACGTCATGCAGCGCGGCCCGGTCAAGCCAGAGCGAGCGATCCTCGAGGCGAACATGGGTGGTGACAAGAAGCCGTCGTACGAGTTCTTCGGGTCGGGCCACGGGAAGACCGTCCTGGCGGAGGTGACGCTCGGCGAGGAGGCGGTACGGCGCGTGCTGCAGACGACGGTCGACGACCTGCTCGAGCTGTCCTGGGCGGGGACGCACGGCGCGGTTGCCTCCGGCATGCAATCCGTCGCCTTTACGCCCGCTTCCGCGGTTGCAGCGCTCTTTGCCGCGACCGGGCAGGACCTCGGGATGGTCGGGACGAGCTCGATGGCCCACGGCACTGCTCACCGCTCCTCCGATGGGGGACTACACGCCGCGATCAGGTTCCCCGGGCTCGAGGTCGGGACGGTCGGGGGCGGCACGACGCTTCCCTACGCTCGCTCCTGGCTCGCGCTGCTCGGTTGTGCCGGCTCTGGGAAGGTCTACCGCTTCGCACAGATCGTGGCGGCCACGGCGCTCGCGCTCGAGATCTCCGCCTCCGCCGCGATGGCGACCGCGGGCTCGGAGAACTTCTTCCGTGCCCACCACGAACGCGGCGGGCTGCGTTAGCCGGCGCAGCTCTGCGGGCGACAACCCAGGCGGGGCCGCGCACGCCCTAAGACCTGAAACGCCAGGCCGTCGGCCAGCCGACGGCGGTAGGGTTGGCAGCGATGTCCGCAGAGCCGGTCTCCGCAGAACCGACCTACCAGCCACTCGTCGAAGCTGAGCGCGCTGCGGCCGCAGACACTGCCGACGAGGCCGCCAAGCGCCGTGGTGTGCTGCGGTTCTACGAGCTCGCGAAGAAGCAGGAATGGCAAGTACGCGACATGCCGTGGAACACGCTGCCGGCAATCCCGGAGACGCGTTCGGGTGCGTCGCCGGAGAAGAAGGCGCGGCGGCAGGCCGTGTGGCGCTCGGTGATCACCCAGCAGCTGCAGGCCGACGAGCTCGCCGTGCAGATGGCAGGTCAGATCTTGAACCTGGCCCCGCACCCGGAGGCGAAGCTCTTCTACTCGACGATGGTGCAGGACGAGGCGCGCCACGTGGAGGCCTGGCTCAAGCTCTCCGACCAGGCCGGCGGCACGGCGGAGCGGGACCCGCACCTCGACGAGCTCGCGAAGATGACGCTCGAGGCGGAGACGCTCGAGGAGAAGGTGTTCCAGATGCAGGTCTTCTTCGAGCGCCTGATCATCCCGCGCTTCCGCTTGATCGCCCGCTCCTCCCGCGGCACCGTCCTGGAGGACCTCTGCAACCGGCTGACGATCGACGACGGGATCCACCACAGCTCCGGGGTCGCCTATGAGCGGGTGCTGCTTCAGGACGCCTCCGCGAAGACGAAGCACCGGCTCGTCCAGGCTGCCAACCGGCTGCTGCCGATCTTCGTCGAGCACGCCCTCTGGCGCCCGCAGGAGCGGGCCTGGATCGGCAACGTGATGCGCGAGACAGACATACGGCGGCTCCAGGAGGACGTCCGGGACGGCATCCGCATGGCGTCGAGCCTCGGGCTCGACGTCTCCGACATCCAGCTGCCCTTTGCGACGTAGAGGGCCTGCTGGCTGCGATCCCGCCCCACCACGATCCGCTGTGCTTCGGGTGCGGGCAGACCGGACCGGGGCTCAAGCTCCAGCTACCACAGATCGAGGGCGGTGACTCCTACTGCTCACCGGTGGTCTTCCGGGAGGAGCACCAGGGCGGGCCTGGACTCGTGCACGGTGGGATCGTTGGGGCCGCGCTGGACGAAGCCTGCGGGCTGCTCGCCACCTGGTACCGCTTTCCGGCCGTAACGGCGCGCTTCACGATCCGCTTCCGCAAGCCCGTGCCGATCAAGCAGGCACTCGAAGTCTCCGCGCGTGTGAGGAAGGAGCACGGTCGTCGGCTCGAGATCGCAGGCGCGCTGCGCGACGGCGACGAGGTGCTCGCGGAGGCAGAGGGGACGTTCCTGCATGTGCCGCTGGAGCACTTTCTCGCGAAACCGGAGGGCCGCGCTGCGGGAGAAGCGTGGCGGCAGCGGCCGGCGCAGTGAGAGCTCTGGCCGCCGGCCGCGACTGCACCGTCTTCGACCTCGGTGACGGCCGCGTCCTGCGCCAGGGGGGCGCACCGGCGCGTGAGGCGGCGATCATGGAGCACGCCCGGGACGCAGGCTACCCCGTCCCTGCTGTACACGAGGTGCGCGGGGACGCTCTCGTGCTCGAGCGCATCCAAGGGCCGACGATGATGGCCGACCTGCGCCGGCGGCCGTGGCGGCTCAATGCACACGCACGGCTGCTCGCAGAGCTCCACCGCCGGCTGCACGAGGTTCCGTATGAAGGCGCCGCGCTGCTTCACCTCGACCTGCATCCGCTCAACGTGCTGTTGTCGCCTCGGGGGCCGGTCGTGATCGACTGGACGAACGCCCGCGCGGGGGAGCCTGCCCTCGATATTGCGCTGACGTGGGTGATTGCGGTGACGAGCGGCGGGCGCAGCGCGCGAGCATTCCTGCGGCCGTACCTGGCGGAGTTCGACCGGGGGGAACTCGAGCGGGCCCTGCCGCAGGCTGTCGAGCTCCGGCTCGCGGATCCGAACGTGACTGAGCGAGAACGCATTGCGGCCCGCCGGTTACTCCGGTAGGCGGAGTTCGACTCGTGCGAGAAACGGGTAGAGAGTGCCGGTCCACTACAGGAGGCAGAAGATGAGCGGGCTCGATAGCGAGATTGGGAGCAAGATGGTTCCGGATGAGCGCAGCGGTGAGCAGTCGCAGTCCGACATGCCGGACAAAAAGAGCAAGGACGAGTTCGAGGACGCGGATCCGACCAAGGTGCCGCAGCCAACAGGCGAGCCCACCCTTCCGGCTAGCCAGGAGCCGAAGCAGGACTGAACACTAGGAGCATCGCTGTGGTGGCCGCCGTAGGCACCGGGCAGATGCTGGGCGGCTTCGGGCGGAGCGCACGGGCGATCGCCCGTGCGCTCCTGTGGCTCGCTCTTGCCGCAGCGGCTGGGATAGGGGCTCTAGCTCTCAGTTTCGCGCGCCGTGGATTCTCGGAGCTCGAGCTGGTCGCCAGCGTCCTGTTCCTGGCAGCACCCGCTGTCGTGCTGCTGTTCGCTGCCGGTCTGCACGAGCTCGCCGGACTCCCGGAGCGTCTGCTGCGGATGCCGCAGCGCAGCAGCGCGCAGCTCGCCGCGGTCGCGACCATCGCGGCGGAAGCCAGGTCCATGGGGTGGCGCCGTGGTTGGCGGCGGCTTCCGCGGCTGCTCTGGCGTGCGCGGCCGCTCGTCTCCTCCACGCGCGACCTGGTCGGTTTCGCGCTGCCGTTGCGCGTTCTGGCGCCGCCGTTTCTCGCGTTGACCGCCGCCGCGATCGTGGCCTCCACCGTCCTCGTCGGCGCAGGGCTGATCGCGCTCGTTGGGCTCGCCGTTTCCTAGCTCGTCGGCGCGGGCAGGATCGACAGGTGGAGCCGGCCGAAGCGATTCAACAGCTCGATCTGGTTGTCGGGCGAATCACCGGTGCGGAGGCGCACGCCGGCGCCCGTGGACCGTCGGCGCTCGTGCTACTCGGCCTGGGCAAGCGCGGGGAGTCGCAGACACCGGTTCCCGTATCGCTCGAGATCGCTAAGTCGCTCGTCGGCCGCCAGGTCGTCTGCGTGATCGGATCCGACGACGTCGTCGTGCTGATGGCGCAGTCCCACGACGGCCCCGTCGTCGTGCAGCCGGCCCAGGAGGTCGAGGACGGCACCCCCGTCGCATGAGCCGCCCTGCCCGCGATGACATGCCGTTGGTGGGCGCGCGCCGCAGCGGGGTCAGACCTGGCCTTCAGCACAACGGAGCGGTTCGTGGGCAGCGAAGGGTCAGACCGCTGTTACAAGTGTGTGACGTTCGTTCCCCACGGCAGCAGGCTCGTGGCCCGATCGAGCGTCTCGGCGCGCGGGACCATCGCGTCGATCATCTAGTCTGAGCCTGCACTGCCTGCACCGGCGAAGGAGGATCGATGGCGGGTTTGATGGGACGGGCGACAGTCGTCATGAAGGCGAAGTTCTCGAAGCTGCTCGACAAGTCCGAGGATCCAAACGAGACGCTCGACTACTCCTACGAGCAGCAGCTGGTGCTGCTCCAGAACGTCAAGCGTGGGGTCGCCGACGTGGTCACCTCGAAGAAGCGGCTGCAGCTTCAGACGTCGCAGTTCGAGCAGAGTCTCGTCAAGCTCGAGACGCAGGCGCGCGAGGCGCTGGCGGCCGGCCGGGAGGATCTGGCCCGGGCCGCCCTCGAGCGCAAGACGGCCGTCCAGTCGCAGCTACGCGGCCTCGACGAGCAGGTGCAGGGGCTCGAGGCCCAGCAACAGAAGCTGATCTCGAGCGAGCGCCAGTTGTCCGCGAAGATCGAGGCCTTCCGGTCGGAGAAGGAAGTGATCAAGGCTCAGTACTCCGCTGCAGAGGCGCAGGTGCGGATCGGCGAGGCCGCGACCGGGATCGGCGAGCAGATGGCAGACACGGGGCTCGCGATCGAGCGCGTCCGGAACAAGACCGAGGACATGCAGGCGCGTGCGGGTGCCATGGACGAGCTGATCGCCTCCGGCACGCTCGAGGACTTCACGTCCGATAAGACCCAGCTCGATCGCGAGCTCGAGCAACTCACCTCGCAGTCGCAGGTCGACTCCGAGCTCGCGCGTCTGAAGGGAGAGCTAGGCGCCGGGGCGGAACGAAAGGAGCTGGAGCAATGATCGTGCGGCTGATGGGCGAAGGTCAGTTCCGCGTCGACGACGCCTGCCTGGCGAAGCTCGACAAGCTCGATGACTCGGCGATGGAGGCGCTCGGCCGCGACGACGAGGGCGAGCTCGATGCGCGCCTGGACGAGATGTGGGCGGTCGTGAAGGAGCGAGGAACGCAGCTCGACGACGCGGACCTCTCCCCCAGCGACCTGATCATTCCGCCGAGCGACCTCACCTTGGAGGAGACGCGAGAGCTCTTCTCCGAGCAGGGCCTGATCCCCGATCTGCCCTCGGAGAAGGTCTAGACGGGCGCGCCGAAGAGGGCGAGCCAGCGCGTCAGATCCTGCTCGATCGGCAGCTCGTTCTCGAGCTCGGCCTTCAGCTTGAGTTCCTCGGCGTTGTCGCGCCCCTGGCCCTTCCCGGTCGGGACAAAAGGCCAGAAGGCGGCACGCTTGTAGCCATAGATCCAGAAGACGGGCCGCTCGGCGCCGTCGAAGCGAAACACCGCGGCGAGGAGCTGCGCGCCAAACCCCTGCGCGACGAGCTCCGAACCGACGAGATGCACTGTGGTCACGAGGTCCTCGAGCTCAGGGTCTTCGATCACGATCCACTCGAACCCGTGCTCGTCCGTGCTCTGCGACACCTGTGAGCCCGAGTCGCGTGCGGCCACCGTGAGCAGTTCCGTGAGCTCCGTCCGCGCACGCGCGAACTCACCGGCCGAGAGCGGCTTGAAGCAGATACCCGCGCGGCCCGCGGCCCGGAGCCCGAGCTCCACCTCCAGCGTCACGCGCGCGGTCGAGAGCGCGAATAGCTGCTCCGGCGAGGCGTCCTTCAGCTTGCTACGGCCGAACAGCAGGTCGCGCAGACCCACGCCAGCTAGACCGGACGACCCATCGTTCGCGAGATCTCGGCGAGCGCTGCGAGCCGCTTCTCGGTCGGCGGATGGGTTTGCAGGAGCTCGCTGGCACGCGTGCGGATGTTCGTCGGCACGATGAAGAACGCGTTCATGGACTCGACCTGGCGTAGATCGCGCTGCGGAATCCGCGCCATCTCGCCCGTGATCTTCTGGAGTGCGCTCATCAGGTTCTCGGGAGCACCCGTGATGACGGCGGCGCCGCGGTCGGCTGCGTACTCGCGGTAGCGGGAGAGCGCGCGGATGAGCACGAAGCTGATCGCGTACGTGACCACCGAGACGACGAGCACGATCAGCCAGATGGGCGGGCCGCTGTCACGGTTGCGGTCGCCGCCGCCGAACATGCCGCCGTAGAGTCCGAAGCGCGTCAAGACGCCGGCGAGCATGGCAAAGAAGCTTGCAAGCGTCATCACGAGAACGTCGCGATTGCCGATGTGCGCGAGCTCGTGCGCGAGCACGCCCTCGACCTCGCGCCGCTCGAGCCGCTCCCAGAGGCCTCGAGTGACGGCGACTGCAGCATGCTTCGGGCTCCTGCCGGTCGCGAAGGCGTTCGGAACGTCGCTGTCGACGATCGCGATCCGCGGCTTGGGCAAGTCGGCGAGGGCACAGAGGCGCTCGACCATCGAATGGAGCTCGGGTGCCTCGTCGGGGCTCACCACCTTCGCGCCCGATGCAGCAAGCGCCAGCTTGTCCGAGGTGAAGTACTGAAAAAGAGCGAGGCCGCCGACGATCACGAGCATGGCGACGAGGCCAACGTTGAGGATGTTGAACAGGACGACTGCGAAGACAACGTAGAGCAGCCCGAGCATCCCGCTCGTGGCGACCATGCGGGCGGTGAGACCGCCGTCGCGTCCTAATGCCGTGCGCTTCATCCAAGCCTCCGGGTGGTTTTTGGCACACCTAAAGATAGCGAAGGGGCGAGACTCCGGATCGGCGGTCGCTACCCTCCGGCAGTGCCCCGCCGGGATTTCCCCAGTCGCCGAGAGGATCTGCGCAACGTCGCCATCGTCGCGCATGTCGATCACGGCAAGACGACGCTCGTCGACGCGATGCTCTGGCAGTCCGGCTCCTTCCGGGCAAACCAGGACGTCGCCGATCGGGTCATGGACTCAATGGACCTGGAGCGCGAGAAGGGGATCACGATCCTCGCCAAGAACACGGCCGTGCGGCTCGACAACACCAAGATCAACATCATCGACACGCCAGGTCACGCCGATTTTGGCGGCGAGGTGGAGCGCGGACTGACGATGGTGGACGGCGTCCTGCTGCTCGTGGACGCGAGCGAGGGGCCGCTGCCGCAGACGCGGTTCGTGCTGCGGAAGGCGCTCGAGGCGCGGCTCCCCGTCGTCCTGGTGGTGAACAAGGTCGACCGGCCCGACGCGCGCTCCCAGGAGGTGGTGAACGAGGTCTACGAGCTCTTCCTCGACCTGGACGCGGACGAGAGCCAGATCGAGTTCCCGATCGTCTACTGCAACGCTCGCGCGGGACAGGCGGGCATCCGCGAGGACGAGCTCGAGGCCGACCTGCGGCCGCTCTTCGCGACGCTGCTCGAGACGGTGCCCGCACCTGCGCACGATCCCGGGCACCCCCTCCAGGCGCTCGTGACGAACCTCGACGCATCGCCGTACGTCGGCCGCCTGGCTCTGCTGCGGGTGATGCATGGCACGCTCCGGAAGGGGCAGGCGATCGCCTGGTGCCGGGCCGACGGCACGATCGAGAACGCGAGAGTGACCGAGCTCTACATCACCGAGGCGCTCGAGCGCGTGCCCGCGGACGAGGCCGGGCCGGGCGAGATCGTCGCCCTGGCCGGGCTCCCGGGCGTGACGATCGGCGAGACGATCGCCGATCCGGAGGATCCGCGCCCGCTGCCCGTCACTGCCGTCGACGAGCCGTCGCTCTCGATGACGATCGGGATCAACACGGCGCCGCTCTCCGGCCTCGACGGCGACAGGCTCACCGCGAGCGCGGTGAAGGCACGGCTCGACCAGGAGCTCGTCGGCAACGTGTCGCTACGCGTCCGGCCGACGAGCCGTCCGGAGGTCTGGGAAGTCCAGGGTCGCGGCGAGCTGCAGCTCGCCGTCCTCGTGGAGATCATGCGCCGGGAAGGGTTCGAGCTCACGGTCGGCAAGCCGGAAGTGTTGACGAAGGAAGTGGACGGGAAGCGCCACGAGCCGGTGGAGCGGGTCGCGATCGACGTCCCGGAGGAGTACATCGGCGTCGTCACGCAGCTCCTCGCCCTCCGCAAGGGCCGGCTGCAGCAGATGGTCAACCACGGCACGGGCTGGGCGCGGATGGAGTACCTCGTGCCGGCACGGGGCCTGATCGGCTTCCGCACCGAGTTCCTCACCGAGACGCGCGGCGCCGGCATCCTCCACCACGTCTTCGAGCGCTGGGAGCCGTGGCACGGCGAGCTGCGCACCCGCCCCACCGGCAGCCTCGTCGCCGACCGGCGCGGCCCGACCACGGCATTCGCGCTCCAGAGCCTGCAGGAGCGCGGCACGCTCTTTGTTGGCCCGACTGCGGAGGTCTACGAGGGCATGATCGTCGGCGAGAACGCCCGCGCCGAGGATCTCGACGTCAACGCCACGAAGGAGAAGAAGCTCACCAACATGCGCTCCTCGACCGCAGACGAGCTCGTCCGGCTGATCCCGCCCCGTCCACTCTCGCTCGAGCAGTCGCTCGAGTTCATCCGGAACGACGAGTGCGTCGAGGTGACGCCAAAGAACATCCGCCTGCGCAAGGTCGAGCTCTCCGCCTCGACCCGCCAGTCGCAGGCCTCGAAGCGCAAGCGCGAGCGCGAGGCAGAAGCTAGCTAGAAGCCTCGTCGAGCGTGCGGAGGTCCCAGAGGGGCGCGCCGAACTGGGAGTCGGAGAAGGCCATCACCGAGAGCTGCCTCGAGTCGGGGTACTCGACTGCCTCCGGTGAGGGACGGTTGCTCGCGACGAGGTAGCGCACGGGTTGCTCGGTGCGGTTGATCAGCTGGTGGGCACCTTCCGGCCCAACCGGGAAGAGTACGACGGCACCCTCCTCGAGCTCGCGCTCGTCCCCTGGCGCGCGGAGCGTCGGCCGCCCGCGCAGCACGACGAGGAGCTCCTCGGCTCCGTGGTGGAAGTGGTAGAGCCCGCCCGTTGTTCCAGGGGCGATCTCGTAGAGGCTCGCGCCGATCCGGTCGCCACGCGGCAGCCGAGTCGAGCGACTGGCCGCCCACTCCTCCTGGCTCTCGAACTCCCACGAGTCCCGCCAGATGTTCGGCGGCTCGGTCAGCGGGCGCTGATGTAGTCGGTGAGGTACTGGATCTGGAAGGTCTGTTGTTTCGACTGATGCTTCACGAGGTCGCCGATCGAGATCATCCCGACGAGGTCGCCCGAGGCGAGCACGGGTGCGTGCCGAATCCGTCGCTCGCTCATGATCGCCATGCTCTCCTCGACCGTCGTGTCGGGCGTGATCACGATCACGGGTGACGACATCACGTCCCGGATCGTCGTGTCGCGGGAGCGCCGGCCTTCGACCGCGATCCGGCGGAGGTAATCGCGCTCGGTGAAGATGCCGACGATCTTGTCGCCATCCGTCACGAGCAGTGCACCGATATTCGCCTCGACCATCAGCTTGACCGCGTCGAACACGGTGGCATCGCTCGCGATCTGGAAGACGTCGCGGCCCTTCGTGTCGAGGATGTCCGAGATCTGAGCGATGACCCATCCTAAACGTTCCGTCTTGCTCGACGGGCACATAATGAGTGGGGAGATGCGCCTCGATCGCAAGCTCGGTCCGACCGTCGTGGCCGCCTTAGTGCTCGCCGGCTGCTCCGCGAGTGCTGAGACGGAGCCGGCTCCCACCTCGACGATCGACTACGTGGCTGCCGTGCGGCCGCTCGCCTACGACAACGCCCACGCGGCCTGCCACGGGCACAACCTGACGAGCATTGCCTACGAGTTCGACATCTCCGGACACACGATCGTGGCGGTCGCGCGAGCGTGGGCACGGCGGAACCAGCGGGACGTCCGGATGCGCGGCGCCGCCTTCCGCGGCTGCCGGGACGCGCTGCGGGAGACGGCGGACGAGGCCGAGCGTTGACGTTCAGAGGCGCCGAGCGGACTCGAACCGCTGTACGAGGCTTTGCAGGCCTCTGCCTAACCACTCGGCCACGGCGCCGTGGGGAAGCGGCGAATCCTAGACGAGTGCCGGCGTACCCGATTCCGCCCTTCCGCCGTTCTCTCACCGCAAACCACGAGGAGGGACGAATGTACATCGGTGGCGGGCTTCTCACACTCATCGTCATCGTCCTGCTGCTGATCTGGCTTCTCTGATCTGGCTTCTTTGACGATGTTTCACGGGCGCCTCACCCGAGGCGCCCGTATGCGTTCCTGGGCCGAAGTAGCATGAGCGACGTGAGCGTCACGGCGGCCGCACGAAGCTGGGAGGCGCAGTTCGCAGAGCGAACCCGCGGTGACGTCGGCGACGGCATCGCCTCGGTGCTGGCGCTGCTCGGGCGGCCGGAGGTGATCTCGTTCGCGGGCGGCTTCCCCGATCCCGAAACGTTCCCGCGCGCGCGGATCTCGGGTCTGGTCGCGGAGTTCGCCGCCTCGGGCGAGGTGAACGCGTTCCAATACGCGCCAACGCGCGGGCTGAGCGGGCCGTTTGACGCTCTCGCAGCACGGATCGAGGCACAGCAGGGACGCCGTCCAACAGACGACGAGTTGCTGATCACGAGCGGTGGGATCGAGGCGCTCGAGCTGATCGGCAAGTCGTTCCTCGACGCCGGCGACCTCGTCGCCGTCGAGGCACCGACCTACCTCGGGGCGATCCAGGCCTTCCGCGGTTTCGAGGCGAAGCTCGTAGCCGTCGCGATGGACGATCGCGGCCTCGACGTGGAAGAGCTCGAACGGCTTCTCGGCAGTGGGCTGCGGCCGAAGCTCGTCTACTCGATTCCGGACCACCAGAACCCCGCCGGAGTCAGCCTCGCCGCGGAGCGACGCCTACCGTTCGTCGAGCTCGCTCGCCGGTACGGCTTCCTGATCGTCGAGGACGTCGCCTACCGCGAGCTCGGCTTCTCGAACGCCGCTCTACCAAGCCTCTGGAGCCTCGCGCCGGACGTCGTCGTCCAGGTCGGCACCACCTCGAAGACGTTCTTCCCAGGCGTGCGGCTCGGTTGGGCAGTCGGCCCGGCTGAGGTCGCCGCGAGTCTCGTCTCCGCCAAGCAGAACACCGATCAGTGCGCGGGAGCGCTCGGCCAACGGCTGTTCGAGGAGTACGCGCGCCGCGGCTGGATCGAGGAGCAGCTTGCTGCATCCCGCTCGCTGTACGAACGCAAGTGCAAGCGCATGCTCTCCGCCCTCGCCGACACGATGCCGGACGGCGCCAGCTGGACGCGCCCGCGCGGCGGCTTCTTCACCTGGCTGACGCTCCCCACTGGGATCGACTCGACCGAGCTTGCCCGGCGGGCGGGCGAACAGGGAGTGGGCATCGTGCCCGGCACGCTGTTCTTCCCCGACGGCCGCGGCGACAACACCGTTCGCCTCTCCTTCAGCCTCGTCGACGAAGCGCGGATCGAGGACGGCATCGAGCGGCTCGCGTCGCTCCTGAAGACCTGACGCACGACGATTCCCTCGAACGAGGGATGGACGCATGGGCGCAGTCACCCATGCTGAGTGCAGCCGACGGCTCCGCGAGCATCAGGCGACGGACGACTGGCTACTACTGCGGCGGTGATCCCGCTCCCACATCCGGGGCGGGTCTCGCCACGTCCGGGTTCTGCCGGCGGTGCCGTCG
>Ga0136616_10001188_pt1 | contig 13543 bp, 13 predicted proteins | sample AntDrymUQ2992106_2_FD_106648 | JGI IMG/M metagenome (GOLD analysis project Ga0136616, IMG submission 106648) | Polar desert sand microbial communities from Dry Valleys, Antarctica - metaG UQ299 (21.06) | ecosystem: Environmental > Terrestrial > Soil > Desert | place: Antarctica: Dry Valley...
AGCGACCGCCACCGGGGCAGGGCGACCAGAAGCGGGAGATCCTGAACCGGACCGTGAGCTGGCTGCGCGATCCCGCTCATGGTGTCGCAAAGGTCCGGATCGGAGATGGCTTCGCGAGCCAGACGCCGTTCGCGGCCGGCTCCACCAGTCCTCCGGGGCTGACCGCAATCGACAAGCACCCCTATCCGAAGCTGCGCCAGTTTCCCGACGAGGATCAACCCACCGCGAACCAGGAGCCACTCGACGCCCGCGGCGAGTCGGCGGGCGTCCAGGACGCGACGGGTCGGTGGCGGGACCGGTTCACGCCCCGCTACCGCGCCTTCTTTCCCGAGTACTACCTCACCGCGATTCAGGCCGAGACTCTGGTGCGCGATCTCTCGCCAATTACGAGCAGCATCGGCGAGGTGACGCACGGGCGAGACACCGCACCTGAGGGGTCGGCGTCGCCCTCGATGTGGATCACCGAGCTCAACCTCGACCTTTCGGGCGGAGACCCCTCTAACCCGACCGCGCCCCGGCCTGGGACGGGACCAGGAGGGGGCGAGGGGGCCGAGATCCAGGCCAAGGGGGTGCTGCGGGCGATGAGCGCCTATGTGAGCAAGGGAGTGTCGGCGATCGACTTCTACGCCGCCCGCGACCCCAAGTTCGCGCTCATCCCGGGGAGCTTCTACGAAGCGGTCGCGGGCCGGGGAGGCAAGTACCCGGGCGCCGGTCAGGCCGGCGCGACCCTGAACGCGCTGCGCCGCTACCTCCACGGCTTCGAGGGCCCCGCCGCGATCGAGGATCGGCGCGAGCTCCGGCTCGAAGCGGTGGGCGACGACCACGGCCACCGCCAGTTCGACGGCGACGGAAGCGCTGCGCACCCGCCGCTCCACAACCGCGAGGTCCTCGCTTTCTTTCCTTTCCAGGTGACCGACCGTCGCTTCGTAGCCCCGGTCTACGTGATGACGCGCGACTTGGGCAAACCACTCTCTCCGGAGCGCTACCGCCTGCAGATCAAGGGCGTAGGGGCTGTGCGAGCGAGGGTGAGCGCGACCGACCCGCTGACCGGTCGCTCATCGCCGGCCCGGATCATCAGCCGCTCGGACGACAGGCTCGTGGTGGAGGTCGAGGTGACCGACTCGCCTCGATTGCTCCTGATAGACGACTGAGTCAGCCGGTCTCGCGGATCTTCAGCAGGCGCGGGGAGTCCGTCGCCTCGAGCTGGATCGTCAGGCGGTCCCCCTCGCGGGACACCACTTGGACAGGGGCGTCGCTACCGGTCATCGGGTCCCGAAGGGAAACCTGTGGGGTAGCGCCTCGGATGCCTCCGATCGTGAGCCGGTACTTCTCGGGAGGGAGGTCGTAGCGCGTTACGTCTGAGCTGCTCGCGTCGGGACGGTGGACCTGCGCCATGTCGCGCGTCATCACGTAGACCGGCGCGACGAAGGTCCTGTCGTCGAGCTGGAAGGGGAGGAAGGCGAGGACGTCGCGGTTGTAGAGCGCAGGGTGCGCTGCCGTGCCGTCTCCTGAGAACTGCTTGCGGTTGTGCTGGTCTGCGATCTGGTGGAGCTGGAGCTGCCGCGGGCTGGATATGGGCGTCGCCCCGGCGAACCCCTCCGTCAGGCGCCGCACCGCGGTCATCGTCTCGCCGGCCCGCGAGGCGCCGGGGTAGGCGCCTCCGTTGGCGTGGAGAGCCTGGAAGAACCCTCCGTCGACCATGCCGAAGTCACCGTCGCCGACGGCGTAGAAGTCGAGCGCGGAGACCCCCTTGTTGACCCACGCGGCTATCGACCGCATCGTCGCCTTGGCTTGAACGTGCCGCTTGGCGGCCGCGTCCAGGCCCGCACCGTCCATGATCATGTTCGTCTCGGTGATCCACACCTCCGGCGGCCGCGTCGCGCCGGGCCCCTGGGTGTGGCGGCCGTGGGGGGTCCCGTAGACCGAGGTGGTGATCGGAGAGAGGTCGCGCACGATCGTCTCGGTCCGGATTCCGGTCATGTGGTACTCCGGGAAGAACGCGCGGTAGCTCGGGGTAAAGCTGTCGTGCCAGTTGCCTGAGCCGTCGGCCTGGCCCTCGGGGCGGCCCAGCGCGTCCAGCGGCCGGATGTTGTTGAAGATCGACTGGCCCGGGAAGCTCGTGATCCCCTTGTAGGGGTGCTTGCTCATTGCCGTGAGTCCGGCCGGGCTGGTTGAGCCCGCCGAGAACGGCGTCTGGCTGGCGAATCCGTCGCTGACGCCGACCCCCGAGACTCCGTTGGCGGGGTCGCGCAGCCACTGGAGGGTGCGCTGAAGAAGTGTGCTGTTCACGTCGCCGCGGCCGGACAGCGACGAGGGCACCGGCTGGTAGTAGCGATCGATGGACAGGAAGTCGGATCCAAAGGACAGCTCGTTCCAGACCTCGACGTCGAAGTCGTCTGCGCCCACGGCTTCTTTCGCCAGCTTGGTCGTCGCCGAGACGTAGTCGATCCATCCCGACAGTGTCCGCTCGAACGCCGGGTTGGGGCCACCGGCCGAGGTCAGTGGAGCAGTGAAGGGCTCATACCGCAGCGTGGCCGCGTCGTAGGCGCCGGGCGCGAGGGACCTCGGCAGCGGCTTGGACAGCTGGGCGACCCCGCCTGGGGACACCGAGGTGAAGATCACGTCGGCTGCCTTGTAATCCCCCGTGAGCGAGTTGAGGCCCGTTCGGCCCGGCACCACGGCATCGGCGGTAGCGGAGTCCAGGATCACTTCCCGGGCACCCTGGGGCGCCGGCGCGGTCAACCGGGCGTCGAAGAGGGTGTGGGGGCCGGGCACGCCGTGGTGGGCGTTCAGCAAGACCAGCGGCCTGATTCCGTTCTGGACGAGGGCGGAGATCTTCTGCCGCAGTGGCCCCGGGTTGCGGAGCTTGGTCGGGTCGGCGTAGTCCATCTCGCTCCAGCCGATCTCGATACGAGCCCTGCGAAAGCCGCTTTCGGCGAGCAGCTTCGCCACACCCTGTGCCTCATCCGCGCGGACGTTGAAGTTGATCCCGATTGCATCGCGCAGCCTGGTGGCCGGCACGGTGTCGAGGTAGCCGCGCCAGGGCTGAAGCCAATGAGAGCGCTCACCGAAGCCCATGGCGGTCTGCTGCAGGGGGTCGATCGGGTTGTCCAGGACGTTCCACCCGCGCGCGGGGGGCGGGTCGGGGGGCTTGGGCGCGGGTGGCTGCTGCGCGGGTCGCGCCGGGGCCGGGGCACCGGGGGAGGGCCCAGCGGCGCCGGAAGGTCCCGGACGAGGGCCGCGTCTCGCATCGATCACGGCCTTCAGCGATCCGCTTCGGGCCACACGGCCCGAGCGGTCGACGGGCCCCGCTTTACGCCTCGCCGCCAAGGACACCTTGGTCGTCCGCACGCCCCCTCGGGGCTTGGAGGGGCGGAGCGAGGCGGTCAGGTCGTGCTTGAAGCGCACCCGCGGCACCCGGGTGATCCGGTAGCCGCGGACCTTCAGGGCCCGGCGGGCCCGTCTTGATCCAGCGAACTTGATCGGCTTGCTGAAGCTCACGGTGAGCCTGTCAAGCTTGCCGTCTCCGTTGGCGTCATCGATGACCGCGCGGACCATCTTGGGCCTGGCCGAGCCGGCCACGGCCTGTCCAGGGGAGGCGAGGACCGTCGCCAAGGCGGCCAGGCAGAAGGAGAGGATGATGCAGAGGCGGCGCATCTCCGGCCCCTATCGGCGGTCATGGCTGGCCCCTAGTCGTTTGGCCGCACTGCCTAGGACGTTCGTCTAGCCCCGCCTTCTGGAGCCTGTGCCCAGCCCCTCGCTCACCATGGCTGAAGTGCCCACGGTCCGCACCGGCGAAGAGCGCGACCTGGCGCTCCTGGAACACCGCCGCCCGCTGATATGGGGCGCCGGGCTGCTTGGCCTGTTTGCGCTGGTGTGCTGGGTGCTGGCCAAGACCACGACGTTGTTTCCGGGTCCCAGCGGTCTCGATTTCTTTGGCACGCGCGCCGACCTGCCCGCGGCAGTGAGGTATCTGCTGGACGCCGAACGAGCCCTGGCCCACCCCGTCGTGGCGGCCTCGGCGACGATCGGGATCGCGGCGTTCTGCGCTCGCCGAGTCAGCGCGAAGATGTGTCTGGCCGCCCTCGTCGCCCCGTTCGTCGTGGTGGTGGCGTCAGGGGCCAAGGATGCGCTCGGCCCGCCCACCGCTCTACCGAGCGGCCACGCCGCCTACGCCATAGCGGTGTTCGGGATCGCCTCGTGGCTCTGCTGGCGAGCGGGGCGTTGGTCGGGGGCGGCCGTGCTTGCGCTGGTGGCTCTGTCCATGGGTCCGGCGAGGGTCATCCAGGGCGCCCACTACGCGATTGACGTGATAGCCGGAGCGGCCCTGGGTCTCGCCTGGTTGATCACCCTGCTGGTGTGGGGTACGCCCAGGCATTCGGGACATGTCCCTCGATAGGGCTTGCGAACCCGGTTCGACCTTGTGTCGAAAAGTTCCTCCCGACTTTCGTGGCTGGGTCGATGGCCAGGGCACCGCAGCCCTGCGAGCCTCTTCTCGAACAAGTATCTCCGCAAGTTGCGGAGTCCTTCTACGTTGTCGGAGGGAAAGGAGTGGCCTAGGCAGGGGCCCTCTGTGCTGCAGCTAGGGAAGGTCAAGCATCTCCACCAAGCAACACGACAGTGCAGTCCACGAGCACGCGGGCGCCGGCGCTGATACCGCCCGCCTGGGCGCAAGGGCGGCCGACCTAAGGAGGCGCTTCGATCCCCCCGCGCTCGAGGCGCGCGAGCCCGAGCCCTCCCACGAGCACTGGAGCTCACCGCGGCGCCGCTTGCGGGTATTCGCCCCGCGCCTGGAGAGCGAGTCCGTCGAGCCCCCCGTCGTGCTTCGGCGCGAGAGACGCTACCGCCGGCTGCTCGCGCTCGGCGACGTCACCGCCGCGACGCTCTCCCTGCTGATCTGCGTGAGCCTGCTGGGCGAGGGGGACCGGCTCAGGGTCGGCGCCCTTGCCGGCATTCCCCTGATCGTCCTCATCACCAAGGTCCTCGGCCTCTACGATCGCGACGAGCTGCTCCTTCGCAAGACGACCCTGGAAGAGGTGCCGTTCCTCTTCCAGCTCGCCACGCTGAGCGCCCTGCTGCTGTGGCTCGGTCAGACGGTGCTGGTGGCCGGAGAGCTGGGCCGCGACCAGGTGCTCGGGTTCTGGGCGGCCCTGTTCGTGCTGCTGTTCGTCTTGCGGGTGGTCGCCCGCTCCGCGGCTCGGCGAGTGGTGCCGATTGAGAGGGTGCTGCTCATCGGTGACCCGGAGGCGTGCGAACGCGCTCGGGACAAGATCGAAGCCAGCGCGAACGTCCACGCCGAGGTGGCCGCGCAGATCGAGCTGCGGACCGCGCTGGAGAGCTCGGATGCCGTCGCCGCGCTGGCGCAGGTCAGCGCAGAATGCGAGATCCACCGCGTCGTGGTGGCTCCGCCCAGCACCGACCACGGCGAGGTGCTCGACCTGATCAGGGCCGCGAAGGCGGTCGGGCTCAAGGTCTCGGTCCTGCCGCGAATGCTCGAGGTGGTCGGCTCGTCGGTCGAGTTCGAGGACCTGGACGGGGTGAACGTGCTCGCGGTTCGCCGTTTCGGCCTGACGCGCTCGTCCCGGTTGGTGAAGCGGGTCATGGACCTGGGCGCCGGCACGCTCATGTGGGTGCTTCTGCTGCCGGTGCTCCTGGGCATTTCCCTCGCTGTCAAGGCCGACTCCCGGGGTCCGCTGTTCTTCAGGCAGCGCCGGGTCGGGTGCGGGGGTGAGATCTTCGAGCTCCTGAAGTTCCGCACCATGGTGGCCGACGCGGAGTCGCAAAAGGCGGACCTCCAAGACCTCAACGAGGCGGAGGGCCTGTTCAAGATCGCAGACGATCCGCGCATCACCCGAGTGGGCCGCTTTCTGCGTCGCACCTCCCTCGATGAGCTGCCGCAGCTCATGAACGTGCTTCGCGGAGAGATGAGCCTGGTGGGCCCGAGGCCGCTGGTGCTCGACGAGGACGAGCGAGTCGAGGGCTGGTACCGCCGCCGCCTGGACCTCACGCCCGGCATGACCGGCCGCTGGCAGGTGCTCGGGTCCGCGCGCGTGCCGCTGCAGGAGATGGTGCAGCTCGACTACCTCTACGTGGCCAACTGGTCGCTGTGGGGCGACGTGAAGATCTTGCTCCGGACGCTGCCGTTCGTCTTGGGTCGCCGCGGTCTTTGACACGCTTTCGTGGCCAGGCCCTCGCATGCCCAACTCCCACATCCGAATCCCGGAGCACGTAGTCCATCGGACCTTTCCCACGGAGACCGTGGTCCTCAACCTGAGGACCGGGAAATACCACGGCTTGAACCGCACGGCAGGGCGGATGCTCGAATTGCTGGCCGAGCAGGGAGAGGTCGACCGCACGGCCGAGCTGCTCGCCGAGGAGTTCGGGCACTCGCTGGAGGAGGTGCGCCGCGATGTCGAGCAGCTGTGCCGAGATCTCCTCGAGCGCGAACTGATCGAGGCGGGTGAGGGAGCTGGCTGAGGCTCCGCCCGGCGACACGGCGGCCGGGGTCGGGACTCGCGACCCGCGAGCACCCCGGAGGGCTCGCGTGAGCGCGCCGCGCCCGCATGTCGTCTCCGGCGCCCAGCGGCGCCCCTTCACTGCGTTCGAGCGCGTGATGCTCGTCGCGGAGATTCTCGTGACCTACCTGCGCGTCCGCCGTGTCGTGAAACGTCGAGACCTGCGAGAGGTGGTGGCGGTGCTGCGCAGCGGAGCCCCCGAGGCTCGAGCCGACTCAGCCGTGGTGCGAAGGGTCGCCTACCGGCTTGCCAGCGCGGTGCACCGCACCCTTGGGGAATTGCCCATCGACTCCCGTTGCCTGATGCGCTCCCTCGTGCTTTCCGGAATGCTCGCTCGCCGGGGAGTAGGCGCGACCGTCGTGGTTGGCGTTCGTGTGGCTCCAGACTTCGGCGCGCACGCGTGGGTCGAGTACCAAGGCTGCGCGCTGCTTCCGCCGCTCGACGTAGACCGACTGGTCGAGATCTAGACGAGACCGACCCTCTCGCCGTGCTCCAAAGCCGGGAGACAGTTCGATGGACTCCAAAGCCGGGAGACAGTTCGATGGACCGCTCATTCTCAGATCGAACACCCGCGGGGGCCTACGAGTTGGGGCCTTGGATGGCGGTCCCCACTGGCACCTCGCTCGAGAGGCGGCCCACAATCGGGTGGACGGGAGCGAGAGGCGGCCCACAATCGGGTGGACGGGAGCGAAAGAGGTGTAGTCTTAACGTCGGGATGGCCGAAACGGGACACTACGAGGGCGCGACCAGTACCTATTCAGCACCGCTGATCGAGGACTACGGGTCGCTGACGGACCTGACGGCGTCCTTTGACCCCGACATGGTGGCTTCCGGCGCCGGTGGCCTCTCGCTCGCCGTGGTGAGCACGGTCTTGCGAGAACGCATCAGCAGCAGCAGCACGGTGCTCGATGAGCGTATATCCGGAGGCGGCGGTGGGGGTTCCTCCGGCGGTGGCGGGGCCGGCGCAGGTGGCGGCGGCACAGGCGACGGGTCAGGAGCAGGCGGGCGGCTGCCGTTCAGCGGCTACGCCGTGTTCGTCACTGCCGCGGTCGGAGCGGGGCTGGCAAGCGCCGGTGCCGGCACCAGAGCGGCCCTGCGCCGACGCCAGAGCTAAGCGGCGCCGGCTCCGGGCCGGCTTGGTCGACCCGGGCCTTCGGCCTGGATCTCGAAGGGGACTTCCCCGCGCCGGGCTTCTTGGGGGTCCAGGCGGTCGGCGAGCGCAGGCGCACCACAGTGCGCAAAGTCGATCCGGAGGATGTCGGGCAGCTTCCGACCGAGGAGTCCGTGGTGCTCTTCGATCGCCGCCGAGCACCGAGGATGAGCATCACCGGGCACCCCGCATTGGGGGTACGGCTCGACCATGAGTTCTTCGGGGCGTTCAGGGTCGCCCCGCGAGGCGATGACGTGGTGTGCGCCCCGCGACAGCTCCCCGATTGGCTGTGGCAGCGGTTCCTGGTCGGGCAGGTCCTCCCTCTGGCATCGGTCATGCGGGGCTTCGAGCCCTTCCACGCGAGCGCCGTGCGGATCAGAGGGAGGGCCGTGCTCTGCGCGGGAGCCAGCGGCGCCGGGAAGAGCTCCGTGGCGCTTCAGCTCCTCGACCGAGGCGCCGGTCTGCTCGCCGATGATGTGGCCGCGGTCTCTGTGGAGCAGGGGGAGCCGGTCGTCGAGCCCGGCGTCGCGCTTATCAGCGCAGATGCGCAGGAGCTCGAGCTTCTGCGCGACGACGGCCCGGTGAGCCGGTGGGCACGCTTGGGCTCCTTCGACGGCGAGGTCCGGCTGGTCCACCCAGAGCCGGTCGCGGGACCAACGCAGATTGCCGCAGTCTTCGTGCTCACGCGAAGCGCGGGCCCGCCGGGCATCAGGATCGGCCCCCCGGACGGGCCGCTCGCAAAGACGATGCTTGGAGCTACGTTCAATGCCTATTACCAGAATGCGGAGCGCGCGTTCAGGCACCTGGAGGTGTCTGCCGCGCTGGCGGCCAGGGCCTCCGTGCAGCAGGTCCATTCCGGGCCGGGGGTGACCGCGACGGCTACCGCCGCCGCTATCGAGCGCCGGCTCGAGCGGCTCGACTGACCAGCCCGAGGATCTCCGCGTGCACCGCCGCCTCGTCGCGGCCGGCGTCCACCACGCGCCAGCGCTCCGGCTCCGCTCGGGCCAGGGCGCGGTAGGCCTCGAGCACCTGTTCCTGCAGGTCCTGCCCCTCGCCCTCGAAGCGGTCGGCCTTGCCCGCCCTCGCACCCGCGGCGGCAGGGTCGAGGTCGAGCAGCAGCGTGAGGTCGGGCTCGAGCTCCCCGATCCCAAAGCGGTTGATCCCTCGCACCTCGTCGATGCCCAGGGCGCGGGCAGCGCCCTGATAGGCCAGGGAGGAGTCGAGGAAGCGGTCGCAGATCACGGTGAGCCCGCGCTCGAGCGCGGGCTCGATCACTTCTGAGACCAGCTGCGACCTGGCGGCGGCGAACAGGAGCGCCTCGGCTTCCGGGGTGGGGGAGGCCGAGGAATGCTTGACCAGCGAGCGAACCTGTTCGCCAACGGCCGTGCCGCCCGGCTCGCGGACGGCCACGACATCAGGCCCGAGCGCCTCGGCCAGCAGCCGCGCCTGGGTCGACTTGCCCGCTCGGTCGATGCCCTCGAGCGTCACGAACAGGCCTCTTGGGCTCACGGGGGCGGACAGTAGAGATGTGGCCGGCTCTGTTCGTCCAGCAGCGGCAGCTTCTCTCGGCGGCGTCCTGTGCAGTCGATGCCCCACACTATTGAGCCCTTTTAGGCTCATCCTCCTGCGGCGCTGGCGCTGTTGGTGGCTGCCCCCGCTGCGTACGCCAAGAACTTCCGGGTCGCGGGTCGGTTACTTCGAAGCGGACCACGCCGTCGGCCTCGACTTCGCGCACGCGCCCTGCGTTGACCAGCAGGTCGGTGTGGCCGAGCACCTCGGAGATCGTCAGGTAGGCCCGCGTGACCGCGATGTTGCCCCACAGCTCCTGAGCCAGGTCGTGGGCGGTGCGCGGGCGTTCGGCGATCAGGCCGAACAGCTTCTCGGCGCGACGGGCGTGCATCCGGGAGCGCTCGTCGATCAGCTCGCGGTGGTCGGTGATGGGGTCGCCGTGGCCGGGCAGCAGGAGCTCGAGCTCCATCGCGCGCGTCTTCTCGAGTGAGGCGAGGTAGGTGACCAGCGCCTGGGGCCGGGGCGCGCCGGGCTCGCGCGGGCGGGGGATCAGGGGGTTGGTCGAGCTGTGCTTGAGCAGGTGGTCGGCCGCCACGAGCGTCCGGCGCTCGGGGTCGAAGAAGACGGTGTCGGTCGGGCTGTGGCCGGGCCGAAAGAGCACCTGCAGGCGGCGATCCCGCAGCGCGATGGTCTCGCCGTCGGTCAGCTTGCGGGTCACGTCCACGGGGGCGCCCCAGCTGCGATACGAGCGTGAGACCGCTTGGAGAGCGGTGGCCACGTCCTCCGAGACGCCGTGGCGCAGCATGATCTGGACGCCGAACTCGTCGTCGGCTTCTGCCTCCTCGCGAAAGCGCGAGACGAAGGGCACGGCGACGTCGATCGTGGCCACCTCGGCCCCCGCGCGCGAGGCCACGAGGCCGACCAGCCCCAGGTGGTCGATGTGATGGTGGGTGAGGATCACCAGCTCGATGTCCTCCAGGCGGTGGCCCAGCGCCTCTACGCCGCGCTCCAGCTCGTCAAAGGACGTACCGGAGTTGGGGCCGGCGTCGATCAGGGTCAGCGGACTGTCCTCGATGAGGTAGACGTTCACCCGCCCCACCGCGAACGGGGTGGGGATGGCGATGCGGTGGATGCCCTGCGCCGCCGCGGGGGCGTAGGGATCGTCGGCTGGCTTGCCGGCGGAGCCGGCGCTCAAGCGCTCGGCTCGTAAGGGTCGGCGAGGTTCGGGAACATCGGGAAGTGCTTTCGGTTGCGGGTGAGCAGCTCGGCGCCCAGCCGCTCGACCGTGGCGGCGATCACGTAGTCGGCGAGCTCGATGCCCGGATGGCTTCGCATGTACTGGGAGGCGAGCGCTCCTGCGTGCTCGGCGAGCTCCTCATCCACGTCGATCCAGTCGATCGCGTCCGTGAGCTCCTTCGTCGCGCTTCGCTCCGCGGGCCGCATACCGGCGAGCAGCTCGACTTTGGTCAGCACCGATGCTGCCGGGCCGCGCTCTGACGCCCAGGCGTTCGACAGAGCCCTCCGTGCGTGCTCGTGGCCGCGCAGATGATCGATAAGGACCGATGTGTCGAAGACCAGCGTCACGCTTGGAGCCGTCGCCCCAAGCCCGGCCGCCGCAGCCGCTCGACGTACTCCTCTCCATCCATGTTCCGATCGGTCCAAGCGCCGAAGCTGAGCTCGAGGGCCCGCTCGAAGTCGGCCGTCGACCTCGGATAGCGGTCGTCCACAGCTCTGCGAACCAGCTCGGCGAGGGAGAGGCCCGTGAGCTCAGACTCCCGCTTGAGGATCGCGTACTGCGGCTCTGTGAGGGTGATCTGAGTCCGGTGCGCCAAAAGTGATGTAAGCCTACATCACGCCTGGATCAGGGCGAGCACCTCGTCGCGCTTCTCCTCCATGTGCTCCTTGGAGCGAAGCGACTCCAGGTTGAGCCGCAGCAGTGGCTCGGTGTTGGACGGGCGCACGTTGAAGTGCCAGTCCTCGTAGTCGACCGACACGCCGTCGAGCCAGGAGACTTCGGCGTCGGAGTGGCGCTCGGCCAGCTCGTTCATCTTCGCCTCCTGGTCGTCGACCTCCGAGTTGATCTCGCCCGAGATGAAGTAGCGCTCGTGCAGCGGGGCCAGCAGCTCGCTCATCGACTTCCCCGACTTCGAGAGCAGCTCGAGGATCAGCAGCGCGGGCAGGGTGCCCGAGTCGGCGTTGTAGAAGTCGCGGAAGTAGTAGTGGCCCGACACCTCGCCGCCGAAAGCCGCGCCCTCGTCGCGCATCCGGGTCTTGAAGAAGGCGTGGCCGACCCGGTTGACGTGCGCGCTGCCGCCGGCGGCCTGCACGCGATCGGCCACGGCGCGCGAGGCGCGGACGTCGTAGAGGATGCCCGCGCCGGGCTCCTTCTCGAGGATCGACTCGGCGAGCAGGGTGCAGAGGAAGTCGCCGTCCACGAAGCGGCCCGTGTCGTCGATGAAAAAGCAGCGGTCGGCGTCGCCGTCCCAGGCGATGCCCAACTCGGCCCCGCACTCCAGCAGCTTGTCGACGATGAACTCGCGGTTCTCGGGCAGCAGCGGGTTGGGCTCGTGGCCGGGAAGGTCGCCGTCGGGCTCCCAGTAGGCCGCGACCTGATCGAGCGGCAGGTCGTCGAGCAGCGGGCCCAGCATCTGGCCGGCCATGCCGTTGCCCCCGTCGAGCACCACCTTCATCGGGCGGATCGCCGACGGGTCGATCCACGCCAGGGCGGCTTGGCGGAACTCGTGGGCCACGTCGGCACGCTCGCGGCTGCCGGGGTGTTCCACCGGGGGGCCGGGCTCGCCCTCGGCCACCAGGTCGCGCAGCTCGCCGATGCCCGAATCGCCCGACAGGGCGATCGACCCCTGCTTGACCAGCTTCGCGCCGGTGTAGTCCTTGGGGTTGTGGGAGGCCGTGCACATCAGCCCGCCGTCGAGGCCCCTAGAGCCGACGGCGTAGTAGAGCATCTCGGTGCCCACCATCCCGATGTCGAGCACGTCGGCGCCCTCGTCGCAGATGCCCGCCGCGTAGCGGTCGGCCAGCTCGGGCGCCGAAAGGCGCATGTCGCGTCCCAGCCCCACGGTCAGGTCCGCCGGCGCCTTGCCCTCCAGGTCGCCGAGCACCCGGGCGAAGGCTCGGCCGATGCGATAGGCCACGTCCTCGTCGATCTGGTCGGGGTGCAGGCCGCGGACGTCGTAGGCCTTGAAGATGGTCGGGTCGACCTCGGGCACGGGCGCGCACTCTATTCGGCGCCCGTGGGCCTCTATAGTGGCGCGCCGATGGAGCTTGGCGGCCGCCGCAACGCCGACCTCCGGCAGCTCTCGATCGTCCTTCCCGCCTTCAACGAGGCGCCCAACGTCGAGCAGGCGGTGGCCGAGGCGAACGCCGTGGCCGGCCGGCTGGTCTCAGCGCACGAGGTCATCGTGGTCGACGATGGCTCGTCGGACGCCACGGCTTCCCTCGTCGAGAGCCTGGCCCGCGACGACGCTCGCGTCCGCGTGGTCTCCCACCCCCGCAACCGCGGCTACGGCGAGGCGTTGCGGACCGGCTTTCTGGCGGCGCGCTTCGACCACGTCTTCTTCACCGACGCCGATCTGCAGTTCGACATGGCCGAGCTCGAGCGCTTCCTGCCCTATGTGGGCACGGTCGACGTGGTTGCCGGTTACCGCGTAAATCGTCAGGACCGCCTGGCGCGGCGGCTGAGCGCCTACGCCTGGAACCTGCTGGTGCGGGTGCTCTTCTACGTGCCCGTGCGGGACATCGACTGCGCCTTCAAGCTCTTCAGCCGCAGTGCGCTGGTCGAGGTGGACATCCAGGCGGTGGGGGCGATGGTGAACACCGAGTTGATGGTCAAGCTGGGCCGCCGGGGCGCCAGCGTGGTGGAGGTCGGGGTGCACCATCGCCCGCGCCGAGCCGGGGAGGCGCGGGGGGCCAGCCCGAGGGTGATCGTCACCGCCTTTCGGGAGCTGCTGCGAATGCGCTCGCAGCTGGCGGCGCTGGACAGCCGCGACCTGTGACCGGGCGCTGCGCCGCCTGCGGCGAGGACGATCTGCACCCCCACCTCGAGGTGGTCCGGGCCGAGGGGGAGAGCCTGGTGGCCACCACGACCGCCTACGGGAGCGCACCGGCCAACCTGGTGCGCTGCGCGGGCTGCGGGCACGTCCAGGTGGCCGCGTTCCCGGCCGAGCCCGAGCTCGAGGGGGCCTACGCCGCGGTGGACGAGGGGGCCTACCTGTCCGAGGAGGCCGGCCAGCGCGCCACGGCGGCTCGGGCGCTCGAGCGCATCGAGCGACACGTCGCCGGGCCGGGCGCTCTGTGCGACCTGGGCTGCTGGGTGGGCTTCCTGCTCTCGGAGGCCGAGCGGCGCGGGTGG
>Ga0136616_10001194_pt1 | contig 13515 bp, 11 predicted proteins | sample AntDrymUQ2992106_2_FD_106648 | JGI IMG/M metagenome (GOLD analysis project Ga0136616, IMG submission 106648) | Polar desert sand microbial communities from Dry Valleys, Antarctica - metaG UQ299 (21.06) | ecosystem: Environmental > Terrestrial > Soil > Desert | place: Antarctica: Dry Valley...
AGGTGCCGCCGGACGCGCACGTGCTCCGGGGAATCGGGGTCCCGGACGTCCCGGACGTCGACGATCTCCTCGACCGTCGAGGGCGCCTGCCCGAGCACCACGATGCGGTGGCCGAGCATCATCGCCTCCTGGATGCTGTGGGTGACGAACAGGATCGTGACCTCGGTGCGCTCGGCGATCTCGTTGAGCTCGCGCTGCAGGCGCGACCGCGTCTGGGCGTCGAGGCTTCCGAAGGGCTCGTCCATCAGCAGCATCAACGGCTCCAGCGCCAGCGCGCGGGCGATCGAGACCCGCTGCTTCATGCCGCCGGAGAGCTGGTGGGGAAAGCGGTCGGCCGCATGCGAGAGGCTCGTCATCTCGACGTAGTGGCGGGCCCGCTCGAGCGCGTCCTCCTTGCTGCGCCCGTTGACGCGCAGCGGGTAGGCGACGTTGTCGGTGACCGTACGCCAGGGGAAGAGCTGATCGAACTCCTGGAAGACGACCGCTCGGTCCGGACCGGGCGCGAGGTCGTCGCGCCCGGCGATCGAGATGCTCCCCGCGGCGGGCTCGATGAACCCGGCGATCGTCTTCAGCAGCGTGGACTTCCCGCAGCCCGACGGCCCCAGCAGGATGATCTTCTCGCTGGGGTGGATGTCGAAGGAGACGTCTCCGACCGCGAGGTTGAACGCCCCCTCGACGGCGTAGCCGATGGCGACGTTCTGGACGCGGAGGAGCGGCCGCCCCGGCGCATCCTCGCGCTGCGGATCGGGCTCGGCGTCCCGCGCCTGCGCCCTCGATGCGCGTACCTTCATCACTCTCCCTGGTTGCGGCGGCCACGAACCCAAACTCGTGGCTTGCGGTTATACCACAGTACCACCATATTGACCCGAGCGGCCCCAGAAGCTAGGATCGTGGTATGACCAGTGACGAGCGCTTTGCCCTGGACCTTGGGAAGCCTCCTGCCCCGACTCCCGCCGAGGCGGCCCCTGCGGCAGGCGATGGCGATGGCGTCAGGTTCCCCGTCTTCACGCACGAGGCGCTCTATCAGCGCATCGCCAACCACGTCCGCGAGCTGATCGTGAGCGAGCAGCTGCAGCCGGGGGAGCGACTTCCGGCGGAGCGCGACCTCGCTCGCATGCTCGCCGTCAGCCGGGTGCCGATCCGGGAGGCGATGCGGACCCTGGCGGCGCAGGGCTTCGTCGAGATCCGCCGCGGCCAGGGGATGTACGTCGCCTCCAACTCGGTCGAGGCGACGGTGGACCAGCTGACCAACGCGCTGCTCAAGCAGCGCGACCTCCTCGCGGAGCTCTTCGCCGTCCGCCGGCTGCTCGAGCCCGCCTCAGCCCAGTGGGCCGCCGCCAGGACGGAGCCCGGTGAGATCGCGAGGCTCGAGCAGATCGTCGACGACATGCAGCAGGCGGGTGAGCGCGAGCCGCCGGACTACGACACGATCGGCGCCCGCGACACCCAGCTTCACGTCGAGATCGCCGCCGCATCGGACAACCGGGTGCTCGTGCGAATCATGCAGACCATCCAGGACCTCCATCGCGAGCAGCTCGAGACCAGCCTCCGCTACCGCGGCCGGGTGCCCGCCACGCTCAAGGACCACCGGCGCATCGTGCGCGCCATCGCGTCCGGCGATCCGGTCGAGGCGCGCGCGGCGATGCTCGACCACCTCGCCAACAGCGAGGCGGCGACCATGGCGCGGATCGAGGGGGACGACGAGCAGCCGGAGCGCGAAGACGAGCTCGACGACTCGCCGTGATCTCCGGAGGGCGCGGGTAGCGATGGCCGACGTCCTCGTCCTGGAAGGGGTCGGCGGGCCGGCGATCGACGCGCTCGAGCGCGAGTTGGCGGTGGAGCGGGCGGCAGCGCTGAGCGACGCCGGCCGGCTGGACGACGTGCGCGCGCTGATCGTCCGCAACGCGACCAGGGTGGACCGGTCGGCGCTCGCGGCGCTGCCCGCGCTGGAGGTCGTGGGGCGCGCCGGGGCGGGGCTCGACAACGTCGACGTGCCCGCGGCGGGGGACCAGGGCGTCGTCGTCACGTATGCCCCGACCGAGAACACGGACGCCACGGCCGAGCACACGCTCGCCCTGGCCCTCGCCGTCGCGCACCGGGTGTGCGAGCTCGATGCCGTGGTCCGGGCCGGCGGCTGGGAGCGCCGGCCCGGCGCCGAGCTGACCGGCTCCGTCTGGGGCGTCGTCGGGCTGGGGCGGATCGGACGGCGGGTGGCGCGCCTGGCCGCCGGCATCGGGATGCACGTCGTGGCCTTCGATCCGGCGGTGGATGTGCATGAGGCCCTCGCGGCGGGCACCGAGCCGATGGAGCTTGCGCAGCTGCTGGCCGAGGCGCGAGTGATATCGCTGCACGTCCCGCTCATCCGCGCGACCCGCCACCTCGTCGGAGCGGCCGAGCTCGCGGCGATGCGTCCCGACGCCATCCTCCTCAACACGGCCCGCGGCGGACTGCTTCACGAGGCGGCCCTGGCTGACGCGCTCACCCGTGGTCAGATCGCGGGCGCAGGGCTCGACGTGCGAGAGCAGGAGCCTCCCCTCACCCCGGATCCGCTGGCGACCATGGCCTCCGTGGTCCTCACGCCGCACGTCGCCGGCCTGAGCCGGGAGGCGCAGGCTCGGGTGACCGAGACCGTCGCGCACGACGTCCGCGCGGTCCTCGAGGGCCGCGCCCCCCGCAACCCGGCGCCGGGCTCCTTCAGCGGCACCGCGGGCCGGTGAAGGTCGCACAGGACGCAGCGGGCCGCTTCGCGTCCCGGCTCCTGCAGTCGGCCGGTGCGGAGCCCGACGATGCCGATGTCGTCGCTCGTGCGCTCGTCGATGCCGAGCGACTCGGGCAGGGCGGGCATCGGCTCGCCCGGCTGCCCGGATACGTAGGCCGGTTGCAGGCCGGTGGCACCGTCTCCGGAGGCTGGCAGCTCGTGCACGCGGCCGGATCGGTGGAGGCCTATGACGGGCGGGCCGGTCTCGGGCACGTGCACCTCCAGCGCGCGGTCCAGCGGGCGGCGCACCTCTGCGAAGGCGACGGGCTCGGGCTCGTCGGGGTCGCCAACTCGAACCATGGAGGAGCGCTCGGCGTGCACGCGCGTGGACTCGCGGATGCCGGCCTGGTGAGCGTGCTGATGACCAACGGTCCCGCAGTGATCGCACCGCCGGGCGGGCGCGAGGCGGTGCTCGGGACGAACCCGATCGCCCTGGCGGCCCCGGTTCCCGACGGGCCGCCTTTGGTGTGCGACCTCGCCACCTCGCAGGTCAGCCGGGGCCAGATCATGCGAGCCGCGCAGGAGGGCAGGCCGATTCCGCCCGGGTGGGCGCTGGATTCCGAGGGAACGCCGACCGAGGACGCGCCCGCCGCGCTGTCGGGCACCTTGATGCCGCTCGGCGGACCGAAGGGCTTCGCGCTCGCCCTCGCCGTCGAGGTCCTGACCGGCGTGCTGCTGGGACCTGCGGTGGGCCCCGAGGTCGCGGACTTCTTCGGCGAGAGCCTCGATCGGCCCCAGGGCATCGCCCATCTCGTGCTCGCCATCGACCCATCGGCCGTCGGCGGCCGGGCGGGGTTCGACGCTCGGATGGCCCGGCTCTGCGCGGCCGTGCTCGACTCGGGAGACGGCGCGACGCGGTTGCCCGGCAGCCTGGCGATCGCCCGGGCCGCGCAGCATGAGGCCACCCTCGACGTGGGCAGCGGCCTGCTCGATCAGCTCGAGCGGCTGGCGGACGAGCTCGCGGTCGAGCGGATCGTCCCGCTCTGAGCTCCGCACCCGGGACGGAAGCACCACCTCGCCGGCACCGCCGCCGCCGCCTCTCCGCCGGAGACGATCGGGGTGTTCCGCGGCGCGGTCGGCGTGTCGGCCGTCCAGGGATGGGAGTCGTGGCTAGGAAGTCCGGCGCACCGCGTGCTCGACTACCTCTCCACGGAGAGCTGGCAGAAGATCGCGTCGCCGGACTGGTGGGTGCGGGGGTGGGCGGCCTCTCCCTGATCGAGGAGCACGGCGGTGGCCTGGGAGGCGAGCAGCGCGATGCCGTAGCCGGCGATCCCGGCGACCGGGAGCAGCGCCACCGACAACGAGGTCTGCACGAGCAGCCGGACGGCGTTGATCACCGCCACGCGACGGTTCCGGCGGAGCACGTACAGCAGCGAGCTGTGGAGGGTGAACGCGCCATCACCAGGTACGCCGCCGCGACGTAGGGGAACACGTCCAGCGCCGGCGTCCAGCGCTCGCCGAAGATCACCGGCACGACGTCGTCGGCCACCACCGAGAACGCCGTGAGCACCGCGCCGCCGGCCAGCACCTGGAGCACCATCCCCTCCTCCAGGGCCCGCCGCACGCGACCGAGGTCCGACTGCACGCGCCCGAAGGCGACGATCGACACTCGCCACGTCGCCCGCGTCACGAACGAGAGCGTCTCCCCGAGGCGCAGCGCGACCGCGACGTACCCGACGGCCGCCGGCCCGAGCACCGGCCCCACGATCAGGGGGTTCACCAGCTCGCGCCCCCGCTCGATCCACGAGGCGGACGAGAAGCTCAGGCCGAACCCGGCGATCTCCCGTGCGCTGGCACGCGACAGCACGACGGAAGGCCGGAAGCGCGCGAGTCGGTAGCTGGCCGCGAGCCGGAAGGCCTGCCAGGCGAGGTAGCCGCCAACCGGCCCCCAGAGCCCGGCGCCGGCGAGCGTGAGCCCCACCGAGGTGGCGGAGAGCACCACGTCGCCGCCCAGCTCGAGCGCGGCCATCGCCCGGAACCGCAGGGCACGCTCGATCCGCGCCTGCGCCGGGGCCCAGAGCGCGTTCAGCGGCACCGCGATGAGCATCACACGGAACGCGTCGAGCCAGGTGGAGGGCCCTGCCAGGGCCTCCACGACCACGCTCGCCACGAGCGCCAGCCCCGCGATCGCCAGCGTGCTGGCCGCCACGAAGGTGAACGTCTCGTCGTAGAGCCGCTCGGAGGGCTCCTCCTCGCGCCGGATCAGGAAGATCTCGGTGCCGCACTGGGCCACATGGGCGAGCACCGTGACGTCGCGGCCACGCCGGCGTAGATGCCGAACTCCGCGGGTGCGCGTCGAGATGGGTCGCGAGCTCGTTGTGTCCGTCCCGCGGATGGAGGACGTTGTCGTGCCAGGTATCCGCATATACGACCACCAGAGCGCCCTCCTGCGTCCGGGCCTCAGCGAGGACCCGCCGCGCGGCGCTCATGTGAAGGCTCGATCGACCGCGTCGTGTTCGTGCGGCGACGGCTGGTAGTGCGCGTAGACCTGAGTCGTCCTGGCGTCCGAGTGACCCATCCAGTGCTGCAAGGTCCGCAGCGGTATGCCCGCCGCGGCCATCCGCGTGCCGAACGTGTGGCGCAGGTCATGGAACGTGATGCGGTGGACGTCGGCTCGCTCGAGCGCCTGCCGGAAGCGGCGCACGAGCTTCGAGCGGTCGAGCGGTTTGCCGGTCTCGGGATGGCAGAACACGAGGTCGCGGTCGCGCGGGTAGAACGAGCGCTTGTGCAGCTCGGCCAGTGCGATCGCGACGCGCTCTGCCATCGGCACCGAGCGGCCGGAGCCGACGGACTTCGGATCGCCAAATTCGCCGCGGACGTACGGCGACACCACGCGAACCTTGCGCGCGTCGTAGTCGACGTCGCGCCAGCGCAGGCCGAGCAGCTCGCCCTGGCGCAGGCCGGTCATGGCCGCCGTCAGATACAGCACCGGCTCGATACCGCCGAAGGCATCCCCCGGATACCGCGCGGCCAGGAGTTGCTCGAGCTCTGACTGCTCGAGGTACCGGATCCGCGTCTCCGTCCGCTTGATGGCGGGCCGGTCGGCCAGCTTCACGGGGTTGCGTTGGCACCAGCCGTTCCGAAGTCCGACCTCGAAGATCGAGTGCATCGTTCCGACGTGGTTGCGGATCGTCTTGATCGCGAGCGTCCGCCGCTTGACGGCGACGTAGCGCTCGATGTCGTCGGGCTCGATCCGGTCGAGGGTCCGGAGGGCGAAGAACGGAACGATGTGGTTGCGTAGATCCGACGCGACGGTCATGCAATGCGACTTCTTGCGGCCCTTCAACTCCAGCCGCCGGCGCAGCTCCTCACCGGCCTCGGCCATCGTCACTCGGTGACCGCCCGGCACCGAGCGTGGACTGTCGATCTCGCGCACGCGCCGAAGCGCGCGTTCGGCCTGAGCCTTGGTGAGCCCGTCGGCGCTGCCTTCGGTCCGGACGGCACCGATCTTGCGCTGCACGCGCCGTCCATCGGCGCCGTACCAGGAGGCCATCCAGGAGGGCCCGACCACCCGCAGCGTGCCCGTCCCGTAGGCCCGGCGCATACGCTTGGCGCCGCTCGACGTCATGGCTCCGTGTACCTTTCACGTACCATTTCCGCGATCGTACCTGAACGTACGGACGCTAAAAGCGGCTGCCTGACCTAGATCTGGTCCCAGGCATGACGCCAGTGGAACCGGCTGCGGGCCGGGCGGTCGCAGGTTCAAATCCTGTCTCCCCGACTTCGGAAAAACCCTGGAAAAACCGGGGGCCTTTTGCTTGTCTGACCCCTTCCGCGACGTGGCCATGGGGTCCAAACGGGGTCCAATTCACTTCGCGCCTGTTATGCAGTGGCAGCAACGCCATTGGCGCGAGCCTCGGATCCATGGTGCTCTGGAGGTGCTTCCTACCGCGGCTGCCGCCGCAACCGATACGGGTGATCAGCTGTAGCAGTACGAGTCCGACGAAGCGTCCCCACCCTGCAGCCGGATCTGGTGCACGCGAAGGCCGCGGAACTCCTCGCCGTGCGGGAAGAAGCTCTCGTCGATGCTCAGCCCGCCGCCGGGATCTGCGTCGAGCTTGGCCATCCAGGCGCCGACGCCGTCCGGGTAGAACTGGTCGTCCCATGCCCCGTACAGCGAGTTGGTGAAGTAGACGCGCTTGCCGTCGCGGCTGACCTCGACCATCTGCGGCCCGCCGGAGAGCGGCATGTCGGCCTTGGCCGGGTGCGGGGTACGGTCGACGATGCCGCCGAGCCGCACGGATCCCACCTGCTTCGGGTTCGCCGGGTCCGACACGTCGAACTGCTTCATCTCGCCGGTACCCCAGCAGGAGACGTAGAGGAACTTGTCGTCGACCGACAGGTCGATGTCGGTGATGATCGGCGGCGCCGCAGCGAAGGGCTTCAACGCGGGCGGCAGCAGGTCCGGGTCGGCTGGCTCGGCGGGGATGGTGATGACCTTCTCGACCTTCCACTCGTCGCCGTCGCGGAACCAGCGCCACACCGAACCGGACAGGTCCTCGGTGGAGATCACGACGCCGACGAAGCCCCAGGTCGCCTCCGGGTCGTGAGACGGGCGGACCTCGAGCGCCATCTGGTGCTGGGCGCCCAGGTCGACGCGCTGCGCGTGCCGACCCTCGGCGAGGTCCCAGAAATGGATGGCGTGGCCGTACTTCTGGCCCAGCAGCAGCTCCGGCACGATGCCGTCCTCGATCATCGAAGGGCTGCCCCACTCGCTGGAGATCAGCACGTTCTGGTTGAGGTGCCACCAGGCGTCGTAATGGAAGTGCTGCGGCCCGCGGTCGGTCTCCCAAGCGCGCAGGACGTCGAAGGTCTCGTGATCGAGCAAGGCAATCCCGCCGGGCCCGTCGTCGTCGCCCTCGGCGCCGCCCAGGCAGGTGAGGAAGACTCCGTCGGGTCCGCAGTGCAGGGTGTGGGGGCGGGAGTAGCCGGCCTTTTCGGAAAGGGTCTTACCGTCGATCGTCTTGACCAGCGTCGGCTGGCGTGGGTCCGGGCCGGTGTCGAGCACGTAGATGTTCGACGAGCGCAAACCCGGCACCAAGAGGTAGCGGCGAGCAAGGCCTTCCATGTTGTGGCCCTCGTGCTTGAGGGCGCTGCTGCACGCGTTCCAGCCGAAGTGGTGCAGCTCGTCACCGGCGGCGGGGACGTCGGTCCAACCGACCACCCGCCCATAGGTGTCCGAGGTGGGGTTCACATCGATGACGGTCATCGCGTCGTTCTTCTGCCCCGCTCGGTCGAAGGCCACGACATAGGCGAGCTGTTCGCCGGGAGCGGCGGCGGCCTCTGCAGCAGTCCGGTAGAACGTGGGATCGATCGTCGGTGGAGCCATGCGAAGACCTCCTCAGCTGGGATGCCGCTGCTCCGAGCACATGCCGCCGCCAGTTGCCGCCGCCAGTTGCCGCCGCCAGTTGCCGCCCGGTTGTGGACGAAGCTTAGCCCGAACCAGGCGACATCCGAGGCGAGGTGCCTCCTGTCGCGCGTGATGAAGCCTGCAGATCGGCGCGCGCGCCGGGTAGTCCGCATCTTGCCCATAGAGAAGCCGCCTCCAGCGTTCGGTCATCCGCCCCCGTCGCGAGTACCTCCCTCTGCCTTGACCGCGCCTTGATCGGTCTTGGGCGATCGTGGTGGAGCCGGGCCATCGCGGATTCCCATAAGCGGCAGATCCTGGTCGTCACGAACTGGACGGCGGCGACTCTCCGGTTGCTCGCGAGCGGGCAAAGGCCGGGAAGGGAACCGTCTACCGCCGTTGGTCGTCGAAGCCGGAGCTGGTCCTCGACGCCGTCGCCCGCATGAAGCGCAGCCAGGTCGATCTTGATCGGCTCCCGGACACCGGCAGTCTCCGTGGCGACCTCCTCGGATTGTTCAAGCCGCAATCGGTCGAGGAGGGCGAGCGCAAGCTGAAAGTGATGGCCGGGCTCACGTCGATGCTCTCGCAGCACCAGGGACTCGCCGAGGCGGCGAATGCCGCGATCGTCGAGCCGTGGGCCGACGCGCACCGCGCACTCATGCACCGAGCGGTCGACCGCGGCGAGATCCCCGCCTCCGCCGACATCGAGACGATCTCGCAGGTCATCCCGTCGATGGCCGCCTACCGCGCCCTCATCCAACGCAAGCCCTTCGACCGGGACTTCCTCGTCTCATTGATCGACGGCCTCCTGCTGCCGGCGCTCCGCGATGCGCCGATCGCGGCCGCACCGGACCCGACGGATCGATCTCCGTGACCGACGTCAGAGCCGTGCTCGGGCTCACGCCGCCGGCCCGATCCAACCGACTTCGCGGGCGATAAACCCCTGTCGCCCGTTGAGCTGTGCGCGCGAAGGCGCCCAGACAAGTCACCCCCCGATACAAGGAGCCAACCTTGACTGTGAACGCTGTCACCCATCTGAACTTCCGAGGCGAGGCCCGCGAGGCGCTCGAGTTCTACCAGTCCGTGTTCGGCGGCAAATCTGACCATCGTCACGTACGAAGACGCTCACAACGTCCAGGACCCGTCCGAGGCCAACCAGGTGATGTGGGGCCAGGTGGCCGCCGACAATGGCTTCGGCGTGATGGCCTACGACGTGCCGTCCCAGACGCCGTTGGACCGGGGCGAGAACTCGTTCTTCCTCTCGCTTCGCGGCGAGACGGCCGACGAGATCACCGCGTTCTGGGAGAACCTCTCCCAGGGCGCGAACGTGGTGCAACCGCTGGCGCCGGCGCAGTGGGCGCCCCTGTACGGAATGCTGCGAGACCGATTCGGCATCACGTGGGTCGTGGACGTCGTAGCCGAGTCCAGCGCAACCTGACGAGCGGAGGACGGGCACGAGGGGCCACGCAGCGCCTCCTCGTGCCCGTCCTCACCGGTGTCACAGTTCCAGGAACTGGGACAGCGGCCGGCCCGGATCCACGTCGCTGATGAACAGGGCACAGGGGCGTCTCAGAAGTTGGGCCCGCAGGGGCCGTTTCTTCCGTACGGCCATGACCTCCGGACGGTTGCGGCGTGGCCTCGGGTTTACACACGTTTCGACGGTGAAGCAGGACCTCGATCGACAGATCAATGCGCTTGAGCAGGTTGGAATCCCGCGCGAGCGGATCTACGTCGACAAGAAGTCCGGCGCCACGACCGACCGGCCCGGGCTGCGTGACGTGATCGCCTACGCGCGCGAGGGTGACGTGATCGTCGTGCACACCCTCGATCCGGGATCGGCTCGAGCGCCTCCGTGATCGGCTCGACGCCGCACCCGAGTCACGACGTCGGCGGCTGCGGGCGAGGGTACGAGGAGCCCGAGGAGGTCGGCTGACTTGACCCGTGACCCGAGCGCGGCGCTCGGGTCCCCCGACGCTCTCGCTGGGAATCGGGTGTGTACGGTGCCGGCTATCGCGTCCGTTGCCAAATCCTCGGTAGGCGCACTCGACGACCAGGCTGAGCTGCGTGCGGACATCCGCGAGCTGGGCTCCCTGCTCGGCAGGACACTGGTCCGCCAGGAGGGCCCGGAGCTGCTCGACCTGGTTGAGCGGATTCGCAGCCTGATTCGCTTGGACCGAGAGGCTGCCGCCGAGCTGGTCCGCCAAGTGGACTCGTCCACTGCCACGAACTTGGTACGCGCCTTCGCGACCTACTTCCACTTGGCCAATATCGCCGACCAGGTACACCGCGGCAGGGAGTTCGCACGCGCGCGTGCGGCCAGTGGCACGTGGCTCGGGCAGGCCGTGGAGCGCATCCAGGCGGCCCAGCTGCCGCGCGGCGAGCTCGCCGCTGAGCTGGGTCGGCTCGCGGTCCGACCGGTCTTCACCGCCCACCCGACCGAGGCCGCTCGCCGCACGCTGCTTGCGAAGCTGCGAGAGGTGGGCGACGTGCTCGAGCGTGGCGAGGCTGCTCGCGCGCGTGACCGGCTCGAGGAGCTGATCGACCTGATCTGGCAGACCGACGAGCTGCGCATCGCCCAGCCGGATGTGGTCGACGAGGCGCGCAACGCGGTCTACTACTTCGACGAGCTCCACGGCGACGCCATCCCCGAAGTGCTGGCCGGGCTCGCGAATGGGTTCGAGCGCCTCGGGGTTGAGCTGCCGGTGGATGCGCGCCCGGTGCGGTTCGGCAGCTGGATCGGCGGTGACCGCGACGGTAATCCGAACGTGAGCGCCAGCAGCACCAGGCGCGTCCTGGATCTTCAGCACGCTCATGGCTTCAAGCGGGCGCTGGCGCTCCTCGACGAGCTACGCGCGACGCTGTCTTCCTCGATGCGGATCGCCGGGGTGTCGGACGCGGTGCGCGAGTCGCTGGCCCGCGACCTCGAGGCACTCCCGGAGGTCGAAGATCGCTACCGGCGTCTCAACGCGGAAGAGCCATACCGGCTCAAGCTCACCTGCATGCGGCACAAGCTCGTGAACACCCGGGCGCGACTGGCGGGAGAACGGCCCCACGAGGATGGACGGGACTACGCGGGAATGCACGAGCTGATCGGCGAGCTGGCGCTGATCCGCGACTCGCTGATAGCCCATCGTGGCGGGCTCATCGCCCGGGGTCGGCTCGAGCGCTCCATCCGCACGCTCGCGGCGTTCGGGCTCGAGATGGCCACCCTCGACATGCGCGAGCACGCGGAGGCGCACCACCACGCGCTGGGCCAGCTGGTCGACCGCCTCGACGGCGAACGTCCGCGCTATGCCGAGCTCGATCGCGACGCCCGCCTCCGCCTGCTCGCACGCGAACTCGATTCCCGCCGGCCCTTGGCGCCGTACCCACCGCCGCTCGACGCCGCAGGCGCCCGGACATTCGCCGCCTTCACGGCCATCCGCGAGAGCCACGAGCGCTACGGGCCGCAGGTGATCGAGTCCTACATCGTGTCGATGTGCGAGGGAGCCGACGACCTGCTCGCGGCGGTCCTGCTCGCACGCGAGGCGGGGCTCGTCGACATCGAAGCGGGATCGGCCGCGATCGGGTTCGTGCCACTGCTCGAGACGATCGAGGAACTGCGGCATGCAGACCGGCTGCTCGACGACCTGTTGCGCGAAGCGCCCTACAGGCGCATCGTGTCTCTGCGGGGTGACGTGCAGGAGGTGATGCTCGGCTACTCCGACTCGAACAAGCAGGCGGGGATCACCACCAGCCAGTGGGAGATCCACCGCGCCCAGCAGCGCCTCCGCGACACGGCGCGACGTCACGGGGTCCACCTGCGGTTGTTTCACGGTCGCGGCGGGACCGTCAGTCGTGGCGGGGGGCCGACGCACGACGCGATCCTCGCGCAGCCTCCAGGCACCCTCGACGGGGAGCTCAAGCTGACCGAGCAGGGCGAGGTCATCTCGGACAAGTACCTGCTGCCGGCGCTCGCCCGCGAGAACGTCGAGCTGATGGTCGCGGCGGTGCTGGAGGCAACCGTGCTCCACCGCCGGCCGCGCATGTCCGGCGAGACACTGGCGCGCTGGGTCGAGGCCATGGAGACGGTCTCCGGCGCAGCCTACGAATCCTACCGGGGCCTGATCGACGACCCAGACCTGCCCGGCTACTACCTTGCCACCACGCCCGCCGAGCTGCTGGCCGAACTGCACCTCGGCTCGCGCCCGGCTCGCCGGCCCGACTCAGGCCGAGGTGTCGAGGGGCTGCGGGCGATTCCGTGGGTGCTCGGCTGGACCCAGTCGCGTCAGATCGTGCCGGGCTGGTATGGCGTCGGCAGCGGCCTCGCGGCAGCGCGAGCAGCCGGCTTCGGTGACCGGCTCCCCGAGATGCACTCCGACTGGCGGTTCTTCCGCAACTTCCTCTCGAACGTCGCGATGATGCTCGCCAAGACCGACCTCGACCTCGCCGCCCTGTATGTCGAGCGCCTCGGGGAGCCTGGTCACTCGCGCGTGTTCAGCTCGATTCGCGCCGAGTACGAGCTGACGGTCGCGGAGCTCCGATGCGTCACCGGGAATCCCGAGCTGCTGGGAGACAACCCCGTGCTCGCTCGCACGCTCGAGGTTCGCGATGCCTACCTGAAACCGCTGCATTACCTCCAGGTCGAGCTGACCGAACGCTGGCGCTCATCCGCCGACCAACCGGATCAGCACGCCGCACGCGCACTGCTGCTCACCGTGAACGGGATCGCAGCGGGCCTACGCAACACCGGTTAGCGCCGTCGGTCGGGCCGAACATCCACCCAGCCTCCGGGCTAGCCGAGCTGCCCAGCGACGTTGTGAGCGGTCTTCCCCGTCACCCTGAAGCACACCGAGGTGGTGCACCATCGCGGCCGGCCGTCCGTGGCGGCGCGCGATCACGCCCACCGGATCCTGTCGACCTTCGCCCGGCTCTGGGTCGGAGCTTCGCGCGCGCGTCAAAGGTAGGGCCCGTGGCTGGACGCGTTGGCGAGGCGCCTGTAGCGTCGCGGAATGGCAGACATCGTGAACCTGGCCGATCGCGCCGGAGCCGCCCCTGACGGCACCGTGGTCGAGGCGCACGAGCTCGCCCGCGTCTACGGCGAGGGCGACACGGCCGTGCAGGCGCTGCGCGGCGTCACACTCGGGGTCGAGCGCGCGAAGCTGACCGCGGTCATGGGGCCGTCCGGGTCCGGGAAGTCGACGCTGATGCACCTGCTCGCGGCGCTCGACGAGCCGACCGAGGGCTACGTCACGATCGCGGGAACCCGGCTCGGCGAGCTCAACGACACCCAGGTCACGAAGCTGCCCGAGCAGGCGTGGAACTGCAAGCTGCTCAAATCGCGATGGTGCGACACCTGTGGTGAGCAGTTCTGCCGAGCGGTCCTCGACGGCGAGACCTCACGAGAAGACGTAGATGCGAGCGCGATCCG
>Ga0136616_10001199_pt1 | contig 13489 bp, 15 predicted proteins | sample AntDrymUQ2992106_2_FD_106648 | JGI IMG/M metagenome (GOLD analysis project Ga0136616, IMG submission 106648) | Polar desert sand microbial communities from Dry Valleys, Antarctica - metaG UQ299 (21.06) | ecosystem: Environmental > Terrestrial > Soil > Desert | place: Antarctica: Dry Valley...
CACACCGCTGCGACGCTGCTGCTCGAACAAGGCATACATCCCAAGGTTGTATCGGAGATGCTCGGTCACTCTGGGGTCGCCATCACCCTCGACACCTACAGCCATGTGTCACCGGCGTTGCACCAGGGGGCCGCCGCCGTCATGGAGGGCATCCTGAACCCGGCTAAGGGACACCGCTCCAGTTGACTGAGGCGGCCGTCTTGTCTTGGCTGCACAGTTGGCTGTCAGCGGTGACCGGTTCCCGCCGACCCTCGACGCAGCCACAGGGTGAATGCGCTGGCCATGGCGATTTGCGGAGGCGGACGGGAATCGAACCCGCCAGACGACCGGAGGCCGCCTCATCGGTTTTGAAGACCGTGGGGCCCACCAGGAACCCAGACGCCTCCTCGGCACGGATCCCACTGAGGGCAAGTCCTGTGATGGCCGTACCGCACGCGACCTTACCGGCTTCGTGGGCGGGGTTGCTCGCGGAGAATGCCGGCGCGGGCCTCCCGCTACCCTTGCTGCATGGCCGAGTTGCTCACCTGGGTCGCACCGCCGCCTGACTTGCGGCGGCCGGTGCTCATCGTCGCGTTCGACGGCTTCGTTGACGCTGGCGTGGTGGCCGCGACCGCCGGCATGTTCCTGCGGCATCGCTGGAGGTCAGAGCCGGTCGCCCGTTTCGATCGCGACGCCCTGCTGGACTACCGCGCCCGCCGCCCGACCGCCGTGGTCGACGCCGGCAAAGTTCGCCGGATCGAGTGGCCGGACCTCGAGGTGCTGGCGGCCACGGTGGAGGGCCCACGAGACGCCGCCCTGCTGCTCGGCCCCGAGCCGGACATGCGCTGGGAGGCCTTCTGTGACAGCGTCACGGGGTTGTGCCGGCAGCTGGGCGTGGAAACTGTCGTGGGACTCGGCGCCTATCCAGCGGCAACACCCCACACCCGTCCGATCCGCATCCTCCAAGCAGGCAATGCGCTCGGCGGCGACCTGACGTTCGAGGCCCGTGACATCGTCGGCTACAGCGGTCCGGTCGGCGCCGGCACCGTCCTGCAGGATGTTCTCGGCCGCGCTGGGATCCCAGCGGTCGGCCTGTGGGCGGAGGTGCCGCACTACATCGCTGGCTCGCCCAACCCCCAGGGTGCGCTGGCGCTGGTCCGCACCGTCGCGGAGGCCATGCACACCCCCGTCGACACCACCGAGCTCGAGGCCGCCGCCGCGCTGCATGACGAGCAGGTGGCTGAGGCGGTGGCCGAGCACGAGGACGCCGCCGAGATGGTGACGGCCCTTGAGGAGCTGTACGACAAGGGCGCCACGGATGAATCGTTGCCCTCAGGCGACCAGATCGCCGACGAGATCGAACGTTTCCTGCGCCAGCAGTAGCGGGCATTCGGTCAAGGCATGCGAGCCAGCAGCCCCGGCGATCGCACTGATCTGGCGGGCCGTCCCAGGAGCACCGCGCCGCTCACTGCTGCAGGTTGGCCAAACGAACGTTGCCGCAGGCAACCAGCCGGCCCTCGGCGTCGGTGACGTCGGCCCGCCACAGCTGCAGCGTGCGGCCCCGCTGCAGTGGAACGGCCTCGACGCGTAGCTGCCCAGCTCGGTGCGCGCGCAGAAAGTCGGTGTGGTTGCTCACCCCGACGGCGACGCCGGCCTCGCCGAGCCACAGGCTGGCTCCCACACTGGTACTGGTTTCGACCAGCGTGGCGTACAGCCCCCCGTGGACGACGCCGGTCGGCTGGTGATGGCATGCGTCAACCTCGAGGGTCGCCACCACCCTGTCGCCGGACGCCTCGACGATGCGGGTACCCACGAGATCGTCGAACGGGCTGCGCTGCGGCGACTGGTTGGCCATACCGACGAGCCTAGAGCGCGGCATCATCGGGGCTATGAGCGAAACCACGCTGCACATTGCCAACGCCACCGACGCCACCTTCGAGCAGGTCGTGATCGCCGCCAGCCGCACGCGTCCCGTGGTCGTGGACTTCTGGGCCGCCTGGTGCGGCCCCTGCCGCCAGCTGTCGCCGCTGCTGGAGCGGGTCGCCGCCCGGCACGTCGGCGAGGTCGACGTGGTCAAGGTTGATGTCGACGCCAATCCCGACGTCGCGCGCCGCTACCGGATCCAGGGCATCCCCGCGGTCAAGGCGTTCCGCGATGGACAGGTGGCCGCCGAGTTCACGGGCCTGCAGCCGGAGGCGGTGGTTGGCCAGTTCTTCGAGGCGCTGGCACCTAGCGTCGCCGACCGGCTCGCCGCACAGGCGGACGAGGCTGAACCCGACCAGCGCGAGGCGTTGCTGGGGCAGGCGGTCGCCGAGCAGGCGGACCATCCCGCCGCCGTCGTCGCCCTGGCCACGATCCTGGCGGAGCGCGACGACAGCGACGAAGCGGCTCGACTGCTGCGGCGGTTGCCCGCTGACCCAGCGGCGAGGCGCCTGCTGGCCGAACTCCACCTGCGCGAGGGTGCCGCTGACGATATCGACGACCTACGCAGGCAGGCCGCGACGGGCGGCCAGCCGCGGCTGCGGCTCGGCCGCGCGCTGGCGGCCAACGGGGACTCCGAAGAGGCGCTGGAGGTCCTCATCACGGCGGTGCGCGACCCCGATACCCGCGAAGGCGCCCGCAGCGCCGTGCTGGAGCTGTTCGCGGTGCTGGGAGATCACAGCGAGCTGGTGCGCGCATGGCGACCCAAGCTTGCCTCGGCGCTGTTCTAGGTAGGGTGGCGACCATGACTGACGATGTCGAAGTGGTGCCAGAAAAGCAGACCGACGATCACGAGGGCTCGGCCATCAGCGAGCCCGGCAAGCTCATGCGCATCGCGGTGATGCTGCGCGAGTTGCAGGGCGAGGTCCGCCGCGCCGCGCCAGACCAGGCTGGCCGTGACCGCCTGCGCCTCGTGCACGAGAGGGCGCTGACCGAACTGTGCGAGATCCTGCCCACAGACTTGCAGGATGAGCTCGGCGCGCTGGCACTGCCGTTCGAAGAGGGCACGCCCACCGAGTCCGAGATTCTCGTCGCCCAGGCGCAGCTGGTCGGGTGGCTGGAGGGCTTGTTCCAGGGGATCCAGGCGGCAATGTTCAACCAGCAGCTGCAGGCACGCCAGCAGTTCGAGCAGGTCCGCCAGCGCGGTCTGCCGCCGGGAGCCCACCCCGAATCCCCGCAAGGCCAGCAGCAGACCGGCATGGGCCAGTACCTGTAAACAGCAGCTGTGGAGCGCGGGATCCGAGCAGTAGCTCCGCGACCTGGCCCCCGGTTGGTCCGGAAGGCGGCTGCCGGTATCGTGACCGCCACCGAGTGCGGGCGATGGAGGAACGATGGGGCGGGCCAGGCAGCTGTGGGAGGAGTTCAGCGCCGCGATCGAACGCAAGGACGCCGAGGCGCTGGTCAATCTGTACACGGCCGACGCGACGTGGCTGGAGCCGCACAATCCACCCCACGAAACCGACCTGCTGATCCAGGCCTACCTCAAAGACTGGCTGGAGGTGCGCGACAACGTCGACGTCAATACCAAGCGCATCCTGGAGTCGGACGAGGGCCTCAGCCTCGCCGTGGAGTGGGGGGTGTCCTACACCGCCGGCGGGCGACGTTGGACCGATCTGCCGCGCAGCAGCTGGATCGAGATCGACGAGACGGCCGACGCGATCCGCTACCACCGCGACTATTACTGATGCGCTACCGCCTCCGGCTACATGAGCGCGGGTACTGATGCGCTACCGCCTCCGGCTACATGAGCGCGGCCTACTGAGCCACTAACACCGGCAATGCGGATCATCCGGGCATTGACGACTGTTGCGACGATTCTCTAGGGTCACTAGTTCCCGGTGCGTCGAGATGACGGTCCCGGGCCCATATCGCCCACCGGAGGGTCTTCCCCATGCCGTTCCACCATCCGGTCGGCCGTCGCGTGCCCGCGCTTGCGCGGGTCGTGGCGGCGTTGACGACCATATTGGCCTTGACCGCCGCCGGCACTGCCGGCTACACCGTTCGACCCGGCGAAACCTTGTCGGGAATCGCCGCGCGACACGGCGTTTCCGTGTCGTCGTTGGCTATCGCTAACCGCATCTCCGACATCCACTTCATTCGCGCAGGAGCGCAGCTGCGGCTGCCTTCTGGAGCGACCGGTGGTGGTGGCGAAGTGGCCGCCGCCATCCACACGGTCAGGTCCGGCGAGACCCTGAGCGGCATCTCCTCTCGCTACGGCGTGGGACTGCGCCGCATCGCCCGCGCCAACGACCTGAGCAGCTACCACTGGATCTATACGGGGCAGCGCCTGCGCATCCCGGGCGCGACCGCCGTGCGTTCGGCGGTGGCAGCGGCCAGGCCGACCAGCCGTGAGCAGATTGGCGCGATCATCGACCGGACGGCGCGTCAGTACGGCTTCCACCCGCGCTTCATCAAGGCGATCGCCTACATGGAGTCGGGTTGGAACAACGAGGTGGTGTCCAGCGCCGGAGCGGTCGGGACGATGCAGGTCCTGCCCTCCACCGGCCAGTTCGTCGGGCGCTACCTGGTGGGCAGGTCGCTGGATCTGTCCGATCCCGAGGACAACGTCCTGGCCGGCACCGCCTTCGTCTCCCACCTGTGGAAGCTGACCGGCGGTGACCCCGAGAGGGTGCTGGCCGGCTACTACCAGGGGCTGCGCTCGGTGCGGATCAACGGCCTGTATGACGACACCAAGAACTACGTCGCCGTCGTGATGGCGCTGCGCCACCGGTTCGACTAGCGCTCATGAGCCGTAGGCGGTAGCGCGCCCGACGAACTGTTGGGGCGCCCGGCGCCGGCCACCTCGGCGGCGTCGGGCGGCAACCCCAGCCGTTCGGGCGGGATCGCGATGAACAGGCCCTCGGCGTCGCAGATCACGTCGTCGCCGTGGGTCATCTCGGCGACCATGAACAGCTTGCGCCCGGAACGGTTCCGCAGGCGCGCGCGCACCGAGAGGTCCACACCGAGGGGCACTGGCGCACGGTAGTTGACCGTCAGCCTGCCGGTGAAGGCGGGCACGCGGTGCACCACCAGCACGTAGCCCATGACGTCGTCGAACACGGCAGCGACGACGCCGCCGTGGGCCCGCCCCGGCGCGCCCTCGAAGGCCGGGCCGAGGTTGAACTCGGCGACCGCCGCCTCGCCGTCGCGGCGGACGTGGATGCCGACGCCCATCGGGTTGGCCTGGCCGGAGACCACGCATTCCGGAAAGTGACTCATGGGCGCGCCGTCGGCGGGCGGCTGCTCCCACAGTCGCCGCTTCATCACCTCGACGGGGCGGCTGCGGGCGGTTCGCGTCTCCACGCCAGCGGCGGTCGAGTCCGCCAGTTCGGCGATGCGTAACAGCAGCGCCGCGTCCGCCTCGTGGCCGACCACGGCGTGGCCGAGACGGCGCAGTGCCGCGGCCGCCTGCTCGCGTGCGCGGTCAAGCTCCAGCGCTGGGTCGGTCACCGCACGCCTTCGGGCACCAGGCGGTGCGGGCGACGCCGCTGGTAGGCGCACCAGCCGGCGAGCGCGACGGCTCCCATCGCGCCTGCTCCCGCCACGAGATCGCGGGCAGGTCGTCGGATGGTCGCAAGGCGGCCGCGCAGGGCCACCGGCCGCACGAAGTTGCTGCAGTCCCAGCCACGCTGGCGACCGATGCGGCGCAGCGCACGGTCGGGGTTGACGACGACGGGGTGACCGACAGCGGTCAGCATCGGCAGGTCGGTGACGGAGTCGGAGTAGGCGTAGCTGGCGTCCAGGTCGATGCCGCGCGCCTCGGCCTCGCCGCGGATGGCGACCGCCTTGTTCTCGCCGTGGCAGTAGAAGTCCAGGGTGCCGTCGTACCTGCCGTCGGCGTCGATGCCCGGCCGCGTCGCCAGGACATGGGCCACGCCGAGATATTCGGCCAGCGGCTTGACAACCTCGATGCCGGACGACGACACCAGGTACAGGTCCCGCCCCGCCCGCCGGTGGTCATCGAACAGGTCCAGCGCCTCGGCGTAGATCAGCGGCTCGATCGTCTCGGCGAGCACCTCGCGGATCACACGCTGCACCCGCTCGGCGTCCCAACCGCGTGTCAGCTCCAGCAGCGAGACGCGCCAGCGCTCCATGCGGCCCGCGTTGGCGCCCAAGAGCTGGAGGATCAGCTGGCCGTAGAGGCTCTTGACGACCACGGCCGGCGAGATGAGTCCCTCCTTGTACAGCGGGCGGCCAAGGGCCAGCGTCGAGGACTTGGCGATCACCGTCTTGTCGAGATCGAAGAAGGCGGCCTGGCGCGCGGCCTGGCGCTGAACCGCCGGGATCGCCGCCGCAGCTTCGAGTCCCGCCATGGATCGCAGCGTAGCGCGGCGGTGTGTCGCCGCGGCCGGCGCTCGCCGGCCGTCCACAGCCGCACGCAACTTCTCGGCACCTTATGGGCCGACCGGTCATAGCGTCGCCGTCGAGTTCGCGTTCCCCGCCGGGGAACCATGACGTTGGGAGTCGCTGTGCGGCGTCTGGAGGACCTGCCGGTCTGCGTCGAGCTGCCCGGTGCGCTCGGCGAGGAGGTCGCCGCGTTCGTCGAGGGCGAGGCCGGCTGGCAGGTGGTGGGCGACTCCGGACCGCTCACGCCGGTGCTGACGATGGCGGCAAGCCTGCGGCCGGGCGTGGCAACGGTCGTCGTGACCGACGGTGCCGCCGGCCAGGCGGCGGTGCGCGAAGCGTTGCTGGGCGGGGCGTTGGACGTCGTCGCGTGGCCCGAGGAGCGGACCCGGCTGCTGGAGGCGCCGTTGCGGATCCGCGCCGCCGCTGCGGCCGGCAACGCCCCGGCGGTGTGTCGCGTCGCCGGGGCCGGCGGAGGAGCAGGCACGTCGACGATCGCGTTGACGATCGCCGCACTGGCGGGATGGGCAGGTCGGCGGGCGCTGGTGGTCGGTGGCGACGACCTGTTGGCGCTGGCGGGACTGTCGCCGTGGCAAGGTCCTGGCGCCGGCGAGTTGGCCGTCCTGGACGCCGCTACCGCCGCTGCCGAGGTCGCCGGACTCGCTTTGCCGGTTCCGGCCGTCGACGGGTTGCGCGTGCTGGGCGGCGGTGGTCTGGTCCGCGACGTGGCGGGGTGGCCCGCCGACCTTGTGGTCGTCGACCAGCGCGCGCCGACCAGCCTGCAGCACGCCGACATGGTGGTGGCACGTCCGGATGGATGCCTTCGTGCTGCCGCGGGGGCACTGGGGAAGGTTCTGGTCAACGGTGAGGGGCCGCTGGACGCCGGCGGGATGCGGCGGGCGCTGGGACGGTCGCCGGCGGGCCGGCTGCCGGCGTCGGGCCGCGTCGCCAGGGCGGGTGTCCTGGGTCGCGTGCCCTCGGGTCTGCCCGGCTCGTGGGTGGCCCAGCTGCGCGCGGTCATGGAAAGCGGGCCACGATGAGCGCGGGCTTGCAGCTGGAGCGGCTGCGCCGGCGGGTGGCCGAGGATCCCGCGCTCGGGGCAACCCGTGACGCTCCGCCGGCGCTGGCGACCGTCCGGTCGGCGGTGGCCCGAGCCGTGCGGGAGGAAGGTGTCCTGCTGCCACCCGACGAGCTCGCCCGGCTGGTTCGCGAGGTCACCGACGCGCTGGCGGGCCTCGGTCCGGCGCAACCACTGCTGCGAGATCCCGCCGTGACCGATGTCCTGGTCAACGGTCCCGATGAGGTCTGGGTCGAGCGCGACGGCCGGCTGGAGCGCACCAGCGTGCGATTCGCCGACGCCGCGGCCGTCCACGCGGCGGCCCTGCGGGTGTTGGCGCCGCTCGGTCTGCGCCTGGACCGCGGGCGCCCGTGGGTCGACGCCCGGCTGCCCGACGGCAGCCGGCTGCACGCACTGCTCCCGCCCCTGGCCCCCGGTGGGCCGGTGATCTCGGTCCGCCGCTTCGCCGCCGTCAACCACACCTGGGAGGCGCTGCTGCGATCCGGCGCCGTGCCTGCGGACGCCGCGACACTGCTGCGCGAGGCCGTGGCCGCCCGCCGAGCGATCGTGTGCTGCGGGCGGACGGGCACCGGCAAGACCACGCTGCTCAACCTGCTGCTGGCCGAGGTGGGCGACGACGAACGGGTGCTGATCATCGAGGACGCGCCCGAGCTGCGACCGCGCTGCGCCCACGCGGTCCGCTTGGAAGCCCGTCCCCCCAACGCCGAGGGCGCCGGCGAGGTCACCATCCGCGACTTGGTGCGCCAGGCGTTGCGGATGCGCCCCGACCGCATCGTGGTTGGGGAGGTCCGGGGCGTCGAAGTGGTCGACATGCTGCAGGCCCTGGCCACCGGCCACGAAGGCTGCATGACGACGGTGCACGCCCGCGCCGCCGACGAGGCGCTGGTGCGCCTGGAGGGGATGGCGCTGTTGGCCGGTCTGCCACTGGCCGCCGCCCGCGCGCAGCTTTCGGTTGGCCTTGACCTGCTCGCCGTGTTGTCGCGCGGACCGGGCGGACGCCGCGGTCTGGTGCAGATCGCACAGCTAGAGCCTCGCGATGGCGACGGGCCGCTGCGGGTGCGCCAACTGTGGCAACGGGAGTCCTGGTCATGACCCGGACCCGGGGTGCCGGCGCGAAGCAGGGCGCGGAGCAGGGCGCGGAGCAGGTGATGTACACCGAACTGCAGGCGGCGTTGGAGGCCGGTGCCGCGCCTGGACAGGCACTGACGGCGGTCGCCGCCGACGGCGTGCTGGCCGGGGTGGCCAAGCAGCTGCGCCTAGGCCGCTCGCTGGGTGACGCAGCTCGAACCGTGGAGACGGGGCAGCCGGCCGCCGACCTGTTGGTGCGGGCGCTGGCGGTCGCCGAGCTGACGGGCGCCGGGGCAGCGGGCGCGACCCAGCAGTCGCTGGCCATTGTGCGCGAGGATGCTTCCCTGCGCAGGCTGATCGAGGTCCGCACCAGCCAGGCACGAGGCGCTGCGATTATCCTGGCCGCCCTGCCACCCGCCGCCTGGTTGCTCTTCATCGCAGCCGACCGGGCCGCCTTGCGCTTCTACCTGACCGCCGCGGGCGCGCTCAGCGCGCTGCTGGCGATCGCACTCGGGGCGTCGGCCTGGTGGTGCATGCGCCGGCTGGTGGCCAAGGCGGCCGGCGTCGCCATGGCCGCCGATCCGCTGGCCGCGACGCCACCACCCCGCGACTGGATGCGCGCGGCGGCACTTGGCATTCCGGTCCTGCTCGTCGGCGGGCTGACCGTCGGACCAACAGTGGCGGTGGCGGCTGCCGCCGTCGTCGCCGCGGTGTCGTTGCGCCGCACCACACCGGCGCAGGCCGACGGCCAGGGCGGCGGCGCGACCGAGGCCGTGGAGTTGGTGGCGGTTGCGGTGTCAGCGGGACTGCCGACCGGCGCCGCCCTTGCGGCGGTCGCACCGTTCGCCCCACCCGCCGCCCGGCCGGCGCTGTCGGCGGCGGCTCGTCGAGTGCACAGCGGCTGGGCCATCGACGCGGCACTCGACGGCACCGCCCTCGCCCAACTCGGCGCCACCCTCGGCGCCACCGCGCGCTGGGGTGCGCCCGCAGAGCCCGCGCTGCGCCGGTTGGCAGACGACCTGCGCGCGCAGCGGCGCACCGCCGCTGAGGTCGCCGCCGAGCAACTGCAGCTTCGCCTTGTCTTCCCCACCACCCTGCTGACCCTCCCCGCGTTCATCGTGGGCGTCGTACCACCCCTGTTGTGGTCGACGCTCGGACGCTGAGGGGTCAGCCCAACTGCAAGGAGCCGCACATGCAGCGACTGTCCACCATCACCGCCAACCAGCCCGGCCCGGCGTTGACGCCGGACGACCGAACGGACGTTGAGCTCACCGGGGCGCGCAGCCCCGCCACGGAGAGCTCCCTGCGACGCCTGCACGATGACGAGGAGGGGGCCCAGGCCGTCGAGTACGCGATGATCGCGGGGTTGGGCGCCGGCTTCATCGGTCTGCTGTACAAGATCATCACCAGCACCGGCCTGATCGACCGCGTGGTGCAGGCGCTACTCGACGCGCTGCTCCAGTTGGTCACCAGTTGGTTCTAGCCGGGCCTTCGGGGAGCGCGCCGCCGGCGTGCGCTCCCCGTTCGGGCCGTCCAGCCGGGAGGATCGGCCGGGTCGGTACGGCCGGTGATCGAGGCAGCCAGAGCGTCGAACTGGCCTTGATCTTGCCGGGCGCGGTGCTGCTGTTGAGCCTGCTGCTGCACGGCGCCCTGCTCGGTGCGGACCTTGTCGCCGCGCAGACCGTCGCGGTACAGGCCGCGCGCGTGGCCGCCGTGGACGACGATGCCGCGGTACGCGTGGCCGCGGCACAGGCCGCCGGTGGCAGGCCGCTGAAGGTGACCCTGCAACCCGATGACACGCGACGCGCGCCTGGCGACGTGGTCACCGCGACCGTGCAGCTGCGCAGCAGCGCCTTCGCCGCCTTCGGGGCGACTGTGTGGTGCCCCGGACGGGCGGCCATGCGGGTCGAGGACGCATGAGCCACGACGGCAGCATCCTGCGGTGGCCGGAGCGCCGACGCATGCACCACGACGGCGGCGGCATCGCCGTGTGGCTGGCGATCGCGCTGTGCCTGTGGCTGGGAGGCGGTGTAATCGCCGTGACGGCGGTGACCGACCTCGGTGTGGCGGTGGCTCGAGCCCGCGGCGCCGCCGACGCTGCGGCGCTGGCCGGGATGGCCTCCTCGCCCCTGGCTGGTGGTTCCGGCTCTCCGCAACTCGCTGCGGCTGAGGCCGCCGTCGCCAACGCCGCCACGCTGATAGCAGCCGAGGAGGATGGCTGGCCGCTGCGCTACGCCGTGACCGTCAGCGTGCGGCCACGCACCGCGCTGGTAGTCGTCGTTACCGGTCCCGTGCAGGCCAAGGCGGTGGCCGCGGTGCGGCCTCCCGTCCCCTGACCGGGATCGGTCATGCTTGGTTGACCCCGAGGATGCGCTCGGCCAGCACCGTTTGCAGCAGCGCCAGCGCGCCGGCCTTGTCCAGCGGCTCATTGCCGTTGCCGCACTTGGGTGACTGCACGCAGGAGGGGCAGCCGGTCGCGCAGCCGCACGCCGCGACGGCTGCCAAGGTGGCCCGCAGGTGGGCGTCACCGCTGCGATAGCCGCGCTCGGCGATGCCTGCGCCGCCGGGGTAGCCGTCGTAGATGAAGATCGTCGCCTCCCCGGTGTCGGGATGCCACGGCGTCGACAGCCCGCCGATGTCCCAGCGGTCGCACATGGCGAACAGCGGCAGCAGGCCGATGGCGGCGTGCTCGGCGGCGTGGGCGGCACCCGGCACGCGTTCGGGTCCCAGACCCGCCGCGTCGAGCACGGCCTCGGGAATCGTCAGCCACAGCGCCTGGGTGACCAGGTGCAGGCGGGGCAGGTCCAGCCCCACCACGCCCAGTGACTCGTCGGTCATCACGCGCCGCCGCTCGTAGGCCAACACCTGGTTGCCGACCTCCACCCGACCCAGGTGCATCCGGCAGCGACCCCAGCCCAGCGACTCGGTGACAGCCAAGACGTTGACCTCGGTGTCGCTGCGCGGCTGGGTGTACTCGTCGCCGTCGTACGGCAGGGCCACGGCCGTGCGCTGGCGCAGGTCGAGGGTGTCGATCCGCCAGCTCCGGCCTTGATGCAGATACACGGCGCCGGAATGGACACTGCGGTAGGCCCGCGCCTCGTCGGCGTCACCGATCAACGCGCCCGTGGCGGCGTCGACGATGTTGAAGGGGTCACCTCCGGCGCTGCGGATCGAGACGGCTGCCGCCGGCGAACCGCGACCGGCCCAGTACCAGCGCCCAGCGCGCTCGCGCAGCGTGCCCGCCGCGACCTCCTGCGCCACCAACTCCCCGACGTCGGTGCCGAACACGGCCTCGCCGGACTCCAGCGGGAGCTCCCATGCGGCGCAGCGCAGGTGAGGGCCGAGCACGTAGGGGTTGGTCACATCGATCACCGCCGCCTCCAACGGTCGACCCCACAGCTGCGAGGGGTTGGCCAGCAGGTAGTGGTCCAGCGGATTGTCGGCCGCGACGAACACCGCCAACGCCTCGCGGCCCCGTCGACCCGCGCGGCCGACCTGCTGCCACAGCGACGCCACCGTTCCCGGCCACCCGGCGACCACCACCGCGTCCAACGAACCCACGTCCACGCCCAGCTCCAGCGCGTCGGTCGCGGCGACCCCCCGTAGCGTGCCGTCGATCAGGCCGCGCTCGACCGCTCGGCGCTCTTCAGGCAGGTGTCCACCGCGGTAGGCCAGAACGGTGTCTGGGTCGGCGCCCTCGGCGGCCAGCAAGCGGCGGGCCGCGGCAGCCACCAGCTCGGCCCCTTTGCGGGACTTGACGAAAGCCAGCGTGGCGGGGCCGTGCGCCACGATGCCCGCCAGCAGCCCGGCGGTCTCGGCCAGCGTCGATCGGCGTGCACCCGCTGCCTCGTCGGTCAACGGCGGCTCCCACAACGCGAAGGCCACCGGCGGCCGTGGCGACCCATCGTCGACAATCTCGGCGACGTCCAAGCCCGTCAGGGCATGCGCGTGCTCGCCGGGGTTGCCGATTGTCGCTGACGCCATCACGAACACCGGGCGCGCCGAGTAGTGGTCGCAGACGCGTCGCAGCCGTCGCAGGATGGCCGCCACGTGCGACCCGAAGACCCCCCGCGCGACATGGCACTCGTCGACGACCACCAGGGCGAGGCGATGCAGGAAGTCACCCCAGCGGCGGTGGCCGGGCAGCAGACCGACGTGGAGCATGTCGGGGTTGGTCAACAGGACGTTAGCGGTGCGACGGATCGCCTCTCGCTCGGCTCGCGGGGTGTCGCCGTCATAGGCGGCGGCACGCACGTGGGGCAGCCGGAGGTCGCGCAATGCCCGCAGCTGATCGTGCGCCAAAGCCTTGGTCGGCGCCAGGTACAGGGCGGTCGCCTTGTCGTCGCGCAACAGCCGTTCGATCAGCGGCAGCTGGTAGCACAGCGACTTGCCGCTGGCGGTGCCGGTGGCGACGACCACATGGCGGCCGGACCGCACCTGCGCCAGCGCTTCGGCCTGGTGGCTGTACAGGGTGTCGATGCCGAGCAGCCCGAGGCGCGCAACCAGCAGCTCGGGCACGTCTTGTGGCAGCGCCACCGTGCGGGCGGGTCTGGCCGGCAGGTGCTGGAGCGCGGCGATGCGCGGGGCGCCACGGGCCGACGGCACCGCGTTCGACAGCGCCTCGTCGAGGCTGCGCAGCAGCGAATCCGCGTCCACCCCACGAAGGCTACGGCGCGCGGTGGCGGGCCTAGCCTGAAGCGTTGCCCTCAAATCCGGAGGCACCGCTTCAACCGCTCGGCTGGCGCTCGGGTGTTTCGCCCGTTCAGGGGTAGGAAACCCTCGCGGGGCCGGTGCACTGCCGGGTTCGTGGGTGTCGTTGACGCGCGTGCAGACGCGTGCAGAGGAGTAGCTGTTGTGGAGTTGAGGCTGAACCACCGCAAGGAAGGCGACCGCACCGTGCTGGAGGTCGGTGGCGAGGTCGACGTCTACACCGCGCCCAAGTTGCGGGAGAAGCTGGTCGAGCTGGTCGGCGAGGGCAACTACCAGATCGTGGTCGACATGACGAAGGTCGAGTTCCTCGACTCGACCGGGCTGGGGGTC
>Ga0136616_10001201_pt1 | contig 13475 bp, 15 predicted proteins | sample AntDrymUQ2992106_2_FD_106648 | JGI IMG/M metagenome (GOLD analysis project Ga0136616, IMG submission 106648) | Polar desert sand microbial communities from Dry Valleys, Antarctica - metaG UQ299 (21.06) | ecosystem: Environmental > Terrestrial > Soil > Desert | place: Antarctica: Dry Valley...
GGCGAAGAGGTCCCCCGTACGCAGCGACGCCCCGTTGACGGTCAGGTGGGCCAGCTGCTGGGCGGGGGTCCAGTACATCCCGGCGAACGGCGGCCGGGAGACCAGGTGACCGTTGAGGCGCACTTCGATCGCCAGGTCCAGCCCCCACGGCTCGTCCGTACGCAGGTAGTCGGCCGGAGCCGGCTGCTGGCGCGGCGAGCCGACCCGGGCCGCCTCCAGCGCGTCGAGCGGTACCACCCAGGGCGACACAGAGGTGGCGAAGGACTTCCCGAGGAAGGGCCCGAGGGGGATGTACTCGAACCCCTGGATGTCGCGCGCGCTCCAGTCGTTGACCAGCACCACTCCAAAGACGTGGTCGGCAAGCGCCTCCACCGGCACCCGCGTGGACAGCGCGGAGGGGCTCCCCACGACGAAGCCGACCTCTGCTTCGATGTCCAACCGAAGCGACGGCCCGTACGACGGCTGGTCGCCGCCGGGCGCCTTGCGCAGGCCGCAGGGCCGCACCAGCGGCGTACCGGAGACGATGACCGTCCCGGATCGGCCGTGGTAGCCGATCGGCAGGTGCCGCCAGTTGGGGGTGAGCGGCTCCGCGTCCGGGCGCAGCATCCGCCCGATGTTCGTGGCGTGCTGCTCGGAGGAGTAGAAGTCGACGTAGTCCGCCACCTCGAACGGCAGGTGCAGCAGGACGTCGTCACAGGGCATGAGATGTCCAGCGACCGACGAGCGGTGCGCCGGGTCGCCGAGCAGATCGCTGACCCGCTCCCGCAGCTCGATCCACGCCGCCCGGCCGCGGCTCATGAACGGGTTGAGCGAGCCGGCGCGCAGGTCAGCGGCGTAGGGCACCGGGCAGGCGGAGACGTCGAGCACGTGGTCGCCGATCGCCACACCGACCCGCGGCGGTTCACCGGGCCGGGAGAACACGCCGTACGGCAGATTGGCGGCAGTGAAGGGCGAGCCCTCCGGCACCTCCACCCACGTCTCGCTCATTGACGCTCCGGCAGCAGTGACAGGTCAGCGAGGTCGGCAGCGGGTTCCTCCACGCTGCAGGTGCCGAACGAGACGAAGTGCGCCCTGGCCTTTGTGACGATGGTGTCGTCGACGCCGCGTAGCGCATCAGTGAGCGCGGTGGGGTCGCGTTCGGCCAGCGTCGTCTCGACGGCGGCGCGGCCCGCGCCGATGAGGGCAGCACAGGTGGCAACCACGATGTTGAGGAAGCCGTGGTGCTCGAAGCCGGTGTCCTCAGCGGTGTGCCGGACCGCCCGGTGCAAACCAGCGGTGCACTTGAACGGCAGCCCGCCGTCGACGCAGGCGACGATGAAGTCGGCAACCGCACCGTCGGTGGGAAAATGCCCGGCGGTGGCGCCGCCGGTGCGTAGTTTGACTCCGAGCTTCGCGCTCGGACCGGTCGTCCCGACGACACCCAGCGCGTCCCGCCATCCCGGCTTCCGCGGTAGTTCGATGAACCCGCGCGTCGCCGGTGGCAGTGCGGCGAGTGTGGTGAGCGCCGCCCCGGCCTCCGTGGTCGGATCGGTCTCGCCCGGGAGCGGAAGCTCGATCATCTTCAGCGCGATGCGCGGCTCCGCGGTCGCCTCGGTCACCGCGGCAGGCACGCCCTGTGCACCGGTGTCGACGATGAGACCGAGGCTTAGCAGGTCACCTTCGCGGAGTCGGGCGCGCAACTCACGGAGCCGGCTGGCGGGGCAGAGAAAGACGCCGACAAGGGGGTCCAGTGGACCGGTGCGCAACTCTCGATGTGCCGATACCGCGACGTCCATCGGCGCGTTCCCCGGCGGAAAGACGGCAGCATCGTCGACGAGGCCGCCGAACAGGGCCGCTGACGAGGCTGCGGTCGTCGACATGGCGGCGACGCTACCGTCTGTACAGAGGCGGACGAGTGGTGGAGGTTGTCGCGGTGGTGGAGTGGTTCAACAGGGTGCGCAACGGGTTCTGGTTCCTCCCAGCCGTTTGTGCGGTGCTGGCTGTGCTGCTCGGGCTGGTCGTCACCAGCCTGGACCAGGCCTTCGCCGGCGCGTTGCCGTTCTTGTTCGCCGGCGGTCCGGATGGCGCGCGGAGTCTGCTCTCCTCCATCACGTCGTCGATGATCTCTTTCACCGGTCTCGTCTTCTCGATCACGATCGTGGTCCTGCAGTTGACCAGCAGCCAGTTCTCCCCTCGGGTGTTGCGGACCCTGCTGCAAGACCGCACCAGCCAGCTGGCCCTCGGCGTGTTCGTCGCCACGTTCCTCTACGCCATGACGGTGCAGCGGTCGGTACGTGGTGGTGACGGCGATACACAGGAGTTCGTCCCGCAGCTCGGCGTCACGCTGGCCTACGGCTTCGTGCTGCTGAGCGTGGCGCTGTTCATCCGCTACATCCACCACATCGCGAACGCCATCCGGGCGGTCAGCATCATCACGTCCGTCGCGGATGAGGCCCGCGGGGTCATCGACGGCTGGCCCGAGCCCGCTCCCGAGCCGCCGCCCCCACCCTCGGGTACGCCGCAGCGGCGCCTGTCCACCCCGGCGCCGGGGGTGGTCATCACCATCGACACCAAGCGGCTGGTGCGCGCGGCGGAGGCCGCCGACGTCGTGTTCGTCTTGGTGCCGCACCTCGGCGACTTCGTGTGCACGGGTGCCGAGATCGTCGACGTGTACGGCGCCGCCGCCGACGACATCGATGAGGAGACGGTGGTGCCGGCGCTGGCGTTGGACCGCGAGCGCACCATGGACCAGGACGCCGCCTTCGGGTTCCGCCAGCTCATCGACATCGCCGAGCGAGCGCTGTCCCCCGGAGTCAACGACCCGACGACGGCGGTGCAGGCGATGGACCAGTTGCGCGACCTGCTGCGCCGGATGTCGGTACGCCGGCTGCCCGACGGCCTCCACTGCGACTCCACCGGCCGGCTGCGCGTGGTCGTACCGCAGCTGGACTTCGCGGACTACCTCGACCTGGCCGTCGACGAGATCGCCCACTACGGCGAGAACTCGCTCCAGGTCCGCGCTCACCTCGCGCATCTACTCCACGATCTCGGTAACGTCGCGCGTCGGGAGTACCGATCGGCGGTCGAGCGCAAGATCTCCGAGCTGTTGACCGCCGGCATCATCGACCCCGACCTGGTGCGTAGCGCCCCGGCCGGTTCCTCAGCGGTCGGTTGACAGGGTTGCCGGGCAGGCGGATCGTCGGCAGGACCAGGTTGATCCAGCGTCTGATCAGCGGACACAGGAGGCGTGTCGATGCCGTACTACCGGGCCGTGGGTGAGCTACCGCGCAAGCGCCACACCCAGTTCCGCCGCCCCGACGGCGGGCTGTACGCCGAGGAGCTCATGGGCGTCGAGGGTTTCTCCGCCGAGTCCGCGTTGCTGTACCACCGGGGGTTGCCCACCGCGATCACCGACGCCCAGGTGTGGGATCCGCCCGGCGGTCCGGCCTCGCCCAACCACCCGCTCAAGCCCCGCCACTTCCGCACCCACAAGCTCGACGCGGGCGGCGCTGACGCGGTGACCGGCCGGCAGCTGCTCATGGTCAACTCCGACGTCCGACTGTCCTACGTCGTCGCCGACCAACCGTCACCGCTGTACCGCAACGCCGTGGGCGACGAGTGCGCGTACGTCGAGTCCGGCACGGGCACCGTGGAGACGGTCTTCGGCGCGCTCGCCGTCTCCGCCGGTGACTACGTCGTCCTACCGACGTCGACCACGCACCGCTGGGTCCCCGACGGCGACGGACTGCGGCTGCTTTTCATCGAGGCCAGCGGCCACATCAGCCCACCCCGCCGCTACCTGTCCCAGCGCGGGCAGTTCCTCGAGCACGCGCCGTACTGCGAGCGCGACCTGCGCGGCCCCGCCGAACCGCTCACCGTTGACGGCGAGGATGTCGACGTCGTGGTCAAGCACCGGGTGTCCGGCGGCACTGCGGGGACGCGCTTCACCTACGCCCGCCACCCGTTCGACGTTGTCGGCTGGGACGGGTGTCTCTATCCGTACGCCTTCGCGATCGACGACTTCGAGCCCATCACCGGTCGCCTGCACCAACCGCCCCCGGTGCACCAGACGTTCGAGGGGCCGGGGTTCGTCATCTGCTCTTTCGTACCGCGCAAGTTCGACTATCACCCCGAGTCGATTCCGGCGCCGTACAACCATGCCAACGTCGACAGCGACGAGATGCTCTTCTACGTCGGCGGCGACTTCATGAGCCGCAAGGGCGCCGGCATCGAGCTGGGGTCAATTTCGCTGCATCCAGGCGGCTTCACCCACGGACCGCAGCCCGGTTCGGTCGAGGCATCGATCGGCAAGGAGGCGACCGACGAGCTGGCCGTCATGGTCGACACGTTCCGGCCGCTCGACCTCGGCGACGCCGCCCTCGCCTGCGAGGACCCCGGCTACGCGTGGACGTGGGCAGGCCGCTCGAGTGGAGACGACAGCACGTCCGGGTGAAACGACCGCCGTCGTACCCGACTCAGCGACGGCTTCGCAGCACGGAGACGACCACGGCGATGACGATGACGATGACAATAATGATGAGGATGGTGCGCACAGCGGGACTCCTGTCGTCGGGGTGCTCAGCGTAGCGCCCAAGGCTGGCCGATCTGCTCGATACCGGCCGCGCGCATCGCAGAAATCGCCTGGCCGGTCGTTGCCGCATCGACGCCCGCGGTGAGTCCGAGCAAGACGCGGGTCGCGAAGCCCGCCTTCGCGGCGTCGAGAGCGGTCGCCCGCACGCAATGGTCGGTGGCCAGGCCGACGATGTCCAGCGCGTCAACACGGCGGGCGTGCAACCACGCGCGCAGCGAGTACCCGTCTTGCGCGGTGCCCTCGAAGCCGCTGTACGCCGCGGCGTACTCGCCCTTGCTGAAAACCGCATCCGCTACCGAGTCATCAAAGTTGGCATGGAAGTCCGCGCCGGATGTCCCGGCGACGCAGTGTCGCGGCCAGGACTCGACGTAGTCAGGCTCGGTGGAGAAGTGCGCCCCCGGGTTGACGTGCAGGTCTCGACTGGCGACCACGTGGGTGTACTCCCCCCGGTGCGCCCCGATGTGCTCGCTGATCGCAGCGGCTACGGCCCCACCGCCAGGCACGGCGAGGCTGCCTCCTTCACAGAAGTCGTTCTGCACATCCACGACGACCAGCGCGCGGCTCACTGCGCCTCCTCGATGTTCACTGTGTCCCCTGGCGATGTTCCTTGGCCATCGTCGTACAGCGTGGGGATGGCGGGTTCGCCGCGGGACAGCTGTAAGGCGTGCGGCGGCAGCTCCGCACGCGCCCGCTCATGCCTTTCACGGGCCCGCCCGATCGGCTCTCGGCCGACCACCTCACCACCCACCACAAGTGGGACCAGCAGTTCGCGATCGCCAGGTCGGGCACTGGGGGCGTTGACCGTGACCATCTCAGCCGTCGCACAGCCCGCGTCGTCGTGGCGGCGCACCGCCCACTTCCTGCCACCGCGGCTCGGCTTACCCACGGACCGTTTCGCCACCGGCACCGGGGCGCCGTCCGGCTGCTCGTCCTTGCCCCGCGCCACGAGCTTGTAGACCAGCCCGGCCGTGGGTGCGCCGCTGCCGGTGACCAGCGCGGTGCCGACGCCGTACCCGTCGACCGGCGCGGCGGCCAGTGCCGCGATCGCGTACTCGTCGAGGTCGCTGGTGACCACGATGCGGGTGTCGCGGGCCCCCAGGTCGTCAAGTGCCCGGCGCACCCGGTGGGCGAGCTGCAGCAGGTCGCCGGAATCCAGCCGTACCGCGCCGAGTTGAGCGCCCGCCAGCTCGACGGCCAACCGGACCGCCTCATCCACGTCAAAGGTGTCGACCAACAGCGTCGTGCCCTTGCCGAGCGCGTCGAGCTGCGCGCGGAAGGCGTCGCGCTCGCTGTCGTGCACGAGGGTGAAGGCGTGCGCGCTGGTGCCCGTGGTCGGGATGCCGTAGCGGCGTCCGGCGGCGAGGTTGGAGGTGGTGGCGAAGCCGGCGACGTACGCCGCCCGCGCCGCAGCCACCGCCGCCTCTTCGTGCGTACGCCGCGAACCCATCTCGATGACCGGCCGGCCGGCCGCCGCCGTGGTCATTCGTGCTGCCGCCGCCGCGATCGCCGAGTCGTGGTTGAGCACCGACAGCACCAGCGTCTCCAGCAGCACCGCCTCGGCGAAGGTCGACTCCACCACCAGGATCGGTGAGCCGGGGAAGAAGCACTCACCCTCGCCGTAGCCGTGGATGTCCCCCCGGAAGCGGTACGTCGACAGCCATGCAGCGGTGTTGTCGTCGACCACCTCGTGCTGACGCAGGTGGTCAAGGTCGTCCTCGGCGAACCGGAACCGCTCCAGGGCGTCGAGCAGCCGGCCGATCCCGCCCACCACGGCGTATCGGCGCCCCGCCGGCAGCCCACGGCAGAAGACCTCGAACACGCAGCGCCGGTGGGCGGCGCCGCTGCGCAGCGCCGCCTGCACCATGGTCAACTCGTACTGGTCGGTGAGCAGAGCGGTCGTTGGCTCCACCAGGGCAGCCTATGTCCGTGCCACCATGGCCGGCGTGTCCATGGCTCCCGTGGTGACTTCCGTCGAGGCCCCGGTCGAGGCCCCCGTCGAAAAGGGGCGGCCCGACTCGGCGGAACAGGTCCGTCCCGACCGGCCCTGGATCACCCTGGTGTGGAACGATCCGATCAACCTCATGTCGTACGTGAGCTACGTCTTCCAGCGGCACTTCGGCTACCCGAAGGAGAAGGCGGAGAAGCTCATGATGGACGTGCACCACAAGGGCCGGGCCGTCGTCTCCTCCGGCACCCGCGAGGAGATGGAGCGCGACGTCGAGGCGATGCACGGCTACGGCCTGTGGGCGACGCTACAGCAGCAGGATTGACCCGACGGAAGGGGTGGCGTGGCGACGAGGTTCCGCCGGTCGCGCGGCGGTGTCGTCGTGACCTTCCACCCCGACGAGGCGGTCGTCCTGCGCAGCCTGCTCCACCAGCTCGAGGACATGCTGGGCGGCGATGAACCCGAGACCGATGAAGACATCGACCCGCTGGCCGCGGCGGTAGGAATCGGCGGGGCCGACGAGCCGCCGGCCGATCCCGCCCTCGCCAGGCTCCTTCCCGATGCCTACCCCGACGACGTGGAGGCCTCGGCGGACTTCCGCCGCTACACGGAACTCGGCTTGCGGGAGCGCAAGCGGGCAGCAATCCGTACCGCGCTGGCCGGGCTGGCCACCCCCGGCGCGCGGCGCACCCTCGGCGCGGACGAGGCGCACGCCTGGCTTGCGGCACTCAACGACCTGCGGCTGGTGATCGGGACGCGACTCGACCTCAGGGAGGACGCCGAGCGCGACGACGACGCGATGGAGGAGGGTGACCCGCGGCGCACCCTGTACGACGTCTACGACTGGTTGACCCTGCTTCAGGAGACCCTCGTCCGCGCGCTGTGGTGATTCCCCGCCCCGTGGTGTTCCCCCCTTCGTCGTAGGTTCGGCCCATGCTCACCATCGACCGGGCGACGTACGACGCGATCGTCGCGCACGCGCGACGTGACCACCCCGACGAGGCGTGCGGCGTCGTCGCCGGGCCGGCCGGCTCCGACCGGCCGACCCGCTTCGTGCCCATGGCCAACGCCGCCCGGTCGTCGACGTTCTATGAGTTCGACTCCATGGACCTGCTGCGGCTCTACCGCGACATGGACAACCGTGACGAGGAACCGGTCGTCATCTACCACTCGCACACCGCCACCGAGGCCCACCCGTCGCGTACCGACGTCGGCTTGGCCATGGAACCGGGGGCGCACTACGTGCTCGTCTCCACCCGCGAGGCTGACACCACGGAGTTTCGCTCCTTCCGCATCGTCGAGGGCACCGTGACGGAGGAAGAGGTCAGGGTGGTCGCGGTGTTGGACCAGTCGACGACAGAGCAGCGGACATGACAGCGGTCCACGCCCGCACGAGGCGACGGCCGCGGACGACCGGAAGGACAGTCCCAGTGAGCATCGAGGTCCAGATACCGACGATCCTGCGTGGCCATACCGAAGGACAGAAGACCGTTCCTGGCAGCGGCGGGACGCTTGGTGAGCTGTTGGCCGATCTGGAGGGACGACACCCGGGGTTGCGCGACCGGCTGGTCGAGGGAGGCGGGCTCCGCCGCTTTGTCAACGTCTACCTCAACGATGAGGACGTACGGTTCCTCGGCGGGCTGGAGACCCCTGTCGCCGAGGGCGACACGGTGACCGTGCTACCCGCTGTGGCCGGGGGCTGACGCGGCCTCGTGCGCTTCGACTCACTGTTGGACTCCCTGGGCGGCACCCCGCTCGTGGGGCTCCCCACGCTGTCGCCGTCGAGCGACGTACGACTGTGGGCCAAGCTCGAGGATCGCAACCCGACCGGTTCCCTAAAGGATCGGGCGGCGCTGTTCATGGTGGAGGCCGCCGAGAAGGATGGGCTGCTGCAGCCAGGCGCGACGCTGCTCGAGCCGACGTCCGGCAACACCGGTATCTCCCTCGCCATGGTCGCCAGCCAGCGCGGCTACCGCCTGGTGTGCGTCATGCCGCAGAACACTTCGATCGAGCGTCGCCAACTGCTGCAGATGTGGGGCGCCCGCATCATCACCTCGCCAGCGGAGGGCGGCTCCAACGAGGCTGTCCGGGTCGCCAAGCGGCTGGCCGCGGAGCACCCCGACTGGGTCATGCTCTACCAGTACGGCAACCCGGCCAACGCCCGCGCGCACTACGCGACCACGGGCCCCGAGCTGCTGGCAGACCTGCCGTCCATCACCCACTTCGTCGCCGGGCTTGGCACCAGCGGCACGCTGGTCGGCGCCGGCCGGTTCCTGCGCGAGCAGGTACCCGGGATCGAGGTGGTAGCCGCCGAGCCGCGTTACGGCGAGCTCGTCTACGGCCTGCGCAACGTCGACGAGGGTTTCGTCCCCGAGCTGTACGACGCCTCGGTGCTCACCTCCCGCTTCTCCGTGGGGCCGCGGGATGCGCTGCGACGTACCCGCGAGCTGGTCGAGTCAGAGGGCATCTTCGCCGGCATCTCGACGGGGGCGATCCTGCACGCCGCGCTCGCGGTGGCCACCCGGGCGATGCGTACAGGCCGCCGGGCGGACATCGCCTTCGTGGTCTGCGACGGCGGCTGGAAGTACCTGTCGACCGGCGCCTACTCTGGAACGCTCGAGGAGGCCGCGGACGCTCTCCACGATCAGCTGTGGGCCTGACCGGAGCCACCCGGGAACGCCCCTCGCCCCTTCGTCGGTCCCATCATGATCGTGATCATGATCGTGAAGGATCCGGTGAGCTATAGCGCCCAAAGTTTTCACGATGAGACGCCGAGTGTGCAGTCGGGCCCACACGGACGCGGCTGACCGGTCCACCCTCGTCGCCGCAGCACCCGGGCGACCTGTCCGGCCACGCCACACGGCCCACCGGCCACCGCGGACCAGCCGTAGCGCAGGGTTGGCGCTTCCTCGTCTTCCGCGATGTCGTTGTCGCGAGCCTGGTCAGCGTCCCGGCTCTCCGACGGGTGGGCCGCCGCACCGTCGAGTTCCACGAGCGTGCGGAACGCCCGGTAACGCACGTCACGGTAACGCCGACGCCCCGGCGAACCCTCTGTCCGGTTCCGCTCCCCTCGCGGAAGCCCATGCGCCCGCTCGACGTACCGGTAGTAGCGCCGCTCGAGCGGGGACTGCACACCGTCGACGATGTCGCTCAGGACGTCGTCGCACAGGTGCCTCCAGCGCAGCCGTGACCGCATTCCCGCGGCCCCCGCCAGTCGTGACGCCGTGGTGAGGCGTCGTTGGCAGGCCCGAGTCAGCAGGGCAACGACGTCGTCGGCGGTCGCCGCCCGCTCCACCAGATCGATCACGGTCTCCGCGATACGTGTCTGCGGAGGACTCCGGACGGGGTGCCGGACCTCAGCCAGCCGGCGGGAGTAATGGAAACGGACGCCGGGCTGGTCGACCACGCGGCGGTGAGCCGGCACCGTGACGTGCACGAGCGGCGGAGGTTGGTCGAGCAGTCCGGCCAGCCAGGCAGCGGTCTCGTGGCTGGCCATGGCGCCCTCACCGGCATAGCAGATCGCGGCCCACGTGCGCGTCGAATACGCCACGGGTCCACTGAAGGCGCTGAACACGCCGGGCAGCAGCCGCTGCCAGCGCCGAGCCGCGATCTGGGCGCGGATCCAGCCGGCGCTGAGTCCAAGCGCCAGCAGCTGCTTTCGTGAGACCACGCCCGCCTGTTTGGCAGCGAGCGCGGCGACGTCACACTGCACAGATGCTGCAACAGCCGGCACGGCCCCAGCATGAGCACTGGGGACGTCCGCCCGCGCGCATCCGAAGTGGTCGGTGGACAGCTCGCCGGCGGGTCCAGCCGGTGGACAACAGCGCCCGGTCATGATCGTGAAGGATCCGGTGAGCTATGGCGCACTTTTCCTTCAGGGTCACGGTCGGCCGGGCTGTCCGGCCCGCTGCCCGCGGCGGGCACGCCGTACCCTCGGACCACTATGACGTGGAACGTCCCCGACGCCGATGCGCCGATCGGTATCTTCGACAGCGGTGTCGGGGGGCTGACCGTGGCCCGGTCGGTGCTCGACCAGCTGCCCCACGAGCAGGTGCTCTACGTCGCGGACACTGCGCGCTTCCCCTACGGCCCGAAGCCCCTCGCCGAGGTGCGGGCGTACGCGCTGGCGGTGCTCGACCAGCTCGTCGACCAAGGGGTGAAGCTGCTCGTCATCGCCTGCAACAGCGCCTCGGCAGCGGTGTTGCGCGATGCCCGCGAACGCTACGACGTCCCGGTGGTGGAGGTGGTGCTTCCCGCCGTACGCAGGGCGGTGGCTGCCACCCGCAACTCCCACGTCGGCGTCATCTGCACCCGGGCGACGAAGACCAGTCGGGCGTACGACGACGCCTTCGCCGCCGCCCCGCACATCGCGGTGACCACGCAGGCGTGTCCGCGGTTCGTCGAGTTCGTCGAGCGGGGGGTGACCGGCGGCCCCGAGCTGCTGCGGGTTGCGCACGAGTACCTCGGCCCCGTCGTCGACGCGGGCGTGGACACACTGATCCTCGGCTGCACGCACTACCCGCTGTTGACCGGGGTCATCTCCTACGTCATGGGCGATTCCGTCACGCTCGTGTCCAGCGCGGAGGAGACGGCGAAGGACGTCTACCGCGTGCTGGTGGCCGGCGACATGCTGCGCGATGACTCGCTGCCGGAGCCGAAGCACCGCTTCCTCGCTACCGGCGACGATCGGCTGTTCCGGGAGCTGGGCCACCGCTTCCTCGGACCGGAGATCGCCGGCGTAGAGGCCGTCGCGTGAGGCTGACCGTCGTCGGCTGCTCAGGAAGCCTGCCCGGACCGGACAGCTCCGCGTCGTGCTATCTGGTCGAGGCCGACGGCTACCGACTGGTTGTCGATCTCGGCAACGGGTCACTCGGTCCGCTGCAGCGGCAGCTGAAGTTGTCCGACGTGGACGCCGTACTGCTCAGCCATCTCCATCCCGACCACTGCATGGACCTGTGCTCCTACTACGTCGCCCGCCGTTACGGCCCGGGCGGGTCGGTCCCCCGCCTCCCGGTCCATGGGCCGGCCGGGACTGCTGAGCGCATGGCACGGGCGTACGGCGCCGGGGCCGGGGCCGGGATGCCCGAGGTGTTCGACTTCATCGACGTGGTGGCGGGCGATCAGCGGATCGGACCGTTCGAGGTGACCGCGGCGCGGATGGCGCACCCGGTGGTGACCTACGGGTACCGGCTGACCCACGGGGGGGCGGTGCTCGCGTACTCCGCGGACACCGGACCGACGGACACCCTGGTGCAGCTCGCCGACGGCGCCGACCTGCTGTTGTGCGAGGCTTCCTTTCACGACGGCCAGGAGTCCGTCCCTGACCTGCACCTGACTGGCCGTGAAGCCGGCGCGCATGCTCGTCGGGCGGGGGCCGCCCGACTGGTGCTCACCCACCTGCCGCCATGGAACGACCCGGACCGCGCGCTGCGGGAGGCGATGGTGACGTACGACGGTCCGGTCGAGGTGGCTCGGCCGGGCATGGCGTTCGACCTCCCGTAGGGTCGGCTCCCGTGCCTCGCTCCGACGGTCGTGCCGCCGACGCCCTCCGCCCGGTCCGGTTCACCCGCGGGTGGCTGGAACACGCCGAAGGCTCGGTCCTCGTCGAGTTCGGCGGCACCCGGGTGCTGTGTGCGGCGAGCGTCACGACCGGCGTACCCCGCTGGCGGCGGGGGAGCGGGCTCGGCTGGGTCACCGCGGAGTACGCCATGCTGCCGCGTTCGACCAACACGCGCAGCGACCGCGAGTCCGTCAAGGGCCGCCTCGGTGGGCGCACGCAGGAGATCTCCCGGCTGGTAGGCCGCAGCCTGCGGGCCGTCGTCGACCTCGCGGCGTTGGGCGAGAACACCGTGGTGCTCGACTGCGACGTGTTGCAGGCCGATGGCGGCACCCGGACGGCGGCTGTCACCGGTGCGTACGTCGCCCTGGCTGATGCCGTCGGCTGGTTGCGGAGCCGTAACGCGCTGGCTGGCGCGGTGCCGCTGCGCGGGTCGGTAGCAGCGGTCAGCGTCGGCGTCCTCGAGGGGGAGCCGCTGCTGGATCTGTGCTACCAGGAAGACGTACGCGCGGACACCGACATGAACGTCGTCTGCACCGGCGACGGTCGTCTCGTCGAGGTGCAGGGCACGGCGGAACGTGAGCCGTTCGACCGCGCGCTGCTCGATCGATTGCTCGACCTCGCCGCGGATGGTTGCGCGCAGCTGACTCGACTCCAGCGGGAGGCGCTGGAGGTCCCGCTCGAGAAGCCGCTGGAGACATCGCCGCAGTGACCCGCCCGAGCGTCGTACTGGCTACGCGTAACGCCCACAAGCTGGAAGAGCTGCAGCGGATCCTGGTCGAGACGGGCCTCGATGTGGAGCTCGTCGGTCTCGACGCCTTCCCGGACCTGGAGGATGTCGTCGAGGACGGGGCGACCTTCGCCGCCAATGCCTTGCTCAAGGCGCGCGCGGCGGCCGCGGCGACCTCGCTGCCGGCAGTGGCGGACGACTCCGGGCTGTGCGTGGATGCACTGGGGGGCATGCCCGGGGTGCGTTCGGCCCGCTGGTCCGGTCGGCACGGTGACGACGCCGCCAACATCGAGCTGGTGCTGCGCCAGGTCGAGGACGTACCGGACGGCCGGCGCGGCGCCCGCTTCGTGTGCGCGGCGGTGGTGGCGACACCTGACGGTGCGGAACGGGTGGTGGAGGGTCAGCTGGACGGCTCCCTGACGCACGCGCCGCGGGGAAGCAACGGGTTCGGCTACGACCCCGTCTTCCTGCCTCGCGGTGAGGTGCGTACGACAGCGGAGATGTCCGCGGCCGAGAAGGACGCGATCAGTCATCGCGGTCGCGCACTGCGCGCCCTCGCGCCGGTGGTGGGCGCGCTGCTCCACGGGAGCGGGTGACCGGTGGGGCCGGTGAGAGTCGAACTCACACTGGCACGGTCCTAAGCCGTGTGCCTCTGCCGTTGGGCTACGGCCCC
>Ga0136616_10001202_pt1 | contig 13474 bp, 13 predicted proteins | sample AntDrymUQ2992106_2_FD_106648 | JGI IMG/M metagenome (GOLD analysis project Ga0136616, IMG submission 106648) | Polar desert sand microbial communities from Dry Valleys, Antarctica - metaG UQ299 (21.06) | ecosystem: Environmental > Terrestrial > Soil > Desert | place: Antarctica: Dry Valley...
ACCAGCGAGAGCGCGCCGACCAGGTGCCTCCGGTCTAGGTCGAGGCTGCGGACGGCGAGGCCCTTGAGCGGGCCGGAGGTTCCGCTGAACCCGGAGGTGGCCCCGGAGGCGAGCGCCATCAGCCACGCCTCCGCCCGGCGCAGGGGGGTGGTATCGAGGCGCTCTACGACAAACGCGATCCCGAAGCTGACCAGGACGGCGATCGTCACGAGGTTCTCCGGCGCCACGACCAGGGCGACGGCGCCCGCCGCCGAGCCGATGGCCACCAGGATGATCACCACCGCCGCGCGCCGCAGGGGCAGCGTCTCCCGGTACGCCCGGACCTTCACCACGTTGTTTGCGGCCAGCAGCAGAGCCGCCAGCCCGATGCCCGATTTGGTGCCGAGCAGCAGTGCGAGTGCCGGGACCAGGATGAGGCTGCCGCCAAAGCCTACCGAAGCGGACACCGTGAACGAGATCCCCACCGCGCTGAGCACCCAGACCACTAGGACCGCGTCCATGCCAGCCTCCTTGGTCCGAGTGCGGCCGCTCACCGCTTGCAGCGCCAGAGCCGGCGTGGGCGGTTCGCATTCGCTGATCACAGCCGCTGTTGCAGGAGACCCTCGAGGGCCGCGACCACCACATGAGCGACTTCCATCGCTGCACGCGGGACCTGATCCGGCTGCGGCGCCGGCAGCCGACGCCTGCGGGTCGAGCGATCACGGTACACCAGGCGGATGCCGGCAATCGTGTGCTGCCTTCCATAGAAAGATGACCGGCGCCGGCCGCGACCTGGTGTCGGTGGTCAGCCTCAGCGAGTCGAACTCCTCCGACCGCAGCTACGCGCTCGGCTTCCCGCTGCCCGGTCATTGGGAGGAGGTCCTCAACAGCGACGTCTCCTCATGCAGGGCAACCCCGGGGGGCGTATCGGCCGCGGCCAGCCGCTCCACAGCGTGCCGAGCTCGGCGCGCCCGACCATCCCCGCGAACAAGTGTCGTAGTCTTCGTGCGCGACCTGGGCAATGCTGGACGATCGCTCTAGCTAACCGACGAAGGCAATGGAGGCACGGATGCCGATCGATTGGGTGACCGCTGGCAAGATCGCTCTGGCGGCCGGGGAGGCGTTCATGGCCCACCTTCAAGAGCGCAAGGACGACGCCGAACGGGAGCGGGATCGTGATCTGATCCTTGCCGCCATCAAGCAGTTACGCGACGAGATCCTGGGTCGTCTCAACGAGTTGGAGGTGAACCAGCTCAAAGGAGAGCTCGAAGGCTTCCGGCTGATCTATGCCAGCTACGACGCGGACCCCGAGGATCCCGTCGAGGAGGGGCGCCTCGTCAGCCTCATCGATGATGCAGCTCGCGTGCTCGGGCGCATGGGCGCCCACCTGGACACGCTGCCCGGCAATCCGGAGCTCGCCTTGCAGGCATGGGCGATCTATGTTCCGCTGCTGTACTTGCGGGCGCAGGCGATGACCGAACGACAGGTCACCTACGGCGCGGACGAGACGAAGGAAGCGCTCGTCAGCTTCGACATGGCGCTATCGCGACTCGCCGGCCTGCTGTCATATCTGCGCGGGCAGAGCGACCGCCAGTTCGGCCCGGTCGTGTGCAGGCCGATCCCTGATAGTGAGGACAGCCGGGTGTGCTGGTACTTCTGGCGTCACGGCGCGCAGGCGGGCGAGCAGTTCATCTGCGGGTCCACGCGCGACCCCAAGGGCGTGGAGAAATGCCAAAAGTCCCGGGCGACGAACATGGAGAGGGCCTATCGGGGCTTTGACGGCGTCCGCGAGATCACGGCGGCCGCTGAACAGTTGCAGGACGCGCGCGACGCCCTCGACACGATCAGCGCCCTGGACGCACTCACCCGCAAGGGGGTCGACATCGGGGACCTCGTCATCGTGCGGGGCAGGCTGACGCGATCATCGCCAGCCGATGCAGTCAGAGCAGCCGGAGCAGCCGGTGCTGCGCCACCCAGGGACTGGTTCAGCTGAGCAGGCAGCAGCGGTGAAGCGAGCGTGGCCAGGAACAGGAACCCTCGCGAACTGACCGATCAGCTCAGCTCGCCCACCTCGGCGTACAGCTCCCTGCCGGTCTCGACCTGCACGAGAAGGCCATGGGAACCGCCGGGTCCGGTGGTCTGGAAGAAGAAACCCTCGATGGTCTCGTCGGGCGCCAGCCGCTGTTCGGGTAGGTCGGCGCGCCCGCGGAACAGAACCGGCTGGGCGGTGGCGAAGTCCCATCCGGTCACGTCCTGGTCCGGACGCCTGCCCGCCTGGTCGGTCACCGTGCCGGGGACCAGCCGCGCGGTCAGCAGGTGGTCGAAGTCCGGCCGAGCGGTGATCTCGTGCGCCAGGTGGAGGCGCCCCGCACGCCCGAAGCACAGGTAGGCCAGCTCGCGGTCCTCCGCGCGTGCGGCGTCGCTGTCGAGCTCGCGGAAGTGCACGACGCGCTGCACGTCCGCCACCACGGGGTCGCCGATCGGCTGGCCGCCGCGCTCGAAGTGACCGCGGAAGATCGTTCCCTCCATCGAGGTTCGCGCCGGCTCCGCGGCGAGCTCGACGATCGCGAACGGCTCGGGAACGAACGTGTAGAGGTCGTCGCCGGTGAGCGCCTCGCGCACCCCGTCCTCGAAGCCGACCTCCAGGAGCACCTGAAAGTTGTGGGGGTTGGCGAACATCGGCAGGTGTGACAGGTAGAGCACCGAGTCGCCGAACAGCAGCATCCCGTGGACGCCCATGGTGTCGGCCTGACCGGGCCCGGCCTGATGCATGTGGTGATCGCTCATGGCGATCTGAGCGTGGAAGGGGGGGTCCTGATACGACGGGCGCCGGCCGTCACCTTAGGCTCACGAGCACCGGCACGAGCCCGACTCCCTCGGCGAGCGGTTTCAGGGCCTTGCCCACCACGGCCCCGGCAGCCTTCACCGGATCAGCGGCCGTCATGGCGTGCCCTGTGGTGGGCGATGTGGTGAGCAGGTCCCCCACACCGACCGGCCCGTAGGTGGCGTCGACCCTGCAGAAGACCTTGCCCATCACTGCCACGGGGACCCGCGGCCGGGCGCTGTGGCGGCGGTCGAGCACGATCCCCGGCCGATGTTCGCCCGCGCCCGAGACGACGCCCGCCACACGCCGGTCATAGGGTTGCCTGCCCGCCCGCACCGACCCGTCGTCGTCGAGCACGACCACCGTGCCCGGCTCGGCGGTTGCTTCCTCGCCAAGGTCGAACTCCTCGGCACAGTCGGCGTTCTGGAGGAGGATGTCGCCGTCGCCGCCGTTGAGATGGATCGACGCCTCGCCGTCAGCGTCGAGGACGTAGAGGTCACCCTCGTTGCCCTGGGCGCCGACCCGCAGCTGGCTGTTGATGCCCTGGAAGTGCAGCACGTCCCTGCCGCTTGCGTCGCGCACGATCAACAGCAGGCGACCAGCGTCGAAGTGGAACTTGAACTCGCCGTCCTCGCCGCGGACGCGCAGGTCCCCTTCGTTGCCCTGCGCCCCCAGGTCGAGGACCGCGAACCGGGCGTCGAACTGGAGCACTTCCCTGTCGTTGCCGTCGACGACGACGAGGCGGTCGCTTATTCGTTCTGCCATGGTGTCCCCGCTTCTGCGGACTCGGTCTCGGTCGCACATTGCAACCTAAACCTAGTTGACTGGCGCTCCGAGCGTTGCGGGTGTGGTAGTATGAGGGTGCCCACCGGGGAGGTTGTGATGCCGCTGCTCATCCTCAAGGCCCTCGAATGCGTCGCTACCGAGGACACCGATGCGACCGGGTCAGACGAGTGCCGCCTGGAGATCGCACGGGACGGTGCGGCGCCTTCGGTGCGCATGCGGACGATGGACGGCGGGAAGCGCTGGAACCTCGATCTTCACGTGACGTTCGAGCAGACCGTGCGGATCAAGCTCTGGGACGAGGATGTCGTCTTCGACGACCTGCTCGGCGACGTGACCATCGGTACGCAGCGCCGTCTGCGTGAGGCGGCGACATTCGATCGCGACGGCGCGGAGTACGTGCTGTGGTACGAGGTGCTCGACGCGGTCAGCGACACGCAGCTGGGTTCCGTCAACGTGCGCGACATGCTGGCGCGGCTGGGACGGGGGGTGCTCTCCGTGGCGCGCTATGACGAACTGATCGCCGGGCAGTCGATCTACCGGTGCAGCGAGGTCATCAGCGTCCGCGACACCATGCGGCTGCACGCTCCCCAGGACCGCGGCAAGGGGAACACCACCTCCCTGCGGACCTGGATCGAGCGTCACTGCAACCCCTGGGGCGACGGCGCCGTCGTCCCGCTGACTGGACTTCCAGAGGGGCTCGAGGCGAAGCAGGTGCCCTTCAATCCGAGCTGGCGACCCCTGGAGAGCGAGCGGAGCCGCGTGGCGGCGGGGTTCCAGATCTTCAGCAGGAGCACCGATACGGACTATCCCTTCCGTCACGAGACCATGGACTGGAACTGGGACATCATCCTCGATCCCGCGTTCACCTATCTGCTCGCCTACAGCGCGAAGCGGGTGAAATTGGGCGATGGCGCCCAGGTGGCGTACTTGCACAACGAACTGGAGCAGGGATCGTTGCCACTGCAGTGGCGGCCGTTCGGGGGCGAGTACGTCACGTTCTTCGGACGGCACGTCTGCGACCTCGGGCACATGCCGATGAGGACCGAGATCCACCCCGCCCACACGATCGTCCGGGAGCACACCACCGCTGGGCCGCTCGGAGCCGCCGGCCAGCTCGTCCCGGTCAACCGCGCGATCATCGGCATGGGCCTGTCCGGCGGGTTCCCTCATGACGTGGGATCGCGGTGGCAGAACGAGTTCGGGGGCGTGCCCGACGGCATCTCCGGTGACACCACCGAGTGCTGGGCCACCGACCTGCGCGATCACCCCGTGCGCTTCAAGCTGTTCCCGCCCGTGCCCAGGCCCAGCAGCTCCGCCGTGCTGCGCTCCCGGATCGTGCTGGCGGAGACCATCCAGGTCGCCTCCTTCGACGCGGTCGACGATTTTCTCGAGTTGTGCCAGAACGACGACCCCGCGGACGGGGGTGAGGATCTGGGGTTTCGCGTCTGGAACCGGGAGCGGAACCTCCCGCGTGGCTTTCGGCCTGAGGCGGCCGCGGCACCGCTGCGGCCGCGCTTCGAGCTGCGCGACGGCCGCTACTTCGAGGTCACCGTCGACCTGCGTTCCGCTGCGAGCATCCCGGTCGGGTGCTACGCGATCGTGGAATGCGGTTGGGACCAGGTGGGACCGCACCAAGTCCGCAGCTACGACGTGACCTTTGAACGCGTCACCGCGGTGGACACCTACGTGCCCGGCCCTCAGTTGGGCGGGGATGACTGGCATCTGTACTACGGCGTCAACGGACAGTGGAACGCCTGGTGGACCGAGAACTTCATCGACCAGGGGCGCACGTACGACATCGACTCGACATTCCGCGTGTTCACGGTGGACGACCAGCCCATCGTCATCCGCGACTGCGGCATCGAGTGGGAGGGTGTCGATTTCGGCAATCACACGCTGGACCGTGTCGAGATCACGGCGACTGGTCCGGATCACCTCGCGTCGATCAGGGCCAGCGACGGGGTCACGCCCCTCTCGCCGCCTTCATCCACCAGCCTGCGCTGCAAGGCTCGGGGAACGGTTCCCGGTTACACCGAGCACGAGTGGACCCTGCGGATCGACCGACGTTCATGAACGGCGGGCTGCGCGAGATCCTGACCGAGGCGGTCGTCGCGGAGGCTCCCGCCCTGCGCGCCCGTGCCAAGCGCGAGCGGCCGTCGGCGATGCAGCCGCTGCCCTACGCCGTGGCCGGGCTCCTGCAGATCTCCGGCAGCGTCGACGAGACGGGCGGGTACCGCCGCTTGACCCACGACGATCTGCAGGCTTGTCGTGCGCTGTTCCAGACCGCTGTGACCGCCACAGCTCGCGCGCTCGTGAAGGCTCATCCCGAGTTGACGAATGAGGCGCTCGCGCACCCCTGGATTGCTCAGAACCGGGACTCCGGGCCGCTGGCGCGTCTTGCCTCCGGTCCTCGAGCCATCAAGGCACTCAGCCTGCTGCTGCTCGATTCCGCCACGGTCCGCGGGTTCCAGCAAGAAGGACGATTCGGCTGGGACGACGGCAGTGCGCAAGCCGCGATGGCCGTGACCTACGCCTGGGGGAAAGTGGTGGGTCAGCCCCGCGGCGCGGTGGAGTCCGCCGCAGAGGTCCACCAGCAGGCGAAGGCCGTGCTGTCGTTCGCCTTGGCGGAGCACGAGGAAACCTCCGCACTCCAGCTCGTCGCCACGCGTCACGCGACTGCGTGGCGGTGGTTGCAGAGCAAGGAGCAGGACGCGGCGTTCGCGACGCTGGGGCGGCTCGCGAAGGTCGAGGACGCCGAGGCCACGGCAGGGATCGCGCTGCTGGCCTCCACAGCTCTGGTCGACGCCGGCCTCCGTCTACGCCGTCGCCAGCCCATCGATGCCGGCCTCGCCCGGGTGCGGGCGCTGGTTGCGCCCGAAGGAGCCGAGCCGCCACGTCTGCGCGTGTGGCGGGGCTGGGCCGACACCCTTTTCGGGGTCGTTTGAACAAGGTGTGGCTCGGGTTGTTGTCACTTCTCGTGGGGGAGTCGCAGGGTGAGGGGTCCGCAGCACGGCATCACGAGGGCTGCCGCGGCGGCTGCGGTGTGGAAGCTGTAGGCGCGGCGGGTGATCAAGCGGATGGTGGCGTTGCGGCCCTCGACACGGCCGTTGGACAGGCCCAGGCGGATGGCGGCGAGGATGCCGTCGCGGTGTTCGCGGATGGTGCGGCCGAGGGTGACGAACGCGGGCAGGCGGCTGCGTTGCGCCCAGGCGCACCAGCGGTCCAGCAGGGCGGTGACGTCGGGTTGGGGCAGGTCGCCGGCGAAGACCGCGCGCAGCGCCTCCTTGCGCTGGTAGGCGCGCCAGACCGCCCCGCCGGTGCGGCGGACCGCGGCGAGGCTGTCGGCTTGGCGGTCGGTGAGGTCGTCGGGGTTGCGCAGCAGCGCCCAGCGGGCGCCGTTGAACCGGCGCGCCAGCGCAGGGGCGGCGGCGGCGCGCAGCTGGTTGCAGTGGGCTCGGCGGACCACGTCCAGCGCCTCGTGGCGCACGGCGACCACGTGGAAGGGGTCCCAGCAGATCTCCGCCTGGGGGCGTGGCCGTCCTTGGCGGCCGACTTGGGGTAGGCGTTGCCCTTGTCCATCGAGACCGCTGCCAGCTGTGCGCGGGCAGGCCCCAGTTCGGCGAAGAACGCGTCGAGGGCGGCGGTGTCCTTGCCCTGCCCGGTCACACGACGTCGCCGGCGGCGTGGTCCACCACCACGGTGAGGTGGTTGTGGCGCTTGCGCCAGGAGATCTCGTCCACACCTAGTCGACCAGCCCGTCGAGGCGGCTGCCGTCGAGCCCGTCGGCGGTGACCCGCTCGATGACCGCGCCGACGGTCGGCCAGGCGATGCGCAGCCCGAGTTCCGCAGTTGGCGGGCACATGAGGCGCCGCTGAACGACGTCGGTGCTGGTCAGGGCGTTGGGCGGTGTGCTGGAGCGCGGAAAGCGTGGGCACACGACCTTGTGTCGGATGCTTGCTGTTGGTGAAGCACTGTCGGATGATGCGGGCATGTACGTGCGGACCACACGGCGGGAGAACAAGGACGGCAGCGTCGTCCGCTACGTGCAGCTGGCGCACAACCGCCGCGGCGGCGGGACGACGACAGCCGAGGTGCTGGTCAACCTGGGCCGTGAGGACCGCCTCGACGTCGACGGGCTGCGGCGTCTGGCCCGCTCGATCAACCGCTACCTCGGCGAGGACACGGCCTCTGGTGCGGCGGTGTCGGCGTCCGCCGACACCGCCGACGGCCTGTCGGTGGTCGGGTCGCGGCCGTTGGGGACGGTGTGGCTGCTGGACGGGCTGTGGCGCCGCCTGGGCGTCGCCGACGCGCTGCAGCGGGTCTTGGGCGGGCGGCGGTTCACCGTCGATGTGGAGCGAGTGCTGTTCGCGCTGGTCGCCAACCGCGCGGTCGACCCGTGCTCGAAGCTGGCCGCGGCCGAGTGGGCCGGTGCGGACGCGGTCATCCCGGGGCTGGCCGGCATGGACGGGGACCAGGCGTACCGGGCGATGGACCTGCTGGTGGACGCCGACACCGAAGGCCAGGTGCAGCAGGCGGTGTTCTTCGCCGTCGCCGACCTGCTGAACTTGGAGGTCGATCTGCTGCTGTTCGACACCACCTCCACCTACTTCGAGCGTGACACCCCCGAGACCGGCCCGGCCGCGTTCCGCGTCCACGGCCACTCCAAGGACCACCGCCCGGACCTGCCGCAGGTCGTGATCGGGTTGGCCGTGACCCGTGAGGGGATCCCGGTGCGGGTGTGGACCTGGCCGGGCAACACCAACGACCACACGGTCATCGGTCAGGTGAAGGACGACCTGCGCGGCTGGCGGCTCGGCCGGGTCGTGACCGTGGTGGACCGGGGCTTGTCCTCCGAGGAGAACCTGCGCTACCTCACCCGCGCCGGCGGCCATTGGATCGCCGGGGAGAAGCTGCGCGACGGCTCGCCCGACGCCCACGCCGCGCTGTCACGCCAGGGCCGCTACCGCACCGTGCGCGACAACCTGCGTCAACGACGTCGGCGTCGGCGACGGCGCCCGCCGGTTCGTCGTGTGTCACAACCCCGACGAGGCGCTACGCGACCGCGTCAAGCGCGACGAGACCCTCGCCCGGCTGACCGCGGAACTCGAGCGGATCGCTGCCGCCAGGGCGCGCACCGCGACCCGCAAGAACGCGCAGCGCCGTGACGTCGAGGAGGCGGCGCACACCAAGGCCGAGTGCGCGCTGCGCGACCACCGCACCCTGGGCCGCTACCTGCGCCAGACCACCGCGGGCCGGCTGGTCATCGACCGGGCCAAGATCGCCGCCGAAGCAAGGCTGGACGGCAAGTTCCTGCTGTCCACCAGCGACCCCGACCTGACCGCCGAGGACGTCGCGCTGGGCTACAAGAACCTGCTGGAAGCCGAACGCGGGTTCCGCGACCTCAAGTCCACCCTCGAGCTGCGCCCGGTGTTCCACCGCCTCGCTCACCGCATCCGCGCACACGTGCTGCTGTGCTGGCTCGCGCTGCTGCTCATCCGCGTCGCCGAACGCACCACCGGCCACACCTGGCGGCGCATCGCCCTCGAGCTCGGCCGCGTCCACGAGGTCACCCTCGCCGGCGACGCCGGCACCGTCACCCAGACCACCGAGCTGACCGACGCCCAACGCGGCCTGTTCCGCGCCCTCAACATCGCGCCACCACCGCGGATCACCCACCTGCACCCCGCCTGAGCTTGACCCTCCGCACGCCAGCCGACCGCGTGGGCACACGCCCCGCCGCGCCCCCACCCACCATTCCCGCAGGTCAAACCCGGGATCCCAGCCTCACGCGTGCCCGCCAGCTGCGGAACTCGGGGCAAGGGGAAGACCGTCGAAGCGGGCCTACACCTTGGCCCAACACCTTTGGTATGACGTCATCGCTGGCTTCTGGGACGTCTACGGCGTCGACCGCTGACGAGCTCGGGCGGCGAGCCACGGGATAGCAGCGATGGTGCCGGGCTCCAGGTCGTCCCAGAGGATGCCCGGGGGGCGCCTTGTCGGACGGCATTCGATCAGTTCTTCGGGTGTCACGATCAGGTCGACGCGGAAGTCGTGCCCGGTCTCGGGCAGGGCCTCGTCTACGACTTGGAGCGGGTGGACGGTGGTGACGATAACCGCGTGGGCTAGGAGCAGTTTGGCCTCCTGCAGGAGGCCGATCTCGATATCGGTGTAGCCAGCACCCTTTCCGATGCGCACCCCTTCACGGTTCACCGCGACGCTGCCGCACACCACCAGGTCGACTGGGCGCATCTGCTCGACGCCGACCTGCGGGGCATAGCTGGCCACCCACTCTCGGGCGGCAGCCTGCTCGGGTCCAACAGGCAGCGTCCGGGGATCAAGCTCGTAGAACGGCAGGTCCTCAGCTAGCCGGGGCACGGCCATGTAAACAAGCTTGCTGTCGGCGAGGGCTCGCACCCTGACCGGAAGCTGTGGGCGATCGGGAACGGTCGTGATCACGCGCGTGTCGCCCCAAACCGGGTGCTGCGCGAGCCGGTCCGCGGCGGCCTGGGCACCGACAAAGTTGGGGATCCGGCCCTGCGCCTCACCATGTACCGCACTCCGGTGCTCGAGGAGCGCCCACACCCTGCGCCGGACGGCGTCCTTGAGGTTCGCAGCACGCTCAGCGTCCTCCACCGTCACGCAGCCACCAGGGACAGCAGTCGGTCGTGAACGTCTTGCGCCTGCGGGCCGTGGAGCCACGGCCGCAGCTCACGCCCTGCCTGGAACAGCACAGTGAGCGCCCCGCCGCCGCGGTTCGCCTCGACCGCGTCCAGAGCTCGGTGCAGCGATGCGACGGCTCCATCCAGATCATGCCCGCGCACATGTGCCAGGGCCAGGTTCGCCAGCACCAGCGCGCGTGACTTCGAACCTGCTTTCGAGGTCGCCGCGGCCTGCTCCAGGGTCGCGATGGCGCGCGCGCGCCGACCAAGGGCGAGGTAGCACGACCCTGCGATCCTGTCGTGTTGGGGCGCAGAAAGCAGTTCCAGCGCCGGGTCCATCGCTTCGATCCTGGCGCCGATGGTCGTTGCGTCGGCCAGTGCCTGCTCGCAGTCCCGCTCATGGTCAAGCAGCGCGTGTGCCTCCGCCACATGGAGGAGGGCAACGCTGGCGACCATCGCGCTGAAACCGTCGGCGGTCTCGGCGGCCCGAGTGGCGAGGTCGAGCCCCGCGTGCGGGTCCTTCTCGCCGTACAGCGCCACGTAGCTGGTCCGAAGCAAAGCGTAGCTCTCCAACGTCCTGTCACCCACCTGACGTGCCGCGTCGATGGCCTGCCCGAGATACACCCGCGCAGTGGCATGGTCGCGCCGTTGCGATGCGTCCCACACCAGCTGGCCCATCAACGTCGCGGCCTCGGCCTCTACCGCCGACAGTGCCAGCTGCACACGACCCGAATCAGCTGCCGTCCGCAGGATCGCGACCTGGCCGAGCCAGCGCCCGCCCTCGGGGAGCAGTGAGGCCGATGGGTGATGGTCGTACCTGGCGTCCAGCTCCTGGACCCGCTGCCGTAGCTCGGCCACTGTCACGAGGTCCGTCGCGGGTCGTGTGCCGCGTGATCGCTCAGTGCTGCTACCTGTCGTGGCGGGGGCGGCAGTCCTCTCGGAGACCAGCGCAACCGTGAGCGATGTCACATCCTCAGGTTGACCTTTTACAGAGTCCTGGAGCCCGACAGAGGGCCTTCTTTGAAGTGACCCGAGGTAAACGACAAAGCGCTTCCGCTGTTCTGGCGAGGCTTCACTGAGCAGGCGGTCCAGGCCGTCCCTTGCGTTCAGGCCGGGCGGGTTCGAGCCGCGCTCCCAATTGCTGACGCTCTTCGAGGAGGCACCGAGCACCTCAGCAAACTTCTCCTGGCTGCGGCGCAGAGCCATCCGGAGGGCCCGGATGCTGGTAGCGGTCCACTCTTCCACCCCACGTCGCCTTTCCGCCGCGCAATGAGCGGCAACTACTACGCCATTTCTACCCGACAACTTCCAGTTGATGGGATAGATGTTGCGCAGTGACGCAGCAATCATGATTCACATGTCGAGGGCGATCGAAATAGCCGTGTCGCAGTGTGTGCGCGGGCGGCCAACCCAACCTTGTTGTGTAGGCGAGGTGGGGCCGGCGATCTGGCTTCGCAGTAGCGGTCATGGTCGCAGCGGACGGCACGAAGCGGGCGCGCGCCTCGATGGTCGCGCATGGACGTCTTGGAGCCCGTGTCATGGCAGCCGGGCGGTGGTGGAGGTCGCGGACCTGGACCCTCTGACGCACGCGACGGTCACCGTGTGCGCGTGGTGCTCGGGCCCGTGGGAGGTCTCGTTCCCGCTGGACGGTCGCGGCGAGGGTGCGGTCGCGGTGTGGATCGGATGACGTCCGTGGCAAATCCGATCAAGAGCCGGCTGGTTTGCGGTCGGGGGCGGCTGGAGCCTTCGACGGGCGGAACCCCGCCCCCGACCGTACCAAAGCGTACGAAAGATCGAGCAATGAATCCCATGGCCACGAGCCCAATGCCGAACGCGTATCGCGCGTATTCCATCGGCCCTGGACTGAGCGAACCGTCAGCACCAGGAGGACTCTCCACCCGGCAGGACGGTCTCAGTGCCGACGACAACCGGCAGGATCACGCCGGGGCCGCCGCGGGAGTGGTAGCCGCCACTGCCTCGATCAGCGTGGTGATTCCGGCCCGCGACGCCTCGACGACGCTCGGCCACGTGCTCGACGCGCTTACAAGGGTGAGGCCGGCGATGGAGGTCGTCGTGGTCGACGACCACTCGGCGGACACCACAGCGAGGCTGGCTTGCCGCCATGCGTTGCACCCCACCGTCGTGCGGCTACCGCGCAGGTCTGGTCCGCGTGTTGCCCGGAACGTAGGTGTCGCGCTGACTAGCTGCCCGACGATCTGTTTCCTGGACGCAGACATGCTCGTGCCTCCGGACTCGCTCGTCGAACACGCTGTCAACGCTGGCCCCCAGGTCGTGGGGCAAGGCTTTCGTTACGACCTGCGGTTGGACGCTCAGACCGGTGCCCCTGCCACCGGCGGCTGCTGCGGGACCCTTGAACCCAGAGGCCGACGACGTTGGTGGAGGCTGTGCACCTGGGCCGGGAAGCGGTCGGGATCGAGTACGAGCCCAGGTGGGCCGACCTCGCTCGCCACAACCTCGGCAGCGCCGCTACTCAGGGAGCGCGCGGCGAGGGCGAGGTGCTGGCCGGCGACGCCCGTGACGTGACCCGGCTACTGCACCGCCGCTACCGGGGCCGGGTCTCGCTGCTGCTGACCTCACCGCCGTATGGGTCCACCACCCACGGGCGGGTCAGCCGGTCATCCGACGGGCGGGTCACCAAGATCGACCACCGCTACTCCGGGGATCGGGCCAATCTGGCGCACCGGCCGCTTCCCGCGTTGCTCGACGGGTTCACCGAGATCCTCGACGCCTGCCGGCCACTCCTCGCGCCCGACGCGGTGGCGGTGGTGACCGCAAGGCCCTATCGGCGCGATGGACGGCTGGTCGACTTCCCCTCCGCGGTCATCGCCGCCGCCGCGGAGGCGGGGTTCACCCTGGCGGAGCGCAACGTCGCGCTGCTGGCCGGCGTACGCGGAGACCGGCTGGTGCCGCGAGCGTCGTTCTTCGCGCTGCACCATCTGCATGACTCGCGGCGGGCCCGTGGGCACCGGCATCTGCTGGTCCACGAGGATGTGCTGGTCTTCGTGACTCGGTCACGTCTGTGCTGGCACCTGCAGTGCCCCTGCACGCCGCTGCAGCACCAGAGGTCTCCGCCCGTCCCGCCAGTGCGTTGAAGCTCCTATAGATGTCAACTCCTGGTGCGGCCGGTTGTGAGGGTCGCTGGGGCCTTGGCAGGGCGGCCTCGTGGGGGTTGTGGTCAGCGCTGGTCGAGGCCGAGGTCTTGGAG
>Ga0136616_10001208_pt1 | contig 13452 bp, 10 predicted proteins | sample AntDrymUQ2992106_2_FD_106648 | JGI IMG/M metagenome (GOLD analysis project Ga0136616, IMG submission 106648) | Polar desert sand microbial communities from Dry Valleys, Antarctica - metaG UQ299 (21.06) | ecosystem: Environmental > Terrestrial > Soil > Desert | place: Antarctica: Dry Valley...
CGGCGCGGACCCGCGCCCGCAGCCCGAACGGGTCCGACTCGCGCAGCGCGTCCAGCACCGGCCGGGCCGCGCGGACGAACGGGCGCAGCACCCCGACGATGTGCTGGTCCGTGATGGGTTCAGCCACTGCTCGCTACTCCTGCTCCAGCGCCGGCACTCCGAGCGCCGGCGAGCGCCCACACGGCCGGCAGGATGCCTGCGGCCAGCAACACCAGCGGACGCCAGCCATCGGGAAACAGCACGTCCTGCCCGGGGCCGACGAAGGCCAGCACGCCGATCGTGCCGAGCCACACCAGCAGCGGCGACACCGCGACAAGGGGCGCCTCGCCGAGGTCGGCGGCCTCCCGCACCAACCAGGGCATGGTGACCGCCGCGATCAACGCGGTCAGCGGCACCGGCACCGCGCCGATGTGCATCGGCAGGTACAGCAGCTCGGCGGCCCCGAGCAGCGTGGCGTCCACCAGCAGCAGGGCGAGCAGCACGACCTTCATGACGGCTCGACGCCCGCGAACAGGTCGTCCTCAACGGTCGACGCCGCTGCATCGGTATCGCCGCCGACCAGCGTGTACGACTCGGTCCGCAGCACGGGTTGGGCGATGTCGTTGGTCAACGCGTACCCGGTACGGCCGCCTGCGGTGAACACCGTCAGCTGCGTGCGGTGCGCGCGCAGGGCGGCGACTTTGGCGGCGAGCTGGTCGCTGACGTCGATGCGGGTGGTGACGGTGTCGTCGGGCACGGTGGCGAGCTCGTCGGGCTCGGGGAGCCGGTACGGCAGGCTGCCGACGTCGGCCAGCTCGGCCAGCGCAGCGTCGAGGTCGGCCCGCGAGGACGCCGTCCAGTACACCTTGCGCACCCCGGGCGCCCTCGCGGCGGCCGCCATCGTGATCTTGTGCGCCCGGATGTGGTCGGGGTGGCCGTAGCCGCCGTCGGGGTCGTAGCTGATCACCACCTGCGGCTGCACGTCGTCCAGCACGGCCACCAGTTGGGCGACCTGCTCGTCGAACGTGTCGGGCCGCGCGAACGCCGTGGGGCGCAGCTCGTCCGGCGCGGCCGCCCTGGTGCCGTAGCCGGTGAGCACCATCCCGGTGTCACGCCAGCGCGCAACCCCGCCGAGGAACCGGTGATCGCGCACGCCGAGCGCGTCACAGGCAGCAGCCAGCTCGCCGATGCGGTACCCGCCTAGCTGGTCGGCGTGCTCGGCGGCCAGCAGCGCGAGCTCCGGCGGCGCGATCTCACCCTGCTCGCCGAGCGTGCACGTCACCAGCGTGACCGAAGTGTCCGGCGCGGCGGCATACCGGGCAATCGTCCCGCCGGTGGCGAGCGTCTCGTCGTCGGGATGCGCATGCACCAGCAACAACCGAAATGGCGCTGCCCCTCGCACGTCGGAAGCTTATTGGCCCGCCTGTTCGACCACGGCCGCAGGCCGGTCATATCGTGGACGGCATGGCTGACCGCGGTCATGCCGACATCCTGCGGGAAAGGATCGACGGCGCGACCGATCTGTGAGGCACGGTCGCCCTGACGCCTACAGCAGCTGGGCCGCCGCGGCGTAGTGGCAGGCCACCGGGTGGCCCTGGCCGCGCACGATCAGCTCGGGCTGGTCCTCGACGCAGCGTCGCCGCTCTGACTCGCTGAGCTCGCCCGCGAACTTCGGGCACCTGGTGCGGAAGCGGCAGCCGCTCGGCGGGTTGACCGGGCTCGGCACGTCACCGATCACGGTGATCCGCTCGCGCGCGCGTTCCTTGCGTGGGTCGGGCAGCGGGATGGCCGAGATCAGCGCCTGGGTGTACGGGTGCGCCGCTCGCTCGAACAGCTCGTCGGCCCCACCGGTCTCCACGAGCCGCCCCAGATACATCACCGCGATCCGATCGGATACGTGGCGCACGACTGACAAGTCATGCGAGACGAACAGGTAGGACAACCCCAGCTCGTCCTGCAGCTCCTCCAGCAGGTTCAGCACCCCCGCCTGGATCGACACGTCCAGCGCCGACACCGGTTCGTCCAGTACGAGAACGCGCGGCTTGAGCGCGAGCGCCCTCGCCACCCCGATCCGCTGACGCTGCCCGCCGGAGAACTCGTGCGGGAACCGGTTGCCGTGCTCGGGCTTGAGCCCGACCGTGCGCAGCAGGTCGCGCACCGCGGCCCGACCGCCGTCGCCGTAGAGCCCGTGGATGCGCAGCGGCTCGGCGACGATCTCGTTGACCGGTAGCCGCGGGTCCAACGAGGCGTAGGGGTCCTGGAACACGATCTGCAGCTCGCGGCGCAGCCCACGCATCTGCTTGGCGGACAGCGAGGCGATGTCGGTGCCGTTGTAGTGCACCTCGCCGCCGGTCGCCGGCTGCAGGTTCAGCAGCACCCGCGCCGTGGTGGTCTTGCCGCATCCCGACTCGCCGACCAGGCCGAGCGTCTGCCCCGCGATCAGGTCGAACGACACGTCGCAGACCGCGTGCACCACACCGATCTGACGCCGCAGCACGCCCCTGGACCGCACCGGGAAGTGCTTGACGAGGTTGCGCACCGAGAGCACGGGCGCACCGCCGACCACGTCGGCCGCCGGCTCCACCGCCGCGCTCACGGTCCGCCCTCCGTCTGGCGCACGAACTCCGCCAACGCCTTGGTGTCGGCCACCTCGGTGTTGAACACGTCGTCCGGCTTCGCCTCGACCAGCTCCGAACTGAAGTGGCAGGCCGCCAGGTGATCCAGGCTGGTCGTCGCGGCCAGTGGCGGCTCGATCTCGTCGCACACCGGTTGGGCGAGCGGGCAGCGCGGCGTGAACGGGCAGCCAGGAGGCATGTTGATCAGCGACGGCGGTGCGCCGACGATCGGCGTGAGCTGCTTGGACTTCTGGTCGAGCCGAGGCAGGCTCCCGAGCAGCCCGAGCGTGTAAGGCATCCGCGGGGTGTAGAACACGTCCTCGGCGGAGCCGGCCTCCACGAGCTTGCCGGCGTACATCACCATCACCCGGTCGGCCTGTCCGGCGATCACCCCGAGGTCGTGGGTGATCAGCACCATGGCCGCGCCGGTAGCCGTCTTGGCGGTCTCCAACGCCTGCATGATCTGCGCCTGCACCGTGACGTCGAGCGCCGTCGTCGGCTCGTCGGCGATGATCACATCAGGGTCGTTGGCCATCGCGATCGCGATCACCACGCGCTGGCGCATCCCGCCTGACAGCTCGTGCGGGTAGCTCGCCGCGCGCTCGGCCGCGTTCGGGATGCGCACGGTGTCGAGCAGCTCGATCGCCCGGCTCATCGCGGCCTGCTTGCTCACGTCGTTGTGCGCCCGCACGGCCTCGGCGATCTGATAGCCCACCGAGTACACCGGGTTCAGCGAGGTCATCGGGTCCTGGAAGATCATGGCGACGTTCTTGCCACGGATGCCGCTGAGCTCGGAGTCCGACGCCCCGAGCAGCTCCCGCCCCCGGTACCGGGCCGAGCCGGTGACCCGCGCGGTGGCCGGCAACAGGCCCATCACGGCCAGCGAGGTGACCGACTTGCCCGAGCCGGACTCCCCCACGATCCCCAGCACCTCACCCGGCCGCAGCCGGTAGCTGACGCCGCGCACCGCCGTCACCAGGCCATCGTCGGTCGGGAACGTCACGTGGAGGTCCTCGACCTCGAGCACCGGCTCGGTCATGCTCGCACCTTGGTCTGCTGCGGGTCGAACGCGTCGCGCAAGCCGTCGCCGATGAAGTTGATCGTCAGCGCGATGAGGATGATGAACAGCCCCGGGAAGTAGAACAGCCACGGCCGGGTGACCGAGGCGGTCTGGGCCTCGCTGACCAGCAGGCCGAGCGAGGTGTCCGGCGACTGCACGCCGAAGCCGAGGAACGACAGCGCGGTCTCCAGCAGGATGGCGACGGCGACCAGGATCGTGGCGTTGACGATGATCGACCCGAGGGCGTTCGGAATCAGGTGCCGTAGGATGATCCGAGCGTCGCTGGCACCGAGCGCGCGGGCCGCCTCGACGAACTCCTTCTCCCGCAACGAAAGAACCACCCCACGCGCGACCCGCGACACGTACGCCCACTGCAGCCCGGCGATGACCAGCGCGACCAGCCACCACGTCCCGCCGAACTGGTGGCCGAGCATGGCCGCGACCGCGAGCAGCGGCAGGGTGAGGATCAGGTCGGCGATCCGCATGAGCGTGCCGTCCACCGCGCCGCGGAAGTAGCCGGCGAACGCGCCCCACAGAGTGCCGAAGATCGTGGCGAACAGAGCCACCAGCAGCGCGATCTGCAGCGAGATCTGCGTTCCACGCAGGACCTGCGCGAACTGGTCCTTGCCGACGGCGTCGGTGCCGAACGGGTGCGCCAGCGACGGCGCGACCGAGTTGTCCGGCGTGATCTCGCCGGCGTCGTACTTCCACAGCGCACCGCCGACGTAGGCCAACAGCACCAGCGCGGCCAGCACGATCAGGCTCACCACCGCCAGCCGGTGCTGCAGGAACCGCCGCACGACCAGCTGCCCCTGGCTGCGTTCGGAGACGGTGAACTCCCGCTCCGGCGGTGCGCCCGCGGGCCGGGTCGGTTCGGCCGCCGTGGACGGCTCGGCGGCCGGGCCGGACACCGGTGGCGGGGTGACGGGCTCAGGCATAGCGAATCCGAGGGTCGAGGACGGCGTAGAGCAGATCGGCGATCAGGTTGAAGCCGATCACGACGATGGCCGTGAGCAGCAGCCAGGCCTGCAGGGCGTAGACGTCCTCGGTGCGGATCGACTCCAGCAGGAAATCGCCCATGCCCCTCCACTGGAACACCGTCTCGGTTACCACGGCCCCGCTGATGATCGCGGCGAGGTCCAGTGCGGTGACGGTGACCAGCGGGATGAGCGCGGTGCGCAGAGCGTGCTTGACCATCACCCGGCGCCGACTCAACCCCTTGGAGCGAGCCAGCCGGACGTAGTCGCTGTTCATCACCTCGAGCATCGACGCGCGCTGGAAGCGGCTCCACGCTGCATAGGAGATCAGCGCGAGCGCGATCGTCGGCAGCACGATGTGCCCTGCGATGTCGGCGAACCGCGCGAAGGTGTCGGTCGGAGGCGGCACGGAGGCGTCGCCGATGGTGTAGACCACCTGCTCGCCGACCGTGTTGTTGAAGGCGATCCCGCCCTGCTTGAGCAGGATGGCGAACCAGAACGCCGGCATCGACAGGAACAAGAAGCCGAGGAACGTCGCGGAGTAGTCGACCACGGAGTACTGCTTCACCGCGCTCACCACACCCACGACGACGGCCAGCACCAGCGCGATCAGCATGGCGAAAGCGATCAGCCGCATCGTGATGCCGAACCGCGCGAATATCTCGGACCCGATGTCGAGGTTCTGCTTCACAGACGGGCCGAAGTCACCGCTGAACAGGCCGACCAGCCAGTTCCAGTACCGCTCGAGCACCGGCTGGTCCAGGTGCAGCCGCACCCGCTCGGCGTCGATGGTCGCCTGCGGGATCGGCGGGTTGCGGCCGAGCAAAGGATCAAGGGGGTCGCCGGCAGCGGTCCCCAGCAGGAAGACGACGAACGAGGACGCGATGAGGATAGGTATCGAGATCGCGATCCGGCGCAAGGTAAAGGCCACCATGGGAGCAGCTCCTCCCCACGTCAGCTGATCGGGTTCGGTGCCGTGCGGGCGCATAGCCCGACAGGTCAGGCTATGCGCTCCCGGCCCGCGTGGGGAGACCGTCGCCTCCCGGTGACTGTCTCCCCACGACGAGCGCCAGGATCAGCTGGGACGCAGGCCCCACTCGAGGACGTTGTACGGCGGTCCGTCGAGCGAGGAGTTGTTCCGCACGTTGCCCACGTTGTTGCGCAACGCGATGAACGTCGGCTTCTGATACAGCGGAAGCATGAACGCGTCCGCCCAGATCAGCTTGTCGGCGTCGTTCAACTTCTTGCGCGCCTCATCGACGTTGGTCGAGGCTGCCGCTTCGTTGAGCAGCCTGTCGACCTCTGGGTTGGAGTACTTCCCGTAGTTGCCGCCCTGGCTGGTCACGAAGGCCTGCTGGGCGTTGGCGAACGGGAACGGTGAGCTGACGAAGGCGTACACGATGACGTCGAAGTCCGTCGACGACAGCGTCTTGCCCAGTGCGTCGGTGGGCTGGATCGTCACGGTGACACCGAGTTGCTTGGCGTACTGGGCGAACAGCTCACACTGGCTCTGCCGAATGGCGTTGCCGACGGTGTACCGGATCCGCAACGGTGGGACCGCCTGCCCGTCCGGTGCGACCAGCGCAGTACCCACACCCTTGTAGCCGGCGTCGGTCAGGATCTTCTTCGCCTTCTCGATGTCTCCACTTCCTTGACCGCTTCCACCTGCGGTGTCCTCGAAGCCGGGCTGGTTGGACACGAAGCCGTGGCTGTTCAAGGGCTTGACGTCCTTGTTGAACTGTCCAACGGTCTTGTCGATGATCTCCTGACGGTTGACCGCCGTATACAACGCCTCACGCAGTGGCTTCGCCGCGAGGAACGGGTTGGTCATGTTGAAGTCGAAGTGCTCCCAGGTCAGGCCGAGACCCTGGGTCTGCTGCACGCCCGGGATGTTCTGCACCTGTTGAACCAGGTCCACCTGCGGCTGCGGGTAGATGACCTGCACCTCGTTGTTCTGCAGTGCGGTCGGCTCCTGCGTCGCGTCGGTGATCACCCGGAAGATGACCCGGTCGAGCTTCGGCTTCGTCGCGCCGTACCACTTCGGGTTCGGCACGGTGGTGAGAGCGACGTTGGGGTCCCACTTCTCGACCTTGTACGGGCCGCCGGTGTAGTTCGGCACAGTCGCGGCGAAGTAGTCGGTGGCCGCCTTCAGGCCGGCTGGGGTGTTGACGTCGCCCTGCTTGGCGCCGATGTGCGCCGGGTAGAGCGGGGCAGCGGAGGACCACAGGTTCTGCCAGTCCGTGTACGGCTTGGCGAAGGTGGCGGTCACGGTCTTTCCGCCGTCGGAACCGACTACCGAGGCGAGCTGGTCGTACCCGGTGGTCAAGGCAGGCTCGCAGTCCGGGCAGTCCTTACCGTTCTGGACCTTCCAGTTGAAGACGAAGTCGTCAGCGCTGATCGGTGTTCCGTCGTCCCACGCGGCCTCAGTTTTGATCTTGTAGACGATCGTCTGCGGGTCGGTGCTGGTCTGCTCCGCGGAGACGAGCATGTCCTTGTTCAGCCCGACGTTGAGGTCGGGAAGGGTCACGAAGGTATATGGCAGCACACCCTTGAGGGCCATCGCGGACTCGAAGACGTTGCCCTCGCTGGTGGTCACGTTCCAGTTCTCGATGTTCTTCTCGATCGCGAACGCGAGCTGACCACCCTGCTGGAGGTTGTCCGCCGAGTTACAGGTCAGCGGGTTCTGCCCGCAGTCAGCCAGTCCGCCGCCGCCTGTGCTGCTGCCGCTACCGCCGCCGGAACACGCCGACAGCACCAACGTCGATGCCGCGATCAGTGCCACGGCGGACCATGCCGCCCTTGGTCTCTTCATGGCTTGACTGCCTCCCTGGGGTTCACGCCGTCGTCGTGCGACGGCGCGCAACGCCGATGCACGGAGCAGACCTTCACGTAAACCCTGGGCCGGCGCAGCTTCTGAGACCAAAGAGTGACCCTCCGGCGACTCAGCGCTGCATATTCGATTACCCGCCGGTAACGTCTGGCGCTCAGCCGATGGGCTGCCAGCGCTGCGCCCCGGTCAGCGGCCCGGTGATCAGCGGGCCGGGCCCGGCGCCGGTGGCGGCGGCCGCGCGGTTGGTCACCGCAAGCACGCTGACCACCTGGAACAGCGGGATCGCCGGTAGCTGGGCCCACAGGCTGCGCTCGGCGGCCGCGATGGCCTCGCCGGCGGGCACCTTGCCGACCAGGACGGCGTCGAGCAGGGGCTGCAGCGCCGGGAAGCAGTAGCCGGTGGGCCCCGGCGGCGGGTCGGGCAGCGACTGCGTGGGGGCCGGACAGCCGTAGTCCGAGGCCAGCTCGGTGGCCGGGTCGCCGCCGACGGTGCGGGGTAGCACCATGACGTCGACGCGGACCGGCCCGGTGGCCTCCGGCGTGCGCGGGCGGGTCGTCGCGGCCGCGGTAGTGGTCGGAGCGGCCGACGGCGGTCCGGTCACGGTGGTCAGCGGGGCGGGCTGGACCAGCTGCTGGGTGAACAGCTCGGTCGGCGGGGCGGCCACCGCCAGCGTCGTGACGCCGGCCGCCGCCAGCTGGTCGCGGACCAGGGCGGCGATGCGCTGGTAGAGGACGTTGTCGGTGGGCGCGCCGACGGTAATCTGCAGCGGCACGCCGCCGGCCGACCACCGGCCGGTGCCGTCGCGGTTGTAGCCGGCGGCGGCCAGCAGCTGCGCGGCCACCTTGGGGTCGGGCCGGGTGGGCGGCCCGGGCGGGATCGTCGGGGTGTACCCCGGTTGCGACGGTGCCAGCACGTTGGCGTCGGCCCGCAGCACGCTGCCCGGCGGTGTCCCACCGCCCGCCGCGATCAGCGCGTCGCGGTCGAGCATCGCGCCGATCGCCGCACGCAGCCGGGGGTCGGCCAGCGGGCCGGCGTCGGCCCGCAACCCCAGCTCGACGACCACCGGCTGCGGGACGGTCTGCACGCGGACGTCGCTGCCGAGGCCGGCGAGCGCCGCCATCACCGCCGGGTCCGCGCGCGGCAGCGCGATCGGGATCTCTCCCGTACGCAGGCCGTTGGCCAGGCCGGCGGCGTCGGTGCGGCGCAGCACCAGCCGGTCCAGCCCGGCCGGGGTGTCCCAGTAGGCGTCGTTGCGGGCGAGCACGATCTCGCCGCGGTCGCGGTCGACGTCCTGCACCCGGAACGGTCCGCCGGAGACCGGGATGCCGTTGGTGAGCGCGCCGGTCCACGACCCGGGGGCGTCCTTGAGCAGGTGCGCCGGCAGCAGGTTGGAGAACAGCTGCTGCCACGCCGGGTAGGGCTCGGCGAACACCACGTCGACGGCCTTGCCGCCGGCCCGCGAGCGGACCTCGGTGATCAGCCGGTACCCGGCGGGATCGGCGACACCGGGCTCGCGGCGCATCTGTTCGGCGAGGTAGACGAAGTCCTCGGCGGCGATCGGGGCGTTGTTGGACCAGGCCGCCTTGAGGTTCAGCTCGTAGGTGACGGTGAAGGGCTGCTCAGAGACGACCTGGGCGCTGTTGGCGATCGTCCGGTCCAGCTGCAGCGTGCCATCGGTCGCCGGCCGAAAGACCGACGGCAGCACCAGCGTGGCCAGCGCGGCGGTCGTCGGTGAGACGTGCGCGAGCAGGTGTGGGTTGAAGCCGTTGGTCAGCTCGTCCATCCCGACGACGAGCTGGTTGACCAGCCGCTGGGGCACCGACGTCGGCGCCGCGACGATGGGCGCGGGCGGTGGGCTGCAGCCGGTGGCGGCCAGAACCACGCCGACGACCACAGCAACGACACGGACGACCCAGGTTCCGGCCGTGGTCCGGCCCACCCGCCGACCTCCTCGCCGCCCCACGCTATGGGTGGACATCCTCCCACCGCGGTGTGCGGCCGGCGTCAGCGGGCAGCGCGGGACGGGCGGAGGGGCTGCCGTTCCTCTAACGCTCATCGGCCTCGATCAGCGGAGCTTCCACCAGCATTCGGCCGGGAGATGTGCACGCACTGCCCTTCATGGTGCGGCACGAACTAGGACGGCGACCAACGGTCCTTATGGGCTCGCGCTTCGTACAGGAGGATCGACGCCGAGACGGACACGTTCAGCGAGTCCGCCGTGCCGAGCATCGGCACGCCGACTCGGCTGAAGCCGTGGTCGTACCACGGCTTGGAGATCCCGTACCGCTCGCTGCCGACGACGATCGCTGTTCGTCCGACGTAGTCGAGGTTGCGGTAGTTCTTGCTGTCGTCGGTGTCGGCGAGGTAGACGGCGAAACGGTTGCGCTTGAGCCAAGAGATGGCGTCGGCAGTGTCCTCGAACTCGACGTGCGGCACCGACAGGCTCATGCCCTGGCTTCCTCTGAAGACCTTCGGGTGGCTCATCCGGGTCCGCCGATTGGTCATGACCAGCAGGTCGGCTTTCGCGGCGTCAAGCGTGCGGATCAGCGTTCCGAGGTTGCCGGGGATCTCGATGCCATCGGTGACCAGCACCAGGGCGGAGTCGCCCAGGTCGATCTGCTCGGGGTACCACTTCGGCATCTCGGCCAGCACGAGGAGGCCGTCTGGCTCGCCGCGCTCTGACATGCGCTCCAGGGTCTTGGCCGAGACTTCGAACGAGCGGCGGGCACGGGTGAACAGTTCCTCCGCCCGTCCCTTCGCGTCTTCGGATCGCACCAGTTCGGGGCAGTAGAAGAACTTGTCTACGCGCAAACCCAGGTCCAACACGAGCTTGACGGCCCACAGCCCGTCGGCGACCACCAGATCGAAGCGGTTAGGAGCGGTGTTGCGCTGGATCGCGAGCACGTCCTTGACCGCCGGGTGCCCGATACCGATCTGCTGCAGCTCCACGGCGATCAGGCTACCCAGCCGGCTGGCTTGTCAGCGGCCGGCGCGGGCCCGAGCCGTCACCCTGGCCCTGGTAGACGCGTCGAGCTCGACCTTGCGCACCCGGACCACACCGGGAGTGACCTCGACGCACTCGTCGGTCGAGCAGAACTCCAGCGCCTGCTCCAGGTTGAGCAGCCGCGGCGGGGTGACTTTCTCGAACTCGTCGCTGCTCGACGAGCGGATGTTGGTCAGCTTCTTCTCGCGGGTGATGTTGATGTCCAGGTCGTCGCCGCGGGTGCTCTCGCCGACGACCATGCCGGCGTAGACCACCGTGCCCGGCGCGACGAACAGCTCGCCGCGGTCGGCGAGCTGCAACGAGGCGTACGCGGTGACCGGGCCGGTCCGGTCGGCCACCAGCGAGCCGGTGCGCCGGGTGCGCAGCTCGCCCACCCACGGGCGGTAGCCGTCGAAGACATGGTGCGCGATCCCCGAACCTCGAGTCACGGTGAGGAACTCGGTGCGGAAGCCGATCAGCCCGCGGCTGGCCACCCGGTAGTCCAGCCGGACGCGGTGCTCGCCGTGCACCATCTGGTCGAGCTCGCCCTTGCGCACCGCCAGCAGCTGGGTGATCGCGCCGAGGTAGGAGGTGGGCACGTCGATGGCCAGCCGCTCGAACGGCTCGTGCACCACGCCGTCGACCACGCGGGTGACGACCTCGGGCTTGCCGACGGTGAGCTCGAAGCCCTCCCGGCGCATGGTCTCGACCAGCACGGCCAGCGCGAGCTCGCCGCGACCTTGGACCTCCCACGCGTCGGGGCGCTCGGTGGGCAGCACCCGGATGCTGACGTTGCCGACCAGCTCGGCCTCGAGCCGGCCCTTGACCTGGCGGGCGGTCAGCTTGGTGCCGGCGTGCTCCTCTCGGCCGGCCAGCGGGGACGTGTTGATCCCGATGGTGACCGCGATCGCCGGCTCGTCGACCTCGATGCGGGGCAGCGGGCGGGAGTCGTCCGGGTCGGCGAGGGTGTCGCCGATCATCAGGTCGGGGATGCCGGCCACCGCGACGAGGTCGCCTGCCTCGGCCGCCTCGGTGGGCACACGGTGCAGCGCCTCGGTGCGCAGCAGCTCAGTGATCTTGACGCGCGCGATCGTGCCGTCGGCGCGGCACCAGGCCACCTGCTGGCCCCGGCGCAGCCGCCCGGCGCGGACCCGGCACAGCCCGATGCGGCCGAGGTAGCTGGTGGCGTCGAGGTTGGTGACGTGCGCCTGCAGCGGCGCGTCGACATCGTCGGACGGGGCGGGGACGGTCGCGGCCAGCGTGTCGAACAGCGCCTCAAGGCCCGGCTCGTCGGGTGCGGTGCCGTCCACCGGGCGGATTCGCGAGGCCCGGCCGAAGCGGGCGCTGCAATAGACGACCGGAAGGTCGAGCAGCTGCTGGGTGGCGCTCTCGCCGAGCTGCATCTCGTCGGCCAGCTCGAGCAGCAGCTCAAGCGACTCGTCGACCACCTCGGCGCTGCGGGCGTCCGGGCGGTCGGTCTTGTTGACCACGAGCACCACTGGCAGCTGCGCGGACAGGGCCTTGCGCAGCACGAACCTGGTCTGCGGCAGCGGGCCCTCGCTGGCGTCGACCAGCAGCAGCACGCCGTCCACCATCGACAGCCCGCGCTCCACCTCGCCGCCGAAGTCGGCGTGGCCCGGGGTGTCGACGACGTTGACGGTGAGCCCGTTCCAGTTCACGACTGTGTGCTTGGCCAGGATCGTGATGCCCTTCTCGCGCTCCAGGTCGCCGGAGTCCAGCACCCGGTCGACGAGCTCTACCCGGCTGCCGAACGCCCCGGAGGCGCGCAGCATCGCGTCGACCAGGGTGGTCTTGCCGTGGTCGACGTGCGCGATGATCGCCACATTTCGCAGGTCAGGGCGCATGCCGGGGCGGGGCTCTGCGCTCGCTTCGTCGCGCAGGCCGGTCGGGGCAGGGGTGAGCACGCAGGAATCTCCGAAAAGTCGTGGGGGCGGTGATTCCAGAATACCCCCGTCCGGAGTATCGATCCGAATCGGTCGACAGCTTAGCCTGCCCTAACGAAGGCAAGCCCAAGAAAGAAGTGCTGCCATTCTGCGCCGCTGCGGTGCAGCAACTGCCCGGTGGTCGCCATGCGCAAGCAGGAGCTCAAGGCGTTCGGCGTGCGCGGCAAGGCCCTCAGACGCGCCGTCGCGACGCCCGCGCGACCCAGTCAGCGTGATCGCAGCAGCTCGCTGAGCTCCGGGAGCACGGCCCGGTCGGCCGGTAGCCAGTCCAGGGTTCTTAGCTCGGTGGCGCGCACCCAGCGCAGCTCGGCGTGCTCGATCGCGCGCGGCTCCCCCGCCGGGAGCGTCGCGGCGTAGATCCGCAGTAGTCGTCGCCGCCCGAGCGGTAGGTCAGGGCCCACCTGGTCGCCCACAATGATCGTGACGGCCAGCTCCTCCAGGCACTCCCGCGCCAGCGCGTCGGCCTCGGGCTCCCCCGGCTCCACCTGCCCACCGGGCAGCTCCCACCGGCCGGCCAGGTCGGCGGGCCGCGACCGCCTCGCGACGAGCAGCCGCCCGTCGCGTACGACGGCCGCACCCACCACGATGTCGGCGCCGGCCAGCTCGGCCGCGCGGCTGATCAGCAACAAACGATGTACAGCCAGCAGCCGTAGCACCAGCCGCCGGGCGACCGCCACGTCCAGCACCCGACCCAACGCGCCCCACGGCGCCCGCCACCGGATCTCGTCGAGCACCAGCGCACCGGCCGGTGTCTCCGAGAGGATCGTGCTGAGCTCCAGCTCGGGCAGCCCGCCGCTGACCAGCCGCGACGCCCACCCGGCCGCGTCGGCGTGCGTCACGGTGGTCACCAGCGGCAGCCGCAGGCCAGGCAGCAGCCGCACACGTAAACGCACGTGGTCACCGATGGTCAGGAACGGCTGTGGCACGTCGGCCGAGTGGCCGCAGCGGCGCATCGACTCGGTCAGCAGCGCGGCTTCGCGCAGCAGGCCGGCCACGGTGCAGGTCGGCGCGTCGATGATCGCGGTGACACGCAGCACGGGCACG
>Ga0136616_10001212_pt1 | contig 13429 bp, 14 predicted proteins | sample AntDrymUQ2992106_2_FD_106648 | JGI IMG/M metagenome (GOLD analysis project Ga0136616, IMG submission 106648) | Polar desert sand microbial communities from Dry Valleys, Antarctica - metaG UQ299 (21.06) | ecosystem: Environmental > Terrestrial > Soil > Desert | place: Antarctica: Dry Valley...
CGCCCCTTTGCGGGCGAGTGCGGCGCGAAAGCGCTCGGGCTCGTGGCGCGCTGCGCGGATGTCGATCATGGGCGGGAGTCTAGGACGGCTTCGATCATCTGGGCCACCCCTTCCTCCTCGACCGGGGGGCAGACGAAGTCGGCGAGCCCGAGAAGGCGCTTGTCGGCATTGGCGACCGCGACCCCGAAGCCCGCCCACCCGAGCAGCTCGAGGTCGTTCTCGCCGTCCCCGAAGGCGACGGTTGCGTCCGCGGCGAAGCCGAGGTGCTCGGCGACGAAGGCGAGGCCGGAGCCCTTCGTGACGTCGGGGCTTGCGAACTCGAGGAGGAAGGGCAGCGACTTCGCGATGAAGAGGCGGCCGCCGAAGCGCTCCTTCACGCGAACCTCGAACGCGTCGAGCGCCGCAGGGTCGCCGACCGCGACGAGCTTCGTGGGCGGCTCCGACAGCCACGCAGCCAGATCGCCGACAGGGTTGAGCGGGATGCTCTGGAAGTCGGCGTACGCACGGGCCTCCGGGGTGATCTCCGCGACGTAGAGCTCGTCGCCGACGTAGCAGTTGAGGTGGTAGCCCGCGTCCCTGACAGCCTCGAGCGTCTCCCGCGCGAGCTCGACCGGAATCGGCTCGTGGCGGAGGAAGCGGCCGCTCGTGGGATCGGCCACGACGGCGCCCTGATAGCAGACCACCGGCCCGTCGAGCCCCGCCTGCTCGAGGTACGGACGAACCGACCGGAACATGCGGCCGGTCGCAACGACGACGTGGATTCCCGCGCTCCGGGCTGCTGCCAGCGCGGCGCACGTGCGCGGCCTGAGGACGCCGTCCTCGGCGATGAGCGTCCGGTCGAGGTCGCAGGCGAGCACGTCGACCCCGCGCGGGAACTCGCCTGGGAGCGTGAGGCTAGCCGCCGCCGGTCGACTCGACGACATAGGCGGCGACGTTCTGGATCTGCTCCTCGCTCAGGTCTTCCTTGAACGCGGGCATCGCGCCCATGCCGTTCGTGACGCGCTCGACCACGAGATCGAAAGCGGGCTCGGCCTGGTCGAGATTCGGCCCGATCTGACCCTCGGAGCCGGCGGCGTCGAGCGTGTGGCAGCCGCCGCACCCGCCCTCGGTCCAGACCGCCTCTCCAGCGGCCGCGTTGCCGGCTGCCGACCCGCCGCCACCTCCGGCTTCCGTCTCGGTCTCAGCCGCGTCCGTCTCACCGGGGTTGGTCACACCGGGGTTGGTCACCCCGGGGTTGGTCTCGCCGACTGTCTCGGTCTCGCCGCCTCCGGTCTCGGTCTCGCCGCCTCCGGTCTCGGTCTCGCCGCCCGCGGTCTCGGTCGTCGTCGCCACGGTCTCGACGGCCTCGGGCACCGGCGAGACCTCCTCGCCACCGCCGCAGGCGCCCAGGGCGAGCGCGAGTGCGCCGAGAAGCAGTACACGCAGAAGCCGGGGCGGCACGGCGGCGGAGTCTACCTCCCGCAGGTTCCGTCTCGACGGCTGATGGCGGAGCGGACGACGGTTGCGGGAGCCTCCGGCAGCACGAGCGTGAACGGGCCGCCGCGACGGGCGACGAGGCGCGTCATCCCGTCCGTCGCCGGCTCGACGCAGATCCTCCCTCGCCCCACGCGCCAGAGCGGCGTGTACCGGATTCGAAGCCGGTACGTGCCGGGCGCGGACATCCACCCGGTGATGCGCTTGTGCCCGAGCCGGTCGATCAGCGCGGGCGTCGCGCCGGTCAGGATCGGCACGGGATCGGTGAACTCGAAGATGATCCAGTGCCGGCTGCGGAAGACCGGTTGCAGGCCCGCGCGGCCGGAGCGCAGCAGGGCGGCCTCGCGATCGGCGCCGAGCGGGCCGAGGCGCGTCAGCGGCACGAGCACGAAGCGCACGCTCATGCGCCGCAGCCAGGCGCGATAGACGGCCGGCACGAGCGGCTTCCGGTACAGCTCGGGGTTCTGGGCGAGGTCGATCTGGCGGTACCAGCCGCGGGCGAGCGCGAAGCCGGCGCGCGGAACCCAGTACGCCTCCCAGTGGTCGAACGTGGGGACGACCTCGACCCGGTAGTCCGCGCTCTCCCGCTCGCGCAGGAAGGCGAGCGCCGGCTGCCAGAACGACTCCTCTGCGGCGGCGGTCGTCGCTGCGCGAGCCACTCCGTCCCGGACGTACGGCGCCACGTTGTAGGCGAGAGCGAACGCAAGCGCTGCGAAGGCGAGCGGGCGCGGCCGGAAGCGCGCGAGCAGGACGGTCAGCAGCACGAGGGGGAAGACGAGGGCGCGCAGCCGGGTCAGGTTGTCGCCGAACGGCGAGGGGATGAGGAAGGCGATGAGCGAGATCGCGGCCCAGAGGCCGAAGAAGACGGCGAGAACGGCGCCCCGCTGCGACCGCAGCGCGACCGCGGCGCCGAGCGCGCTCACCGTCAGCACGGCCGCGAGCGAGAGCGGGCTGAATGTGTAGACGCCCTCCGTCGGGAAGAGCAGCAGCGCCGCCCCCTGGAGGCAGGCGACGGCCGCGAGCCCGATCCCGATCGCGAGTGCTCGCGCTCCCAGCCGGCGGCGCGCGAGCACCACCGCGAGCAGGATCAGCAGGAGGAAGGCGAAGGCGAGCGGGCTGAAGCCGAGCGCGAGCGTGGCCGCGACGATCGCGAGCCACGACCGGCCCGCCTGCAGCAGGCGCAGGGCGGCGAGCGTCGCGGCGAGCCCAAGTGCATAGCTGTAGGTGCCGGTGAAGAGCGGGCCGGCCGAGAGCAGCGCGAACACCCGCGCCGGCCACGGAGCCGCCTCGCCCCACTCGCGAACCGCGAGCGAGGCGAAAAGCGCGGCTGACAGCACGACGGCGGCCACGACGAGCGGCGTATTTCCGACGAGGGCCGCCGGCAGGTAGTAGAGAAGGCTGTAGGAGGCGAGCGGGTACTGCCCGCTGAACCAGAGGTTGTCCCAGACGTGCACGCCCTCGCGGACGAGCAGTGTGCGGTAGAGGTGGGCCGCCGTGTCGCCGCCGGGCGGACCGAGCGCCACGAGCAGCGCAGCGGCGAGCCCTGCGAGCATGATCGCGCGCAGGACCTCGGCGCGGGCCAGAGAGGGCTGCCGCGGGGCGAAGGTCATCAAGCGGCGGAAAGCCTACGACGATTCGATCGGAAAGGCGTCGATCGAATCGTTTGCTGCTCTGGAGGAGCTAGGGGCTGCTTCTCCGCCAAACCGCAGTTTCCGCTTCGCGGATGGCGGTAGGGACCGATTGAAGGGCTTCTTCATCCATGCGATTCTTCCGCCCCCGCCGCAGGCGGCATGCTTTTTGGGCGGGGAGGCAGCCCCGAGGAGAGAGGCGTCAATCATCAGCGCACCACGAAGCTGCTCGCTCCCAGCAACTTGCCGTAGCGGCGCTTCGACGGCACGCCGTAGCCGGGCCAGACGTACCAGCGGTAGCGCCCTGGGACGAGACGGTAGCGGCGCCCGGCGTGCCGCCAGGAGGCGCGCAGGCGCAGCTGCGGTCGCAGCGGCCACAGGGTCATGATCTTCCGCTTTCCCCGGTAGAGCTGCACGTTGTAATAGGTCGCTCGCCGAACCTTCGTCCACGTCAGAAGGGGCGGCTTCCTCACCGTCGCACCGCTCGGAGGGGCGACGAGTGGTCCGTGCGGCCGAGCGAGCACCGAACCGCTGGCGGCGTTTCCGGCGCGGTCGTAGCCGACGACCACGTAGCGGTACCTGACGCCGTTCGTCACGCGGCGGTCGACGAAGCGACGCGCACGGCCGCGGTAGAGGCGCGTCTTGCCGGCGCCGGCTCGCCCGGGTGAGCGCAGCACTTCCACGTAGTCCGCATCCGGGGAGGACTGCCAGGCGAGCATGGCAGTCCCACTTGCCACCTTCACCTCCAGGGCGCTCACCCTTGGCGGCGTTGCATCGAACTTGAACGGGAAGACGCGCGGGGCGCTCGTGTGGCCTGCCGCGTCCCGGCAGGTTCCCGCGACCGAGGCACTGACGAGGTCTGGTCCGGAATAGGTCACCGGCGCGCAGCTTTCGACGCCCGACGTGGTGTCCTCGCCTGCGAACCGGAGCGTGACCGGCTTCGTGTACCACCCGCCGCTGTTGGGAGGCCGATCCGGGTTTGCGGCCGTGACCTCGGGGGGTGTTGCGTCGTACTGGAAGGAGACCGCTCGTGGGGCGCTCGCGTTGCCTGCCTGGTCGCGGCAGAGGCCGCTTACGGAAGCTGCCTTGCTGTCGGGGCTGCTGTAGGTGGCCGGAGTGCACGCGTCCACGCCGGAGGTGGCGTCCGAGCCGGCGAAGGCGATCGAGACCGGGCGGGTGTACCAGCCGTTCGAGTCTGGTGCTCGCTCCGGCGTCGCACTGGTCACCTCGGGCGGTGTCGCATCGTACTGGAAGGAGACCGCCCGTGGGGCGCTCGCGTTGCCCGCCCGGTCGCGGCAGAGGCCGCTCACGGAAGCGGCCTTGCTGTCGGGGCTGCTGTAGGTGGCCGGAGTGCACGCGTCCACGCCGGAGGTGGCGTCCGAGCCGGCGAAGGTGATCGAGACCGGGCGGGTGTACCAGCCGGTCGAGTCCGGTCCCCGCTGGGGGGTCGCGCTCGTCACGTCGGGCGCCGTGGCGTCGCGCTTGATCAGGACCGACACCGAGCTCGTCACGTCCGACTGATTCGTCGCCGAGCAGGTGAAGCGCGCGCCGGCCGTATCGGCTGTGACCGTGGCGGTGTCGCACCCGGACGACGCCTTGATGCCTGATTCCGCATCGGAGTAGGTCCAGCTGAGCGTCGCGTTGCTCGTATACCAGCCGTTCGCGCCGTCCGTGCCGGCGACCCGGTAGCTGATGACCGGCGGCGTCGAATCCGGCGCGGTCGCGGCGCCGGCCGGTAGCAACAGGGCCGCGAGCGCGAGCAGCGCCCCCAGGCGGTGGTGCGCGGTCCTCATCGTCTCACCCACCCCGCGTCAGCTCCCAGCATGCGCGCGGAGAGAACGAGGAGAGCCGCCGAGCCGAGCAGCGCGATCCAGAGTGCGCCCACGCCGCCGACGAAAGCCGAGCGTGAGCCGAGATCGGTCGACCCGGCGCGGGGCGGTGCGGATGGGAGCAGGCGCGGTGCTGCCGGCTCCACGGGAGGCGGCGGAACGCGCTTGGGCGCCTCCGTCCGCACCGGCGCCGGTCGCCGCAGGGGCGCCCGGGCGCCGGAGTCCAGCCGCCGTCGCGGTGAGAAGCGAGGTGTGACAGGTGTGACCGGAGCTGGGGCGGCGGAGCGCCGACCGGGCGTGGTTGCCGGAGTCACGGGCAGAGGGGTTGGTACCGCGGGCGCCGGGACGGAGACAGGCGGCGGTGCCGGCGGCGGGGCGACGGGCGGCGGAACCGTAGGAGCCGGCCTCGGCGCGACGGTGACCGTCGGCCGCGGCGGTCGGACCTGGGCGGTAGGTCTCGACGCGTCCTCGGTCGGGAGAGGATCGGGCCGCGGCGCCGATTTCGGTTGAGGAGGTGGCGGATCGGGTCTTGGGCCGGCGGCCGAGGCGAACGAGGGGCCGACGAACGTCAGCAGTCCGACACAGGCGCACCAGAAGAAGAACCGTGAGCCACGGTCTGCGCGGGTTCCAGCCCGCCGCCGCAGCAACGATGCGTTCGCCTGCCCTGTCAGGCCTTCCGCCTTTCGCTGCTTTCCACTCTCCCTGCAACGAATCTACTCCTCGATCTGCCCGGGTGTCAACGCGTCGAGCGAAAGGCGCCGCCGGCCGGACTCCCCGACCGGCCGGCGGCGCGTGCGAGCGGTCTACATCAACATGGGCCGCTCGCTCCCGGGGTAGCAGGTCGCCTTGCGGCAGACCTGGTGCCCCTTGCCCAGGCACGGGTCATCGCAGCTCCCGTGCTTGCGGGGCTCGTAGCACTCCTGCTCACAGGGGTGCTGGCAGGCTCGCTGGCATTTCACCGGGGCCTTCGGCTCCGAGTGGTCGTTCGGCGGCCTTGACGAGTGACCGCCGCCCTGTCGGATTCCTTGCCAGAGGGCGTTGCCGTTGAGGGCGGCCGCGCCGGCCCACGAGTTGTTGCTCTGGCTCACGGCGCCGTTGTCGCCCGGGCTGAAGATCCGAACCGAGATGAAGACGTTCTTCGGCTCGATCTGCTTCGACACCGCCGACGCCGCCGCGGACTGCAGGTTGGCCGCCGTCTGGCCGGCCGATTGCACTCCCGTGCCCGAGCCGCCGCCGCCGGACTGCCCGGCGGACTGATCGGTCTCGTTCTTGTTCGCAGCCAGGGCACCCGCCCACGAGTTGTTGCTCTGGCTCACGGCGCCGTCGTTCCCGGGGCTGAAGATCCGCACCGAGATGTACTTGTTGACCGGCTTCACCTGGATCGAGGCTGCCTCGGCCCTGGCGGCCTGCTTGCTGAGGGCCTCCTGGCCGCTCGCCTGCACGCCCGTTCCGGATCCGCCACCCTGGCTCTGAGCGACGCCCTGATCCGTGTCGTTGCCGTTGGCCGCGATCGCGCCGGCCGCCGAGTTGTTGCTCTGACTGACCGACCCGCCGTCTCCCGGGCTGAAGATCCGCGTCGAGATGTTCGTGTTCTCCGGCGCGATCTGCTTCGAGAGTGCGGAGGCGTCGGCGGCCTGCACGTTCGCCGCCTTCTGGCCTGCGGCCTGGACGCCCGTACCCGATCCGGCGCCGCCCTGGCTCTGGGCCGCGGTCTGATCGGTGTCGTTCTTGTTGCCGGCGAGTGCTGCAGCGCCGGAGTTGTTGCGCTGATCCACCGAGCCGTCGGATCCGTAGCTCTTGTCGTCTCCGTGGCTCTTGCCGCGGTCGCTCTTGTCGTACTCGTGTGCCTTGCCGCGGTCGCTCTTGTCGTACTCGTGGGCCTTGCCATTCTCATGGCCCTTGCCGGCTTCGTGACCCTTGATCCCGCTCGCCACCGTGGTGTTCTCCGGTGCGATCTGGATCGAGGCTGCCTCCGCGGCAACTGCCTGTGCGTTCGCCGCCTTCTGGGCTGCGGACTGCACGCCCGTACCCGATCCGTCGCCGCCCTGGCTCTGGGCCGCGGTCTGATCGGTGTCGTTCTTGTTGCCGGCGAGCGCGAGCGCGCCGGAGTTGTTCTCCTGCTCCACCGAGCCGCCGTCTCCGGGGCTCTTGGTGTCGGTCGAGATCGCCTCGTTCTCGGGCGCGATCTGGATCGACTCGGCGGCGGCCTTGGCGAGCTGGCCATTGAGGGCCGCCTGAGCGGCGTCCTGCACGGCCGTGCCGTCGCTCAGGCCGTCCGCGTTCTGCTCGACGTCCTGATCGGTGTCGTTGCCGTTGGCCGCCAGCGCAGCCGCCCCGGAATTGTTGCTCTGGTCGACCGAGCCGTCGTCGCCCGGGCTCATGGTCCGGGTCGAGATGCTGGTGTTCTCGGGGTGGTACTGCGCCGATATCGCCTCTGCCGCGGCGGCCTGGACACTCCCGGCGAGCTGTGCCGCCGACTGAACGGCGGTGGGGCTCGGCGTGGGCGTGTCCGTTGCGCCTGCCGTACCCGTCAGGGCGGCGAGGCACAGGACGCTCGCGGTCAGCGCGAGGAGGTGACGTTGCATGGATTCTCCTTCGAGCTCGTGAATGGCGCCGGGCAGGAACGGCAGCCCGGCGGAAAGCACGGGGTTCGAGGAGGGCTATCCAGGGCGGTCGAGCGGCCGGCCGCGAGCCAGCGGCCGGGGCGCAGGCGCCTGCCACCGCGCACGTCGCACCGAGCCAAGGGCGACGAGTGCGAGAGCACCGAGGAGAACTGCAAGATTCTTGGCGGAGGGGCTCGCGCCCGACGAGCCGGCGCTCGAGGCCGAGCCTGCCAGCCGTTCCTCTCGCCCGGGGAAGTGCTCCGCGCGGGGGTACGGCTGAGCGCTCGCGGCGAGGCGGGGCTTCGTTCCGGACTTCTTCGTCGCAGGACGGGCATCGCGCGCCGACGGACGTGCGCGGATGAGCGCGGGGCGCTCCGCGAGCACCGGACGAGGCTGGGGCACCGCCTTCGACGGTTCCGCCTGGGGCTGTGAGAACGGCAGCGGCCGGGGTTCCGACCGCACCGCCTTCGGTGGGACGGGGGGCTGCGTCGTCGGCTGAACAAGGCGCCGCGGGCGAGGCCGAGTCGGCTCGGAGGGAGCCGGGCGTTCTTTCGGAGTGCGCGTCTGAGGCTCTGCATGGCGCGCCTCGGGCTTCCGATCCGGCACGATCGCGGGCTGCACGGGCACCGTTTCCTGGACGATCGTCGAGCTGGTCTCCGAGACGGTCTCGGACGAAGTGTTATCGCTTCGAACGTCGCTCCGGATTGAAATATCTGCTTTATCCGAGCTCACAGCGTTACGCTCGTCGGTGTGCACCTGAGTCTGCACAATGGTACTACCCTGCGGGGTACTAACAGAGACCGATACCGAGGAGCTCAGCGAGAGCGTGCGCGCCTCGGAAAGCGCCAAGCGGGCGGTTTCCAGGGCGGCGTTCGCCGAACTCGGCGCATCGGGGGCAGCCGGGGCGTTACCCGCCTGATACTGCGGATCTGGGTCGTGATACTGCTCGACCTGAGCCTGCACTTCGGAGGCGATCCGGCTCGTCTGCGAGCTGATTGCCGCTGCGAGTGCGAGTGCGTCCGTCCCTGGCGTGAGGGGAAGCTGATCCTCGGCCGAAGCGGGCCCGGCGACGGCGAGCGCGAGCGCCAGCACGACGCCGAGCAGCAGCGGCTTCCGCCGAGGAAGGGCATGAGTGGAGGCACTTCTCATGAGAGGTTCTGATCCATATGATCGGGCCTGAGCTTCTAAATACCCAATGGGGTTCACGGCGAGTCATGTCGGAAAAGAAAAGAGAAAGACGAGCGCACCGATTGGATGACGAGGCGCGAGCGCGGCTGGTCGAGCTCCACCTTCCCCTGGCAGCGAGCCTGGCGCGACGCTTCGCCTCGAGTGCGGAGCCGCTGGAGGATCTCGTGCAGATTGCGACGGTTGGATTGCTGAAGGCGATCGATCGCTTCCGCCCCGAGCTGGGCAACCCGTTCCCGGCCTTCGCCGTCCCGACGATCCTCGGGGAGCTGCAGCGACATCACCGAGATCGTGGGTGGCCGGTACGCATCCCACGCCGCCTGCGCGAGAACGGCCTCAGGGTGAGAGAAGCCGAGCTTCCGGCCGACGGCGACGGAGGCGGCGAGGTGCTTCTGGGAGGCCCCGATCCACACGAGACGACCGAGAATCGGGTTCTGCTCGCCTCGGGCTACCGCATCCTCGATGAGCGGGAGCGCCTGCTCGTCCACCTCTACTACTTCGCCGGGCTGAGCCAGGCCCGGATCGCCGACGATGTGCAGCTGTCGCAGATCCACGTCTCCCGCCTCTTGCGCGGCGCCGTCGACAAGATGCGGAGAGAGCTGGGAGCTGTACCTGCCTGAAGGCCGCGGGGGCGTACACTCCGAAGCAGCCGATGAGCCGGGTGGAAGAATCCACGAGCGTCCCGGGCGAGGAGCTCGACCTGCCCAGCGGCCGTCTGCTGGTGCGCATGCCCAGAACGCTGCATGCCGAGCTGACGCGGGCGGCCGAACAGGAAGGCGTGAGCCTGAACGGGCTCATCGTCGGCGCGCTTGCGAGCTCGGTCGGCTGGCGCGACGGTGCGCGGGAGCGCGGTCGCAGCGAGAGGAGCTCCCGGCTGATCCCGCTCGCACTCGTCGTGAATCTCGCCGTCGTGACCGTCACCGCCGTCATCGCGATCGGGCTGCTGATCGTGGCCTGGCGCGGCGCGTAGCTCCGACGCACCGGCGAACGGTGCGGCTCCTGCTCGTCGCGGCCGGGCTCTTCGTCCTCGTGCCCGCCGCTCGCGCCGCCGAGATCCCGGTCGTCGTCGTCCCGGGGCTCGAGCTCGAGGATCTGCAGGCGCTCGAGGATCGGGCCGCCGTTGGCCTGCTCGTGCCCGGCACCGGGCCGGAGACGAGCGAGCGCTCGGCGCTGGCGGCACTGGTCCGGGGACGGCTGAGGAACTCGCTTCGCGGCGGATTGCCGGAGGGTGATCCCGTGATCCGCGTCCGCCGGGCGTCCACCGTCCCGCGCCGCGGCCCGGCGATCGTGCTCGGGCTGCCGCGAGGTGGGCCGCAGCCGAACGACCGCCGCTACCCGGTCGCCCTGCTCGGGCGCAGCGGCCTCCTGCTCTCCGACTCCACCCGCGTGCCGGGGCTGGTCTCGGTGGTGGACGTCGCTCCCGCGGCCCTCGGCCGCGAAGGTCTGCGCGTCGAGCGTCGAGAGAGCGCCGTCGGGGCGCTGCGCCAGCTCGACCGCCGGATCGTCGAGAACCGCCGCTTCCGGCATGTTCGGAGCCTGCTCGCCGCGGGCCTGATCGTCCTCTTGGCGCTCGTGTTCCCCCGGGCCGGGCTGCTCGCCTTCGGATCGCTTCTGCTTGCGAACCTCGTGCTCGGGATCGCCGGGGTCTCGACCCCGTGGATCGTGCTCGTTTCCGTCGCCCTTGCGGTCGGGGCGGTGGCGCCGCTGCTCGCGCTCCTGCTGCGGACACGGCTCGCGCTCGGCCTCGCGCTCGCCGCCGTCGTCGCAGCGTACTTCGTCGCCCTCGCGTTCGACCCGACCTGGGTGGCCCTGTCGCCCCTTGGCCCGACGCAGAACGGACGCTTCCACGGGATCTCGAACCTGCTCGAGACGCTCCTGCTCCTGCCGGTGCTCGCAGCGGCAGCGTTCCTCCGACGGCGGTTCGGGCTGCCGGCGTTCGCGGTCGTGGCGGCGCTCGCCCTCGTCACCGTCGCGGGGGGGCGATTCGGCGCCGACGGGGGAGGGGCGATCGTGCTCGCGGTCTCGCTCGGGACACTGCTCGTCGCGGTCGCGCGGCCGCCGCTTCGGGTGCTGGCAGGCGGCGCTGCGGCTCTGGTCGGGCTCGTGCTCGTCGACGCCCTCGCCGGCCCGTCGACGCACGTGACTCGCTCGTTCGCGGACGGCCCGCAGCAGGTCGGCTCGGACGTCGTCGACCGGCTCGCCCTCTCCTGGGAGCGGGCCACGGCGGGGTGGACGACGGGACTGATAGTGGCGCTCTCGCTGCTTGCCTTCGCCCTTCTGGCCGGACGCATCCGGCACCTGCCACCGGGCGAGGGACGCGCGCTTCCCCTCGCCTTCGCGGGTGCGATCGCGGTCTCGCTCCTCGTCAACGACTCCCCGCGCGAAGTGGCGCTCGGAGGGGCGGTCGGCCTGCTCGTGGCGGCCCGCTTCGCAGCCGCGGGAGGGGTGAGGAGCGCCGCTACACTGGGTGCATACACCATCCCGAGGAGTTGAAGAAAACGATGAAACGCAGGTCTTTTGGTCGCGACGCCGGTCTCTCGCTCCGCATGCTGCTCACGAGCGGCATGCTCGGCCTGCTCTACGTCGTCTTCGCGGTCGTGCTCTTCAACGTGCTCAGTGTCGGGTTGGTCCCGATGCTGGTCATCGTCGTCGGACTGGCCCTGTTCCAGTACTTCACCTCCGCCAAGATCGCGCTCGCGGCCTCGGGAGCGAAGGTCGTCGACCGGAGCCAGGCGCCCGAGCTGCACGACATGGTCGAGCGGCTCTGCGCACTGTCGGATCTGCCCAAGCCGAAGATCGCGGTCATCCCGACCGACGTCCCGAACGCCTTCGCCACGGGCCGCAGCCCCAAGCACTCGGCCGTCGCCGTCACCGAGGGCCTCTGGCGGCGTCTGGAGCAGCGCGAGATCGAGGGCGTGCTCGCGCACGAGCTCGCTCACATCGCGAACCGCGACGTGCTCGTGATGACGCTCGCGAGCTTCTTCGCGATGCTCGCAGGGCTGCTCACGCGCTTCGGTCTCTACGGTGGCATGTTCGGGGGCGGCGACCGCAACCGCGAGGGCGGTGCGCCCGTATGGCTGATCATCTTCGCCGTCTCGATCCTCACCTACGCGCTCAGCTTCATCCTGATCCGGACGATCTCGCGCTACCGTGAGTACTCGGCGGATCGTGGCGCGGCGCTCGTGACGGGCGCGCCGGAGCACCTGATGAGCGCGCTCCAGAAGATCTCGAGCCAGATGACGCGGATCCCGCAGCGCGACCTGCGCCAGGTCGAGGCGATGAACGCCTTCTTCATCATCCCGACGAACGTGAAGTCCTCGCTCGGCGAGCTGTTCGCCACACACCCGCCGATGGAGAAGCGCCTCGCTCGGCTCGCGGAGATCTCCCGCGAGATGGGCCGGCCCGTCGGCTAGGCAGTGGGCTTCACGGACATCCTCTTCGGTCGCAAGCGGCTGAAGGAAGCGTCGGGCGAGCGCCTCTTCGCGCTCTCGACGGCGCGCATCACGCTCGAGACCGACCTCGGGCTCACGCCGGCCGGCACCGCGGCGGTGTGCTTCAAGCCGCTCTCGGCCGGTGAGTTCGTCCGGGTCGAGAACGAGCTCGCCGAGCTCGTCGACTCGGCCGCGGCGAGCTCGGGCTCGAAGGTGCGGCGCCGGTCCGACGACTACGGCTTCCAGTGGATCACGATCGAGGACCCCGACTTCGAGGACCTCGTCACGGCTGTTCACCTCGTCGGGTCGGAGCTCCAGGCGCGCGGCTTCGGGCCGCAGCTCCTCGCCTCGATCTTCCGCTTCGAGGGGGCCTCGGGCTCCGATCCGGTCTACTTCATCTGGGGCTACAAGCGCGGCGCCTTCTGGCCCTTCGTCCCCAAGGGGGGCAAGGAGCAGGAGCGCGACAACGCGCGCGAGCTCGAGCTGAAGGCGAAGCTCGAGCGCGAGCTGCCGATCGAGCCCGACCTCGAGCGCTGGTTCGGCATGTTCGACGCGCCGCTCTAGCCCAGCACCCTTGGCGAGATCGCGAGGCGGAACAGAGTACGGTCCGGCATGACGTGACGATTGCGCTCGACGACGTGATTCCGGCCTTCCACTTCCGGGAGAGTCACTCGACCCGGGTGGACGCAACGCCCGAGCAAACCCTCGCGGCCGCCAGGGCTGCAACCCCCGCCGAGAAGCCGATCGTGCGACCGCTGTTCGCCCTTCGCTCGCTCGGGTCCCGCGACGGTCTTCCGGCAGCGGCGGATGCGCCGCTCTTCGACCAGCTGGTCGGGTTCGGCTTCGCCCTCCTCGGTGAGCGCCCGGGCGAGGAGGTCGTCTTCGGGCTCGTCGACCAGGCCTGGAAGCTTCGCGGCGGCGAGACGGTGCGCGTCAGCGGAGCGGAGGAGTTCCGCGCCTTCTCGACGCCCGGCTACATCAAGGCGGCGGCGAACTTCCGCGCCTGGAGCCAAGGCGGCTGGACGCTCCTCGAGACAGAAACGCGCGTTCTCGCCACCGACCCGGTCTCCCGTCGGAAGTTCGGGCGCTACTGGCTCGTCATCCGGCCCGGCAGCGGGCTCATCCGGCGGGGCTGGCTGAAGGCCGCCAAGCGCCGCGCTGAGCGAGCGCCTAGGATGGTTGATCGGCACATGACGCCACGCCGGGAACGACTCAGACACGGCGCCCGGCTTGGTCTGAGCCGCCCCCGCCATCACCGTCTCTACCGATCAACCATCTAG
>Ga0136616_10001213_pt1 | contig 13424 bp, 11 predicted proteins | sample AntDrymUQ2992106_2_FD_106648 | JGI IMG/M metagenome (GOLD analysis project Ga0136616, IMG submission 106648) | Polar desert sand microbial communities from Dry Valleys, Antarctica - metaG UQ299 (21.06) | ecosystem: Environmental > Terrestrial > Soil > Desert | place: Antarctica: Dry Valley...
CGCCGACGATCCGCTGTTGCCACCAGTCGAGCTCGCGAATCTGGTCCCGCCACGTCTGCGACGTGTTCCAGTCGTCGCGCACGTCGTGGTCGTCGAAGATCATGATGCTGGGCAGCGTGGAGAGCACCCAGCGGATCGCCGGCTGCGACCACGCCATGTGGTAGAGCCAGGTGTACTCCTCGAAGTCGGCGAGCTCCTCGCCCGGCCCCTGGTCGGTGTCGCGCCGCTGCTCGATCCCGTGGCGTACGACGTCGGGCGTCTCGTCGGCGTAGACCTGATCACCCAGCATGAACACCAGGTCTGGCCACTCCTCCTGGGGCAGCTGCGTCAGCCGCTTTCCGAACGCGGCGAGCATGTCCACCCCGTGCTTGCGGCGTTCCTCGGGTTGCTCGGGCACGCTGGTACGGCAGGAACCGAACATCAGCCGAACCGGCCTGCGGTGATCGCGGGTACGGATGCAGCTGGGCGGGAACTCCGCGCCGGGCTCAGGCCACACCCTCCGCCCGTCGAGCTCGACCGTGTACGGCGTGGTCGTGCCGGGGGTCAGCCCGTCGAGGATGACCAGCGCGTAGTGGTGGCCGTGGACCTCGAACGTTCGGGCGGTGTGATCGAGCACCCGCACCTCGCAGGAGGCGTCGGTCTCGACCCACACGGTCGCTTGCTGCTCGTCGGCGTAGCGCTGCACCGGCCCCAAAACCAACTCGGCCATGTCACCTGTCCTTTGGGTCAAGGGCGTCGAAGCGCGCCGCCACCAGGTCGTGCAGCGCCGCGAACAATGTCGGCGGCGCCGCCAGCACCAGGTCATACCCAGCTGGGGCACCGTTGCTGCCCCCGACGACCGCACCGGCCTCGCGGGCCACCAGGCCGCCGGCGGCGAGATCCCACGGGTTGCACCCGCGCTCGTAGTACCCGTCGACGCGGCCGGCGGCGACCGAACAGAGGTCGATCGCGGCGGAGCCACCGCGCCGGATGTCGCGTACGCGCGGTAGCACGGCCCGCACGATGTCGGCCTGCCATGCCCGGTCGGTCGCGGCGTAGCCGAAGCCGGTGGCGATCAGCGACTGCGCCAGGTCCCGCGGCTCTCCCACCCGCAGCACGCGGCCGTCCAGCCGGGCACCCCCGCCCCGGCTCGCGGTCCAGGTCTCCCCCAGTGCCGGGGCGTGAACGCCGCCCGCGCCGACCTCCCCGTCGACTTCCGCGGCGATGCTCACCGCCCACGCCGGATAGCGGTACAGGTAGTTCACCGTGCCGTCGATGGGGTCGACCACCCAGCGCACGCCGCTGGTGCCGGGGGTGTCCACCCCCTCCTCACCCAGCATCCCGTCGTCCGGCCGGGCCTTCCGCACCGCGTCCGCGATGAGCTCCTCGGCTGCGGTGTCCATGGTGGTGACGATGTCGGTCGAGCTGGTCTTGGTTGCCATGTCGAGCTCACCGTCGGGCCGTTCTTCGACGAGCAGCCGGCCGGCCCGCTGCGCGATGTCGACGGCAAGGTCGAGCAGCTCCGCGGGATCGGGCGGTGGCGCGCCGGCGGGGCCGGTCACCCGGCGCTCGCCTGGGCGACGGCGGGCCGTGGGCCGCGGGGGTTGGGGCAGCAGTCGGCCGGACACACGTCGTGGCTCGCGCCGAGCGCCCCGAGACTGCGCTGCGCAGCCTGGCCGACGCGTTCCAGCACCAGTTCGCGCACCATCGCCACGAACTGGGGGTCCGTACCGACCGTGCCGGCCCGCACCGCCGGCAGGCCGAGCTCCGCCGCGCGGTTGAGCGCTTCGACGTCGAGATCCCACAACACCTCGACGTGGTCGGAGACGAAACCGATGGGCACCAGCACCGCCGCCGACGCGCCCGCACGGTGCAGCTCCTCCAGGTGGTCGGCCACGTCAGGCCCCAGCCACCGCTGGGTCGGCGGACCGCTGCGGCTCTGATACACGAGTTGCCAGGGGTGCGTCGTCCCGGTGGCCACGGCCAGGGCGTCGGCGACGAGACCGGCGGTCTCCCGATGCTGTACGACGTACGCGCCGCCGTCCGGGCCGCTGGTCTCCATCTGCGCCAGCGGGATGCTGTGCGTGGTGAACACCAGGTGGGCGCCCGCGCGCACGGCCGCCGGCAGCTGCTCCACGGCGGCGACCGTGCGGCGCACCATCGGCTCGACGAAGCCCGGGTGGTTGAAGTAGTGGCGGATCTTGTCCAGCTGCGGGGCATCCGGCCCTACCTCGGCCGCTGCTGCAGCCAGGTTCTCGCGGTAACGCCGGCAGCCGGAGTACGACGCGTACGCCGAGGTGACAAAGGCCAGCGCGCGGCGTACGCCGTCGGCGGCCATGTCCGCCAGGGCGTCGCTGATGTACGGCGCCCAGTTGCGGTTGCCCCAGTAGATGGGCAGCTCGAGGTCGTTGGCGGCGAAGTCTGCGCGCAACGCCGCCAGCAGCGCCCGGTTCTGATCGTTGATCGGGCTGATTCCACCGAAGTGGGCGTAGTGGCCGCCCACCTCGGCGAGCCGCTCCCGCGGGATGTTGCGCCCGCGGGTGACGTTCTCCAGGAACGGGATGACGTCGTCCGGCCCCTCCGGACCGCCGAAGGACACCAGCAGGAGGGCGTCGTACATGCGGCCGATCCTCGCCCTACGGAGCGGCCGCTGGCGAGTCGGGCGGGTTGCTGCGGGTGGGTCGGGGCGAGACCGGCGGGTCGGTGGGTGTCGGCGAGGGCGTCGGGGTGGGGGTGTCGCCACCAGCCGTGGGCGACGGGCTGGGTGCCGGCTCCTCGGCCGGATCCGCGGCCGGCGCACCCGCGCCGGCTGGTTCCTCGCGGCCGTTTCCAGGCTTTGCCTCATCGGCTGGCGTCGACCCACCGGTCAGCTGGCCGAGGGTTGTGGCCGCCGCGGCGCCGTCGTCGGCCCGGTCGTTGGCCCGGTCGTTGGCCCGGTCGTTGGCCCGGTCACCGGACACCATGCTGGCGACCGGGCGCTGGCCAACGACCTCGACCAGGGTGAGGCCCCCCACGGCAAGGGCGAAGACGAGCCCCGTCGTCCCGGCCACAGCGAGCGGGCGCACCCGCCGCGGCGCCGCCGTACTGCCGGTCGATGCTGATTCGGGGGCAGGCCGCACCCGACGGAGCGTTTCCTGGGTGCGGGCGATGGAGTGGCCGTACACCGCGCTGCCCACGGTGGCGACCACACTCATCACGGCGGCGCCGATGACGGTGCCGGCCACTCCCAGGGTGGAGGCGGCCACTGCCGCGGAGGCGGCGGCCAAGGCGCTGGCGGCGACCTGCTTGACGCTGAGCTCGAAACGGTGGTGCGGGGCGGACATCGACTCTTTCTCCGTACCTCTCATCTGCGTACCGACCGGGGTGGCTCACCTGGCCGACTCCCTATCGACGGTACGGGGAGCACTCGCGTGCATCCGACCGCTCGGCACGTGAGAAGCGTCACCCGTAGCGACGGCGGCCGCTGCAACGACGAATCGGCACAGCTTCTGCGGACGCGCCGCGTGCCGGTCGTGGATTCGGGCGCATGGAGACGCGAGACTGCCCATTGCACAGTGCGGTACGGCCCGGAGGAGGGACACAGCATGCGGCATTTGCAGCTCCTCGGGGTCAGCGCGGACGGCGCTGCCCTCGAGCTGGAGTGGGAGGGTGCCACCTACCGCCTCCCTGTCGACGAGCAGCTGCGCGCCGCGGTGCGCCGCGACCCCGGCCGACCCCGCCCGGATCAGGCAGCCCCGGTGACCCCGCGTGACATGCAGGCCCGCATGCGGGCCGGGGAGACCGCTGAAGACGTCGCCGACTCCGCCGGCATGCCTGTCGATCGGGTACGCCGCTACGAGGGGCCGGTGCTCGCCGAGCGGGCCGCAAAGGCCGCGGAAGCCCGGGCGGCGGCGGTTCGCCGGCCAGGGATGGAGCAGCCGCCCAAGCCGAAACCGCTGGAGGCGCTCATGGCGCCCGCTCTGGCGACTCGCGGGGTGGCATTCGCTGATGGGGAGTGGGACGCCTGGCGCCGCGAGGACGGCCGCTGGCAGGTGCTGTTCACCTTCGCCACGGCGGAGGGCGATGGCGACGGCCGCGCGCTGTGGGTCTACGACCCGGCTCGCGCCACCGTCACGCCGGAGGACGACGAGGCGCGCCAACTCGTCGGCCTCGAGCCGCTGCGCCCCACCCCGAGAACGCCCGCGCCGACCCCCGCCGAGCCGGCCGTGCTCGTGCCCCGGCTGGCCCCCACCCCGGAGGACGAACCGGAGCTGTTCGAGCTGCCCGAGCTGGCAGCGGCTGCCGGCGACGGCCGGCTGCCAGGCGGGTCGGCACGCCCCCGGGGGACCAAGCGGGCCAGCGTGCCGTCCTGGGACGACATCGTCTTCGGGGCGGCCAAGCGCGACTGAGCGACGTCACCCGCCGTCGGCAACCACCGTCAGATCGGTCCCGACCCGCACGGCATCCACGAGCCGTTCACCGCGGCGTACGACGCCGCCAGGCCAGACCACCGAGCGCACCAGCTCGCCGTCGACGATCGCGTCCTCCCCCACGACCGACGCCCCGCCGGAGGCCGCCATGTTGGCCGCCAGGTAGTCGGTCGGGGTGCCGCAGTCCACCACCGCATCCGTTGTCACCTGCAGGTCGAGTGCTCCCCGCTCGTACAACCCCCGCCAGCTCACCTCGTACAGACCCGAAGGCACCGGCTGCAGGTCCCGCACGGCAGCCCACGGGAGCAACCCCGAGCCGACGTAGCGCAGGTCGGCGAAGTCGCCGCTACCAGGGACGTGGGTGCACAGCAGCCGGGTGCGTTCGCCGTCCCAACCGGCGACGAGGGCTGCGAGCGCGCCGGCCGGGTCGCTGCGATGCCAGGTGTCGGCGTTGACGACCAGGACCGGCCGCCCATCGACCCACTCCCGCAGGTTGGCGAGCGCCCCGGCGGTACCCAGCGCCTCGGGACGCTCCACCGCCACGTGCACCGGACGGTGCCTGAGGTGAGCGACCACCTGGTTGGCGAGGTGGTGAGCGTTGACCGCGACCTCGGCGGTGTACGGCGTCAGCCGATCCAGCGCCCAGTCCAGCAGCGGCTTATTCAGGACCGGGCACAGCCCCTTGGGTCGCACTGTGGTCAGCGGGCGGAGCCGGGTACCCGCCCCCGCGGCAAGTACCACCCCGGCGAAATCGGTGCGGCGGACGGTGGCCGGGTCTTGCGGCATCAGGCCGGTCGGCTGCGGGAGCCGCGCGCGACCGGGCGCCGCGGGTCGCTGATCCAGTCGCTCCACGACCCGACGTAGAGAGCGGCCGGTACGCCGGCGACAGTGAGCGCGAGCACCTCGTGGGCGGCGGTCACCCCCGACCCGCAGTACGCGCCCACGTTCGCGACAGGGGTCGCTCCGAGGGCGGCGAACCGCTCTCGAAGCTTCTCGGCGGGCAGCAGCCGGCCAGCGGCGTCGACGTTGTCGGTCGTCGGGGCGCTGATGGCGGCGGGGATGTGGCCGGCCACCGGGTCGACCGGTTCGGTTTCCCCGCGGTACCGCGCCGCTGCTCGGGCGTCGAGCAGGACCCCCGCCCGCGCCAACATCGCCGCGGAGTCGGCCCCGAGCAGCGGCAGGTGGCCGGGGTCGGCGCAGAAGGTTCCGGTGCCCGGTGCCGGCTCGTCGGTGCGGACCGGATGACCGGCGCCCGCCCAGGCGCGGTATCCCCCGTCGAGCACCCGCACCCGCGGGTGGCCGAAATAGCGCAGCAGCCACCACGCCCGGGCGGCGGAGGTCGCGTCGGCATCGTCGTAGACGACGACGTCCCGCTGGACGTCGACCCCGCACCGGCGCATCGCCGCCGTGAACACCGCCGGGTCCGGCAGCGGGTGCCGCCCCGCTCCGGGTGGCCCGGCGAGGTCACGGTCCAGGTCGACGAAGTAGGCACCCGGCAGGTGGCCTTCGTCGTACGCCTGCCGGCCCGGCGGTCCGCCGAGGCGCCAGCGTACGTCGAGCAGCGTGGGCGCCGTGGAGCTGGCGAGGGCACCGGCCACGGTGTCCGGGTCGACGAGCGGGTCGAGTTGAAGACTCACGCCGGTCGAGTGTGCAGCACAGCGTGGGCACTCTGGAAGCTGTCGGCCCATCCGGCCCGTCGCCGGCTCCGAAGACGTGGCGAGGGCGTGCACCGGTGACCAGCCACCGGTGACACGCCCTCGTTCCATCTCACAACGGAGCGGCCCGCGCGCGATCAGCGCGCCTCGAGCAGTGGCACGAGTTGTTCGGCGGCAGTCAGTGAGCCGTGTACGCCTATCAGAGCGGCTTCGGGAGGCTCCCGCCGAGTTGCTACCAGGGCAACATCGGCGCAGGGTGCGGCGACGACGTCGCCGATCCGGTCGTGCAACTCCTCCACGACGTGCGGCCCGAACCATCCCGCGGTGATTGCTTCGTCTCGGCTCGCCACCCAGATCCGGTCGCCGAGGCCTTCCCGCCACGCGGCCAGGACGTCGCCGGCGGCGCCAGCGCAGGCGTACACATGTCGAGCTCTGGCTTCGCCGCCGAGCAGCTCCACACCGTCGAGCAGGCTCGGATCAGCGTCCAGGTCGATCCGACCGTCGTCGTCGATGTCGATCATCCCGTGGTCTGCGGTGACGTACATCGCCGTACCCGACGGCAGCGCCGCCGCCAGCTGTTCGACGAAGCGGTCAGCCTGCCGCAGCTGCGCCCGCCAGGCAGCCGAACCGCATCCCCGGCGGTGCCCGGTCGCGTCGAGATCGCCGTAATAGCAGTAGACCAGTGCGCGCTCCGCAGCCTGCAGCGCAGCCAGCGTCTCGGCGACCCGCTCGCCCGCAGTGTCCGCGCCCACGAAACGCGGGCCACGCAGCGCGGCCAGCGTGAGACCTGAGGATGCCACCGCGGACGGGCCGACATGCGCGACGGCCATGCCGTCGGCCGCCGCCCGCTGGAACACCGTGGGGTGGGGCTGCCAGGTCAGCGGGTCGACCCGCTCGTCCCAGCGCAGCGCGTTGAGCAGCCGACCGGTTCCCGGTACCGCCACCTTGTACCCGAGGAGCCCGTGCTCGCCGGGCGGTCGGCCGGTGCCGAGCGAGCCGAGGCTGGTGACCGTCGTGGCGGGAAACCCCGCGCTGAGCGTGCGGGCACGCGGCAGCAATTCGGTCAGATAGGGCGCCTGGTCCGAGTGGGCGCGCAGCAGGTGGTCGCCAAGCCCGTCGATGAGGACGACCAGCACCCGACGGGCCGCTGCCAGGCCCAACCGGTCGCCCTCCCCCGCCACCCCCAACGCGGCGAGCACCGACGGCATGAGGTCACTGAGCGCCGTGCTGCCGTACGACGGAACCAGCGGCGCCGGCAGCACGCCGGACACCGGAGCGGGGGTTGTCACCGAGGCCGGCCAGAAACCGCCTCGGACAGGTCGGCGGCGAACGAGAGTGTCTTGGTGACCGCCTCTTGACCCTCAGCCGCCGCGCTCACCCGCAAGGAAAGGTCATCGGCGGACAGCGAGCCGGTGTAGCCGTGGTCGGCCTCACAGGTCGGGTCGTCGCAGCTGGCCGGCTCCAGATCCACCCGCCCGACGATCCCCCAGCCCACGGCAAGCACCACCTCGCTGACCGCGGTTCCCGGCCGGTAGTGCGCCGGGTCGGGCACCACCCGGGTCACCACGACCGAGTCGACCCGGCTGAGCGGCACCGCCTCGGTCGCCGTGGTGGCGTACGCCTGGGGAGAGGTCCCGTCTGGAGGGTGCTCGTCGGTATGCCCCACCAGCAGGCGGGTCTGGGTCAGCGCAAGAACCGTGACGTGCCGGCGTACCTCGGAATGGTCGAGCATCGTCTCCTGATGCACCATCCACGAGCGCACCGCTTCGGCTCCCACCGCGGACTCCATCGCGTCGGCGACCAGCGCCGGGTAGTAGCCGCCGCGTTCGATCGCCCGGCGTAGCTCGCTTCGGGTTCGTGCCGCCGTTCCGGTCTCCGCCATGCGCGAATCCTTTCACCGCTCGCCCTGTGGGCGGAATCGGGCGGGCTGGAGGCGGTTGCCGGGCACCGCGGTGTCAACCTCGACCGCACTGACGGCGTCGTACCGACAGACTAGGCCGACGGGGGACCAGCTCGGGCGGCGGAAGGACGACCATGAGAGCGCACCGGAGGGGACCAGCCGTAGCGGCCGCAACGCTTGCGCTCATCGTGGGGCTGCCGCTGCTCGGAACCGACGTGGGCCATCCCGCGGGAGCGGCTCTCGCCCCGGGTGACCGCCTGCAGGCGCCGGTGGGCACAACTGCCACGGGCACGCTCGCACCCGCGTCCACTGCGGAGCTCCCCACCTTCAGCTACTCGATCAAGCGGATCGGCCCGGTCCGCGCCGAGCGGATGAGCCACACCTGGCGTCCCGGCTGCCCCATCGGGCTCGGGCGGTTGCGCTTCCTACGGATGACCTACTACGGGTTCGACACGGAAGCTCACCAGGGCAGGATGGTGGTGCGTAGGCGCTGGGCCGAGCCGGTGGTCGAAGTGTTCCGCACGGCGTACGACGCCCGCTTCCCCATCCGCCGGATGTGGCTCGTCGACCGCTATGAGGGCAGCGACGCGAAGTCCATGGACGCCAACAACACCTCGGGCTTCAACTGCCGCCTCGCGGAAGGCGGCAGCCACTGGTCGCAACACGCCTACGGCGCGGCCATCGACGTCAACCCGGTGCAGAACCCCTACGTCAAGGGGGACATCGTGCTGCCTGAGGCGGGCGAGGATTACGTCGAGCGCACCCCACGGCGCAAGGGCATGGTCACCCGAAAGGTACGCCGAGCGTTTACCGACATCGGTTGGTCTTGGGGCGGGGACTTCGAGACGCTCAAGGACTACCAGCACTTCTCCGCCTCCGGCGGCTGACCGACCGCTGCGCTGGCTGGCGCATGTCAGGATCGGACGCTGTGCCGCACGTTGACGATGAGCTCGTCGTGGCGCCGGAGGTCGCGGACGCGCTGAGCGCCGGCCGCCCGGTCGTAGCGCTGGAGAGCACGCTGATCAGTCACGGCCTCCCCCGCCCGGACAACCTGCGGGTGGCGCAGGAGGTGGAGACCGACGTACGCGCCGAAGGGGCGGTGCCGGCGACCGTCGCGGTGCTCGACGGCCAGGTGCGGGTGGGGCTCGACGAGCAGCAGCTCGAGCAGGTGGCCCGCCGCGACGATCTCGTCAAGGCCAGCGTGCGTGACCTTCCGGTGCTGGCCGCACGCGGCGGGTACGGGGCGACCACCGTCGCGGCCACCGCCCACGTCGCCGACCTCGTCGGGATCCCGCTGTTCGCCACCGGAGGTCTCGGCGGCGTACACCGCCACGCACGTGACACCTGGGACGAGTCGGCCGACCTCAGCACCCTGGCCCGCGTAGGCGTCACCGTTGTCTGCGCGGGGGTGAAGTCGATCCTGGACGTGCCGGCCACGTTGGAACGGATGGAGACCCTCGGCATCGCCGTGCTCGGCTACCGCACCGCGGCGTTCCCCGGCTTCTACCTCACCGACTCTGGGCAGCCGCTGGAGTGGCGGGTCGACTCACCGGCCGAGGTCGCGGCGGTCGTCCGGGCGCGCGCCGCGCTCGGCCTCGACCGGAGGGCGCTCGTCGTAGCCAACCCCCTACCGCCCGGGCAGCAGCTGGACCCGGCAGTGCACGACCGCCTGCTGTGGGGTGGACTCGCGGCGGCGACCGAAGCCGGCGTCGCCGGCAAGGCGGTCACGCCGTTCCTGCTGGACTTCTTCCACCGGGAGAGCGGCGGGGACAGCCTGGCCGTCAACATTCGCATCATCCGCCGTAACGCTCGGCTGGCGGCGCAGATCGCGGCGGCTCTGACCCGTCCATGAGGTCATCGTCTCCGCGGATCGTCGTCCTCGGCGACGTGATGACCGACGTCGTGGTGCGGTTGTCCGCACCGATCGCGGTCGGCAGCGACACACCGTCCCGCGTTGCGATGGCCGGTGGGGGGTCGGCGGCCAACGTCGCCGCCTGGCTCGCCGCCATCGAGGTGCCCGTTGCGCTCGTTGGGCGGGTCGGTGACGACTCGGGGGGGCGCGCCGCAGCCGCCGACCTGGCGGCGTACGGCGTCGCGCTGCACCTGGCCGTCGATCCCGACCGGCCGACCGGCACCTGCGTCGTGCTTGTCGCACCCGACGGCGAACGCTCGATGTTGCCCGACCCTGGGGCGAACGCGGCGCTGACGGCGGCGGACTTACCGAAGGCGCTGATCGGCCCCGGTCAACACGTGCACCTCTCCGGGTATCCGCTGCTGCACTCGGGGGCACGGCCGGCGGCGCTCGCCGCACTGCGGCTCGCCGCTGAGCGGGGTGCGAGTGTCTCCGTCGACCCGGCGTCGGCCGCGCCGCTCGCCGCCGTGGGCGCCGACGAATGGCTGCGCTGGACCGGTGGCAGTGCCTTGTGCCTTGCCAACGCCGACGAGGCGCGCGTCCTCACCGGTCAGGTAGAGCCGGCGGCGGCGGTCCACGCGCTGGCGGCTCACTACGCCCAGGCGGTGGTCAAGCTAGGAGCCGGTGGGGCAGTGTGGTGCGGGGCGGGTATGGAACCGGTCGCCGTACCCGCCGAAGTCGCTACGACCGTCGTCGACACGACCGGCGCGGGCGACGCCTTCGCCGCCGGTTTTCTGGCGGCATACCTCTCGGGAGCGGATCCTGCATCGGCACTTCGGGCTGGCTGCCGGTTGGCCGCCCGCGCCGTCGCAGTCGTCGGCGCCCGCCTTCCCGTCGTACCGACATAGATCACGCATAGCCAAGGCGTTGCGGGCAGCGCGGACGAAAGCCAGGACCGCCGAGGGGTCCGGTGGATCGCCGACGAGCTCATCCCGGAACGACGCGCGTAAGCGGGCCACGAGCCGCTCGAGATAGCGCTCCGTTGCTCCGTCCGCGCTTCCTGCCAGATCCGCGCTGCCGGCGCGAGGGTAACCGAGCGGTGCCTCCCGCCACCCGCGCCACCTGGCTTGCCGCGGACTTGTTGCCAGAACCGCGTGGGGTACGGGTTCCGCCGTGCTCCGGAGCGAAAATGGGTGGGCAGTAACCGCGCTCTCAACGAGGAGTCCCACGTCCCCATGGCCCGCCGCACGACGAACACGCCGCCACCGCCGGACGACTTCGCCGAACACATCGTCGACATCGATGTCGCCGAGGAGATGCAGGGCAGCTTCCTCGAGTACGCGTACTCCGTCATCTACTCCCGCGCGCTGCCGGACGCCCGCGACGGGTTGAAGCCGGTGCACCGGCGGATCCTCTACCAGATGGCCGAGATGGGGCTGCGCCCCGACCGCGGTCACGTGAAGAGTGCCCGCGTCGTCGGCGAGGTGATGGGCAAGCTGCACCCGCACGGCGACGGGGCGATCTACGACGCGCTGGTGCGGATGGCGCAGCCCTGGTCGATGCGGGTGCCGCTCGTCGACGGGCACGGCAACTTCGGGTCGCTGGGCAACGACGACCCGCCGGCGGCGATGCGCTACACCGAGTGCCGTCCCGCCGACGCCGCGCCGCTGATGACGGCGAGCCTCGACGAGGAGGTCGTCGACTTCGGCGCCAACTACGACGGCCGCGAGCGCGAGCCGGAGGTGCTGCCTGCCGCGTTCCCCAACCTGCTGGTCAACGGTGCGGCGGGCATCGCGGTCGGCATGGCGACGAACATGCCGCCGCACAACCTTGCTGAGGTCATCGCCGCCGCCCGTCATCTCGTCGCTCACCCTGACGCGACCCTCGATGACCTCATGCGTTTCGTGCCGGGGCCCGACCTGCCGACCGGCGGGAAGATCGTCGGCCTGGACGGTGTGCGCGAGGCGTACGAGTCCGGCCGCGGCGTCTTCCGCACGCGGGCCACCGTGCGGGTCGAGAACATCACTCCCCGCCGCAAGGGCATCGTCGTCACCGAGCTTCCGTGGGGCGTCGGGCCGGAGCGCGTCATCGAGAAGATTGCCGACGCCGTACGCAGCCGGAAACTGCAGGGTGTCTCCGACGTCAAGGACCTCACCGACCGGGAGAAGGGACTGCGGCTGGTCATCGAACTCAAAGGTGGTTTCAACGCCGACGCGATCCTCGAGCAGTTGTACCGGCTCACGCCGATGGAGGACTCCTTCGGCATCAACAACGTCGCGCTCGTCGACGGCCAGCCCTGCACGCTCGGTCTCAAGGAGCTGCTGCTCGTCTACATCGACCACCGGTTCGCTGTGGTACGGCGGCGCACCGAGTTCCGCCGTCGCAAGGCGGCAGAACGCGCGCACATCGTCGAGGGGCTGCTCACCGCACTCGACAACATCGACGAGGTCGTACAGGTCATCCGGTCCAGTCACGACAGCGCCGAGGCGAGACAGCGGCTGATGGACGTCTTCGACCTCAGTGAGGTGCAGGCCACCCACATTCTCGACATGCCGCTGCGCCGACTGACCTCACTCGAGGTCGAGAAACTGCGCGCGGAGCTGGCCGACCTGCACCGCACCATCGCCGAACTGAGCGCGATCCTCGACTCCCCCGATCTGCTGCGCCGGGTCGTCTCCACGGAGCTGGCCGACGTGACGAAGCGGTTCGCCACTCCGCGCCGGACCGTGCTGCTGGAGTCGGCGGGTCAGCCGGCGGCCGCCGTACCGCTGGAGGTCACCGACGACGCCTGTCTCGTGTTGCTGTCCTCGACCGGGTTGCTCGCCCGGACGACCACCGCCGACGCACCGCCGGGTGACGACAGGAGGGTCAAGCACGACGTCGTCGTCTCCGCCGTCCCGGCGACCGCGCGGGGGACGATCGGCGTGGTCACCGACCGGGGGCGCATGCTGCGCCTCGGTGTACTCGATCTGCCCGCGCTGCCGCCGACTGCCGCCGCGCCCAACCTGGCCGGCGGTGCGCCGCTGTCGGAGTTCGTCGAGCTCGCGCGCGGCGAGCGGGTGCTCTGCCTCGCCACGCTGCGCCCCGACGCCCCTGGGCTCGCGTTGGGCACGGCCGCCGGCGTGGTGAAGCGGGTCGTTCCCGACTACCCGAGCCGGGAGGACTTCGACCTGATCTTGCTGAAGCCGGACGACAAGGTAGTCGGCGCGGTCGAGCTGCGTACCGGCGAGGAAGACCTCGTATTCGTCACCTCCGACGCGCAGCTGCTGCGCTTCCCCGCCTCTGCCGTGCGTCCGCAGGGCCGGCCGGCTTCCGGTATGGCCGGGATCCGGCTCGCGCCCGGGGCGTCGGTCGTCGCCTGCTGTGCGGTGGATCCGCAGCGGGACGCGATAGTGGTCACCGCGGCCGGTTCGTCGGGCGCGCTGCCCGGCACCGACGCCGGCACGGTGAAGGTCACGCCGTACGACGCCTATCCCAGCAAGGGCCGGGGTACGGCTGGGGTCCGTTGCCACCGGTTCCTGCGCGGGGAGGACGCGCTGCTGCTGGCGTGGGCGGGCGCGGCACCGGCCCGGGCCGCGGCGGCCACCGGCGTACCCATCGAGCTGCCGGACCAGGAGGGGCGACGCGAC
>Ga0136616_10001214_pt1 | contig 13407 bp, 10 predicted proteins | sample AntDrymUQ2992106_2_FD_106648 | JGI IMG/M metagenome (GOLD analysis project Ga0136616, IMG submission 106648) | Polar desert sand microbial communities from Dry Valleys, Antarctica - metaG UQ299 (21.06) | ecosystem: Environmental > Terrestrial > Soil > Desert | place: Antarctica: Dry Valley...
CTCGAGGTCCCGGCCGGCCTTCTCGGCCAGCAGGCGGCTCCGGACGAGCATGAAGGTCACGCCGAAGAGCAGGAGGCTTACCGCGAGGCCGCTCAGGAGCACGAAGAGCGGCAGCAGCCGGCTGCCCCCCTCCCCGGAAGCCCCCGGCAGGGCCTCGAAGTACAGGTCGTACTCGCGCCCGGCCAGGTCGATCTGCCTGAGGTCGGAGAGCTCGTCCCCCCCAGTGGCGCTTGCTAGAGAGCTTACGAACGTCCCGATCGCGGCGAAGAAGCTAAGAGGCTCCTGGGACTCGCCGGCGCGCAGGACCCCGTCGTCGTCGTAGAGGAGGCTATTCGGGCCCAGGTCCTCCCCGTCGTAGATCTCGAAATCTATCGAGGGGTCGAACGACTCAAGGGTCCCCCGCAGGAGCCCTTCCGCTTCGAGATAGGCTACGATGAACCCTTCGAGGGCGCTTTGGCGTCCTTCGACGGTGTCGACGGAAGCGTCCCTGCTATAGACCGGGAGGTACACCACCAGGCCCGGTTCGAGGGCGAGGTCGGCCCTGGACCCTTCGGGGGCCTCGGTGAGCACGTAAACCTTGCCCGTGGCCTGCGCCTGGCCCGTGTCGCGCGCCCGGTCCATGGCCACGCGATACTCAGGATCGGGGTACGCGTCGTACCCGAGCAGGCTCCCGTTGACTTCGTCGAGCGGTTCGACGAACGCCAGCGGAAAGTATTCCGGCCTCTCGCCCTCCGGCCGCAGCGCGGAGCGGTCGCCGAGTCCTTCGTCGCGCAACGTTTCCGTGAGCTGGTCCTCGAAATCTTCCCTATCCGCGGACTCGACGCGCCTGGCGTACCCGAGAACCTGCATGCCCTCGTAGCGCTCTTCGAGGTCTATGCCGCTCCCGTAATCGTCCCACTCCCCCTCCTCGACCGAGTTGCTCGCGTAGAAGAGCCCGCGGGAGCCGAGCATCGCCTCCACGTAAGAGTTCATCTGACGGTCTATTGCGTCCTGCGCCGCCATGACCGTCTCGTCGAACTGGTCCCGGGCGCTGGCCTCGACGTTCTGACGCACGTAATTGTAGGCGAGCAACGTGAGCATGACAGTGACCAGCAGAACCGCGTAGGCCACGGCAGCGCGCCGGAGGTGCTCGAACACCCGTCCGGCGCGCCGCACGGCTGCTAACCTCTCGCCTGCGGCGTCTCGTTCAGGACCAGCCAGTAGAGACCGAGTTGCCGAACCGCCTCGATGAACTGGGCGAAGTCGACCGGCTTGCGGATGTAGCTGTTCGCCCCGTAGCCGTAGCCGTCGGCGAGGTCTTGCTGCTCCCTGGAGGAAGTGAGGATCACCACGGGCAAGAGCTTGGTCCGCTCGTTGGCCCGCATCCGCCGCAAAACCTCCAGCCCGTCCACTTTCGGTAGCTTGAGGTCCAGCAACACCACCTGTGGCATGAGGCTCAAGTCCCGCCCCTCGTAGAGCCCCGTGCCGAAGAGATAGTCGAGAGCCTCCGCCCCGTCGCGCGCTACGACCAGTTCGTTGCCTATGTTGTTCTTTCTCAAGGCCCGGCGGGTCAGAACCTCGTCGTCCGGGTTGTCCTCGACCAACAGTATTATCTTGCCCACCTCTTCTCCTCAAACGACCTTTGTTACCGGACATACTACCCCAAAAACCCGCTCTCGCTCCATAGGACAACTGTCCCGGGTGCATTCGGGACAATGTCCCGGATCATACCCGGGACACTGCACTGACCAGAAGGACGAAGGGTTCGTGTTCGGACTGAGTCAGTCGCGCAGGGGCAGCCGGATCTGGGCGTAGGTGCCGCCTCCGGGTTCGCTGTCGACTTCGAGGGAGCCGCCGTGCTGCTCGACGACGGCCTTTGTCAGAGCCAGGCCGACGCGAGGCTGGTCGTCCAAATCTGTCGGGTCGAACGCGTCGTCTATCAGGGACTGTTCCGTGCCCTCGCCCTCGTCGGCTACCTCGATCAAGAGCTCCGTCCCATCTTCGGAGAGCCGGGAGCGCAGCCCCAGGCGTCCGCCGTGCTCCGGCAACGCCGCCAGGGCATTGCTCAGCAGCTCGCCCACCGCCTCGCGCAACTTCATCCGGTCGACGACCGCGTGGTCGACGTCGGGCGCTATCTCCAGCTCGATGCTGATGGCGCGCTCGGCAAACTCGTCCTGAAACCGCATGAACACCCGGTAGAGCAGGGCGCGGACATCGGTGCGCGACACGTTCAGGTCCAGGGGGAATCCGAACTCGGTTACCCGGGTCACCGCCTGCGAGAGCCGGTCGAGTTGACCGATGAGTTCGTGCTGGTCGTCGCTGCTCCCATTATTGGCGGAGTCGTCGCCCAGCTGAACGATCTTCGAGCGTAGTTGGGAGGCCAGCCGGTGCAGCGTGAGCCGCGAAGGCGCGTTGCGCCAGGCCGTACTTCCATCGTCGTCCCCGCTATCGGACGGGGCCGTAGGGAGTGCCCCCAGCGCTTCCCGCTGGGAGATCGCCTCCACCATGCGGTTGAAAGCCCGGCTCACCGCGCCCAGCTCGTCGGCCCTTTCTCCGTCCAGCCGCCGGGCCAGATCCCCCTTCTCCACGTCCCTCAGAGCCCGCTCGACCTCCCGCAGCGGGCGGAACAGGTCGGAGGCCAGGTACGCGGCGAGGAGCAAGAGCAGCGAGACGGTGCCGAAGGCCGCTATCACCAGGACCAGCTGGGCGGTTTGGCGAACGTCCTCGACCTGAGCCCTGACGGCCTTGCGTTTCTCCCGATCGGAGGCAACCGCCTCTTCGGTGGTCTCCTCGAAGGCCCGGAAGCTGCCCTCCTCGAGGGGACCCTCGGTCAGTTCGATGGCCTCTTCTTGGCGTCCGTCATCGACCAGGTCGAAGATCGTGCCGGCGTCTTCCACGACCCCGTCGTACGCGGCGCGGATCCCTTCGACCTGCTGCTGCTCGTCCTCGGTGTCGGCCAGATCCGCCCAAACCTCGAAATCCTCGTCGACCGGTTCGATCGCCTCCTCGAACTCCTGCCGGGCGCCTTGATCCCCCCCGGTAACGGCGTCCGGGACCTCCTTCACGGCCCGGAAGGTCGCCGCCCGTATCCGGTCGGCCTGCAGGCTGCGGGTGTAGTGGCCCTGGAGCTGCTCGCTGGTCGATTCCCACTGCAGAGTCGCCCATACCGATACGCCGGCGATCACCAGGCCCAGTAGCGCGAGGGCGCCGAACGTGATCGCCAGTTTCCGCCTGAGGTTCATCTCGCCCCTCCAAACTTCACAGGGCCAGCCCGACCCAACGCCAGTAGCCGTAGTAGAACGCCACCATCAGGACCAGGTGCACGATCAGCAACACCGAGCTCAAGCGCAAGAGGTCCGCCGGCTGGTAGGTTTCAGTCCCGGCTTCCTGGAACATCAGGAGCGCCTTGGAGCTGACCGGGAAGGTCAGACAGTAGTCCATCCCGACCGTGCCGATGAACAGGACCGCCACCGGGTCCAGCTCCAGGCTGCTCGCCAGGTAAAGCAGCGGCGGCACGAGCGCCGCGGCGCGGGCGGCGTGGGAGGTCATGTACACGTGCGAGGTCAGCGAGATGAAAGCTATGATCAGGAGGGCCAGGAGGCCCGACTGGGTGCCCGTGACGCCGCTTATGGCGAAGAGTTGGTCTATGATCCACTGGGCCGCACCTGAATCTATGAGAGCGTTCCCCAGAGCGAGGGCAGCTCCGACGAAGATGATCAAATTCCAAGAGACGGCCTTTAGTCCGTCTTTCCACCTCATCACCCCGATCCCCGGCAGGGTCAAGACCAGGGCGCCGGCCACTGTCACCGTGGCGATCTCGAGCCCGTGCCAGGCTTCCGTGAGCCACAGCGCGACCATCAGCGCCAGCACGAGGAGCGTGTTTCGTTCCGCCGTAGAGAAGGAGCTGTGCCCGCTCCGCGCTATCTCCAACGGGAGGTCGAGACGGTCTTTGTCCAGGAACAGCCACAATATCGTCCAGCAAGAGAGGTAGCTGGCGACGATCCCGAACGGCACGCCCCACAGCGCCCACCTGGCGAACGAGATGCTCTCGCCGGTGATCTGGCCCAGGAGGTCCACGGCGATCAGGTGTGACCCCGCCCCGATAAGCGTGGTTATGGTCGCGACCAGGATCACGGTCGGCATCAGGAGGGCCAAAGCCCGTACGATCTTTTTGTCCCCCGTGGCATCGGCGATGCTCCGGAATACGGGCATGACCACCGCGGCCCTCCCCGAGGTCGAGGGGATGAAGAACGAGAGGGGAATGAGCACCGTGGTCAGGAGCCAGAATACGCCGCGCACGGAGGAGGCGCGGTTGAAGACGAAGCCTGTCAAGCGCTCGGCGAGCCCCGTTTGGCGCATCGCCCCGCCGAGCACGAATGCGCCGATCATCAACCACACCACGTCCGAGGCCAGGGCATCGAAGAGCTCCTCCTGCGGGCTGCCGCCGGCCAGCACGGTAAGCATCACCGCCATAAGGGCGACGTAAGCCGCGTTCAGCTTCGTGGTCGACCACAGGATCGTGGCGAGCGCGAAGGCGAACAGCGCCACCCGAGCCTCGTACGGTAGCGACGCCGGCAGGAGCACGGCGACCCCGGCCGTTACCGAGAGCGCCAGCGGCAGCATGGCGTCCACAACCCAGCGGTACCGGCGCTTCTTTGGCGGAGGAGGGGTGGTGGAAGCCCGCCGCTCGTCTACACGCTCCCACAGGCTCGTTTTTGCCGGGCTAGCCAGGAGACACACTCCTCTCTTCCCAGCGATGGGCCTCGTCGCCCCCGAGAACCGGCTCGGGTTTCATGCCCCTGCCGAGCAGCACCAGGCGCATCACGTCCTCGGTGCAGACCGTCACCAGCTCGGGGGCGTGCTCGATGGCCTCGTCCAGGGTGGTGGGAGCCTGCAGGATGCTGATGTAAGCGTCTATGCCGTACTCGTGGTTGATCTGGGCGTCCTTGCCGACCGTGCCTACTATGGCGATCACCGGCAGCCCATAGCGCTTGGCACGCCGTGCTATCTCCGCCGGGATCTTGCCTCGCGGCGTCTGGAAGTCGATCCCGCCCTCGGCCGTGAAGACCAGGTCAGCCTTTTCGAGCAAACCTTCGATCTCCAAATACCGCGACACGATGTCGTAGCGCGGGTGCAAAGTGGCCCCGAGCAGGGCGTGCAGGCCCGTTCCCAACCCCCCGGATGCCCCTCCGCCAGGCATCTCGCGCACGTCGATTCCCAGTTCACCCTCGATCACCACGGCGTAGTTGTCGAGCGCACCGGCAAGCCGCTCGACGGCCTCCGGCGAGGCGCCCTTCTGCGGGCCGAAGACGCGGGCAACGCCCCTGGTGCCGCAGAGTAGATTGTGCCAGTTACACGCGACATCTACGCGCACCCCTTCGAGCCGTGGGTCCCGACCGCTCAGGTCTATGCTCGCGAGCCGGGCGAGCTCGAGGCCGCCCCGGTCCAGCTCTCTGCCTGCCTTGTCCAGGAGGCGCGCGCCCAAAGCCTGGGCCATGCCCGCACCGCCATCGGTCGTGCCCGAGTCGCCGCAGCCGCCCAGGATGCGTTCCGCGCCGGCGTCGAGCGCCGCGCGGATCAACTCGCCCACCCCGTAAGTGGTCGTTCCGGAAGGGTCCCGGATCTCACGCGGAACCAGCCTGAGTCCCGCCGCCGCGGCCATCTCCAGAACCGCCGTACGCGGTCCTTCTCCTCCAAGAAAGCCGAAGTGCGACTCCACGGGCTCCCCGATCGGTCCCGTCACCGCCAGCTCGTGTAGCGTGCCGCCCGTGACATTAACCAGCGTCTTGGTGAAGCCTTCGCCGCCATCTACCATCGGCGCCTTCAGGACCTCCGCCTCAGGCAAGACACGCAGGACTCCGGCCTCGATGCAGTCGGCCACCTCTTCTGCCCCCAGGCTCTCCTTGAAACCAGACGGGGCCACCAGAACGCGCAAAGTCATTTACATCGCCTCCTCAGGCACTGTTCGGCCGGAACGCGATACCGGCAGGGACACGCAGAGCACGTCGACAAAGCCGGTCCACGGCCCGAGCCGTGACGCCGGGTTCATCGCGTAAAGTGCTCTCCGTGCCGGTTCTCATGTAGACAATGTGTTGCACGGAAGTTAAGCGACCATGAAACGAACGTTAAAACACTCTCATTTTCCACCAAATGAGAGCACTCTAATCTGCTTCTAATGATTCTCTAACGCACGTGGCCCAGCATAAGGTGGACGACGAACGGCTGCACGTTTCTTCTAGGTACGGGAGAAAGAGTTGAAGACTTCGCTGCTCACTATGGTGGCGCTAACCCTGGTACTGGTTCTGGCGGGGTTCACCGTGGTTTACGCGCTGATCCGCCTGTGGCTGGGATTGCCGCTCTTGCCGGAGTTGACCTTTCAGGGGGAGGATTCTTCGCAGGCCTTCGCGAGTTCTCTGCCGTCGGAGGACGTGGCGGGGGAAGACATACCCGGTTTGCCTCGCTACTCCGATTCGGTCCGCACCGCGTACGAGCGCGAGGAAACCGGCGACCTCGTCGAGACCAGGGTAGGGTACGGTGCCACCGCACCCAGCCTGGACGCAGTCCGCGAGTTCTACCGCGACACCTTCCGGGAGGAGGACTGGTCGGTGGAGAACGCCGAGTTCTCCGAGGGCACGTGGACCTTTCTCGTCACCCAAGACGAACGCGAGGCGCTCGTCGAGTTCGAGACGCGCGCCGGGTCGCGCGGCGGCCTCGTCGATATACGGATCGACCTGAGCGAGCCTCCACCCGGCGAAGAAGAGAGCGACGAAGAGGGGGGTACCGAGGAGGAGAACGACGAAGCAGAGAGCAACGGAGAGGGAAGTAACGAAGAGGAGAGCAACTCCGAGTCCGTGACGACGACAGCCTCGACCCCGGAGCCTGGGTCTGGAGCCCCGACGCCGTCCGGAACAACAGCCCTCGCAACGCTCGCGTCCGTATCACCGACCCTGGTAGCAGCGGGTCCGGCAACCGCCCCGGCTCCCGCGCCAACGCCGACGACAGTGCCGGTGCCCGCCCTGACGCCGCCCTCGGCTCTCGCGCCCGCGCCAGCGACGGCTCCAACGCCAACGACGGCTCCCACTCCCGCGTTCGTTCCCACTCCCGCACCGGCCCCGGCTCCGACACCGGCTCCCGATCCTGCACTGGCCCCGGCTCCCGCTTCTTCTCCTGGTGGCGGCGGAGGGGACGACGGTGGTGGCGGAGACGATGGTGGAGGCGGTGATGACGGCGGCGGTGGAGGCGGTGATGACAGCGGCGGCCGTGGAGGGGGCGACGACGGCGGTGGCCGCGGCGGTGGAGGCGACGATGGCGGTGACGACGGAGGGGACGACGGAGGGGACGACGGTGGTGGCGACGGCTAGGCGTTTTGGGGCGGGTCGAACCGGTAACCGACGCCGCGAACGGTCTCTATGAGCGACGATTCTCCCGGACGGTCTATCTTTCGCCTGAGGTACCGGACGTAGACGTCCACGACATTCGAGCCGGGGTCAAAAGCGTAGTCCCAGATGGCGGAGAGGATCTGCTGCCTGCTGAGGGCCTGGCCCGGGTGGCGCATAAAGTATTCCAGGAGGGCGAACTCGCGGCTGGAGAGCTCGATCTGCTTCTCTCCGCGCCAGACGCGGCGGGAGAGGAGGTCCACGTGCAAATCCGCGATTTCGATCAGGGAAGCTCGGGGCTGGTCAGTCCGCCGGGTCAGGGCGCGGATGCGGGCGAGCAGTTCCTCGAAGGCGAAGGGCTTGGTCAGGTAGTCGTCGGCCCCCGCGTCGAGGGCGCCGACCTTGTTCTGCAAGTTGTCGCGGGCGGTGAGCATCAAGACCGGAAGCTCGGGGCGCCGAGCTCGGATCCTCTTGAGGACCTCCTGGCCGTCGAGCCCCGGCAGCATGATGTCCAGCAGCACGAGGTCCACGGTCTCGTCGACCGCCAGCCGCGCGCCGTCCTCGCCGTTGTCCGCGCTCAGGGGCTGGTAGCCGTGGGCCACGAGCCCGCGTTCGAGGAAGCGCACGATGCCCGGCTCGTCTTCCACGATGAGGATGCGCATAGCCTTCATAATATACGCGAGTCACGTCTCGAGTTCCGGTAAGTTATAGTGAGGACCAAAAGAGGCTTTCGGAAAGGTCCGCGCGAGATGAGCTGGCTCAAGAAGATCCGCGAACAGCCCTGGCGCATCTCCACGGCGGCGGTCGCCGGCCTACTCGTGGCGAGCATCTTCGCCGGGCTCGTGGGGCTCCTGGAGAACGAGAGAGTCAAGCAGGTCACCGACCAGGCGCTCAGGTACGACATCGAGCTGGAGGACGAGGCCGACGATCTCAGGGCGGCGGTCCTCGACATGCGACACTACCACCGCAACATCGCCTTCACCGGCCCTTCCCGCCGCAGCGTCGCGGACTTCGAGGATGCTTACGCACGGCTGCAAGAGGAGATCGGCGAGTTCGAGGATCTCGGAGTCGGCGCACTGATAGATTTCCAACCGGAAGAGATCCGCCGGATGGCGGAGGAGTATTACGCCGGCTTTCGGCCGGCGATAGACAGTTACGAAGAGGACCCCGAAGCGTTCGTCCAGGCCAGCGACCGCGGGCTGGTAGAGATCGGAGAGATGGAATCGATCGCCCAGGAGCTGGATGGGCTGGGCGAGGATCGCGCGGAGGCCGCCTTGGGGAGCATAGATCAGGCCACGGCGACCGCGCGGCTGGTGCTGCTCGCTGTGATCGGTGGCCTTGTCGTGGGCGGCGCGGTGCTGGCCTACTCGGTGGTGCGCGTGGTCGGCGAGCTCAGGAAGCTGTACGCCGGGCAGCAGGTGACAGCTAAGAAGCTGGCGGAGGTCTCGCAGGCCAAGACCGACTTCATCGCCGACGTCTCGCACGAGCTTAGGACGCCCCTGACCGTACTCCGGGGCAACGCGGAGGTGGGCCTGATACTCGACTCCGACGGCGATCACGCGGAGATTCTCGGAGAGATCGTCGAGGAGTCCGGTCGGATGACCAGGATGGTCGAAGACCTCTTGTTCCTTGCCCGCTCGGATTCCGCGGCGGTGCCGCTGGACCTGGAACCGGTCCCCGTGGCGTCTTTCCTGGCCGAGGTCGCGGGACGCGCCGATGTTCTTGCCCGGGAACGCGGCGCGGAGCTGGAGGTCGAGCTCTCCGGCGAAGGGGAGCTGGAGATCGACAGGGGGCGCGTAGAGCAGGCGATACTCATCCTAGTCGATAACGCCGCCAAGTATGGCCAGCCTGATGGACGGGTGACGCTTACCTCGGCGACGGCCTCCGGCGAACTCTGCGTCACGGTCGCCGACCGGGGCCCCGGCATTCCCGAATTCGAGTTGCCCCACGTCTTCGAACGCTTCTATCGCGTAGACAAGACGCGAGCGCGCAAACAGGGAGGTACCGGCCTGGGGCTCCCCATCGCCAAGACGATCGTCGAAGTGCATGGTGGTCACATCGAGGCCGAGAGTCGCGTGGGCGAGGGCACCCGCATGTCGATCCGCTTCCCGCTCTCCGTCGCGTCGCCCTCGACCGGTAGACCGGACGGACGCGTAAGCGCCCTGGACGACCGCTAAACCGTCGTCTCCGGCTCTCCCCACTACCGGCTCCTCCGCGCCCACCGGTAGACCGCCGCGGAGGTAGCTCCACCAAAAGGGTCGGACGGCCCGAGATCAAAGCATCCTTGCCCGTCATCCAGTATCCGGGAGCGTTTTTTTCGAAGATTAGAGCACTCTAATCTCTATCCAATGCTAGCTTAATGATCGCTGGCCACAATAGCAAGTGTAAGTTCAACCCAGGAGAGGAGGTGGACGAGAATGGCAAGTTTCGCACAAATGGCTCCGGCCAGCACGGTCAGCGCCAGCGACACGAACAGCAGGAGCAGAGATGGCCGCCGCCGGCGGAGGCGGGGGCGAAGGCGCCGTGGCGGTCGTCGTAACACCTAAGCCGTAGTAGATAAGACGACGCGGCCCTGCCGATCGGCAGGGCCGCATTGTTTTTCTAACCAGCGGTATAAGGAAGAGAGGTAGATGGGTCGTATTCGCACGTACGTCCGCCGCTTCGTGTTGTCGGGGACGCAGGAAGACCCGTCGCTCGTCGCCGCAGCCCCGCCGGTGCCGGTGCGGGAGATCTTCCGGCGCTTCTGGCCCTACGCGCGGCCGTACCGTCGCTGGCTCCTCTTGACGTTGCTGTTCGTCGCCCTGGGTCCGGCGATAGAGGCGGCCACGATCTGGATGTACAAGATCCTCGTGGACGATGTGTTGGTCACCGGGGACTTCGGCCTTCTGGGCTGGGTGATACTCGCCTACCTCACTCTGACGATCCTCGACGGGATCGTATCTTTCTGCGATGAATACCTAGCATCCTGGGTCGGCGAGAGCTTCCTCGTCTCGCTGCGCACGGAATTTTTCCGCCACCTTCACAAGCTCTCGCTCGGGTTTTTCGACCGGCGGCGATTGGGGGACGTAATCTCCCGGCTCTCCGACGACGTCGACACGATCGAGGACTTCATGCTCTCCGGGATGACCTCGGCCATCTCTTACGTGTTCCAGCTGGCCTTCTTTACAGGGGCACTTTTCTACCTTCAGTGGAGATTGGCCCTGGTGTCTTTGTTCGTCGTGCCGCTCTTCTGGTTGGCGGCCCGGTTCTTCTCGCGGCTGATCAAACGCGCAGCCCGGGAAGAGCGACAACGTAGCGGTTCGACGAACGCGGTCGCGGAGGAGAGCCTCTCGAACGCCGCTCTCGTCCAGGCCTACAACCGCCAGGACTTCGAGGTCGCGCGCTTTCACCGGGAGAACCTGGGGAGCTTCTCGGCACAGATGGCCTCGACCCGGTTGAGCGCGACGTTCTCGCCGCTGGTCAGCCTCATCGAGCTAGCGGGTGTGCTCGTGGTGATAGCCGTGGGGACCTGGGAGCTCTCCCAGGGACGGCTCTCGATCGGGGGCCTGCTCGTATTCATGGTCTACCTCAGCCAGCTCTACACCCCGATCCGCGGCCTCAGCAGCCTCCTGAACAAGATCTACGCGGCCTCGGCCGGCGCCGAGCGGATCATAGAGTTTCTGGACCAACGTCCCTCGGTGATCGAGCGGGAAGACGCCGTTACGCTCCACGACGCCCGCGGCCGGCTCGAGTTCGACGCTGTCTCGTTCCGCTACCCGGACACCGACCGCGATGCGCTCTCCGAAGTGTCTTTCGGCGTCGGTCCGGGCGAGGTGCTTGCGCTCGTCGGGCCGAGCGGCGCGGGAAAGTCCACGGTCGCCAAGCTGCTGCTCCGCTTCTACGACCCGGACGCCGGTGCGGTACGGCTCGACGGCCACGGCCTGCGTGACCTGAGCCTGCACTCCTTACGCGAGAACGTCGCCGTTCTGCTGCAGGAGACGCTGGTCTTCGACGGGAGCGTTCGCGAGAACATCGCCTACGGGCGGCCGGGAGCCACCGAGGAAGACATCGTCCGCGCGGCGAAGGATGCAGATGCCCACGGGTTTATCAGCGCGCTGCCCGACGGTTACGACACGGTCGTGGGCCAGAAGGGTCGTCTTCTCTCCGGGGGTCAGCGGCAGCGCCTCGCCATAGCGCGGGCCATGGTCCGGGATGCCCCCCTCCTCATCCTCGACGAGCCGACGACCGGGCTGGATGCCGAGTCCGGGAATCGCGTGCTGGAGCCGTTGCGCCGCCTCATGAGCGGGCGGGCGACCGTCGTGATCTCGCACAACCTGATGACGCTGCGCGAAGCGACATCCATCGTCGTTCTGGAGGATGGGCGCGTTGCCGAGCGTGGTACCCACCCGGAGTTGATCGAGCGCGACGGCATCCACGCTCGACTCTACCGTCTGCACCATTCCGGCGCGGAGACGAGCGCACCCTCCGGTGCGAATCTATCAGGGCAGGACTCCGAGCCGTGCTAGAAGATCCTCCGCCGCTGGGCGTGGGCGAAACTCTCGCACCCGGTTATGAGGTCGCTGCCCACCTCCACAGGAGCAACAACTTCGACGTCTACGACGTCTGGAGCGAGGAGCGCGCCTGCCGGTGCATAGCCAAAGCCCTGTGCCCGGATCTCCTCGACGACCGGCGGACGCGGCTTGGCCTGATCCGCGAGGGACGCCTCCTCGAACGTCTCACGCACCCGCACATCGTTCGCGCCTACGAGACCATCAAGCAACCGCACCCGGTCTTGATCCTCGAGACGCTCACCGGGGCAACCCTCGCATACCTGATCGACAACAGCTACCGGCGTCTACCCCTGAGCGATATCGTCCACCTCGGCCTCCACCTGTGCTCGGCCCTCCACTACCTCCACCGCCGCGGCATCCTGCACCTGGACCTAAAACCATCGAACATCGTCTCTGAACGCCAGCTGGCCAAAGTCCTCGACCTCAGCGTCGCCCGGCCACCGGGGAAGGGAGTCAAGGGCGTCGGAACGGCGAATTACATGTCCCCCGAGCAGGCCCGCGGCGACGCTCTTGGCCCAGCTGCCGACGTGTGGGGCATAGGCGCGGTTCTCTTCGAGGCCGCCGCCGGCGAGGAACCGTTCGACGCTTACGACGACGAAACAAGGTACGAACAGCTCGAACGCCGGGCCGAATCCATCCGCTCGCACCGGCGCGTTCCCTCTGCCTTCGCGGCGGCGGTGGACGCCTGCCTCGAGCCCGACCCGGCCGAGCGCCCGATGGTAACAGACCTCATGGAAACCTTGAACGAGTTGGCCCAACCTCGGTCCTCCTAAGAGGCAACCTTTATGGACTCGCTTTCCGTGATCCTGCCGGCGAAGAGGAACGAGGTCTGCCGCAGGGAGGACTCGAGGTCGAATGGGTCAAGAGCGGAGGTGGCGTCCCTGGGGATGACGACGTCGAGCCAACGCAGGGCGGCGCTCGCGACGCTGTAGTGGAAGCAGATGTTGGCGACGGTGCCGCAGATGACGAGGGTATCCACGCCCCAGACCCGCAAGTAGTGGTCCAGGTGGGTACCGTAGAAAGCATCGTAGCGGACCTTGCGGATCACGATCTCGTCCTCGCGAGGCACAAGCTCACCCACTATCTCCCAACCCCAACTGCCTTCGCGGACGTGCTCCGGCCAGATTTCCCACTCCGGGTCGCCCTCGATGTGCGAGTCCTGGGTGAAGACGACCTTCATCCCGCTCTCCCGGGCGAGGTCGAGGAGGCTTTTTATCCTCGGGATCGTGCCCTCCGCGTCCGGGACGAGGAGCGAGCCGCCCTCTTTTACGAAGTCGTTTTGCATGTCCACGACGACGAGGGCGGTCTTTGCAGGATCCACGCGGACCTCGTCGTGTATTTCGTACTCCGGAACTTCGACGCTTCTCATCGTGGTACGTCTCCTTGTATCTTGGTTTTGGTCGTTCACAATGCGGCCAATGTGGGCGCGACAGACCGATTTCTCCTTGGTCCAGGCTCTTCGCCAAGACCGTGCGAAAGCACTCGTCGTCGCGCCCTAGTTC
>Ga0136616_10001216_pt1 | contig 13388 bp, 15 predicted proteins | sample AntDrymUQ2992106_2_FD_106648 | JGI IMG/M metagenome (GOLD analysis project Ga0136616, IMG submission 106648) | Polar desert sand microbial communities from Dry Valleys, Antarctica - metaG UQ299 (21.06) | ecosystem: Environmental > Terrestrial > Soil > Desert | place: Antarctica: Dry Valley...
TGCTGCACGGGCCGGCCAAGGCGGAGGCGGTGCGGGCGTTGGCGTTGCGGGAGAACCTCGACCTGGAGCGCTGCGCGGCGTACAGCGACTCCGCCAACGACATCCCGATGCTCTCCCTGGTCGGGCATCCCTACGTCATCAACCCGGACCGGGAGCTGCGCCGCCACGCCAAGCAGCAGGGCTGGCGGATCCGCGACTTCCGGACAGGTCGCAAGGCGGCGCGCATCGGCGTACCGACGGCGGCCGGCCTGGGGGCGGTGGCGGGCGGCGTCGCGGCGGGGGCGGCGGCGCGGCGGCGCTCCCGCCTCCGCTGGCGCCTCGGTCGCTGACCCGGGCCGGATAGCGGTCAACCGCCGACTGGACAGGCGGGCCACCCACTCGCGGGCGAGGAACGCTTCACGATCGAGCTGGAAGAGAAGGACCGGGTCGTGCTGCGCATCCTCTCCTTCAGTCGCCCGGCCGGGCTGGCTCGGCTCAGCGGGCGGCTGACGCAGGCAGGGCAGGCGGCAGTGAACCGGCGCTACTTCGTCGCTGCGCACCGCTTGACAGGCGCGGGGATGACCGGCGGTGGAAGCCCGCGACTGCGCACGCCGTGGTCCGTCAGGTGGTCCCGGCTGGCATCGAGGAAACGTTCGACCTCATCCACGACTATCCGGCGCGGCTGGCCTGGGACACGCTGCTGCGCCGCGCTGAGACTGTCGGTGGAGTCCCACCGGGCAAGGGTGTGGAGGCGGTGTGCTGGGCCCGGTGGAGTCACGGTGGGCTGAGCTTTCGTACCCGCTACGTCACCTTCCGGCGCCCGGAGCTGGCCGCCGTCACACTGGTCAACAAGCCACCGCTGTTCGCTTCCTGGACCGCGTCCATCCGCCACCGGCCGCTGGACGGCAGCACGAGCGAGGTGGTCTACACGCTGACCTTCCGCTGCCGACCGGCGGTCTTTGCGCGAGTGATCGAACCGGTGGCGCTGGCGCTGTTTCGCTGGGAGACCACGCGGCGGCTGCGGGCGCTGGCGGCGTACCTGGGCAGTGGACGGCTACCCGCACGATGACCAGGCCGAGATCCGCCCGTCATCGCCGGCTACTTGTTGCGGCGCTGCACGCGGGTGCGCTTGAGCAGCTTGCGGTGCTTCTTCTTCGCCATGCGCTTGCGGCGCTTCTTGATGACAGAACCCACGGACATCCTCGCTCGGGTGAGGTGCACTGGTGCGCCTCGACGGGCGAGCGCGCGAATACCGCATAACCCTACCTGGGAGTCGGCGACTGCCCGCGGGGACGGATCAGCCGGCGGAGTAGTACGCCTCGCGCAGGTAATCGTGCACGGCCTGCTCGGCGACCCGGAAGGAACGGCCCACCCGTACGGCGGGCAACTCACCGCCGTGCACCAGTCGGTAGACAGTCATCTTCGACACTCGCATCACCGCGGCGACTTCGGCGACGGTGAGGAACTTGACCTCCGACAACGGCTGGTCACTCGTACCCATGGCGCACCGCACCCTCGGTGCGAGCGGGACGCCAGCTTCCCCACCGGCGTCGAGGACACGCCCGCACGTGCCCCCCAGGCTAGTGGCTCGTGTGACAGCAGTGACGTCTTGGGGTGATCGTCGGCTCGATCAGCGCAGCCCGGCGTACGCGAGCAGGTAGCCGGTCATCGGCGCGTACAGGTGCGGGGCGACGTTGTCGTCGAGCGGCACGGACACGGCGATGTCGCCTTCCGCTTCTCCCACGAAGAGCGCTGGGTCGTTGGAGTCCGCGAAGCCGACGGTGTCGATACCCGCCCGGCCGGCCGCCCCCGCCCACCCGTGATCGGCGACCACCAGGCTCGGCGGTCCCTCCCCGGCGCCGGCCAGCTCGGCGAGCATCGCCTCCATGGGGCGCGGGGAGTGCGTGTGCTTGAGCCCGCCCCGGTCGCTGAGCATGGCCACGTTGCCCACGTAGCGGATCTCCAGCCACTCCCCACCCCACGACCTCTCCGCCGAGTACCCCCACCCGGCGGCGGGGGTGAGCAGCGGGCAGCCGACGCGAGCCAGCGCCGCCGCAACCTCGAGGTGGACGGCGAGCAGTCCCGCCGGATGGCCGGTGGCGACGATGACGCGTTCCTGGCGCTGCGCCGCCTCACCGACGCGGGTGGCGAGTGCCTCCAGCCGGTCGATGGTCCGGTCGGGGTCGATGGTGTCGACGCCCTCGGCGTACGCCTCCTCCGGGGAGACGCCGCACTTCTGCGCCATGAGCGCGAGGACCTCCGCCGGGTTCCAGGGGCCGCGCAGGTCGAGCCCGAAGAGGTAGCGGGGGTTGCGTTCGCTCAGCCGCCGATAGTTGCGCAGGTTGTCGCCGCGCGGGGTGTCCACGTCACCGGCGATGCGCGCCTGCACCAGCTGCGCCCGCAGCTCGTCGCGGGTGGGGACGCTGAGCGGCCGGGCGGCGCCGACGGTCACCCGCCGGCCTGCGGGTCGAGGCCGTGCCAGGGGAACACCGCGCGCCGGGTGGCGAGCGCCGCCTGATCCAAGCGGTCCGCCGGGTGGTGCCGCCCTGCCCAGGGCGGCACCTCGGGTTGGACGCCGTCGGTCATCGTCCGAGGGGCGGTCTGCCCGGTGCGTTCGTGGGCGTAGTCGCGCCACGACTCGGGTGTCGGCGTCGACGGGTCGATGGGCGCCCCCGCGGCCTCGGCGATGAGGTGCGTCCAGGCCCGCGGCACCACCTGGACCAGCTCGTATCCACCTCCGCCGACGGCAATCCACCGCCCGTCCGCGTGCTCGTGGGCGATCCGGTGGATGGCTTCGTACGCCGTCCGCTGCCCGTCGACGGTGAGCGACAGGTGCGCGAGCGGGTCGAGGACGTGGCTGTCGCAGCCGTGCTGGGAGACCAGCACCTGCGGCTGGAACGCCTGCATGAGCGGGGGCACGACGGCGAAGAACGCACGCAGCCACTCCTCGTCGTCGGTGCCGGAGGGCAGTGCGACGTTGACTGCGTAGCCCTCCGCTCCTGCGCCGCCGATGTCGTCGGGCCACCCGGTGCCGGGGAAGAGGGTGCGCGGGCTTTCGTGCAGGCTCGCAGTGAGCACCCGCGGGTCGTCCCAGAACGCGCGCTCCACCCCGTCGCCGTGGTGCACGTCGACATCGACGTACGCGATGCGCTCGGCGCCCTGGTCGAGCAGCCAGGCGATCGCCACCGCCGGGTCGTTGTAGACGCAGAATCCGGAGGCGTTGCCGGGCATCGCGTGGTGCAGTCCGCCCGCGACGTTGACCGCGTGCTCGGTCTCGCCGGTCCACACCGCTTTCGCGGCCCCGACGGTTGCGCCGACCACCAGCGCGGCCGCGTCGTGCATGCCGGCGAATACGGGGTTGTCGGGGGTGCCCAGCCCGCGTCGCTCATCCGCGGCCGCGGGATCGTGGCCTGCTCGGCGTACCGCCTCGACGTACGCCGGCTGGTGCACCAGGTGCAGCAGCTTGTCGTCGGCAGGCTGCACGCCGGTCACCGAGACGGTGTCGAGATCGAGCAGCCCGAACTCGCGGGCCAACGCGATGGTGAGCTCGACCCGTACGGGAGCGAGCGGATGGCTGGGGCCGAAGTTGTACGCCGCGAGCGCGTCATCCCAGACGACGCGCAGCGACCGGCTCATGCGGGGCACGGTACCTGCGCGGGAGCTCGGGCCGGGGACCGGTCACTCGGCGCGCAGAGCCACCACCGGGTCCAGGCGACCCGCCCGCCGCGCGGGAGCGACGCCGAAGAACACGCCGACAGCGACGGAGACGCCGAAGGCGAGCGCGGGTGACCACCACGAGATGGCCGCCGGCAGCGGCGTCACGGCGTCGAGCAGCAGCGAAGCCCCCACACCGAGCCCGATGCCGATGAGCCCCCCGATCGTCGTGAGCAGCACCGCTTCGATGAGGAACTGGAGGAGTACGTCGCGCTGCCGCGCCCCCAGCGCCTTGCGCAATCCGATCTCCCGGGTCCGTTCCCGCACGCTGACCAGCATGATGTTGGAGACACCGACACCGCCGACGAGCAGGCTGATCGCGGCGATGGCGGCCAGCACCAGGGTCAAGAGGCCCAGGATGCGCCCGATCGTGCCCAGGATCTGCGTCTGGGTGACGGCGGAGAATTCCTCGCCCGGGTACTCCTCCTCGAGGGCGCGGACCAGCCGGCCCTGCAGCGGCTCGACGTCCTCCGTGCTCGCCGCCTTCACCGCGATGCCGTCGATCCGTTCGATGCCGAGGAGCCGCTGCGCAGCGGTCACCGGCACGTGCACCTCCTGGTCGCGGCTGACCCCGAAGGTGGAACCGACCTCGGCGAACACACCCACGACACGGAAGCGGACGCCGGCCAGCGACACCTGCCGCCCCAGTGGGTCGACGTCGGGAAACAGCTGCCGGGCGACGGCCGACCCGAGGACGACGACCCGACGGCGGGTGTCGACGTCGGTCCCGCTGACGTAGCGCCCGCGGTCCAGCGGGCGGCTGAAGACGAGCGGAAGCGTCTCGGTGGCCCCGTTGACCGTGACGAACGCCTCGTTGTTGCCCACCCGGACCGACTCCCCGGAGGCGACCGTGGCGGCCACCCGTTCCGGGTCGCCGACCACCCGGGCGAGCAACTCCACGTCGTCAAGGGTGAGCCGGCTCACCGAGGGCGCCGAACCCAACTCGAACCGACCCGGTACGACGATGATCAGATTGGAGCCCAGGCCCTCGACCTGGCTCTCCACCTCGTTCTTCGCACCCGAGCCGATGGCCACCAACACGATGACCGCGGCAACGCCGATGATCACTCCCAACATGGTGAGCGCGCTGCGCAGCCGGTTGGCTCGCAGGGCGCCCAGCGCGACTCGGAACGCCTCCGCGGACTTCACGACTCACCGCCGGCCGAGTCGGACACCACCAGCCCGTCACGCATGCGCACCTGCCGCCGCGCCCGCCCGGCGATCGCCGGGTCATGTGTCACCAGCACCACGGCGACCCCGCGCTCGGCGTTGAGCCGCTCGAGGACGGCCATCACCTCGGTACCGCTGCGGGTGTCCAGGTTGCCGGTGGGCTCGTCGGCGAGCAACACCCGAGGCTCCCCCACCAGCGCCCGGGCGATCGCGACCCGTTGCTGTTCACCGCCGGAGAGCTGGCTCGGTCGATGTCCCGTGCGGTGGCCCAGACCGACCGCGTCCAGCGCCTCCGTTGCCCGCCGGCGGCGCTCGGTCGCCCGTACGCCTCGGTAGACCAGCGGAAGACCGACGTTGTCCACCGCCGACGTACGAGGCAGCAGCTGGAAGGACTGGAAGACGAAGCCGACGGTCGCATTGCGCAAGTGAGCCAACTCGGTGTCGCTCATCGCCGCGATGTCCCGCCCGCCGACCCGCAGCACTCCGGACGAGGGCCGGTCAAGGCAGCCCAGCAGGTGCATGAGCGTGGACTTGCCGGACCCGGAGGGGCCGATGATGGCGGCGTACTCGCCGCGCCCCACGGTGAGTGTTACCCCGCGCAACGCCTCGACCGCGACGCCGTCGAGCTGATAGGTACGCGTCACCTCGACCGCGGTGAGCGCCGCGCCATCCCTGCCGTCGGGACCGTCCGGACCGTCGCGTCCACCCCGGCCGTCCGGGTCATCGACGGTCATTCGAGTTGCTGGCCCTCCCGCACCCGGTCGGCACCTTTCACGACGATGCTGTCACCTGGCTGCACACCTTCGAGGACCTGCACGTTCGCCTCGCCCTCCGCGCCCAGCCGGACGGTACGGCGTTCGACCCGGCCGCTCTTCACGACCCAGAGCGCGTCGGTGCTGCCGTCGCGCACGATGGCGGACGCCGGCACGGTCACCGCGTTCTCCGCAGTGCGCACCTTCAGGTCGGCGACGGCGGACATGCCCGGGCGCGGGCGCGGTGCCAGCCGGCCGTCCGCCATGGTGCCGCCGGACAACCGCAGGCGTACGACGTAGGTGACGCCCCCCCGGTCGGAGACGGTCGGGCTGAGATCGACACTGGCCACCCGCGCGCGGTACGTCGCACCGGGGACGGCGTCGAGTTCCACGTCGGCGCGTACCCCGCGTTCGACGAGCAGCACATCGGTCTCGTCGACCTCAGCACGCAGCGACAGCGTGGAGATATCGGTCACCGTCAACAGCTGGTCGCCGCTGTCGACTGGTGCACCGGCGGCCAGCGGTCCCTCGCTGCCGCCGCCCCCGCCACCGCCGAGCAGCTGGTCGGCCTGGGCCTGCGCCTGCGCGGGGAGCTGGTCGACGAGACCGGAGACGTCCGCGCCGCCCGACTGGCCGGCGGTGCGCTCGAAGGACACTCGTCCGGAGATGGGCGCAACCACCTCCAGCGCCTCCACCGTACGCTCGGCCGCCTCGACGGCAGCGCCGGTCTGTACCCGCTGGGCCTGTGACAGGGAGGACAGCGCCTCGGCGAGTCCACCGACGCCAGCGTTGAAACTTTCCACCGCGGCGGCCGCCTGGGAGCGGGCGGCAACGTACTGCGCCTGCGCACGTTCGACCGCCGCCAGCGCCTCCCGCCTCGCCTCGTCGTTGCGCAGCAGCCGGGCCGCCTTGCGCGCCCGGGAGAAGCCCTCCTCCGCTGCGGCGTCGGCATCCGCCTGCTCGGCGGACACGTCGATTCCAGGTATGGACACGCCGGAGGCGGCGGCGCGGGCGTCCGCCGCGCGCGCCTGACGCAGCCGCTGCTGTGCCGACGGTGACTCCAGGCGCAGCAGCACCGCCCCCGCCCTGACCCGCTGGCCGTCGCGGACCCGGATGCGCGCGACGCGGCCGTCTGCGGGGGCGGTGACGGTGGCGCTCCCGCGGGCGACGACGGTGGCAGGGGCCTCGACGACCTCGGTCACGGTGGCCCGTCCCACCGGGGCGGTCTCGACCGGCAGCTGCTCCTCGCTGCAGGCTGCACCGAGCAGCACCACACCTGTTGCAAGGACAAGCGCCCTGGTCACCGCGTGCACCGCTTCATCGTAGGTCGCCCCGTCGGGTCGGCCACTTGAATCCATAAGGAGAGGCTTATCCTTGTCACCGTGAGTCGGAAGAACCGCGTCATGGGTCCGCACGGCGATGCGGTCTTCCGGGCGCTGGCAGACCCGACCCGCCGTCGCGTGCTGGAACTGCTGTTCGACGGCGAACGCCCGGTCGCCGACCTGGTGGCCGCCTGTGCGACGACACAGCCCGCCATGTCGCAGCATCTGCGCACGTTGCGAGAGGCCGGTCTGGCGCAGTACCGCCAGGACGGAAGGCGCCGCCTCTACCGCATCGAAGAGGCCCCGCTGCATGAGGTCATGGCGTGGCTCATGCGGTACGACGGTGGTTCGCCGAGGCATTAGCCTCCCGCCGTGGCGTACCCGGTAGCGCGCCCGGAGCGCGGCGGCGGCCTACGCGGCTGGCTGCGCTCGGCGCCCGCGGTGCTGAGCTGGCGCCCCCGCCATCCCGCCCAGGTCTTGGTCGTGGCTTTCGCCGTCGCCGTGCTGGCCAGTACGGCGCTGCTCATGTTGCCGGCGTCGACAGCATCCGGGGACGGTGCGCCGTTGGTCACCGCCCTGTTCACCGCCACCTCCGCGGTGTGCGTCACCGGTCTCGTGGTGGTCGACACCGGCACCTACTGGTCCGGGTTCGGCCGGGCGGTCATCCTGGGCAGCTTCCAGATCGGCGGCTTCGGCATCATGACCCTGGCTTCACTGCTCGGGTTGGTGGTATCCCGCCGACTGGGCTTGCGTACCCGGTTGCTGGCGCAGGCGGAGACCAAGGCGCTGTCCCTCGGCGACGTACGTCAGGTCATCCGTGGGGTCGCGGTGATCAGCTTCACCATCGAAGCGGTCATTGCCGCCGTACTCGTCATCCGGCTGCTGCTGGCCTACGAGATGAGCCCCGCGCGGGCGGCGTACGAAGGGGTGTTCCACGCGGTGTCGGCGTTCAACAACGCCGGCTTCGTCCTGTACGCAGACAGCCTCACGCGCTACGTCACCGATCCTTGGGTGTCGATGCCTGTGGCCATCGGCGTTGCCTTGGGCTCGTTGGGCTTTCCGGTGCTCTTCGAGCTGCGCCGCGAGCTACGCAGCCCGCGCCTGTGGTCGCTGCACACGAAAATCACCTTGACAACGACAGCCTTGCTGCTCGTCGGCGGCACCGCCTTCATCACGGCCTTCGAATGGACCAACCCCGCGACGCTGGGTCCGCTGAACGTCCCGGGAAAGCTGCTCGCCGGCTGGTTCCAGGGCGCCATGCCGCGCTCAGGTGGCTTCAACACCGTTGACTACTCCCAAATGAACGAGCCCAGCTGGCTGGTGACCGACGTCCTCATGTTCATCGGCGGCGGCAGCGCCAGCACCGCCGGGGGCATCAAGGTGACGACTTTCATGGTGCTCTTCTTCTCCATCGTTGCGGAGGCACGCGGCGACTCGACCGTCGATGTCTTCAACCGGCGGCTACCCTCCACGATCCTGCGGCAGGCGGTCACCGTGGCCCTGCTCAGCGTCGCCACAGTCGTCACTGCGACACTGCTGCTGCTGGCCCTCAGCGGTCTGGACCTCGACCGGGTGCTGTTCGAGGTCATCTCCGCGTTCGGGACCGTCGGACTGAGTACGGGGATCACCGGCCAGCTACCCGACTCGGGGAAGTACCTTCTGGTGGCGCTGATGTTCGCCGGGCGCATCGGCCCGGCCACGCTGGCCTCGGCGCTGGCCCTGCGCCAGCGCCATCGGCTCTACCGCCTACCGGAGGAGCGACCCATCGTTGGCTAAGCAGATACACGAGGACGCCGTTCTGGTAGTCGGACTCGGACGCTTCGGCGGCGCCCTCGCGACCACCCTCGTCCGGCTCGGGCACCAGGTCCTCGCTGTCGACAGGGACCCGAATCTGGTGCAGGAGTTCTCCACCGAGCTGACCCACGTGGTGGAGGCGGATGCGACCAGCACGTCCGCGATGCGCCAGCTCGGGGTGGGAGAATTCGACTTCGCCGTGGTGGGCATCGGCACCGGCATCGAGGCGAGCATCCTGTCCTCGTCCGTGCTCATCGAGCTGGGTGTCAAGCAAGTCTGGGCCAAGGCCATCACGGCTGCGCACGGGCGGATCCTCGACCGCATCGGGGTGAGCCACGTGGTCTACCCGGAGCACGACATGGGTGGTCGGGTGGCGCACCTGCTCACCGGTCGCATGATCGACTTCATCGAGTTCGACGACGGCTTCGCCATCGTGAAGACCCGCACGCCACGGGAGGCGGTCGATCGCACCCTTGGGGAGAGCCAGCTGCGCCGCAAGTACGGCGTCACGATCGTCGGTATCAAACGGCCGGGCGACGACTTCACCTACGCCCAGGCAGACACCGTGGTCCACGACGGTGACCTGCTCATCGTCAGCGGCAAGACCGATCTGGTGGAGCGCTTCGCCGCGGTGACCTGAGCCGGTCGGGCCGGGTGCCCAGCCGGGGGCCGTGTGCCCAGCCCCATGTGCTCAGCCGGCGCCGGCCGCCAGCTCGCGGCCACGGTCGCGGGCGGCCTCCAGCGCCGCCAGGAACGCGGCGCGCACGCCGTGGTTCTCCAGCTCCCGGATGGCGCTGATGGTGGTACCGGCTGGTGAGGTCACCGCCTCCCGCAACCGTCCAGGATGCTCCCCGGAGTCGCGCAGCATCAGCGCCGCGCCGTAGGCACTCTGCACGATGAGATCGTGCGCCACCGCACGTGGCAACCCGAGCAGGATGCCGGCGTCGGTCATCGCCTCGACCAGGTAGAAGAAGTACGCCGGACCGCTGCCGGACAGTGCGGTGACCGCGTCCTGCTGCGACTCGGGGACGCGTATCACCTTGCCCACCGGGCGCAACAGGTCCTCGGTGCGTTGCAAGTGCTCCTCCTTCGCGTGCCGCCCGGCGGATACCGCGCTCATCGCCTCGTCGACGATGACGGGTGTGTTGGACATGACCCGCACCACCGGCACGCCGTCGACGAGCCGACCCTCGATCAATGATGTGGGGATGCCGGCGGCGACCGACACGACCAGCCGGTCGGCCGGCACAACCGTCTCCAGCTCGTCCAGCAGTGCGGACATGTCCTGCGGTTTGACGGTGAGTAGCAGGGTGTCGGCCCGCTTCGCCGCTTCGGCGTTGCTCGTCACCTGGACGCCGTAGCGCTCCCTCAGCAGCTCCGCGCGATCCGTGCGGCGGGTGGTCGCCAGCAGGTCGACCGCAGGCCGGCCGGCGCGGAGCATGCCCGAGAGCAGCGCCTCGCCCATCTTGCCGGCGCCGACGACGGCCACCCGATCGGTCATCGCTTGCTCACCACGGAGCGCAGGAAGAACGAGACGTTGGCGGGACGCTCTGCCATGCGCCGCATCAGGTAGGCGTACCACTCGTCGCCGTACGGCGTGTAGATGCGCACCTTCTCACCGTCGCGAGCAAGTCGACGCTGCTCATCGGGCCTGACGCCGTAGAGCATCTGGTACTCATAGCTGCCCTGCGCGCGACCATTCCGTGCGGCGAGCGCACCGGCGATGTCGATCAGCCGCGGATCGTGCGTGGCCACCATCGGGTAGCCCTGACCCGACATCAACACCTCGAGGCAGCGGACGTAGGACTTGTCCGTCTCCTGACGGCTCTTGAAGGCGACATCCGCCGGAGCGTCGTAAGCCCCCTTACACAGCCGGATACGGCTGCCCTCGCCGGCCAGGTCGCGACAGTCGTCGACCGTACGACGCAGGTAGGTCTGCAGCACACCACCCACATCGGGAAAGTCACCGCGCAGCGCCCGCAGAATGCCCAACGTGGAGTCGACGGTGTGGTGCTCCTCCATGTCGAGGGTGACCGTCGTGCCAGCGGTGCGAGCCGTCTCGCAGATCCGCGCGGCGTTGTCGGTCGCAATGCGTTCGCCATCACCGGGCAACGCCTGCCCCACCGCGGAGAGCTTGACCGACACCTCGGTGCCGCTGGTCAACCCGGCATCGGCCAGCCGCGACAAGAGCGTGAGGTACGCCTTGGTCGTGGCGTCCGCCTGGCCGGTGTCGGTGGTGTCCTCACCCAGGTGGTCCAGGCTGACGAGCAGCCCATCGGCGACCAGCGTCCTGGCGGTGCGTACGGCGTCGTCGACACTCTCCCCGGCCACGAACCGGGTGACGACGCCGCGAGAGACGGGTGCTGTGGTGACGAGGTGCTTGAAGCGCTGGCTTTCCGACAGCGACAGCAGCGTACGGCGGAGCACAGGGTCCTCCCTTTCCGCCGGGACGCCACAGCCCCGGAGCCGCCGCCCAGGCTACGGCTCCACCGCCGGTCGCGCGTCAGGCGCTGCGCCGCCGCGGGCAGCGCGGCGCCCGGCCCCTGGTGTCCGCGGACCCCGGCGGGCGTCCCGGCCCTCGCCGCTTGGCCGTCACCCCGGTGTCCGGGCCACGTGCAGGTGCGTGAGGTACCGCTCGCGAACGATCCCGTCGGGGAAGGCGGCGGTCAGCGTCGCGCGCTGCTCGGCGAGAAAGTCGTCGCGCTGCTCACCGAGCGCAAGGACCGGCGAGTGGGTGGCCAGTTCGTCCAGCCGGTCGACCACCCGCAGCTCGCGTTCCCAGCAGGTGTGGTGGCGCGTGACGGATGCGAACGCGCCGGTGCGCCGGAGATCGTCGTCCAGGTCATGGACCTCGTAATCTCGCGCGTAAGGAGCACCCGGCGCGACACCGCGACGGCGTACCGAGGCCCAGCACGACCGCCACCAACTCTGGTCGCGATCCGCCGACTTGTTCCACCACAGCGCCAGGCTGCCGCCAGGACGCAGCACCCGCACCGCCTCGGCGACTCCCTGGTCGAACGGCACCCAGTGCCAGGAGGTGGCGTAACAGAGGAGGTCAACCGATCCGTCCCGCGCGGGCAGCCGCTCTGCCCGCCCGACGACCGCGGATGCCGGCACCCGGTGGTGGCGCACCATGGCGAGGCTCACATCGACGGCGAGCACCCGCGCCCCGCGGGCGGCGAGTCCCTCGGTCGCGATTCCCGTGCCGGCACCCCCTTCGACGACGCGAGCACCCTGCAACGACATCTCCGACAGCTGCTCCAGCGCGTCGTACATCTCCGCCGGGTACGCCGGACGCAACCGGTCGTACGCCGCCGCGGCCGGGTCGAAGACCGACCGGGTCACCCGGTCGGCCGTTCCGGTCGCGGTCGCGGCCGCCGGAGGTGCTGCCGCGCGAACGCGAGCGCCTCCCCGAGGTCGGCTTCGCGCTCGTCCCGGTCGATCGCCCGCCGGGTGTTGACCTCCAGCACGACGGTGCGCGCGTAGCCGCTGCGGGTCAGCCGTCGTAGCAGCGCCGCGCACGGCTGCGTCCCGCGACCCGGGACCAGGTGCTCGTCCCTGCTCGATCCGCTGCCGTCGGCGAGATGCACGTGGGCCAGCCGATCTCCCATGCGGCGGGCCATCGCCATCGCGTCGGCCCCGGCGACGGCCGTGTGGGACAGGTCGAGGGTGAGGTGCCGGTAGTCCTCGTCAACCGGGTCGAAATCGGGTGCGTACGCTGGAATCTCCCGTCCACCGGCCCGCCACGGGAACATGTTCTCCACCGCGAAGACGACACCGCTGTCGTCGTGCAACCGCTCGATGCCCTCGACGAAGCCACGTGCGTAGTCCCGCTGCCAGCGAAACGGCGGGTGCACGACCACGGTGTCCGCGCCGAGCCGCTCCGCCGCCTCCTTCGCCCGGTACAACTTGCTCCACGGGTCTCCACTCCACACCCGCTGGGTGATGAGCAGGCAGGGTGCGTGGATAGCGCGGACCGGCACGCCGTGGTAGTCGGAGAGCCGCTGCAGGGCTTCCACGTCCTGGCTCACCGGGTCGTTCCACACCATGACCTCGACGCCGTCGTAGCCGAGCCGGGCGGCCAGCTCGAACGCCACGGCGGTCGACTCCGGGTAGGTCGACGCGGTCGACAACGCGACCTTCACGCCGGGCGGCTGCACAAGGCACCAGCGTAGGGAAAGGTTGGCGCGGTGGCGGGATGCCGCTCTCAGGAGGAGCCGTTGAAGCGACCGGCGGCGACCATGGCGTCGAGCTCCCGCAGGATGAGCCCCTCCCGCAGCGCCCACGGGCAGATCTCCAGCTCGCTGACCCCCAGCAGGTCCATCGCCGCGTCGGCCACCAGCGCACCGGCGAGCAGCTGCGGAGCCCGGCCCACCGAGACACCCGGCAGCGTGGCCCGTTGGGCGCTGGTCAGCTTGGCGAGCTTCGGCAGCCAGTCGATGAGGTCGGTGTGAGAGAGCGTGCGGCGTACGTCGTTGCCGTACGACGAGGGAGCGGCACCGAGGATGCGGGCGAGCTGGCGGAAGGTCTTCGAGGTGGCCACGGCGCGGTCGGGGTGGCCGGCGCCCGTCACTTGCCCCGCCAGCCGTCCGATCTCGGCGCGGATGTGCTTGCGCAGCGCCTTGACCTCCTTGCCGGGTGGCGGGTCGTCGGTGAA
>Ga0136616_10001223_pt1 | contig 13345 bp, 13 predicted proteins | sample AntDrymUQ2992106_2_FD_106648 | JGI IMG/M metagenome (GOLD analysis project Ga0136616, IMG submission 106648) | Polar desert sand microbial communities from Dry Valleys, Antarctica - metaG UQ299 (21.06) | ecosystem: Environmental > Terrestrial > Soil > Desert | place: Antarctica: Dry Valley...
AGCTCATCGAGGAGTTGGAGCCGGCCCGGCGCGGGCTGTACGGCGGGGTGGTGGGCTATCTCGACTTCGCCGGTGACCTCGACACGGCGATCGCCATCCGCACCGCCGTGCTACGTGACGGGACGGCGTATGTGCAGGCTGGAGCGGGCGTCGTCGCCGACTCCGTCGCGGAGTCGGAGCACGAGGAGTGCCGCAGCAAGGCCGCCGCCGTCCTGCAGGCGGTGGCGCTGGCGGCCACCCTGCGCCCGGCCGAACCAGTGCACGATGCGTCCGGCTGACGCTGGACGGGTCGACTGCGAAGCGGGGTTCAGGTCCTCCGCCGCGATGCCGATCATGGCCTCGCGGCCGCGGACCTACCGATGCATCATCGTGATCCATTCGACCGGCTGCTCATCGCGCAGGCCCGTTCCGAGCAGCTGACGATCGTCTGCCGACCGCCGCATCGCGGACTACGACGTGTCACTCATCGACGCAGGCTGAGCGTCACCGGTCCGGCCACGCCACCCGGGCACGATCTCGAAGCGCTTATGGCCGTGCAGTCGGTAGACGTGGAAGTCGCTATCCAGCGTGAACACCCGCCGATCGTCGCGCTCCTCGGCCAAGGCGACCAACGTTGCATCCGCCAGGTCCATCGGCAGATCGGCGTACGTCGTCATCAGTTCGGCGCTGCGTTCAACGGCTGACCGCGAGAGGCCCAGCACGTCCAGGCGGTCGGTGAGCACCAGCCTCCACAGCGCCGCGCGGCCCGGCGGCCCCCCGGCGCGGGACAGCAGGTACATAGCCTCGGTGAAGGCGGGCCAGGTCGTGGCCATGGGCAGCTGCAACTGCCCGAGCACCATCCGGCACACCTCATGATCCGGCTCGTCGGCGTCGATGAGCGCCACGAGCGGGCCGGCGTCGGTGAGGGTCACGTCCGCGACGTGCGCTCCACCAAGGCGTCGGCGAACGCCGCGCCCGTCCGCCGGGCTCGTCCGCCGCCACCCCGAATGACGCCCAGCACGTCGTCGAAGTCGGTGGCGGGCACCGCGGTCAAGGTCGCGTCAGCGCGGTCGGCCGCAGCGCGGCGGATGAACTCCGACAGCGACTCGCCCCTGACTGCCGCCGCCCACTGCAGTCGGGCCTCGAGTTGTGGGTTCAACCGAAGACTCTTCACCGGGCGACTGTATCACGTTCCACTCAAAACGTGATACGTCGCGCGACCGGCCGGCTGTCGATCGTTGACCCGAGAACTTGCGTGGACACCGGGCGGGGGGTTCGGCCATGGTGTCCGCCGTGACCGTACTCATCTCGCACACATCCTTCGACTGCGACGACGCCCACGCACTGTCGTTGTTCTGGGGCAAGGTGCTCGGATTCACCGAGGACCCGCACGATCCGAACGAGCCCGGCGACGACGAGTGCATGATCTTCTCCGCCGACGGTGCACAGCGGCTGCTGTTCATCGAGGTACCGGAAGTCAAGCAGGTCAAGAACCGTCTGCACCTGGACCTCATGCCCGCCGAAGGCACCCGCGACGAAGAGCTGGAGCGGCTACTGGAGCTGGGAGCCCACACGGTTGACGACCGCCGCCGCCCGGACGGGTCGGGATGGGTGGTGCTCGCGGACCCGGAAGGCAACGAGTTCTGCATCCTGCGCAGCGACGCCGAACGCGCCAACTGACCAAGACAAGCGCACCGTTTCGCGCGGACCCGTCACTGGTCGGGAATCGGCCGGGGGACGGAAACCTGCGGGGTCCCAGGTGAGAGTTCCGGCCCGGCGTCGAGGGGGAAAGCGGCGTGGCTATCCTCGGACGGGTCCGCGGAGGCGACGAGGGGACCGTACGCGTGAGCGTGCTGGACGAGATCCTGGCCGGTGTTAGGGCCGATCTCGTCCAGCGCCAGGAACGTGTCCCGCTGGACCGCTTGAAGGAACGCGCCGCACGCACGCTCGACGCCCGTAGCGGCATCCCCGCGCTGCGCCGCGACGACGGTGTCGCGGTCGTCGCCGAGGTCAAGCGGTGCAGCCCATCCAAAGGTCGGATCGCCACCATCGCCGACCCGTCGGCGCTGGCCCGCGAGTACGAAGCCGGCGGCGCCCACGTCATCAGCGTGCTGACCGAGCCGCACCGGTTCGGCGGCACCCTTGAAGACCTCGACGCCGTCCGCGCGGCTGTCGACATCCCGGTGCTGCGCAAGGACTTCATCCTCACCAGCTACCAGCTGTGGGAGGCCCGCGCGCACGGCGCCGACCTCGTCCTGCTGCTGGTCGTCGCCCTCGAACAGCACGCCCTGGAAAGCCTCATCGAGCGGGCATGCTCCCTCGGCCTCACCCCGCTCGTGGAATGTCACACCGCCGAGGAGGTGGGCCGCGCGCTCGACGCAGGGGCGCAGGTCATCGGCGTCAACGCGCGCGATCTGCGCACGCTCGTCGTCGACCGCTCGACGTTCGCCCGGCTGGCGCCGCGGATCCCCGACAGCGTCGTACGGGTCGCCGAGTCCGGCGTACGCGGTCCGCACGATCTCATCGCCTACGCCAACGACGGCGCCCACGCGGTCCTCGTGGGGGAGAGCCTGGTGACTGGCCGCAACCCGAGGGCGGCGGTCGCAGACCTGGTCACCGCCGGCGCGCACCCGGCGTTGCGGCACGACCGCCCCTCCCGGAGGGACGGGTGAGCGCCCCGGCCAGCGCACCCCCGCAGTCACCGCCCGGCACCCCTTCGGGACCAGAGGCCCTCCCCGACGCGACCGGCCACTTCGGCCCGTACGGCGGCCGCTTCGTCCCCGAGGCACTGATGGCCGCGCTCGACGAGCTCACCGACGCCTATGCCGCCGCCCGCGCCGACCCCTCCTTCCAGGCCGAGCTCGACCGCCTGGCCGCGACCTACGTGGGACGGCCGAGCCCGCTGACCGATGCCACCCGCTTCGCGGCGTACGCCGGAGGGGCACGCATCCTGCTCAAGCGCGAGGACCTCAATCACACCGGGTCGCACAAGGTGAACAACGTGCTCGGCCAGGCGCTGCTGACCAAGCGCATGGGCAAGACCCGCGTCATCGCCGAGACCGGCGCCGGCCAGCACGGCGTCGCGACCGCGACCGCGGCGGCGCTGCTCGGGCTGGAGTGCTGCGTCTACATGGGCGAGACGGACACCCGCCGGCAGGCGCTCAACGTCGCCCGGATGCGCCTGTTGGGCGCCGAGGTCGTGCCCGTCCATGTCGGCAGCCGCACGCTCAAGGACGCCATCAACGAGGCGATGCGCGACTGGGTCACCAACGTCGACTCCACGCACTACCTGCTCGGTACGGTGGCCGGGCCGCACCCGTTCCCCATGATGGTGCGCGACTTCCATCGGGTGATCGGCGTGGAAGCCCGCGCGCAGACCCTCGAGCTCATCGGCCGGCTGCCGGACGCGGTGGCCGCCTGCGTCGGCGGCGGGTCCAACGCAATCGGGATCTTCGCCGCGTTCCTCGCCGACGCGACGGTGCGCCTCCACGGTTACGAGGCAGGCGGGGAGGGGCTGACGGGGGGCCGACACGCCGCCACGCTGACCGGTGGGTCGCCCGGCGTCCTGCACGGCGCGCGGTCCTATCTGCTGCAGGACGACGAGGGTCAGACGTTGGACACCCACTCGATATCGGCCGGCCTGGACTACCCCGGCGTCGGCCCTGAGCACGCGTGGTTGCGCGACTGCGGCAGGGCGTCATACGAAGCGGTCACCGACGCGGAGGCGATGGAGGCGTTCCGGCTGCTGTGCCGCACCGAGGGCATCATCCCGGCCATCGAGAGCGCGCACGCGCTCGCCGGCGCGCGAGGGCTGGGCCGCGAGCTGGGCGCGGACGGAGTGGTTCTGGTCAACCTGTCCGGCCGGGGGGACAAGGACGTCGACACCGCGGCGCGGTGGTTCGACGTCGTCTCGGACGAGGACATCGTCGCCGCCGCGGAGGAGCGGGCCGACGCGATGCCGCCGGAGGCGGACGGCGAGGGGCGGTGAGCCCGCTCGCTGACTGCTTCCGTCAGGCGCGGGCCGATGGCCGCGCCGTACTGATCGGCTACCTGCCAGCCGGGTTCCCCAGCGTCGCCGGGGCGCGCGCCGCCTGCCTGGCCATGGTGCAGGCCGGTGTCGACGTCGTCGAGGTCGGTCTGCCGTACTCCGATCCGCTCATGGACGGTCCGACGATCCAGCAGGCCGTCGACGCGGCCCGGCGGCAGGGAGTGACCGTCGCCGACGTCATGGGCACCGTCGAAGCCGTCGCCGCCACCGGGGCACCCACCCTGGTGATGACCTACTGGAACCCGGTCGAGCGTTACGGAATCGAGCGTTTCGTCCGCGACCTCGCCGCCGCGGGCGGCGCGGGCGTCATCACCCCGGACCTGACGCCCGAGGAGGCCGGTCCCTGGCTGGCGGCCACCGAGTTCGCCGCACTGGACCCGGTGTTCCTTGTCGCGCCCAGTAGCAGCGACGCCCGCGTGGCGGCGGTCGCCGCGGTGACGCGGGGGTTCGTGTACGCCGCCTCCACCATGGGCGTCACCGGCGCCCGCGAGCGGGTGAGTGACGTGGCGGAGTCCCTGGTCGGCAGGGTGCGGGCGGCCAGCGCGCTGCCGGTCGCCGTGGGCCTCGGCGTGTCCGACGGGCGGCAGGCCGCGCAGGTGGCGGCGTACGCCGACGGCGTCATCGTCGGGTCCGCGCTCGTCGGCCAGTTGCTCGACGCGTCCGACGAGCGGTCAGGGATCGCCGCGGTGGTCGAACTGGCCGACGAGCTGGCCACCGGAGTGCGGACGGGAACACCGGCCCGGTGACCGCGAGTTGCTCCACCGTGCCGTCCTCTTGCCGCCAGCGCGTGCTGGCCGCCGCCGTCCTCGCGCTGGGGGTGGCCGCGTTGGCGGCGTGCGCGGCCCCGCGGAGCGACTCCCTCGCGGAGGTCAACCTGGGTGACCGCGGGCCTTACGCCGGAAGCACCGTCGAGGGCGTGTTCACCCTTCCTGAGGTCACCTTCACCGACACCGCCGGCGAGGCGTTCCGCCTGCGCGCGGACACCCGGGACCCGGTCACCCTGCTGTTCTTCGGCTACACCAGCTGTCCCGACATCTGCAACGCCGTGCTGGCTGATGTGGCGGCGGCGCTCCGGCGCGTCGACCCCGCGGTGCGCGAGTCGACCCGGCTGGTCTTCGTCACCACCGACCCGGCGCGCGACACCGGCCCGGCGATCCGCGCCTACCTCGACCGCTTCGACCCGTCGTACGTCGGGCTGCGCGCGCCGATGCCGACGGTGCGAAGTGCGGCGGCCGAGCTGGGAGTGGCGTTGACCGGGAAGGAGAAGCTGCCCGACGGCGGCTACGAGGTGGGCCACGGCACCCAGGTGACGGCGTTCGGGCCGGACGAGCGGTCGCTGGTGCTGTGGATGCCGGGCACACCGGTGGCCGACCTACGCCATGACTTCAGCCTGCTCACGCGAGAGGCGAATGCGGCCACCGCGACGGCGTCACCGGCGCGGTAGCGTCGCAGCCGATGAACCTCGCCTCGATTCCCAGCCCCGCCCAGAGCGTCTGGCAGCTCGGACCGTTGCCGCTGCGCGCTTATGCCCTGTGCATCATCCTCGGCATCGTTGCCGCAGTGCTCGTCACCGAGCGGCGCTGGATCGCCCGCGGCGGGGCCCGCGGCGTCACCGCAGACGTCGCGACGTGGGCGGTGCCGTTCGGGCTCGTCGGGGGCCGGCTCTACCACGTGCTGACCAGCTGGGACCGCTACTTCGGTCCTGACGGAGACCCAGTCGCCGCGCTGTACGTGTGGGAGGGCGGGCTGGGCATCTGGGGGGCCATCGCGCTCGGCGGCGTGGGAGCGTGGGTCGGGTGTCGGCTGCGCGGTGTCCCGCTCCCGGCCTTCGCCGACGCCGCCGCTCCGGGGATCGTGATCGCCCAGGCGATCGGCCGCTGGGGCAACTGGTTCAACCAGGAGCTGTACGGCGGACCGACCACGCTTCCGTGGGCGCTGGAGATCGATCCCGTGCACCGCCTGCCCGGCATGGAGGGCGTGGCGACGTACCACCCGACGTTTCTCTACGAGTCGCTGTGGGCGCTGGGCGTTGCCGCTCTCGTGATCTGGGCGGACCGGCGCTTCCGGCTCGGTCACGGCCGCGCCTTTGCGCTCTACGTCGTGGCCTACACCCTCGGGCGGTTGTGGATAGAGGCGCTGCGCATCGACCCGGCGCCACTCGTTCTCGGTCTGCGGCTGAACGTGTGGACGAGCATCATTGTGTGTGGCGGCGCACTGCTCTACCTGGTGATCTCCGCCCGGCTGCGGCCCGGCCGCGAGACGTTGACGACATCGGCACCCGAATCGGAGCCGGAGCCGGAGCAGGAAGCGGAGGTCACGACATGAGCTCCCCGTCGTTCGACCGGGGTGTGACGCCCGCGTCGGAGACGACGGCTGTTCCGGGAGCGGAGGTCCACCACGCGCACCGCGACGTCACCGGTGGGTGGCTGCGCCCCGCCGTCTTCGGCACGATGGATGGACTCGTGTCCAACTTCGCGCTGATCGCCGGTGTCGCCGGGGGATCCGGGGACAGTTCGATCGTCGTCCTCGCCGGTCTGGCCGGGCTCACCGCGGGTGCGTTCTCCATGGCAGCAGGGGAGTACACCTCAGTCGCCTCCCAGGGAGAGCTGGCCAGGGCCGAGATCGCGATCGAGCGCGAGGAGCTCCTCCGTCGGCCGGACGCCGAACGGGATGAGCTGGCCCGGCTGTACGTTGAACGCGGCGTCGAGTCCGGCCTCGCGCAGGAGGTGGCCCGCCAGCTCTCCCACGACCCTGATCAGGCGCTGGAGATCCACGTGCGGGAGGAGCTCGGTCTCGATCCGCGCGACCTTCCGTCCCCGTACGTCGCGGCCGTCTCGTCGTTCGTGTCCTTCGCCGTGGGAGCGGCGGTGCCGGTGCTCCCCTATCTGCTCGGCTCGACGTCTCTCATTCCTGCGCTGATCGTCGCGCTGCTCGGCCTTTTCCTCACCGGGGCCGCGGTGTCCACGGTGACGTCGCGGTCGTGGCTGTACAGCGGCACCCGTCAGCTCGTTCTCGGCGGCGTGGCCGCCGCAGTCACCTATCTGCTGGGCACGCTGGTGGGATTGGGCCTCGGCTGACTCGCCGGGCTCACTCATCGGTAGCCGAGCCGAGCCGTTTTCGGCGCCGCCGATGTGGGCACGCTGGCAACGACCACGACAAACCCCGACCCGAAAGGGCGCTGACCCATGGGCACCCAGCTACAAGGCAAGACCGTCGCCTTCCTCGTCGCCGGCGAAGGCATCGAGCAGGTGGAGCTGACCGAGCCGTGGAAAGCAGTGGAATCCGCGGGCGGGACACCCAAGCTCGTCTCCCTCGAAGCGGGTGAGGTGCAGGCGTTCAACCACCTTGACAAGGGCGACACGTTCTCCGTCGACGAGACCGCTGACTCCGCTGACTACGCGACGTACGACGCCCTCGTGCTCCCCGGCGGCGTCGCGAACCCCGACCAGTTGCGCATGGAGGCGGGCGCCGTTGCCTTCGCCAAGTCGTTCGTCGATGCGGGCAAGCCGGTTGCCGCCATCTGCCACGCCCCGTGGACTCTCGTGGAGGCCGATGTGCTCCGCGGTCGCACGCTGACCAGCTGGCCGAGCCTGCAGACCGACATCCGCAACGCTGGCGGCACCTGGGTCGACGAGGAGGTCGTCGTCGACACCAATGGTCCGGGTGTGCTCATGACCAGCCGCAAGCCCGACGACCTCAAGGCGTTCTGCGAGGAGTTGGTGGAGCGCGTCGCCAACAGCTGACACCAGTCAGCTGTCAATGGATAGCTGACTACTGGCGCGAAACGGCGTCCCGGCGTGACGCTGGGGCGTCGTTACGCTGCCGCCATGCCACTGCGCCAGCGTCGCGCCAAGATCGTCTGCACGCTCGGACCGGCGACGGCGGCTGCGGAGGAAGTCCTGAACCTGGTCGACGCCGGCATGGATGTCGCCCGTCTCAACCTCAGTCACGGCAGCCGCGAGTGGCACGAGAAGACCTACCGGCTGGTGCGGGAGGCCTCCGACGCCAGCGGGCACGGCGTTGCCGTCCTCGTCGACCTGCAAGGGCCCAAGATCCGGCTCGGCCGGTTCGCTGAAGGGCCCGTCCTGCTGGAGCGCGGCGACGACTTCGTCATCACCACCGAGGACGTGCCCGGTGACGGGCACATCGTGTCAACGACGTACGACGGCCTTCCCGACGACGTTCGTGCGCAGGACCGGATCCTTCTCGACGACGGCCGGGTTCATCTGGAGGTCGTCACCGTCGACGGTCCGCGGGTGGTCAACCGGGTGATCGAGGGGGGCGTGCTCTCCGACCACAAGGGCATCAACCTGCCCGGCGTACCGGTCAGCGTCCCCGCCCTGTCGGAGCGGGACCTCGACGACCTGCGCTGGGCGTTGCAGCTGCGGGTGGACCTGGTGGCGCTGTCCTTTGTGCGCCGCCCCGACGACGTCGACGGCGTACGGCGGGTGATGGCGGAGGAGGGGATCACCCTGCCGGTGCTGGCGAAGCTGGAGAAGCCGGAGGCGGTCGACCGGCTACCCGAGGTCATCGAGGCGTTCGACGGGCTCATGGTCGCCCGCGGCGACCTCGGCGTGGAGCTGCCGCTCGAGCAGGTCCCCATGGTGCAAAAGCGCGCGGTCGCGCTGGCCCGGGAGGCCGCGAAGCCGGTGATCGTCGCGACGCAGATGCTCGAGTCCATGATCAGCTCGCCACGGCCGACCCGGGCGGAGGCCTCCGACGTCGCCAACGCCGTGCTCGACGGTGCCGATGCGCTGATGCTTTCCGGCGAGACCAGCGTCGGTGCCCACCCGCTGCGCGCCGCACAGACGATGGCCCGGATCATCGCTGCCGTCGAGTCCACGGCCCTCAACAGCCAGCCACCGCTGCTCGGACAACCGGTGACCCGCGGCGGAGCCATCGCGCTCGCGGCGGCAGAGGTCGGGCGTATCACCGGCGCCCGCTTCCTCGTGGCGTTCACCCAGACGGGGGACACGGCACGACGGCTGGCCAGGCACCGCTCGGCCATCCCGCTGCTCGCCTTCACCCCGGTGCAGGCCGTACGCAGCCAGCTGGCGCTGTCCTGGGGAGTCGAGACGTTCCTCACCCCATCCGTGGCGCACACCGACGAGATGGTGCTGCAGGTCGACGCGGCGCTTCTCGACCTCGGCCGCTGCGAGCGCGGCGATCCGGTGGTGATCGTCGCCGGGAGCCCCCCGGGGACACCAGGGTCGACCAACACGGTGCGCGTCCACCGCATCGGTGAAGCGGTAGGCGGCAGCGGCTACCGGTGAGTGCCCCCGGTGGGATTCGAACCCACACTGTCGACCTTTTGAGGGCCGTGCCTACTGCCGGTTGGGCTACGGGGGCCGGTGGCGATCGTACGCACGTGGTCGAGGTCACGACTTGGCAACAACCATGACACGGCTTTCCCAAGGTTGGTACGGCCCTCGCCGCCTCCGGTACCGTTTTGATCTGCCGCCGGAGTGCGTGTGTGCTGCGGCGTTCCCGGTTGTCCACCGAAGGAGTCGCTTCGTGACCCGACCCATCCCCCTGTGGCGCTCTCTCGCGGTCCTCGGCGCCGCGAGTTTGGCGCTGACCGCCTGCGGCGGCACCGAGCCGACCGAGACCACGGCTCCACCGCCTCCCAGCGAGGAGACCTCGGCGCCGGCCCCGGCCGACACTCCTGAGCCAACCACTGAGCCCACCGAGTCGGCACCCCCCGAGCAGAACACCGGGGACGGCACCTTGACGATCGGCACGCTGCTGCCGCAGACCGGTTCCCTCGCCTTCCTCGGCCCCCCCGAGTTCGCCGGCGTCGACCTGGCCGTCCAAGAGATCAACAAGGCCGGCGGCGTGCTCGGCAAGGACATCGAGAAGTTCGACTCCGACTCCGGTGACACCTCCACCGACATCGCCTCGCAGTCCGTGGACCGGTTGCTCAGCCAGGGCGCCGACGTCATCGTCGGTGCCGCGTCATCGTCGGTGTCCTTCACGGTCATCGACAAGATCACCGGCGCCGGCGTCGTGCACTTCTCTCCGGCCAACACCTCCCCCGACTTCACCACCTACGACGACAAGGGCCTCTACTTCCGCACTGCCCCCTCCGATGTGTTGCAGGGCCGGACCCTCGGTGACCTGATCATCAGCGAGGGCAACGCTGCGATCGGCATCCTCGCCCTGCAGGACGCGTACGGCGAAGGCCTGGCCAACAACGCCGAGAAGTCGATCAACTCGCAGGGCGGCGACACCGTCGCGAAGGTCTTCTACGACCCGAAGGCGGCGGAGTTCTCCGCAGAGGTGTCCAAGATCAAGCAGCAGGACCCCGACGCCGTGGTCCTCATCGGATTCGACGAGTCCGCCAAGGTGATCAACGAGTTGGTCGCCCAGGGCATCGGGCCGCAGGAGAAGCCGCTGTACCTCGTCGATGGCAACATCGGCAACGCCCTCGGCGAGAAGCTGGAGAAGGGTCTGCTCGAGGGTGTCCGGGGCACGCTGCCGGGCGCCGAGGCCAGTCAGGAGTTCCGGGACCGGCTGCTCAAGGTGGACCCCAAGCTGAAGGACTTCAGCTACGCGGCCGAGTCCTACGACGCCGTCATCCTGTCGGCACTCGCTGCCCAGGCGGCTGACAGCGACGCCGGCGCGGACATCGCCAAGGAGCTGGTCAACGTCAGCAAGGGCGGCACCGAGTGCACGTCCTTCGAGGAGTGCAAGAAGATGCTCGAGGACGGCGACGACATCGACTACAGCGGTGTCAGCGGTCCCATCGAGTTCAGCGACGCAGGCGACCCGCAGGTGGCAAGCATCGGCATCTACACCTACGGGCCGGACAACAAGCTGCTGGCCGAGGCCGAATACCGGCAGGGCCAGCTGTAAGAAGCCGACACCTCACGCAGGCCGGGAGCCAACTCGAAGAGTTGGCTCCCGGCCTGCTGTTCGATGTGGTGCTGCTGGGGCGGATACGCCTGGTCTCGCTCAGGCCTTGGCGAGAGACCCGAGGTAGAGCTCGATGACCTTGGGGTCGTTGATGAGGTCCTTGCCGCTGGCGGTGTAGGCGTTGCGGCCCTGGTCGAGCACGTATCCACGGTTGCAGATCTGCAGGCACCGGCGGGCGTTCTGCTCGACCATGATGACCGACACACCCGCGCGGTTGATCTGCCGCGTACGCACGAACACCTCGTCCTGGAGCGCGGGGGACAGGCCGGCTGAAGGCTCGTCCAGCAGCAGCACCGAAGGCTCCATCATCAGTGCCCGGCCCATCGCCACCATCTGGCGCTCGCCGCCGGACAGTGACCCCGCCCGCTGCTTGCGCCGCTCACCCAAGGTGGGAAAGAGGGAGGTGACGAAGTCGAAGCGCTCCCCGAACCGCTTGGGCGCCTGGTAGAGCCCCATCTGCAGGTTTTCCTCGATGGACAGGCTCGGGAACACGTTGTTGGTCTGCGGCACGAAGCCGACGCCCTTGCGCACCAGGGCGTGTGCCTTGAGGCCGGTGATGTCCTCCCCACGGAGTGTCACTTCGCCCGTACTCACCTTGATCAGGCCGAAGAGTGCCTTGAGCAGGGTCGACTTGCCCGCGCCGTTGGGCCCGATGATGCCGACAAGCTCGCCGTCCCCGACGTATAGATCGCATCCGTTGAGGATGTTCACGCCGGGAACGTAACCGGCGACCACCTCATCCGCTCGCAGCAGTGCGGACTCCGCGCCGCGCAGGTGCTCCAACCGATCGCCGGTGGGGGGCTGCTCGTCGTCCTGCGGTGGAGTGACATCGACGCTGGTCGACTGTCCGTGTCCGCCGGCTCCCGGCTCCGGGGTCACCGTCACGACGATTCCCGCTGCCGCGCGAGCTCGGCTTCGGCCTCGGCGAGCATCTGCTCCTCTTCCTCCTCGGTGAGCGCGGCGTCGTGATGCGAGCCGAGGTAGGCGTCGATGACTCGCTCGTCGGCCATGATCGCGTCCGGCGGTCCTTCGGCGATGACCTTCCCCTGCGCCATCACGATGACCCAGTCGCTGATGTCGCGGACCATGTCCATGTCGTGCTCGACGAAGAGCACCGTCATGCCCTCGTCCCGCAAGCTCTTCACGTGCCCGAGCAGTGACTGAGTCAGCACGGGGTTCACTCCGGCCATCGGCTCGTCGAGCATCACCATCTCCGGGCGCACCATCAGTGCGCGGGCCATCTCCAGCAGCTTGCGCTGACCGCCGGAGAGGCTGCCGGCGAAGTCGTCGGCCTTCGCATCGAGCTTGAAGCGGGCCAACAGCTCTTCCGCCCGATCAGTGATCTCTGCCTCCTGCCGCCGCCACATGCCGGGGATGACCGCCCGCCAGAAGCTCTCCCCGCGCTGGTCGGTGGCGCCGAGCCGCATGTTCTCCATGACGGTGAGACGGGAGAGCGCCTTGGTCAACTGGAAGGTGCGCACCATCCCGCGTCGCGCCACCTTGTAGGCCTGCACTCCGGCGAGCGAGCGCCCGTTGAACGACCAGCTGCCCTCGTCCGGGTTGTCGAAGCCGGTGAGCAGGTTGAAGAACGTGGTCTTGCCCGCCCCGTTGGGTCCGATCAGGGCGGTGATGGAACCGCGCTGGACCTCCACGTGGTTGACGTCGACCGCGGTGAGGCCGCCAAAGCGGCGGCGTACGGTGTCCGCGACGATGATCGGGTCGGGTTTGGCGGCGCCGGGCTCGTGCGCCACAGTGGCGAGTGCCGCCAGCGCCGTCTCCTTCGCTTGGCTGTTCGCCTGGCTGCCGGAGGAGGCAGCCCGGCTCTCGTCGCGGTCGGTGGGTTCGCCGCTCGGGCCGTGAGCTAGCGTCTCCGGCGTCGCGGCGGTCGCGCCGGTGTCCTCACCGTACATCGAGCGCCAGCTCCCTTCGGTCCCCGAAGATGCCCTGCGGTCGGTAGATCATCAGCAGCATGAGACCGAGCCCGACCAGCATGAACCGTACCTGGCCGACCTGGTTGCCGATGAGGATCTGGGACGGGATGTTGCCGGCGCGAACCGCGCTGTTCAGGATGCCGTCCGTGAGCGAGAGCAGCGCCCAGAAGATCATCGCCCCCAGGACGGGTCCGAGGACGCGGGCGGCGCCGCCGAGAATGAGGACGACGTAGACGAAGAACGTCAACTCGGTGCCGAAGGTGTCGGGTTGCACCGCGGCCCGGGCGAGCGCGAAGAGGAAACCGCCGAGAGATCCGAGCACTCCGCCGAGGACAAGGGCTTGCATCTTGTACGAGAAGACGTTCTTGCCGAGGCTGCGGACGGCGTCCTCATCCTCCCGTATCGCCTTGAGCACTCGCCCCCAGGGGCTGCGCATCAGCAGAAAGACCAGGAGGCAGGACAAGATCACCAG
>Ga0136616_10001225_pt1 | contig 13332 bp, 16 predicted proteins | sample AntDrymUQ2992106_2_FD_106648 | JGI IMG/M metagenome (GOLD analysis project Ga0136616, IMG submission 106648) | Polar desert sand microbial communities from Dry Valleys, Antarctica - metaG UQ299 (21.06) | ecosystem: Environmental > Terrestrial > Soil > Desert | place: Antarctica: Dry Valley...
CGTCATCTGCAACGACATCTGCTCGAGCGCGTGCGCGTCCTTGAGGTACGCGCGAAGCTGTTCCTGTGGGGTCTTTGCCATGGCAACTCCTGTCCGCGGATGGCAGTCATCACGGTCTACCGCGCGGTGGAAGCGCATGCAACGCGGGCGGTTCGACCGATTACCTCGTGGCTCGCCATGTTCCCGTCCCGGGTTGAGCTGTCGCACGCCGCAGCGGTACGATGCGATAGCTGCACTACGCGAAGGAGAAGTCATGGTTTTCCAGCCCGGAGACCGTGTTATCGCCGAGTCGGAATCTACGCAGCGGGCAGCCCGCGCCGGCACGATCCGCCAGATTCTCCGCGACGAGCCGGCTCGATACCGGATCGAGTGGGACGACGGGCGCGAATCGATCTACACGCCGGCGGCGGGCGCACTTCACGCCGAGCCGAGACCTTCCGGCGCCGCGCGCTGAATCGCCACGAGTGAATCGTTCGACCGCGCCGCCCGACGGCTGGGCGCCGTCCGTGCTCGACGGCGCCCGCCGGAAGCTGACGTCAGTGGTGCGCGGGCTGCAGCACCTGCTCGCGCGCCCTGCTGACCATGACTTCTCCCGTCATGTCGCCGGTGCGCTCGATCTGGATGCCCGACAGGTGGTCGCGGACGAACTCCGCAGCGACCTCCTGGGAGCGCTCGGCGCCCTCGCGGTCCTCGAAGATCGTCATCGAGCAGACGCTGCCGTCCTCCGTCGCCATGAGCTCATAGGCGACGAAACCGGGCTCCTCGGCCAGCCGGTCGGCCAGCTCGGTATCCGCCAAGTGCATCGTCTCGTCGATCATGTCGGCAGCGATGCGGTACTGGCGCACGTTCGCGTACATCGTCTTCCTCCTCTTGCTCGTCGAGAACGGTCGTGGAAGAACCGGGCGCTGCCCGGCACGCATCGCGCGATCGCGCCTCCTTCTGCCGTTCGCTGCGGCCGTCGCTGAGGACTCGCTCGAGGTTACGCCGCTCAGCGGGGCCGCGGGGAATTCTTGGCGGGACCCGGACAGCGTCTGCCGACGCGCGTCGGCATGACCGGGCGCCTCGGCTCCTCAGCGGGGCTTGGCGGCGGCTTGCAGGCCTGCGCCGGGGGCCGTGCGCAGATCGATCGGATCGCGGGGCTCGAGGCCTGCGTCACGCTGCCAGGACGCCATCTCCTGTGGCGACCACGTCCCCGAGCGGCTCGTGAGGGCGAAGTAGAACTCCATCAGCGCGCCGAGCTGGCCGGCGTCGGCCGCGTCCTGCGGGCGGAAGGCGTCGAAGATCACGAACAGGCCCCCGGGGCGCAGCGCCCGCGCGATGCGCCGGGCCAGCTCGCGGTTCTGCTCGCCGCTGAAGTGGTGCACGAGCTGCGAGACGAGCACCACGTCGTAGGCGGCTTCTCCGAGGTCATCGGTCAGCGCGTCGCCGGCGCGGTGGACGACCCGGTCGCCGAGCCGCTCCTCGGCGAGCAGCGGCGCGGCGTGCTCGACCGCTTCGGGCAGGTCGAGGACCGTCGCCCGCAAGCCCGGGTGGCGGCGGCACAGCTCGCAGGAGTAGTAGCCGTGGGAGCCGCCGATGTCGAGCATGTCGCGCGCCTGGTCGGGCACGGGGAAGCGCCTGATCATCTCCCACGAGAGCGCCCCCGCCATCGAGCGCATCCCGCGCTGGTATGCCCGCTGGCCGGCGTCGTCGAGCAGCCCGCCGTGCAGCTCCAGGGGCTCGCCGCTGCTCAAGTACTCACCCGTGCGGCCGACGAAGTCCCACTCCTCGAACTGGAGCAGCAGCTTGTCCCGCAGCGACGCCTTCCCGCCGCTGAGCAGCCACTCGCGCGAGAGCCGCGTCAGCTTGTAGCCGCCGTCCGCGGCCTTGAGGTACCGCGCGCCGGCCAGCGCGAACAGCAGCTTCCCGGTCGCCTCGGGCTCCGTACCGCACGCGTCGGCCACCTGGCGCGCCGTGCGCGGACCGTCGCGCAGAGCATCGAAGGCGCCGATGCGCACCCCCTCCATGATCACCCGCGCCAGCGTGTAGGCCATCTGCGTGTCGAGCAGGGGTTGCGGCGCGAGGTTCAGCCGCTTGACCACCCACTCGACCGGGTTCTCCGCGACCGCTCCGAAGCGCATGTCGAGACCCTATGCGAACCCAGCGTCGCATTCCCTGTTGCCAGCGCGCCGCCGTCATCGGCCACGAGCCACGGTGAGCGCGGCCGTCCTCGTCGCATGGATCCTCGTCGCCGTCGAACAGGGCGACCGCCGAGACGAGGCTCGCCGCGCGGCGTGCTCCGCTGGAACCAGATCAACACCCCCGGCTCCCCTCTCGGGTTGAGCTGCCGCACGCCGCACCGGTACGATCCGGGGGGTAACAAGCGAAGGAGAAGCCATGGTTTTCCAGCCCGGAGACCGTGTCATCGCCGAGTCGGAATCAACGCAGCGTGCATCCCGCGCCGGCACGGTCCGCCAGGTTCTCCGCGGCGAGCCGGCTCGATACCGGATCGAGTGGGACGACGGGCACGGATCGAGCTACACGCCGGCGGCGGGCGCACTTCACGCCGAGCCCGCCGGCGCGGAGAACTGAAGGGCGTCCACTCGCCATCTACGAGCCAAGGAGCAGCCGATGTTCGTGACCATGCGGACGTACCGCGTCGGATCTGGATCCATTGACGCGCTCATGCACCGAGTCGATCGCGATCTTGCGGAGGCCTTCGCACAGGAGCCCGGTTTCATCGCGTACCAGGTCGCCCAGACCGGGCCTCGGACGGTCGCGTCGATCACTACATTCCGCGAACGCGAGCAAGCCGAGGCATCGAACGAACTAGCGGCTGAATGGGTGGCCGACGCGCTCGCAGACTTCAACGTTGAGCGGATGGGCGTGATCGGCGGCGAGGTCATGGTCAGCCGCGCGATCGCCGAGATGCTAGAGCCGGCTCACCATTAGTCGGAAAGGCGCAAGCGACGAAGGCTTCGCCCAGAACGGACGTCAGGTCCGGAGGTACCGCGTCAGCTCCTGGAGGGTCCTTAGGCCATTGACGACACCAACCAGAACAAGGACGACGACCGCCGCGATGACCAACGCGGTGGCGCCAACGGCGACAGCGCCGCCCAGCGCGGCGGCCACGAATGCGGTGAGAGCGGTCAGCGCCATCTAGCTCGGAATTGGTATCCCCGCCACGGTCACGATCCACACTCGCCGAGCCGACACGGAACGACAGTGCGGTCGGTTCGACGACCCCGCCCAGCGACAGGCGGCGTGCCGATGCGCGCGGCCTTCAGAGTGCGCGTGGTTCCCGCTATGCAAGGCCGGCGGCGCGGCCGGCGGTGAGTGCCGCGCCGCGCGCGCCCATGAAGACGGCCTCCGTGCCCTCGATCGGCCCGAGGTGCGCGCGCTTGATCGCCCGCGCCGCCTCGCCGTCGGCCCAGCCGCCGGCCATCACGAGCCGCCGCCGCGGGCCGGCCACGCGGTCCATCCGGTCGAGCAGGTCCTTCGCCGAGCGCGCCGTCGACTCCAGCGCCGCGCGCCAGGCGAGCGGGGGCGACGCCTCGGGCCCGATGCCGACCAGCTCGTTGCGGTCGCCCTCCAGCCCGAGCAGCTGCATCCCGAGCGCGCCCACGGGCGCCTCGAGCGCCGCCCGCTCGAGCGCCGCCCGTCCCTCCGGCGGGACGCCGAGCAGCCCGAGCACGCGCTGCAGCGCCGCGCCCGAGCGCGTCGCGCCGAGCAAGCACTGGCGGCCCTCGATGGCGTGCCAACCGACGTTGATGCCGTCGGCGACCGCAGCGGCCACGCGCTCGGGGGGGACCGGCGCGACCGCGCGCACGAACGCCTCGGCCGTGCCCCATGAGTCGAACACGTCGCCCTCGCCGGTTGCGCCCGCGCCGACGGCGGCGCTGAGGTGGTCGTGCCCGCCGACGGCGAGCACCGCGCCCCGCGCCTCCGGCAGCGTGTCGCCGGCCGTGCCGGCGGGAGTCCCCGCCGGCGCCGGCTCGGGCAGCAGGCCCGCCGGCGCGCCCGCCCAGGCGAGCGCCTCGTCCCACCAGCCGCGCGCCTCGAGGTCGAGCCAGCCCGTACGCGAGGCCAGCGAGAGCTCGGCGACCTGCTCGCCGCCGAGCCGGTGCACGATCCACTCGCCGACGCTCAGCCAGCGCACGCCACGCCGCGCCTCGGGCATGTTGTCGCGCAGCCAGCGGTACTTGACGAACCCGCACAGCGGCCGCGGCGCCAGGCCGGTGCGCGCGGAGAAGCGCTCACCGCCGAGCTCCGCCACCATCTCCGCGACCTGCTCCTCGCCGCGCGCGTCGTGCCAGGCGATCGACGGCACCACCGGCGCGCCGCCGCCGTCGAGCAGCACGCCGGTCTCCGCCAGGCTGGCCACGCCGACCCCCGCCACGCGGCCGCCCTCGCGCGCGGCAGCGAGCGCCTCGCGCGCCGCGGCGAGCGCGCTGGCGAAGAGGTCGCGCGGGTCGATCTCGGCGCCCGTGGGCACCGCCCGCCACGGTGTGCGCGCCTGCCCGTGCGCGATCTCGTCCCCGCCGGCGGTGACCACGGCGGCCTTGCACGACGTCGTGCCCACGTCGAGCCCGAGCAGTATGTCGCGCCTCACCATGGCCGCGAAGCATGCCCGACCGAGCTGCGGGGCGAAGCGCCCCGCAGCCCGTGGCTCAGCTCAGCAGGACGACTTGTAGACCGCGTCCTGGTTCTGGGCCAGGTTGTCCTTGGTCAGGATGACCGAGCCGGTGGCGATCTGCGGCTTGGTCTGCTCGTCGTTCAGCGCTGCGACGGCCTGCTGGACGCCCTGGGCGCCGATGTCGGCTGGCTTCTGGGCGACGAGCGCCTGGATCAGGCCCTCCTCGAGGTCCTTGACCTGCTTCGGGCCGGCATCGAAGCCGACGATCTTCACCGTGTCCTGCTTGCCGGCCTCGCGGAGGCCGGCCGCGGAGCCCTCGGCCCCGAACAGGTTGGTGGCGAAGATCCCCTTGAGATCGGGGTGCTTGGCCAGCTGCGCCTTGACGATGGACGCCGCCTTGTCGGGACGGTCGTCGTTGTACTCCACGCCGACGAACTCGAGGCCCAGCTTCTCGGCCTCCTCCTCGAAGCCCTTGGCCCGGGCGTCCGTGGTCGAGATGCCGGGCTTGACGTTGTTGACGAAGACCTTGCCCGCGCCGCCGATCTGCTCCGCGAGCGCCTTGGCCGCCTCGCGGCCGCCGCCCTCGTTGTCGGAGGCGATCTGCGAGACCGCGAAGTCCGCCTGCTCGAGCGTCGTGTCGACGAGCACCACCTTCGAGCCGCCGTCGGCGACCGCCTTGATCGGCGCGTACATCGCCTTGGTGTCGGTCGGGGCGACCAGCAGCGCGTCCGGCTTCTTGGCCGCGATCGCGTTGGCGATCGGCGTCTGGAGCGACGCGTCGAACTGGTCGGGGCCCTGGAAGTCGAGCGTCACGCCCTGCTTCTCGGCCTCCTCCTGCGCGCCGCAGTTCATCGTGATGTAGAACTCGTCGCCCTTCACGCCGGCGAGCAGCGTCATGTTGTAGCTCTTCTGCTCGCCGCCGGCGCCGCCGCCGCTCTCCTCCTCGTCATCGCCGCAGGCTGCGACGCCCAGCGCGAGCGCCGCGACGAGCGCGACCGCTGCCCGGCCCGCCCTCGATGTGAATCGCATGGTGGTGTTCCTCCTCCTCTTGGAGATTTGACCTTTCATTGACGGAGACGGGACCGCCGGAGCTGGTCCAGGTAGACCGCGACGATCAGCACCGCGCCGACGGCGACCTGTTGCCAGAACGGCTGGATGCCGACGATCACGAACCCGTTCTGGAGCACGACCGGGATGAAGACGCCGAAGACGGTTCCCAGGAGCGTCCCGATGCCGCCGAAGAGGCTCGTGCCGCCGATCACCACCGCGGCGATCGCGTTGAGGTTGTCGGTCGAATGGCCCGCGATCGAGGTGGTGCCGAAGCGCGCGAGAGCGAGGTAGCCGGCGAGCCCCGCCAGCGTGCCGCCGATCGCGTAGACCTTGATCAGGTGGCGATCGACGTTGACGCCGGCGCGCCGCGCGCCTTCGATGTTGGACCCGATCGCGTACGTGTAGCGGCCGAAGCGCGTCTGCGAGAGGACGACCCCGCCGACCACCGCGACCGCCGCGGCGATCAGCACCAGGTAGGGGATCTCGCCGAACAGACGGCCCGAGCCGATCGAGGTGATGAGCTTGAACGGCACGTTGCGCTCGTCCACGCCGCCGGTGATCAGCAGCGCCGAGCCGAGCGCCATGCCCAGCGTGCCGAGCGTGACGATGAACGACGGGATACGCGCCTTCGTGACGAGGAAGCCGTTGAACGCCCCCCACGCGCAGCCGGACGCGAGCGCGACCGCGAGCCCGGCGAGCAGCACGCCCCAGCTCTCGCCCCCGAGCGCGTTCATCGCCTTCGCGGCGACAACGCCGGAGAAGACGAGCACGGCGCCGACCGAGAGGTCGATCCCGGCGGTGATGATGACGTAGGTCAGGCCCGTCGCGAGGACGAGCAGCACGGCCGCGTCGGTGGCGATGTTGCGTGCGTTGGAGACCGCGGAGAACTGCTCGAAGCGCAGAATCGAGAAGATGACGATCAGCGAGAGCAGGATCAGGCCGATCCAGATGCTCGAGACGGCCGCGAGTCGCTGCCACCAGGTGAGCCGCGGCTCCTCGGGCAGGTCCTCGGCAGCGGTCGGCTCGGGCGGTGCGGTGGGCGCGCTCATGCCTTCTCGTCCCCGTCGTGGAAGCTCTGGGCCCCGGTCATGGCGGCCACGACGTCCTCCATCGAGACCTCGCCGGGCTTGAGACTCGCCACCCGGGTGCCGAGCCGCAGCACCTCGATGCGGTCGGCCACCTGGAAGACCTCGGGCATGTTGTGGCTGATGAGCACGACGGCGCGGCCCTGGTCGCGCACGCGCTTGATGAGGTCGAGGACGTTGCGGGTCTGCACGACGCCGAGCGCGGCCGTCGGCTCGTCCATGAAGACGACCTTGTCGGCCCAGGTGACGGCGCGCGAGATCGCGATGCCCTGACGCTGGCCGCCCGACATGTTCGCCACGGGCTGCGTCATGTCCTGGATGCGCACACCGAGCGAGTCGAACGCCTCGCGGCTGCGCCGGCGCATCTCGGCCTTGTCGAGGAAGCCGAGCTTGCCGAGAACGCCCCGGCGCACCACCTCGCGGCCGAGGAACATGTTCGCCGCGGGGTCGATCTCTGCGGCCAGCGCGAGGTCCTGGAAGACCGTCTCGATCCCCAGCTCGCGCGACTCGTGCGGCGTGTGGATCGTGACCGGCCGGCCGTTGAAGAGGATCTCGCCGCTGTCGGGCGGGTGGACGCCCACGAGCGTCTTGACCAGCGTGCTCTTGCCGGCGCCGTTGTCGCCGACGAGGGCCACGACCTCGTTGGGGTAGACCGTGAAGTTCGCGCCGCGCAGAGCGAGCACTCGACCGAAGCTTTTCACGATGTCCCGCGCCTCCAGCACGGGTTGCGCCGTCACCATGCTCCCTCCTCTGTGTCGGCTTCCGGCGGCAGGCAGCGGATCGCGTCGACCGCTCCAAGGATGCTCGTGTGCCCCGCCCCGTACGGGACGAGCGCCGTGGACCCGCGGCGCAGTTCGAGCTCGTCGCCGCGCTCGGTGCGCAGCGTGCCGGCGCCGCCGACCGCGACGAGCACGGCGAACGAGGGCTCGAGCTCCACGGGGCCGTGTTCGGGGCGCAGGCGCTCGGCGCGGAAGTAGGGCCCGGCGACCGCGGGCAGGAGCGGCTGCACGGCGCGCGCCTCCTGCCCGGTGGCGACGGTCGTGGTCAAGTCGCGCGGGTCGGTGCGCCTGCGGTCGAGCGCCGACAGCGCCACGTCCCAGCCGAGCTGGAGGTGCTGCGCGCCGCTGTCGACGCCAAAGCGCTCGAACTCGAGCAGCACGGAGAGATCGGTCGGCTCCTGGAGCTCGAGCAGCAGGATCCCGGCGCCGATCGCGTGCAGGGTGCCGGCGGGCACGAGCACCGTGTCGCCGGCCGCGACGGGGACGCGGTTCATCGCCGCGAGCATCTCCGCGGGGTCTTGGCGCTCGACCCAGCGTTGCACGGTCGCCGCGTCGACCGGCTCGCGCATGCCGACGTGCACCTCCGCGCCCGGCTCGGCCTCGAGGATGATCCACGCCTCGGTCTTGCCGAAGGGGATGCCGAGCCGCTCGCACGCGAACGTGCGGCCCGGGTGGAAGTGCACCGGCAGGCGTTCCCCCGCGTCGAGGAGCTTGACCAGCAGCGCCGGCTCGGCGCCCCAGCGGCCGGCATGACCGGGGCCGAGGAACCCCTCCGGATCAGCGCGGATCGCGTCGCGCAGGAGGCGGCCGTCCTCGAGGCGGCTGAGGCCCACGGAATCCTCGCCGAACGACGCGGCGGTGGAGCCGATCCAGTCCTCCGGCCGCCCGTCCTCGCCTGCGGGCGCGCCGCGGAGCGCGTCGATGCGGGCGCCGCCGCGGTAGAAGCGGTGGAACTGGTTGGGCGGGAGGACGAGCGGCTTCACGGCGCCAACTCCCCGCTGCCGCGCGCGACCAGCGTGGTGGGAATGGTGTCGCGCTGCGGCGGACGCTCGTCGCCGTCGAGCCGGTCGAAGGCGCGCGCCGCCGCGCGCTCGCCCATCAGCGCTGGGTCGGAGCGCACCACGGTGACGCCGAGCACGTCGGCGAGCTCGAAGTCGTCGAAGCCGACGAGCGCCAGCGAGCGCTCGTGCGCGGCGAGGGCGCGCAGGGCGCCGACCGTATTGCGGTTGTTGGCCGCGAGCAGCGCGGTGGGCCGGCGACGCTCGGGGAGGTCGAGCAGCCGCTGAACCGCCGACTCGGCCTCGTCCGCGTCGCGGTTGCCAGTGAGCACGAGCTCGGGGTCCTCGTCGACGCCGGCGTCGGCGAGGGCGGCGCGGAACCCGCCGAGCCGCTCGCGCGCTGTGTAGAGCCCCGCGTCGTCGCAGACGCACGCGATCCGCGTGTGGCCATGCGCGACGAGGTGCTCGACCCCGCGCCGGGCGCCGCCGGCGTTGTCGACCAGCACCGTGTCGGCCGCGATCATCCCTGGCGGCCGGTCCAGGAAGACGGCGTGGACGTGGCCGCCGCCGTTACCGAGCACGTAGCGGTGGTCGGGCCCCGCCGGGACGAGCAGCAACGCGTCGACGCGCCGGCGCAGCAGGGCCGTGACCAGCTCGTGCTCGCGGGCGGGGTCCTCGCGGGCTGAGGCCGTGATGAGCAGCAGGCCGCGGTCGCGCGCCGCGGTCTCGACCGCCTGGGCGATCGCCGAGTAGAACGGGTTGCGCACGTCCTCGATGACCAGGCCGAGGGTGCCGGACGAGCTGCCGTGGCGCAGCGACCGAGCGAGGTCGTTGCGCTCGTAGCCGAGCTCGGCGATCGCGCGGCCGACGCGCTCGGCGGTGACGGCCGCGACGCCCGCCTCGTCGTTGATCACGCGCGAGACCGTCTTCAGGCTCACGCCTGCCGTACGGGCGACGTCCGGCATCGTGGGTCTGGTTCCGGCAGCGCGCATTCCCCTCGTCCCCCTGACAACGTTGTCAGCCCCGCCAACGTACAACCACGCAGAGAGCGTTGTCAAGCGGGAAGCGGACCGGCGGGTGAGCCGCCAGGCACCGGGTCGGGACGGGTGCCCGGGCGCGGGGCGGCGCCGCGCCTCAGGGCGCGCCGAGCTCGCGGGCGCGCCCTGGGTCGAGCTCGCCGGCGGTGGCCGACTCCACGCTCGCCGCCGCCGTCGCCACGCCGGCGCGCGCGGCGGCCGCGAGCGACTCGCCGCGCTCGAGGGCCGCCGCGAGCGCCGAGGTGAACACGTCGCCTGCCCCGATCGGGTTGCGCACCTCTGCGATCGCGGGCGCGGGCAGCCACTTCGGCACCTGGCCGGCGACCGCGAGGGCGGCGCCCGCCTCCGCCGCCGTCACGACCGCGGCGCGCGGGCCGCGCTCCACCAGCGCGGCGGCCGCAGCCAGCGCCCGTGGCCGCGCGTCGGCAGCGGCGGCCACCGGCTCTCCCGCGCCGCTGCCCGCGCCCACCACCTCCTCCGCCTCGCCGAGGTTCGGCACCACGACGTCCGTTTCTGCCGCGAGTGCGCGCACGAGCGTCGCGCCCGCGGCGTCGACCACGCAGGCCAGCCCCGCCTCGCGCGCCAGCGCAGCCAGCCGCGCGTAGGCGTCCGCCGGCGCACCCGGCGGCACGCTCCCGGAGCACACGAGCACGTGGTGCCCGCCGGCCCGCGCGCGCAGCTCGCGCTCGTAGCGGTCCCAGTCGCCGTCGCCCAGCGGTGGCCCGGGCTCGTTGAAGACCGTGGTCCGGCCGCTGCGCTCGAGCACGACCGCGGTCGAGCGCAGCTCGCCGCTGCACTGGACGGCCGCCAGCTCCACGCCCTCCTCGGCGATCAGCGCCGCGCCCGCCTCCCCGGTGCGGCCGGGCACGAAGGCCACCAGCAGCGCCGGGTGCGCGAGCGCCCGCGCCGCCCGAGCGACGTTGAGCCCCTTGCCGCCCGGCGTGACCACCACGCGCGAGAACCGCAGCACCTCGCCCGGCCGCAGCTCGTCGATCGACAGCGTACGGTCGATGGTGAGGTTCGGTCCGGCGATCAGCATCAATAACCTTCCGCGGCGATGAAGCAGTATCGCCTCAACCGCCTCTTCCATCCCCAGTCGGGACGCTGCTTCGACGTCGCGGTCGACCACGGCATGCCGGGGGAGCCAGGGTTCCTGACGGGGATCGAGGACATGGAGGCGGCGATCGACACGCTCGTCGACGCCGCGCCCGACGCCATCCAGCTCGCCGTCGGGCAGGCCGACCTGCTCCAGCGCCACCCCGGCCGCGACAAGCCCGCGCTCGTGCTGCGCACCGATACCGCAAACATCTACGGGCCGCAGGTGCCGGATGACACGTGGACCGTGATGATCGACGACCCCGTCGGCCACGCCGTCCGCCTCGACGCCGCCTGCGTCGTCGTCAACCTGCTGGACATCCCCGGCCACCCCGTGGTGCGCGGCGCGTGCGTGGAGGCGATCGGCCGGCTGCGGGCGGCCTGCGACCGCGCGGCCATGCCCCTGATGGTGGAGCCGCTCGCCTTCGATCCCGGCACCGCGGGCTACGAGTCCAGCGGCGACGCCGACCGCATCTGCGGGCTCGTCCGTCAGGCGGTCGAGCTCGGCGCCGACGTGATCAAGGCCGACCCGACCGACGACCTCGCGGATTACCGCCGTGTGGTCACGCTGGCGCGTGTGCCGCTGCTCGTGCGCGGTGGCGGCCGGGTGGGCGACCGCGAGATCCTCGAGCGCACGCACGCCGTGCTCGAGCAGGGCGCCGCGGGCATCGTCTACGGCCGCAACGTCATCCAGCACGCCGACCCCGCGGGGATGACGCGTGCGCTGATGGCGGTCGTGCACGAGGGCGCCGCGCCCGCCGACGCGGCGGCCTCGCTCGGCGGCGCGTGAAGCGGGTCCGCATCGGGATCGTCGGCGGTGGCCTGATGGGCCGCGAGCTCGCCGCCGTGATCGGGCGCTGGGCCGCGCTGGAGGAGCACCCCGTCACGCCGGTGCTGGAGGCCGTCTGTGACCCCAGCGAGGCCGCGCGCCGCTGGTTCGAGCGGGTGCCGACGGTCCGCACGCTCACCGGCGACCGCCGGCGCCTGCTCGAGGACCCCGACCTCGACGTCCTCTACCTCGCGGTCCCGCACCACCTCCACGAGGAGCTCTACCTGGAGACGATCGCCGCCGGCAAGGACTTCATGGGCGAGAAGCCGTTCGGGATCGACCTCGCGGCCGCCCGGCGGATCGTCGCCGCCCTGCAGGAGCGCCCGGAGCTGTTCGCGCGCTGCTCGAGCGAGATGCCGTACTTCCCGGGCGCCCAGCTCGCCTACGAGCACCTGCGCTCCGGCGCGCTCGGCCAGGTGATCGAGGTGGAGCACGCCTTCCTGCACTCGAGCGACCTCGACCGGGGCAAGACGATCAACTGGAAGCGCCAGGCGCGCTACTGCGGCGAGATCGGCGTGATGGGCGATCTCGGCATGCACGTCGTGCACCTGCCGCTGCGGCTCGGCTGGCGCCCGCGCCGGGTCTACGCGCAGTTGCAGGACATCGTGACCGAGCGCCCGGGGCCCGACGGCGAGCCGGTGCCCTGCGACACCTGGGACAACGCGACCCTGCACACCGACGCGGGCGGCTTCCCGCTGCGGCTGGAGACCAAGCGGATCGCGCCAGGGGAGACCAACACCTGGCGGCTGCGCGCGGTCGGCATGGACGGCGGCGTCGCCTTCTCCACGGCGAGGCCCAAGGAGGTCTGGCGCTTCGCGGTGCGCGACGGCTTCCAGGTCTGGGAGCGCCTCGAGACCGGCAGCCAGTCGGCCTTCAAGACCGTCACCGGGCCGATCTTCGAGTTCGGCTTCGCCGACGCGATCCTGCAGATGTGGGCGGCGTTCCTGGCCGAGCGCGAGGCTGCGCTCGGCGACCGGCTCGGCTGCGCGACGCCCGAGGAGGCGCTCGCGAGCCACGAGCTGTTCGCCGCCGCGCAGGAGTCCGCGCGGACGGGCGCGGCCGTGCCGATCCCGGAGTGTCACAAGCTCGTCACAAAGTCCGCCATCCGCTGCTAGCCTCGGACGCGACGGCCTCCCCACCGTCGTCTTCGGCTCCCCATGCCGAGAACCGACTTGAAGCCCAGACCGAACCGACCGATCTCCGATCCGGTCTTCGCGCTCAGATTCGAGAAGAGCAGCGCACCGATGCCCGCCTGGGTGAGCGCCCGCCCCTCGTTCGCACAGTACAGGGCCTCGGGCGTGACAACGACCTCAATCCGTCCGCTCTCGCCGAGAAGCTCGTCCGCGCCGTTCTGGATCAGCTCGTAGAGCTGGCGCTTACCGTAGCCGCCCTCGATCGCACGTCGCTCAATGTTGGCGTGCTCCTCGACGAGCTTTGGGGCGGACCGATACGCGCCGAGCTGCTGCTCGCGCACTTCCGCGATCGTCCGGCCGATCTCCGAATTACGGCCGGCCCATTCATCTGTGGCGACAGACGTCACCGGTTTGTCCCCCCAAGTCGATGCGAGCTCTTTCGACTCAAACTAGTCAACAAAATCGATCATTGCGTGACATCCGCTCATTGGGTCGCCTGAGGTCGGCGAGATCTGACAGCGGCCTCAATTCGATCGGCCGCGGACGCCGCCGACTCGTGCTCCCAAACACGCATGACCTGCCAGCCCTCTGCCGCTAGAGCTACGTCGTTGCGGCGATCCCGAGCGACGTTGGCCTCGAGCTTGCGACGCCACCAGTCCTTGTTCGCTTGCGGCCACGTCTGATGCTCCGGGCACCCGTGCCAAAAGCATC
>Ga0136616_10001226_pt1 | contig 13328 bp, 12 predicted proteins | sample AntDrymUQ2992106_2_FD_106648 | JGI IMG/M metagenome (GOLD analysis project Ga0136616, IMG submission 106648) | Polar desert sand microbial communities from Dry Valleys, Antarctica - metaG UQ299 (21.06) | ecosystem: Environmental > Terrestrial > Soil > Desert | place: Antarctica: Dry Valley...
CCGATGCCCGAGCCGGCGCCGGTGACGAACGCGACGAGGCCGCCGACGCGGCCGGCGCTCATAGCGTCTCCTTGCCGAGCGTCGAGTACATCCCCGCGTCGACCAGCCGCACGGGGGCGTCGCCGGCGTCGAGGTCGCGCGCGATCCCCTCGAGCGCCGCCCAGTCGGGCAGGCTCCACAGCGCGAGCCCGCGCGGATCGGGGCCGAGCCGCCCGATCCGGTCGGCCGCGAGGTTGAGCGTGAGGTCGGGGTGGGCGTCCCGCCGTGCCTCGAAGCTCGCGCGCACGTCGTCGGCCGCGGCCCCGCGGGCCCAGTCGAAGTACTCCATGTAGTAGCGCTCCGACTCGCCGGGCACCGGCTCGAGCAGCGGTGCGTAGCTGCCGCCGCGCTCGATCCGCGCGCCGATCGAGAACGGCTCCTCGAACTGGTCGGCCGCGCCCGAGCGGAAGATCCGCTCCCAGTCGTCGAAGCGGTCCAGCCCCTGGCCCGGCGTGTACCAGATGCCCATGTACTCGGGCTCGGGCCCGGTCCGCCACGTGCGCCCGATCATGGCGATCAGCACGTCGTCGGGGTTGTCGCCGGCCCAGCCGGTCTGCCCCTGGTCGGCCACCGCGTGGAACTGCTCGAGCGAGACGTGCGGGCGGCGGCTGATGAACTCGATGTAGACGAGCATGCGGTTTCTCCCGGGGATGAGGGGTCAGTCGTCGGTGGTCGTGTCGACCGTGGAGCCGAAGCCGGCGTTGCCGCCGTGCGTGCTGTAGCCGCCGTCGACCACCAGCACGTGGCCGGTGATCCACGCCGCGCGCTCCTCGTCGCACAGGAAGCGCACCGCCTGCGCCACGTCGGCCGGCTCGCCGACGCGGCCCAGCGGGCAGGCGGCGGCCTCGGCGGCCTCCACGCCCGGGGCCTCCAGCTCGGCCGCGGTGGCCGGCGTGCGGATCGTGCCCGGGGCGACGGCGTTCGCGCGCACCCCGCGCGGGCCCAGCTCGTAGGCCATCCCGCGGACCAGGCCGTTGATCGCCGCCTTGGACGTCAGGTAGTGGGTGGAGTCGTCCCACGCGAGCCAGGAGGCGGTGGAGGAGATCGCCACGACGCTGCCGCCGCGGTTGGCGGCGATCCGCTCCGCGGCGGCCCGCAGCACGTGAAATGTGCCGTCGACGTTGACGTCGAGCACCTGGCGCCAGTCCGCGGGGCCCATCTCGAGGATCGGGACCGTGCGGTAGACGCCGGCGACCTGCACCGCGGTACCGAGCGGTCCGAGCTCGGCCTCGGCGGCGTCGGCGACCGCGTTCACCGCGTCCCAGTCGCGCACGTCGCAGTCGTACGCGGCGGCGCGGGCGCCGCCGGCGCGCAGCTCCTCGGCCACCGGCTCGCAGCCGCGGACGTCGGCCACCGCGACCGCGAAGCCGTCGGCGGCGAGCAGGCGCGCCACCTCGGCGCCCATGCCGCGCGCGGCGCCCGTGACGAGCGCGGTGCGCGTCACGCGCGCGCCTCCGCCGCGGCCGCGTCCGGCTCGGCGATCGGCGGCGGCGCGGCTTCGCCGCCCTCGCGGGGCAGCAGCCAGCCGGACTCCGGGCGCCAGTCGACGCGCACCGCGTCGTCGACCGCGAACGGCGGCGCCGCGCCGGGCCCCTCGGCCTTGACCTGCGCGCCGAGCGCCGGCAGCTCGATCCGGCAGCCGAAGCCGGTGCCGCGAAAGGCGACGTCGCGCACGACGCCGCGCAGCGAGCCCGCATCGTCCCTGCCGGCGGCGGCGTCCGCCGCACGCACCTCGACCGCCTCGGGCCGCAGGACCAGCCACGCCGGGCCGCGCGCCGGGTGCGGGCAGTGCACGTTGTGGCGGCAGTCGCCGAGCCGGACGACCGCCTCCTCGGCGCCCGCCTCGACCACCTCGACCGGCAGCACGTTGGCGTCGCCGACGAACTGCGCGACGAAGACCGAGGTGGGGCGGCGGTAGACCTCCGTCGGCACGCCGAGCTGCTCGATCCGGCCGGCGTTCATGACCGCGATCCGGTCCGACAGCGCCATCGCCTCGCGCTGGTCGTGCGTGACGTAGACGAACGTCGCGCCGGTCTCGCGGTGCACCCGCCGCAGCTCGACCTCCATCTCGAGCCGGATCTTGAGGTCCAGCGCCGAGAGCGGCTCGTCGAGCAGCAGCACCTTGGGTCGGTTCACCAGCGCGCGCGCCAGCGCGACCCGCTGCATCTGCCCGCCCGACAGCTCGTGGCTGCGGCGCCGCTCGTAGCCGTCGAGCCGCACGAGCCGGAGCGCCTCCTGCACCCGCGCGCGCTGCTCGGACCGGGCGACGCCCGCGACCTGCAGCCCGAAGGCGACGTTGGCGAAGACGTCGAGGTGCGGGAACAGCGTCGGGCGCTGGAAGACCATGTTCGTCGCGCGCCGGTGGGCGGGCAGCCGCGTGACGTCCTCGCCGGTCAGCAGCACGCGGCCCTCGACCGGACGCTCGAAGCCGGCCACGATCCGCAGCAGCGTCGTCTTGCCGCAGCCCGACGGCCCGAGCAGGGTCACCAGCTCGCCGTCGGCGATGTCGAGCGAGACGCCGTCGAGCGCCGTCACGGAGCCGTACCGGTGGCGGACATCCTCGATCCGCACGCGCGCCTCGGCGCTCATCGGGCCTCCTCCGCCCCGGCCAGCGCCAGCGGGTCGACCGCGCCGCGGCGGCGCCGCTCGCTCCAGCTCGCGAGCGCGAACGTCACCACGAACAGCAGCACGGTGAAGGCCAGCAGCAGGGTCGAGATCGCGTTGATCGACGGGTCGATCGTCTTGCGCAGGCTCGACCAGATGTACAGCGGCAGGGTGGGGTCAGGACCGACGACATAGAACGTGATGATGAACTCGTCGAACGAGAGCGCAAAGGCGAGCGCCGCCGCGCCGACGAGGACGGGCCACACCTGCGGCAGCGTGACGCGCCGGAACACCGTGCGGCCGTTCGCCCCGAGGTCGGCCGCCGCCTCCTCGAGCGCCGGGTCGAGGCGGTCGAGCGCGGCGCGGGCGAGGACGAAGAAGAACGGGAACACGTAGACCAGGTGCGCGATCGTCACCGTGACCAGCGACAGCGACGTCTCGGTGCGCGTGAAGGCGATCAGCAGGGCGACGCCGATGAACAGGCCCGGCAGCGTGATGGGCAGGAAGAACAGCAGCGCGAGCGGCGCCCGCCAGCGCGATCGCGCGCGCGACATGCCGTAGGCGGCGAGCGTGGCCAGGACGAGCGTGGTCAGCGCCGTGGTCGTCGCGACCACGAGCGAGCTCTGCACGGCGGAACGCACCTCGGCGCTCTCGAAGACGCGCTCGTACCAGCGCAGCGAGAAGCCGTCGAACGGGAACGACAGCGAGGCCGTCTCGTGCAGGCTGAAGAGCACGACGACGAGCAGCGGCAGCCACAGGAAGAGCACGCCGGCCAGCGTCACGAGGCCCGGGATCGGGCTGCGATGACGGCCGCTCACGAGACGAACCGCAGCCGGTCGAGCCGGGCCACCCGCAGCGCGAGCGCCACGAGCCCGTAGCAGAGCAGGAAGGCGGCGAGCAGCGTGAAGGAGATCGCCGCCCCGGCCGCGTAGTCGCCGGTCGAGAAGGCCACCTGCACCTGCACGCCGAGCAGGACGCCGCTGCGCCCGCCCAGGAACTGCGGCGTCACGTAGTCGGCGGCGGAGAGCACGAAGACGAACAGCAGGGCGCTGGCCGCCGGCGCCGCCACGAGCGGCAGCACGACGCGGCGCCAGCGCTGCACGCGCCCGGCCCCGAGGTCCTGTGCCGCCTCGAGGTAGGACGGCGTGAGCGGCGCGAGCCCGGCGTAGAGCACGAGGATCACGTAGGGCAGGTAGATGTGCACGAGCGCAATCGTCACCGCGAAGCGGTTGAACACGAGGAAGGTCAGCGGGTCGTCGACGACGCCCAGCGCGCCGAGCCCGCTGTTGATCACGCCCTCCGCCCCGAGGATCGTGCGCCACGCGTAGATGCGCACGAGGTAGGAGGCGAGGAACGACGCGACGATCAGGAAGAGCACGACCGTCTTCCAGCGGCTCGCGGTGTAGCGCAGCCAGTACGCGATCGGCAGCGCGAACAGCACGGAGGCGACCGCCGCCAGCACGCCGACCACGAGCGAGTTGCGGGCCAGCGTCCGGTTGAGGTCGCTGCCCGCGATCTCGCGGTAGTTCTCGAGCGTCAGCGGTCCCGACACCTCGTAGAACGAGCCGGTCAGGAACGAGTAGACGGCGAAGGCGGCGAGCGGCGCGATCAGGAACAGCAGCAGCGCCACCGCCGCCGGGACCGTGAGCAGCAGCGGGCCGGCGCGCAGGCGGCGCTCCCGGCCCGTCGCGGTCACGCCTGCGCCCCGGCCTTGAGCTCCTGCCAGTTCTTGAGGACCTCCTCGAAGGTGACGAACTCCTCCGACTCGACGGGCGGGTTGTTGTAGAGCGGCGCCTGCTCGAGCGCCTCCGCCTGCGCCTCCGCGGGGTAGAGCTTCTGCACCGCCTTGCTCATGAGCGGGTAGGCGTCGCCGACGGTGGGGCCCCCGATCACGGAGTCCGCGGCGGCGGCGTGCACCTTCGGGGTGAGCGTCTCGTTGATCCACGAGTAGACGGCGTCGTCGTTGTCGGCGGTCGAGGCGATCGCCCAGCAGTCGCAGGCCGTGAACCCGCCCTCCTTCGGGATCGTGTGCTTGATCGTCTTCGTGCCGGCGTCCGCCGCGAACTGGTTGACGGCGGTCCAGCCCTGGAAGGCGACGACCGCGTCGCCCGACGTCAGCTTGGTCGTCACGTCGCCGAACGACGGCGAGACCCCCGAGGACTGCGCGATGATCTGCGAGAGGAAGTCGTTGACCTTGGCGATGTCGGCCTTCTTGACCTCGTCCGGCTTCATCCCGAGGATGTGCGTGCCGAGCGCCCAGGCGCCCGTGGGGTCGTCGACGACCGCCACCTTGCCCTTGAACTTGGGGTCGAGCAGGTCGTAGTGCGACGGCAGCGCGGAGGTCTTCGCCGAGTCGTAGGTGAGCCCGAGCGGGGTCCAGGTCCAGGGCACGCCCGTTCGCGTGCCGTCCGCGTCGACCCAGAAGCTGCCCAGGTCGCCGGCCCAGAACTCGTCGAGGTTCTCCAGGTTCGGGAGCTTGGACTCGTCGATCGGCTTGAGGATCTGCAGCTGCGCGTAGAGCGGCTTGTAGCCCTGGTAGTAGGTCGTCAGGTCGAACCCGCCGGCGCTGCCCGCCGCCTTGATCTTGCCCTGGATGTCGTCGTGGTTGGCGATGTAGTTCGTCTTGATGTCGATGCCGTTGGTGTTCGTCCAGGCCTTCATGGCGTCCGGGATGTCGTAGCCCTCCCACGACAGGTAGTCCAGCCGCCCGCTCGCGGTCGGGACCTCGGCCGGCCCGGCCGCCGGCTCGGCCGGCGCGCCGGCCTCCTCGTCGTCGCCGCCGCAGCCGGCGAGCAGGCCCGGAAGCGCGATCGTCCCGAGCCCCAGCGCACCCGCCCGTTGCAGGAAGCGGCGGCGCGTCGCGCGCCGGACCATCGCCTGCAAGATCTCCTCGTTGCTCATCACGTCTCCTCGTCGCACCCGTTTCACCCCATCCGCACCAGCTCGGCGGCCGCTTGCGCGATCCCCTCCGCCGACGGCAGCAGCGCCGCCTGCAGCCCCGGCGCCGGCGGGATCCGCACGTCCGGCGCCCCGACCCGCCGCACCGGAGCGTCGAGCGCGTCGAACTGCGTCTCCCCGATCCGGGCCGCCACCTCGGCCCCGAAGCCGCCCGTCACGTTCGCCTCGTGCGCGACCAGCACGCGCCCGGTCCGCTGCACCGCGCGCGCGATCGCGCCGTCGTCGAGCGGCGCGAGCCAGCGCAGGTCGAGCACCGTGGCGTCGATGCCGTCGCCGGCCAGCCGCTCGGCGGCCTGCTCGGCCAGCAGCGCCGTGCGGCCCCAGCTGACGATCGCGACGTCGCTCCCCGCGCGCCGCATCCGCGCGCCGCCGACGCCCTCGCGCTCGCCGCCCAGGGCGACCGTGCCCTTGTGCTGGTAGAGCGCGCGCGCCTCGAACAGGATCACGGGATCGTCGTCGGCCACCGCGGCGCGCAGCATCGCGTGGGCGTCCTGCGGCGTCGCGGCGACCCCCACGCGCAGGCCCGGGATGTGCGCGAGCAGCGCCTCCAGGCTCTGGGAGTGCTGCGCGCAGGAGCCGGGCGTCGCGCCCTGCTGGGTGCGGACCACGAGCGGCGCGCAGTGGCGGCCGCCGCTCACGTAGCGCACGTTCGCGGCCTGGTTGATCAGCTGGTCGAGCGCGACGAGGAGGAAGTCGCCCCACATGATCTCGACCACGGGCCGCAGCCCCTCGAGCGACGCGCCGACGGCGGCGCCGAGGATCGCGGACTCGGCGATCGGGCTGTCGAACACCCGCTGGGGGCCGAACTCCTCCTGCAGCCCGCGGGTGGCGCCGAAGATGCCGCCCGAGGCGCCGACGTCCTCGCCGTAGACGATCACCTCGGGGCGCGCGCGCAGCTCGCGCCGCAGCGCCTCGGTCACCGCCTTCACGTAGGTCAGCTCGCGCTCCTCGGCCGGCTCGCCGGTCGCTTCGTGCGGCGCCGGCCGACCGTGCACGTGCGCGCGGGCGCCCGCCGGGTCGGGACGCGGCGCGGCCGCCGCGGCGTCGCGGGCGGCGTCGAGCTCGGCGGCGACGTCCTGATCGACGGCCGCCAGCTCGCCTTCCGGCGTGCCCTCCTCCAGCAGCCGGCGCCGCAGCGCGGCGAGCGGGTCGGCGGCGATCGCGACGTCGCGGTCGGCGCCGGGACGGTAGTGCTCGACGTCGCCGTTGTAGTGGGCGCCGAGCCGGTGGCAGCGCGCCTCCAGGAACGTCGGCCCGTTGCCTGTGCGCGCCCGCGCGGCCGCCTCCGCGACCGCCTCATGGACGGCGCGCGGGTCGTTGCCGTCGATCGTGGCGCCCGGCATGCCGTAGCCGGCCGCGCGCTCGGCGAGCCGGTCGACCCGTACGATCTCGTCGATCGGCGTCATCTCCGACCAGCCGTTGTTCTCGCACACCACGACGAGCGGCAGGCGCCGGAACGCCGCGAACACGAGCGCCTCGTGCAGTGCGCCCTGGCTCGTCGCGCCGTCGCCCACGCTGACCACCACGACGCGTCCCGAGCCGGTGACCTGGGCGGCCAGCGCGGCGCCGGCGGCGATCGGCACGCCGGCCCCGACGATCGAGTTCTCGCCGAGCAGGCCGTGTTCTGGGGCGAGCAGGTGGGCGGAGCCGCCGCGGCCGCCGTTGACGCCGGTGGCCCGCTGGCACAGCTCGGCCATCAGCGTGCCGAGCGGCACGCCGCAGGCGATCGCCCAGCCGTGCCCGCGGTAGGTGGCCACGACGCGATCCTCCGCCTCCAGCGCGGCGAGCGCGCCGACCGGGATCGCCTCCTGCCCGGTGCAGAGGTGGATCGACCCGGCGATCTCGTCCGCCTTGCGCAGCGCGAGCGCGCGCTCCTCGAACCCGCGGATCACCGCCATCGACCGGTACGCCGAGCGCAGGGACAGCGGGGTGAGCACCGAGACGGTCATGGCGTCGTGCGCCGCGACGCTACTTCGTCCTCTCCGGTCGTGTCAAATAAAAGCGAGGTTCGCAAATGGTGCGACGCTCAGCCGGCCAGCTCGAGCAGGGCGGTGAGGTACTCGTCGCGACACGCCTCGAAGCGCTCCTTCGGTGCCGAGAGGGCCAGCGCGTACGACGTGCCGCCGCGCCCGAGCGGCGCCGCGAGGCAGCACACGCCCGGGTGGAACTCCTCGGCGTCGGAGGCGTGGCCGGCCCCGCGGATCTGCTCCAACTCGTGCAGCAGCGCGTCGCGGGAGGTGATCGTCGTGCGCGTGACCCGCGCGAGCGGGTGGGCCGCGAGGTAGCGTTCGCGCGCGTCCTCGGGCGCCAGCGCGAGCAGCAGCTTGCCGCTGGCGCGGGCGTGCCCGTGGTCGATCGGGCCGAGCGGGCTGTTCGCCACGGCCACCTGATGATGCCCGGGCACGCTGCAGAGCAGCACCAGCTCCGAGCCCTGGCGCGCGGCGACGTAGGCGGCCTCCCCCGTGCGCGAGGAGAGCGCGCGCGCGAGCGGCAGCAGGTCGTCGGGCAGGACATGACGCTCGAACGCCTGCACGAGCGGACTGATCCCGATCGCCAGCCGGTAGCGGTGCTCGGCACCGCGGCCGATGTAGCCGGAGCTGGCCAGCGTGTGCAGCAGGTGGTAGGTCGTCGCGCGGCTCAGGCCGGCGGTCCGGCTGAGCTCCTGGGCGGTGAGGCCGTCGGGGCTGTGGGCGATCTCGTCGAGCAGCGCGAGGGCGCGGGCGACGGACTGGATGCGAGGCTTGGGCTCTGCGGGGACGGTCGGGGCGCCCATCACGGGCGCAACGTAGCACCATCTGCGCCTCTCGGTTCTATTTGAACTCTCGAGGCGCACCGGTAGGATCGCGCCGATGCCGGCCACGGGCGAGCTGCACGCGCTGGGGATCGACGTCGGGCTCAGCGGCGTGCGCGCGGCGGTGGTGCGCGCGGACGGCACGCTCGCCGGCGCGGCCCGGCGCCCGCACGCGCGCGCGGTCCGGGCGCCCGGCGTCGCGGAGCACGACCCGCAGGACTGGCTCGACGGGCTGCGCCCGACCGCCCGAGCGGCGCGGTCGCAGGCCGGCGGGCCGCGGGTGGGCGCGGTCGGCATCGCCGCGCTCGGACCCGCGCCGCTGCTGGTCGACCGCGGCGGCGCGGCCCTCACCCCGGCGCCGCTGTTCTCGCTCGACGCCCGGGCGGCGGCCCAGCGCGCGCGCCTGGACCCGGACGGCGGCGCCGCGGTGGCCGATCACGCGCTGCCGCATCTGCGGCGGATGGTCGAGGAGCGGCCGGAGCTGCGCCATGGGGCGGCCTGGGCGCTGGACGCCACCGGCTTCCTCGTGAGCCGCTGCGTCGGGGCGCCGGTGATGGACGTGGTGACGCGCGCCGACCACGTGTGGCCGGGCGCCGAGCTCGTGGCGCCGCTGCCGGCGCCGATCGCCCCGGACGCGCTCGCCGGCGTGCTCGACGCCGACGGGGCCGAGCTGCTCGGCCTCGAGCCGGGCGTGCCGGTGCTCGCGGGCACCTACGACAGCTTCGTCGACCTCGCCGGCGCGGGCGTGACGGCGCCGGGTGACGCCGGGATCGTGCTCGGCAGCACGATGATCGTCGGCGTGGTGCACACGGCGGCCGAGCCGGCCGGCGGCCTCGGTGTGTCGCCGTACTTCGGCGGGGGCGTGCTGCTGGGCGGCTGGACGCTCAACGGCGGCACGGTGCTCGAGTGGGGGGAGCGGACGCTGGCAGGCGAGCCGGAGGACCTGCGCCGGGCGGCCGCCGGGCTCCAGCCGGGCGCCGGTGGCGTGCTCGTGCTGCCCTACCTGGCCGGCGAGCGCACGCCGGTCTGGGACCTCGACGCCCGCGGCGCGGTGCTGGGGCTCTCCCTCGACCTCTCACCCGCCCACCTCTATCGCGGCCTGGTCGACGCGCTCGCGCTCGCGCTCCGCGACCACGTCGCCCGGCTGCCGGGCGAGCCTCCGGCGCGCTGGCGGATCACCGGCGGCGGGGTCCGCCACGCCGCGTGGCTGCAGGCCGTCGCCGACGCGGTCGGCGCACCGCTCGACGTGGTCGCCGACGCCGGCGAGGCCGTCGGCCCGGCCTTGCTGGCGCTCGCCGCGGTGGGCGCGCCCGTGGCGCGCGCGGTCGCGCGCACCGTCCAGCCCGACGCCGGTCGCGCCCGCCGCTTCGACGCCCTCTACGACGACTACCGCCGGCTGCATCCGCGGCTGGCGGGCGTCGCGCCGCTCGCTGGGGCCGCTGCGTGAGCGTGGCCACGATGCGCGTCGCCCGCCTGCATGGCATCGGCGACGTGCGGGTCGAGCGCGTACCGGTGCCCGAGCCGGCGCCCCGCGAGCTGCTCGTCCGGATCGAGGCGTGCGGCGTCTGCCCGACCGACGCGCGCAAGTGGGCGATCGGCACCGACCACTACCCGCTGAACCCGGGACACGAATGGGTGGGCCGCGTCGCGGCGCTCGGCGGCGACGCCAGCGGGTGGGAGCTCGGCGCGCGCGTCTACGGCGACACCTACGCGGGGTACGGCGAGTACGCCACGATCGGGACGGAGCCGGCCGGCTGGTCGCGCGGGGCGCTCCCGCTCGGCGAGCTCCCCGTCGAGCGGGCGGTGTTCGTGGAGCCGCTCGCCGACTGCCTGCACTGCGTGCTCGACCAGGGCGCCGTCGGGTCCGGGTGCCACGTCGCGGTGATCGGACTGGGCGCGATGGGCGTGCAGATCGCCGCCGTCGCGGCGCGCGCCGGCGCCGAGGTGCTGGCCGTCGAGCCGCGGCCCGAGCGCCGCTCGCTCGCCGAGCGCTTCGGCGTCGCCGCCGCCGTGGAGCCCGCCGGCTGGCACGATGCCGCCGCGGCGCGCTGGTCCGGAGCCGGGCCCGACGTGGTCATCGTCGCGATCGCCCGCGCCGCGGCCGCCGCCGACGCGATCGCCGCGTGCGCGCCCGGCGGGCGGGTCGTGCTGTTCGCCGGGTTCGGGGACGAGGGGGTCGCCCCGGTCGACCTCAACCGCATCCACTACCAGGAGATCAGCGTCGTCGGCAGCGAGTGGGTCGGGACGCCCCCGCACCAGCGCTACGAGCACTACGAGGCCGCGCGTGACCTGCTCGCCTCGGGTGCCCTCCCGCTCGAGGAGCTCGTCAGCCACCGGGTCGGGCTCGACGGGATCGGGGAGGCGCTGCAGGCGGTGCGGGAGCAGCGCAGCTACAAGACGGTGCTGGTCCCGTGAGCGCGGCCGGTCTGCTCGGCACGGACGGCCGGCTGCTCGTCGTCGCGGTCGACCACCCGCTGTACTCGTGGCCGTGCCGCGGCCTGGAGGACCGAGGGACGCTGCTGCGGCAGGTGACCGCGGCCGGCGCGGACGCGATCATCTGCTCCTACGGCACGCTGCGCGACCACCGCGACGCGCTCGCCTCCGCGGCGCCGATCCTCAAGCTCGACCTGACGACGGTGGCGATCGGCGGTGCCTATCCCGTGAGCGAGTACGTCGCCGCCTACACCGTGGAGGACGCCCTGCGGCTCGGCGCGGCGGCCGTGCTGACGTTCGTGCAGCTCGGCGCGCCGTTCGAGCTGGCGGCGCTGCGCACGGCGGCGCAGGTCGCCGCGGCCGCCGACCGCGCCGGGCTCGCGTACGTCTGCGAGATCATGCCGGTCGGCGGCCCGCAGTACCCCGCGCTCGACGCGCCGCTCGCGATCGCCGCCGCGGCACGCACCGGCGCCGAGCTCGGTGCGCACGTCGTCAAGACGACGATGCCGAGCCCGCCGGAGGCGATGGCCGACGTCGCCGGCTGCGATGTCCCGGTGATCCTGGCGGGCGGCGATCTGACCGGGAATCGCGAGGCGCTCCTGACCGCCGTGCGCACCGCGCTCGACGCCGGGGCGGCCGGCGTCGCGCACGGCCGCAACGTCTGGGGCGGCGGGGACCCGGCCGGCGCGGTCGCCGCGCTGCGCGGCGTCGTGCACACCGGAGCGCCCGCGCGTGCCTGAGCGCGTCGCGCTCGTCACCGGCGCGTCGCGCGGGATCGGGCGGGCGATCGCCCTCGCCCTCGCCGCGAGCGGGGTTCGCGTGATGGCGACGGCGCGCGACGCGGACGCGCTGGCGTCGCTCGGCGAGGTCGCGGTCTGCGTCGCGGCGCTGGAGGACCCCGCCGGCTGTGCGCGGGTGGTCGAGGAGACCCGACGCCGGCTCGGCCCGATCGGGGTCCTCGTCAACTGCGCCGGGCGCGGCGGCTGGGAGGACAAGCCGATCTGGGAGCAGGACCGGGAGGGCTGGACGGCGTCGCTCGCGGTCAACCTCGAAGCGCCGTTCGAGCTCACGCGGCTCGCGGTGCCGGACATGCTCGCCGCGGGCTGGGGCCGGATCGTGATGATCGCCTCCACCGCCGGGCAGGTCGGGGCGCCGGCGCAGGCGCCGTACTGCGCCTCCAAGCACGGCGTGATCGGGCTGATGCGGTCCGTCGCGCAGGACGTCGCCCCGTTCGGCGTCACCTGCAACGCCGTGCTGCCGGGCTGGGTGCGGACGGAGATGGCCGAGCGCGACGCCGAGCGGGAGGCCGGCGAGCGCGGCCTCGACACCGAGGCGGTGTGGGCCGAGCGCGCGGCGGGCTACCCGTCGGGCCGGGTCGTCGAGGCGGAGGAGATCGCGCGCGTGGTCGGCTTCCTGGCCGGCGACGGTGCGAGCGCGGTCAACGGCGAGGCGATCACCGTCGCGCACGGGAGCTCCTGGTGAGGGGTCGCGCGCCGGTCGGCGTGGGCTTCGTCGGCGCGGGCAACGTCCTGCCGGCCTACCTGCAGGCGCTCGACCGGCTCGTCCCGCGCGGGCTCGCCGTCCACGGGCCGATCCACGCGCGCCGGCCGGAGGTGCGGGACGCGGTGCTCGCCCGCCGCCCGGGCGCCCGGGTCGTCGCCCGCGTCGAGGACGTCCTGCGCGCCGACGACGTCGAGCTGGTGGTCATCCTCACGCCTCCGGCCACGCATCCGGATCTCGTCCGCGCCGCTCTCGACGCCGGGCGCCACGTGCTGTGCGAGAAGCCGCTCGCGCCGACCGCGCGGGAGGCGGAGGCCCTGTTCGACCACGCCCGCGCGGCCGGCCGCATGCTGCTCGCGGCGCCGTTCGTGCACCTCAGCCCGACCTTCCGCCGCCTCTGGACGCTCCTCGCCGACGGCGCGATCGGCGACGTGCACGCCGCCCGCGCCCACTACGGGAACCCCGGCTCGACGTGGGCGGCCTGGTACCACGAGGATCCGCTCGCGACGCTGGGGGACGTCGGCACGTACAACCTGAAGTCGCTCGCCGCACTGCTCGGCCCGGTGGTCGAGGTCCGCGCCGCCGCCGGGGTCCCGCGCCGCCCCGGGCAGGATCCCGACACCTGGCACGTCATCCTGCGCCACGCGGGCGGCGCGCTCTCCTCCGTGCTCGCCTCCCACGCCACCGTGCGCTACCGGCGTCCCGCGATCGAGCTCTACGGCAACGAGGGCACCGCGAACCTGCTCGGCGACGACTGGGACCCGCAGGGGATCGAGCTGTGGCGCGAGGACGCGCAGACGTGGACCGTGCGGGAGCCCGACGACGCCACCTGGGTCTGGACCGACGGCCTGCGCGAGGCGGTCGCCGCCCTGCGCGAGGACCGTGCGCCGCTCGCCGACCCGGCGCTCGACGTGCACGTGCTCGAGCTCGTCGAGGCGGCCGGCCGGGCGGCGCGCGACGGCGTCGCGGTCGAGGTGACCACGCGTTGCGCCCCGTTCGAGGC
>Ga0136616_10001232_pt1 | contig 13316 bp, 13 predicted proteins | sample AntDrymUQ2992106_2_FD_106648 | JGI IMG/M metagenome (GOLD analysis project Ga0136616, IMG submission 106648) | Polar desert sand microbial communities from Dry Valleys, Antarctica - metaG UQ299 (21.06) | ecosystem: Environmental > Terrestrial > Soil > Desert | place: Antarctica: Dry Valley...
CGATCGGCTCACCGGCGTGAGGGCCGTCGAGAGTTTGACCGCGGCGGGCTTGCGTGCGTCCGATCAACGCGATATGGCGGCGGCCGTGAACCTGCTCTCGCGCGCCGCCGCGCTGCTGCCCCGAGACGACCCCGCCCGACTCGAGGTCCTACCGCACCTGGCGGCGAGCATGCTGGACAACGGCGACTACGAGCCGGCGCGCGCCGTGGTGGCGGAGATCTCGGCCGCCGCGCCCGGTGATCGGAGGCTCGAAGCCTATGCACTCCTGTTGAATACGAATCTGACATTGGCTACCGCCTCCCGGGAGTCGTCCTACTTGTCGGAGATTAGCTCGATGGAGAGGGCGGTCGAGATGTTCCGTGAGGTGAGCGACCAGCGCGGGCTCGAGGAAGCGTCTTTTTATTTGATTTTCGATTACATCTCGTTGGGCTACCTGACCGAAGCCGGTCGCGTCGGGGAGAGGTTTTATAAGATCGCTTCTCGAGGCAAATCGAGCCGGCGGAACGACCACTACAGTCAGCTGCGGATCCAAATAGCCTTCACGGGACCGACGCCCGTGCCCGCCGTCATCCAACTCTGTGAAGAGACCCTGGCAAGCCCACTCTTGAACAGAGGTTCGGTGGCCAACACCATGCGCCTGCTCGGAGGGCTGAGGGCCATGCAGGGCGACTTCTTTGCGGCGCGTGAACTGGTGTCCAGAGCACACGCTATCTACGAAGATTTCGGGATGAAGATCGGGGCCGCGATGGGAGCTTGCGAGATGGCCTGGTACGTCGAGATGCCACAGGATCCCGCCGGGGCGGAGAAGGAGTTTCGACGTGGATACGAGCTTCTCGAGGACATGGGGGAAACGGGCATGCGATCGAGCGTGGCCGCGTACCTGTCCACGCCCTGGTGAGGGTCGATCGAATCGATGAGGCGGAGCGGTTCACTATCCTCAGCGAGGAGCTCGCGTCATCGGATGACTACATCTCTCAGACTGCGTGGCGGAGCGCTCGCGCGCACGTTTTCGCCCGCCGAGGCCGGCTGGAGGAAGCCGTCGACCTCGCCCGGGAGGCGGTGCTCATCGCCGAGCCGACCAGCGACCTCAATAGGAAAGCGGACGGGCTCGTCGACTTGGCGGAGGTCTTGCACAGGGCACATAGACCTCAGGAGGCAGCAGCAGCCGCCGCCGAGGCGCTCGAGCTCTACGAGGCAAAGGGAAATCTGGTGGGGGCGGCGCGGGCCCGGACGGCGGACGCTTCGGAGGGCTAGCGACCTGGTGCTAGCGACGCGGGTACTCAAACCCCAAGTTGGGGCTGTAGGTACCGTTCCGGTGCCTACAAGCCCAGGTTGGGTGATCGACTGCATAAGTGCCCACTAGACATCTTCGGGGGCCGCGTTGTTGTCGGCCAGCGCACACAGGATCGTCTTCATCTGAAACGGCGTAAGGCCCGGGTGTTTACCCAAGATTTTCGCCACCAGGCCGGCGATGTGCGGTGCGGCGAAACTGTTGCCGGTAGCCTCGATGGTCGAGCCGTTGAGCCACGCAACCTCGACGTCGATGCCCGGAGCCCCGAACTCGACCGGCGGAGAAGGGTTGTAGTCAAAGCGGTAAGGATCCTTGCCGTCGTGGGCCGCGACCGAGAACACCGATGAGTACTGAGACGGATAGCTTGGAGACTGGACGTTGTTGACTGCGCTGACGAGCATCACGTTGTTGAAGTAGGCCTCGTCGGCGATCTCGTGAAACAGCCCGAAGTAGTCCTGCTTACCCGTCGACAGGCTCAGGTTCACGACCTGCATCCCATGGTCCATTGCCCACCGCAATCCCGCCGCGAATACGACACCCTTGCCCGTGAGCCTCGTCCCCAGGACGCGCACGCTGTAGAGCTCGCACTCGGGTGCGGTCTGCTTGATGATCGCCGCACAAGCGGTCCCGTGGCCGAAGAGATCTTCGTGCGGGCCCTCGACGGCCTTGACATAGTCCTCCGCGTCCGGGTCGAACTCAAGCACGACCCCCCCCTCCACCGGTCCCACTGCCGGGTGTCCCGAGTCGATGCCGCTGTCTACGATCGCGACCTTGACGCCGGCGCCGGTGCTGCCACCCCAGGCCCACTCCTTAGAGAGGGGCGACGGGAGGGCGAGGGATGTGCCTCGTTTCAGCGTGTCCGGATCGAATTGCCACGACCACGCGGGTTTGCTCATCCGGGCCGCGCCCGCGCCCGCATGTAGGCAACGAGCTCTCCCACGAGCCGTGTCGCTGCGAGCCGTTCCTCCGGACCCATTCGTCCGAGGTAGTTGAAGTGCGCGGCGAGCTCCGCGAGCTCGGGGTTCGGACCGGAGCCTTCCCGAGCCACTTGCTCGAGCGCGACGCCGAAGTCTCCGTCCGTTGCCCGGCTAACAGCGTCGAACAACGCGCGCCCGAGGTCTGAGAACACGCGCGAGTTCTCGATTGCCAGAGCGGCTTGACGCGCGAACAGCGCGAGCAGCTCCATATCCCGCGCTCCCGATCCACCGTCTTCCCTGCGGTCCAAGACCTCGATGACTCCGAGCATGGCGCGGTCGGTTTCCAGAGGCATGGCGAGGATCGCGCGCGGCACATAGCCGGTTGACTCGGCCACGTCGCGCGCAAAGCGCGGATCGCGCGTGACGTCTGCGATCTCTATCGGTTGACCCGACGCCACGACCCAGCCTGCTATGCCCTGGCCTACGGGAACGCGCATACCGATGACGTCCTCCGCGCCGGCGCCAGAGGCGACATAGAAGGTCAGCTCCTCCTGGGCATCGTCGAGCAGCGCCAGGGAGCATGCAGCGGCTTCGAAGATGTCCTTGGCGGCCTCGGTGATCGAGCGCAGCAACTCCTCATGGCCGGCCGGGGCGAGTGCAGGGCCGAGATCGGTGGCAGTGCGTGCGATCTCACGAAGCACCTCAAATGAACGATCCTCACTCACGCTTCGACCTCACTTATCCTTGGCCTGTAGGAGGGATGTGTGCGGGCCAGCCGACCGGCGATGCCTCCAGCTAGTGCGCCGGACACGCTCGGCACTCGCCTCACGGCCTCGACGAACTCAGCGCCGCCGATACGGTAGACGAGCGAGTCCGTGGTCGCTTGCACGGTCGCGGTGCGAGGGATGTTTTCGAGCAACCCGATCTCGCCCGCGTAGTCGCCCGGGCCCAGATCGCGTACCTTTTCTTGGTGTGCTCCGGCTTCACCCGAGGACAGAACCTCCATCGCTCCCGAGCGTATGACGAAGAAGTCGTCGGCGTCATCCCCCTCTCGGATCAGGACCTCGCCCGGCCCCAAATTTTGCTCTGAGATTGTGGCCGCCAGCGCCTCCAGCGACTGTCTCGGCATGCCTTCGAAGATACCGAGGCGGGACAGCAGCTCCAGGCGCGGCGCGAGCTCCCGGCGGCGTCGATCGGTGGCTCGATCGATAGAGAACAGCTTGGGAGCGCACAGCAGTGTGAGGCTAACGAGAATCCCGCCCGCCACCAGAAGCGACGCCTTCAGCCCGACGGCCTCTACGAGGAGGGGAGCGAAGGCGGCGCCGAGCACGGTGCCCAGCACCGCAATGGAGTCGAGGATCCCAAACACGCGCGCCATCACCGCCCCGGGCACGGCTCTCTGCATCAGCGTGGTTGCCAGCACCTCGATGAAGATGAAGCTGCCGCCCTCGATGCCCACCAGCAGATAGGCGACCACGGGGCTGGTCGTGAAGGGTAGGACTGCGAACGGGGCTGCAGCCACAAGGCCCACGGCCGTAAGGATGAATGCGGGCCGCGGATAGTCGACGGCGCGGTTGACTAGTCCCGCGGCGAGCACTCCTCCTAGGCCGATTGCCGCAAACAGGAACCCGACCCCCTCGGCACCGGTGCCCAGCAGGTTCTGCGACACCAGTGGGTACAGGACTCCCTCCTGGCCATAGGTGAACGTGGCCACGACTATCAGCGCAATCAGCAGCATGACCGAGTCCGACGAGGTGATCGCCTTGACCCCTTCGCCAAACTGGCGATGAAGAGGGACGATCTCGGGCCTCTCCTCTTCCCGGGCGCGAGGCGGACTCGAGATCCGTTCCAGCAACAGAGCCGATGCGGCGAAGGTGGAGGCATTGATGACGAAGGCGGCCACCGGCGAGGACACCACGAGTAGTAGGAAACCCCCAAGGGCCGGGCCCACTGCGAGCGCCAGCGAGTCGACGGATACGATCAGGGCATTGGCGGGGGCGAGGCTCTTCTCGTCGACGACCGAGGGAGTTACCGCGGCGACCGCAGGAAAGAACGGGGTTCCTGCGGCGGTGGACAGGAAGGCAATGGCGATGGCGAAGGCCACCGGCGCCCCGGTGATTACGACGAGGGCGAGGGCGAGCATGAGCGCGGCCCTAGCGATATCGGATGCCACCATCACCTTGCGCCGGTCGTAGCGATCTGCGACCACGCCGCCCAGGCTTCCCAGAAGGATGTAGGGCGCGAGGCGGCCGATGCTGGCGGCGGCTACCCAAGCGGGGGAGGAGTCGGTCGCATCGAGGACGTAGACCACTAGGGCGACGTTGTAGAACCAATCGCCGATGCCCGAGGTTGCGAGGCTGGCGAGCAAGAGACGGAAGTCTCGGTGGACCAGGGCAGCCCGGAACCCTTTTCTTTCATTCCTTTCGCTCATTCCATCATCATGCTAGCGAAGCCGCGTCGACTGGGGCTGGTGGTGTTGGGTAACTCTTGTCCACCAATCGGCACCCGACTGGACAACTATGCCTTCAGTCAGGGCGTGGTTTGCCGAAGCCAAGCAGGAGCATCTACCCATCCAGCTACGCAACGACGCGGCGCAGCGGTGGGCCGATTACGGCTTCGTCCTCGAGCACGGCCATGCGTTCCTGGGCGTGCCGCCCGTATCGACAGTTTCCGGATCGGCCCAGCCCGGAGAAGGGTGGCAAATGACCGCGGACGGTCCGCGTCCGCCACCAGTGCCGGTCGCCCGCAACCCACGCCCGGGCCCCCCAAATCCACGCCTAGGCGCTCCAAGGTGGCACGATAGGCGGCGTGAACCGGAATCCTCCCCAGAAAATGGGGGATCACTGGAAGGAGTGAACCACCACCATGGCAGACACCTACAACGGCTATTGCGTCAAGTGCCGCGCCAAGCGTGACTTCGAAGGCGAGAAGGTGACGCTGGACAACGGCTCTAAGGCGGCCCAGGGAAAGTGTCCGGTGTGCGGGACGAAGATGACCCGCATGCTGCCCAAAAGCGCCTAGCAAAACAAGCCCCTACCGCTGAGTGGTCGTTAAACGTCGCCATAGAGCATCTGGCGACAACTCGGCACCCGAAAGTGGTTCTAGGGGCCGCCCTCGGGCGGCCCCTCCGCCTGTGACGAGGGCACCGCTGCCCACGCCGGACACATCGTTTGAAAGGCGCACGTCATACAGAAGGGCGACGGCCGGGCTCTCCAGTCCCCCGTGGTGAGCGCCCGGCGAATGGCCGCGCTGAGGGCCACGATCTGCTTCTCGAAGGCCAGCAGCATGCGCTCGTGGGGCGCGAGGGTCAGCACCGCCGGGTCGGACAAGTAGACGAGCCTGATCTCGCGCGGCATTACCCCGAACGCTCTCCAACACACAAGGGCGTAGAAGCGCAACCCGAAGAAGGCGGTGAGCTCGCGCGCCTCGCCGGGAACCCTCCCTGTCTTGTAGTCGGTGAGGATCCAGTCCCCGTCCGCCCGCTCCTCGACGCGGTCGATGATGCCTCGCAGGTGCGTTTCCACAAGCTCGTACTCGACCCACCATTCGAGGCGGCTGGCCGAGACCGCGCGAGGGTCCTCGAGTTGAAAGAGGTTGTTGAGAAGCCATCTGCTCTCGTCGAGCCACTCTCGTTCTTGGGCCTCGGTCAGCTCAGACGGCCTGACCTCCTCATCCGCGGACAGCTCGGCCCACACCTCGTCGAGAACCCAGGAGGCCCCCTGCGGCGTGCGCTCGTCGGGGGGCAGGGCGAAGAGACGCTGGAGCGCCACGTGAACCAGGGAGCCGCGCGCCTGCACGGCGGAAACGGGCTCCTCCAGGCGATCCACGGAGCGGAACTTGAAGAGCTGAGGGCAGCTCTTGAAGTCGGTGGCGCTCGATGGGGACAGCTTGATCAGGGCCTCTTCCATGGCCTCAAACCCTAGAGCGGGCTCCCTCCGAGAGCCCGGATTTGCCCGTAAAGGTCCCGCCGGCCCCCTAGAGGTTGCCGAGCAGGTTGTCCGTGATAGCGATCGCCGCCGGGCCCACCAACACAGTGAACAGGGCCGGGAAGATGCACAGGATCAGCGGGAACAGCAGCTTGACGGGGGTCTTGTTGGCTCGTTCCTCGGCCAGCTGGCTGCGCTTCTGGCGGAGCTGGGCGGCCTGGATGCGCAGCACCTGGCCGACCGAGATGCCGAACACGTCTGCCTGGTTGATGGCGGTGATGAACTGGTCGAGCTCCGATACACGTGTCCTCTCGGAGAGGCCGTTGAGCGCGTCCTGGCGGCGGATCCCGATCCTGATCTCCTGCAGCAGCCGATAGAGCTCGTCGGAGAGAGGGCCGGGAACGGCGCTGACCACGCGCGCCAGGGCCGAGTCGAAGCCTAGTCCCGCTTCGACCGCAATCGTCATCAGATCGAGAGTGTCGGAGAGAGCGAGGCGGATCTCGTGCTGACGGGACTCGACCTTGTTCGTGAGCCAGATCTTCGGCAGCCAGGCACTGCCGGCGACCAGCAACAGCCATGCAATCGGGGGAACGGAGGTGAGCTGTGAGTAGGCGTACAGGGCTGCGGCTACTCCCGCCGGCAGAGCTGCGCTCAGGGCCAGGAAGGTGTCGGGGTCGAGCCTGTCGGAGAGCCCCGCAAGCACGAGCCGGCTCCTTACCTGCTGCGCCAGACCCCGGGGCCCCAAGCGATACACCACTGCGGCCATCCGACGCGCCGCAGGCGCCAGCACGCGCGGAAGGAAGGGCACGCGGAGCATCAGGGCGCGATGGTCGGCCAGCGCGCTCTGGGGGACAGCTTGCTCGAAGGCGGTCCGGATGGAGGAACGCTCGGCCCGCCGGGTTAATAGCACATAGGCGGCGCTGCTGACCGCGAGGAAAGTGGCGATCAGCGCCACCATCTCCAGTGTTCCCAGGCTGAGGGAGTTCATGCGGTCACACCTCGACCTTCACGATCTTGCGCATCCACAGCGTCCCCACGACCAGCAGAGCGGCCGACACCGACACCATCGCAAGGCCCTTGCCCGTCTGATAGAGGGGCTCGAGGTATTCCGGGCTGCGTAGGGCCAGAAACGATCCGATTGCGAACGGCATCAATCCCAGCACCCAGCCGGAAAGGCGTCCTTCGGCCGTGAGCGTGCGCAGCTCGCGGCGTAAGCGCTCCCGCTCCCTGATGGTCCCGGCGATCGTCTCCAGTATCTCGGCGAGGTTTCCGCCCACCTCCCGCTGAATCTGGATCGCGAGCACGCTCCACTCGAGATCGACCATGCGGCTGCGGCGGGCGAGCGCCTCCAGTGCGTCGTCCAGAGATGCTCCCAGACGGACCTCGGCCATGGCCCGGCGGAACTCCTCGGAGGCGGGGGGCTTGGCGTCCTCACCCACCGCCGCCACCGCCTGCTGGAGGCTGTAACCGGCTTTCAAGGCGCCGCTCAACAGCAGCAGGACGTCCGAGAGCTGCTCGTAGAAGGCCTGCTTTCGAGTCGCCGCGGTCCGCCGGATGTAGAGAGTCGGGGCGAAGCCCCCGCCCACGGCGCCGATCAGAGCCCACAGCGGACCCCCCAACGATCCCAGCAGCGCCCCCCCGGCAAGGGCCAAACCCGCACTGGCGACTATGACTTCGCCGGGCCTCCATCTCATGCCGGCGGACTCGATCGCAAGCTCTATGCGCTCGAGATGGCCGCTACGGTCCGCCAGACGAGTGGCGATCTCCTTTGCTCGCTTCAGGACCGCCGCGTTGATCAGTCCTTCCGTGTCGAGCCCGGGGGCGGCCGGCTCGTCGTACCACCGCAACCGGCTGCGGGGGCTCAAGCGGCGGCGGCGCAGCCACTCCGACAGGAACGCCACACACAAGGCCACGGTGCAAAAGATGATGGCCAGCAGAATCGGTGAGGCGATGCCTGCGGCCCCCGCCGGCAACACAAAGCCCCTCGAGTTCTCGGAGGCGAACGATGCCTGCTTGCGATCCCTCCCGCCGCCCGGGCCGCTCACCTTGGCATCGACCTCGTACACGACGGCGGCCGGGTCCGGGTTTGAGACCTCCACCCGGTAGGCCTGTGCGGTTTCCCCCTGCTCAGGCGGGACGTCCGGTTCCTGGGGCGTGACCTCGACCTGCTGGAGCGCATAGTCGTTGACTTTCACCTCGAAGTCTGTGGCCGAGAGCTTCGTTCGTGCTTCCGTGAACACGGTGAAGCTGATCTTGTCCTCGGTGCGCTGCACCTTCTCGACCTCGAGCGGGCCCCTTTGCGCCCTGGCCACTTCCGGCGTCACAAGGATCAGGGCCCCCACAAGGGCGATCAAGCAGCCGCGGATCATGGGCGGCCGGGGTACTGGTGTGCGCTGAGGAGGTCGTCGCTCATGAACATCGTGGGCGCCAGATGGATGCCCACGTCGGAGAGCTTGCCGGTGAACTTCGGGCGGATGCCGGTGGGCCTGAGGTGTCCGAGATGGCGGCCGTGACCGTCGATGCCCATCGAGTAGTCGAACAGGAAGATGTCCTGCAGAGTGATGACGTCTCCCTCCATGCCCTCGATCTCCGAGATGTGAGTTACCCGGCGGCTTCCGTCCTTCAGCCGGGCCTGGTGCACAACGAGATCGACGGCGGAGGAGATTTGCTCGCGTATGGCTCGCATGGGCAGATCCATCCCCGCCATCAGGACCATCGTCTCGAGGCGCGAGAGGGCGTCGCGAGGCGAGTTGGCGTGGAGGGTGGAGATGCTGCCTTCGTGCCCGGTGTTCATGGCCTGGAGCATGTCGAGCGCTTCGGCCCCCCTGACCTCCCCGACCACTATGCGGTCGGGCCTCATCCGCAGAGCGTTGCGGACGAGATCTCTGATCGTCACCTCGCCCCTCCCCTCGATGTTGGGAGGCCGCGCTTCGAGCTGAAGCACGTGCGGTTGACCGAGGCGCAGCTCGACCGCATCCTCGACCGTCACGGTGCGCTCGTCGGAGGGTATGTAGCTGGAGAGGACGTTCAGCGTGGAGGTCTTGCCTGCGCCGGTCCCTCCCGAGATGATCATGTTCAGCTTGCCTCTGACACAGAGCTGGAGGAACTCGGTGACTGTTGCGGTGAGAGTTCCAAATGAGATGAGGTCTACATCGGTAAGGGGCTCGGCGGAAAACTTGCGGATCGTCAGGAACGGTCCGTTGATGGAGAGCGGGTGGACCACTGCGTTGACTCGCGCCCCATCCGGCATCCGGGCATCGACCATCGGCGAGGCCTCGTCGATGCGCCTGCCGACGCGCGCAACGATGGCGTCGATGACACCTCGAAGGTGGTCCTCGTCGACGAAGCGGCGGTTCGTCCTGAAGAGCTTGCCCGCGCGCTCGACGTAGATCTCCGAAGGCCCGTTGACCATCACCTCCGTGATGTCGGGGTCCTTGAGCAACTCCTCGATGGGGCCGTGGCCGAGCACGTCGGCTCTTAGGTCCTCCAACAGGGCGGCCCGCTCGGCCGCCGACATCGGGGTCGGCTCCTCGCGCAAGAGACGCGAGATGTGATCCAGCACGAGCCGCGAGAGCCGGTCGGGATCCAAGTTTTGTTGATAGAGAACGGTGCCCAGCTCCTGGGCGACACGGGCGTGGAGACGCCGGCGCAGCTCGTAGAGCTCGGAACGCATGGCGTCGAGATCACCGTCCCAGACGGGCACCTCCGCGCTCGGCGGCCGGGAGACGGATTGGCGGCGGAGATCGGTCAGCCGGCGTGCCAGATCGGACATATCGGCGTTCACGACTGCGCGGCCCGCGGGCGGGCGGCTCTCATCAACGACGAGTGGCCGAGAGCGGGCGCAGAAAGCAGCTCGGCCTCGAGTTCCTCAAACATTCGCCTGAGCGAGCGTGCCACCTTGGTCTTGGGGCTGTCGAGGGCCACGGGGACTCCGTTGTTGATCGAGCGGGGAACCGCAACATCGCTGGGAAGCTCGTAAGAAACCCGCCGGCCCAGCGCTTTCGAGACCTCGTCGGCGGGAAAGCCGACGTTGGAGTTGGCCCGGTTCAGCACCACCCGTACCTTGTCGAGCTGGAGGTCGAGGTGTCGGAACAGAGACAGGGCCAGCTTGGCGTCCTTGACTGAGGTCAGCTCGAGGCTCGTGACCAGATAGGCGCGCTCACAGGCGGCGAGCGCCGCGATCGTGAACCCGTCGAGCGTCGAGCTGGTGTCCACCACGGTTAGCTCTGCGCTCCGCCTCAGACCCTCCAACACGCGGGTCAACACCGACGGCGGGATCCTCTCCGCTTCCAGGGGGTCGGTCGGCGCGCACAGTATCCGGAGCGAGGACTCGTGCCGGCTGAGCGTGCTCCCGAGAGCGGACTCGTCGATGGGACCCGCGATCCCGGCGAGGTCTGTGAGCGTGCGCTGAGGTCTGACCCTGAGGGCGGCGGCGCAGTCTCCGAACCACACGTTGGCGTCGACTAGCGCCGTCTTGATACCGGAGCGGGCGGCGAGTGTGGCGAGGTTTGTGGCGACCAAAGTCTTGCCTGTCCCTCCTTTGGTGCCGAAGACGGTGACGATCGTTCCGGAGGCGTCCTCTGATCTCTCGGTGGCCGACAGCGTCTGGACCGCGGCGCTATGCGCCCTCTCGATCGCCGCCATGAGGCCCGACTCGGCATCTCCCACCGGCACCACCTCCCGCACTCCCGAACGCATGGCCCGCTGCAGGGTCTCGACCTCGAGGCGATCGGTGACCTGGACGAAGGAGGCGCCGGGATGGTCCCTGAGGGCGCCCGGCACCAGCGCGAGGTCGGCCTCGTCGGTGCTGGGGCCCAGCACCACCACGGAGCGCAGTTGGCTGGAGAGCGCTTGGCGCAAGTCGTCCCACGCCGAAGCGGTGACGACCGCTCCTACCGAGGCATCGCGCCCCACTATCTCGGCCAGGATCGCGGACACTTGCCGCTCGCGGTCCAGCACCACGACCTCCACTAGGGGGCCTCGGGACCTGGGATGAGCGTGAACCAGAGGCCGGCCCGCTCCTGGGCATCGATGAGCGCCAGGGCGTCCTCCGGGGTCACCGCCAGGACCATCGTGGCCGGAGCCTCGAAGTCCTGACTCGCAGGCGGCTGCACCTCGATTACCTGAACGCTCTCGGCTATGAGCGAGGTGCCCTCGTCGCGTGCCGAGAACGCGTTCAGCTCGTTCCCGGCGGCGACGTGACCGGCAACCCCGCGCACATGCTCGACCGGGAGCGACAGGGCCTCGGTGCCCTCGGGAAAGCGCCCTGCGAAAGCCGTCTCGGCGCTGTCGGCAAAGTGGCTCTCCATCAGCTGGTCATCCGCGGCCAGCTCACTTCTGAGCACTTTGCCCGTCAGGAAGCTCGGATCCGTCAGCGCATCCGGCGCGAGGTAGCGCCGGGGGATCGCCTTTTCTATAAGCGCGCCCTGGATCTCCTTACCCGTGGTGCCGGCAGGAAAGGTTCGTGCCGCAACCAGGACGGTCTCCGGGCTGAGCCCGCGCGCGTTGTCCTCCTCGACTTGCTGCACGTAGACGTAGACACTCGCCACCGCCACGGCGCCCGTGAGGATGGCCACCACCAGCGTCATAAGCCTGCTTTTCATCGCCGCTCCGTCTCCGCTGTCGTCGAGGCACCGATCATTTCTGCTTCTCCGCTCATTCGGTCAGCTTCACGACGCAGACCCCGTCCCCACTTTCACAGGGGGCTTCTCCCCCGCCCGCCTCTGCGCTGAGTAGACCCTGCAGCAGTACCCCTTCGTAGAGGGGCGCGGAACCGTCCACGGTTCCAACCGGCCCTGTTCCCGTCAGATAGAGCAACGCCAGCCGGGTGACCGTCACCTGCTGCGCGACCCCAGGCTCTGCCGGGCCCGGGTCCGCCACCAGCGGCACCGCCACCAGACAGGGGTCGTCGAGATCCCCGACGTGGGCGAAGCCTGAGTCGTCGATCGAAACCGTCTGCCCGAAACTCGAGCATCCCGCCAAGCGGCTGCCAAGCGCCGCCGCCGTACGCGCCTGGACCACCTCTGCCGGCTCCGACAGAGTCGTGAGGCTAGCCCCCTTGCCGATCTCGCAGGCAAGACCGCGGCCCGATAGGAACTCCTCGTAGCCGGTGCCCGAGATCACCCCAGAGGGATCGGGACAGGACCCTTCGGCGGGGAGGCCGACGCCTACCAGGTTGCCCCGCTGCTCGGTGGATCCGAACGACAGGGCGATCTCCTGCCCGCCCGAGAGCGACGCGCACGAGGCCGGCCCGCCTTCGGGCGAGAGGCAGTCGATGATCCCCCAGGGGATGAGCTTGTCGCCGCCGGGAGTTCCCGCGCTGAGCTCGGCGGTCGCCGACGCGCTCAACGAGGTGTCCTCGATTCCCAGCACGCCGGCAAACAGCAGCTCGAAGCGCTCGACGCCGATCTCAACCGAGCAGCCCGCCACCGAGCAGGAGACGACGTCTGCTCCGTTAGGGGAGCGGTGGGAAGGCGTAGGGTTCTCTTCGATGAAGCGGCGTGCCACCGTACCGGCATCGGGCCCTTGCCAGGCCGCCTGGGCGCCGGACAGGGCGGCCGCGTCTGCGGTCCTCTGCAGCTCGGCGCGCTCCGCGTAGATGCGGGCCGCGTCCACCGCCAGCGCCACGAAGCCGAACAGAACGACGGCTACGATGGCAACGATCACGACCACGGCGCCGCGCTCGTCTAAGGCCGCCTGCGGCCGCCTCACTCTTTTCGCATCCTCGCCTCGGAGTCGAGCGTGATGCTGTCGGGTAACGACAGCAGCTGGGGAACGCCGACGTCGTAGACCGTGCGGCAGCTCATGATCGCCGTCTCCACACCCGTCGCGTCGATATCGGTCGAGGGGCTGCAGTCGAGTGCCGAGCCGAGCTCGGGGACGGCGCTCTCGGCCGAGGCCGAGGCCGTTGTGGGGTCGATGCCGACCGCGAGCTGACGCACTCCCTCTCTCGCTGCGTGCGTGACGCTGATGTAACGGTTGAAGATGAATCCGAACTCGATGATTCCGAAGACGAGCAGTAACAGGAGCGGCAGAACCAGCGCCATCTCCACGGCGGCTGCGCCTCGTTCGCGCGCAGCTAGCCGGTGCGTCCTAAGCTCGCACCGGCGCGCCTCGCTGTTGCCCCCATGCCGTGGTGAAAAGATCCACACCCCCGATCGCCCAGTCGGGACTAACTCCCTA
>Ga0136616_10001239_pt1 | contig 13283 bp, 8 predicted proteins | sample AntDrymUQ2992106_2_FD_106648 | JGI IMG/M metagenome (GOLD analysis project Ga0136616, IMG submission 106648) | Polar desert sand microbial communities from Dry Valleys, Antarctica - metaG UQ299 (21.06) | ecosystem: Environmental > Terrestrial > Soil > Desert | place: Antarctica: Dry Valley...
GGCGTCCAGCCAATTTACTGCCTTAAGACTGGCTGGAGCCTGGTGAGCGATCAGTACTGGCTCTTTGTTGGGATGTCCGCCGTGGCGATCATCCTGGGCAGCCTGGTACCGTTCGGTATCATGTTTGGATCGATGATGTGTGGCATCTACCTTGCGCTTTTCCAGCGCCGGCGCGACCAAACGGTGGAGTTTGGTACTCTCTTCAAGGGCCTGGACTACTTCGGTGAGAGCGTCGTTGCCACGCTCATACACTACGTTCCCATTGTGATAATTATTATTCCCTTCTATATCGCGATCTATGGCGGCCTCTTCTTGATCATGCCTCGGCAAGGCGGCGAACCTGACCCGTCGACTCTCATCGGTTTCTTCGCTGTGCTGGTAGTGTTTGGTCTGACTATGATGGTCTTGATAATCCTCCTTTCCGTCATATTCACGTTTTCTTATCCGCTTATCGTTGACCGCAAGATGTCAGGCCTTGACGCCGTCAAGCTGAGCGCCAGGGGTGCTCTGGCAAATTTCTGGCCCTTGCTCGGGTTGCTGTTGCTCAACGGACTAATAGGATTTGCCGGTGTGCTGCTTTGTTATGTGGGAGTATTTCTGGCACTTCCAGTCACCTTTGCGGCCATTGCAGTAGCCTATGAACAAGTATTCGGTCTGGGTGAGGTTCAAAGTCCGATTTTGCCGCCGCTGCCACCATCCTTTACCTGAGCTTGCCGCGCAATGCCCTTTACGCAACTCAACATTCGCGGCCAAAGAGTTGTCCTTTCCGACTCGATAGCTCCGGCCTCAATTCATATTCATCAAGGCATCATCACGAGTATCAGTTCGTACGACGATGTGACTTCAAACTGCGAGATCGTCGAAGCTGACGAGACATCAGTCGTGATGCCAGGACTGGTAGACACTCACGTACACATCAACGAGCCAGGACGGACCGATTGGGAAGGTTTTGCGACAGCCACGAGAGCGGCGGCAGCAGGTGGCGTAACCACTTTGATTGACATGCCACTCAACAGTATTCCACCAACTACCACCGCAGAAGGTTTTAAAGCGAAGATCGAAGCTGCTCGCGGCCAGTGCTACGTCGACGTTGGTTTTTGGGGCGGCGTCGTTCCCGGGAACACACACGAGCTTGCCGCGTTGATGGAGGCGGGCGTGGTGGGTTTCAAGTGTTTTTTGATTCACTCGGGTGTCGACGAGTTTCCGAATGTTACCGAACAGGATCTACGGAAGGCCTTGCCCGAGCTGGCACGACTGGGGGCGGTCCTGCTTGTTCATGCCGAAGTGCCGGGACCGATTAACCAGGCGGGTATCTTCCACCCCAGCGGGTATGGCACCCCAGCCGAGATGCTCGGCCAGGGACCCCGCGCTGCCCCGCTGGGAACCCCGGTGCCTGCCTGTCATTCGCCGGCAAGAGAAACATTGGAAGACGGGAATTTCTGTCCCTCTGCTTATAAGACTTTTCTCGAATCACGCCCACGCGCTGCTGAGAACGAGGCCGTCGAGTTAGTGATCAAGGTAGGCCGGGAATTCGGCGCGCGCATACACATCGTTCATCATTCCTCGGCCGACGCTTTGCCGATGCTGCGTGAGGCCCGGGCGGCCGGTGTGAGCATTAGCGCGGAGACTTGTCCCCACTATCTCGTCTTTGCCGCGGAAGAAATCAGCGACGGAGCAACTGAATTCAAATGCTGTCCGCCTATTCGCGAGCGAGAAAACCGTGAGCAGCTGTGGCAGGCGCTGGGTGAGGGAACGATAGACATGGTCGTTTCCGATCATTCCCCGTGTCCTCCAGATATGAAACTGCGGGAGAGCGGAGATTTTCTTCAGGCTTGGGGCGGCATCTCTTCCTTGCAGCTTCGCCTGGCGGCAACCTGGACCGATGCGCAACGGCGGGGGCACTCAATCGAAGATCTGGCCCGTTGGCTATGCCAGGCGCCGGCGGCGTTAGTCGGTCTGGCGGGACGCAAAGGCGCCATCAGTGTCGGCGGGGACGCAGATATCGTGATCTGGAATCCCCAAAAAGAGTTCCTCGTGGAGCCGGACATGCTCCATCATCGCCACAAACTAACTCCCTACGCGGGGCGAACGCTGGCGGGCGTAGTCGAAAAGACTTTTCTCCGCGGTGAGAAGATATATGATGCTGGCGGATTCGCGACGGAGCCCACAGGGTTGCTACTGCAAGTGTGAGAAGCAGAATTGGCTATTTCGGATTTTAGCCGCGAATTTACGCGGATGAACGCGGATCAGAAAAAGGCCTTACTCCGATCGCTTGTTGGTTTCTGTTCATATCCGCGTTATCCGCGGCGGCTAAATCCGGGCGTAAGCCAGTTCCTTACCTGCAAGTTAGCGGGGCTTGGAGCCGTCCTTTCGGGAACAGCTCTCTGATTCTGCACCGGCTGCAACTCTTTGTGTTTTATCCCGAGGAATGAAAAAAGGAAATGGACTTTACTGAACTAATAGATCTGGCAACAGAGAGACTGGGTGGTGCGGTGCTCCTCGCCAATGACGAGTTTTTTGCGCCCAAAGAGAATCTGCTCAAGCCCGGTGCGCCAATATTTATCGAGGGCAAATACACCGATCTCGGCAAATGGATGGACGGATGGGAAACCCGCCGCCGTCGCACTCCGGGTTATGATTGGTGCATCATTCGGCTGGGATTGCCGGGAATCATCCGTGGAGTCATCGTCGACACGGCTCACTTCCGTGGGAATTATCCTGAGCAATGTTCGCTCGAGGGATGCACGATTGATGGTCAACCAACCGCAGAGCAACTTATTAGCGAAGAAACCGAATGGACTGGGATTCTGCCGCGGTCCGAACTTGTAGGCAATTCACCAAATCTCTTTGAGATTGAGACTGACAGCAGGTTCACGCATCTGCGTTTGAAGATCTATCCGGACGGCGGGGTCGCGAGACTAAGAGTCTATGGCGAGGTCGTGCCCGATTGGACCAGACTCAAACGCAGTGGCGGCGAGATCGATCTGGCGGCAGTCGAGAACGGCGGCCTGGTGCTCTCCTGCAGCGACATGTTTTTTGGCCACAAACACAATTTGATTATGCCGGGATGCGCCGTGAACATGAGCGATGGCTGGGAGACGAAGCGACGCCGGGGTCCCGGACACGACTGGGTAACAATCAAGCTCGGCAAGCCGGGAAGGATTCGTTGCGTCGAGGTTGACACGTCCTACTTCAAAGGCAACTTTCCCGATGACTGCTCGCTGGAAGCGTGCAAGACGAGCGGGAATATACTGCCCGACCACCTCGACTGGAAGCCCATTCTGCCGCGAACGAAACTACAGGCGCACACGCGTCATTTTTTTGAAAATGAAATCCTGGATGCGGGAACCGTCTCCCACGTGAGATTCAATATCTTTCCGGATGGCGGTGTCAGCCGGCTCCGGCTGTTTGGAAGAACCGAAGAAGCTTAGTTCGGAGAATCGAATTGGAGCCTGGCCTGAATCGCCTGAATTCGTTGGCGGCAAACGAAGCAGAGGCGGAGTTTGGCAAATGCTGCGGCTCAACCAATTGGGCCCGACGCATGGCTGCCGAGCGCCCCTTCGCGAATTCGAACCAGCTGGTCACCATCGCGGATCGCATCTGGTGGTCTCTTGAACCGGACGACTGGTTGGAGGCGTTTGCCAGTCACCCCAAAATCGGGGAAAACAAGGCGGCCCGTGCGACCGCGGCTGAAGTTCAAAATTGGGCCGCGCAGGAACAGTCTGGCGCGCAGAAGGCCGCGGAGGAAACAGTGCGCTCGCTGGCTAAGCTCAACCGCGAGTATGAAGAGAAGTTTGGCTACATCTATATTGTTTGCGCGACCGGAAAGAGTTCCAAAGAGATGCTCGCAATCCTTCGGGAGCGGCTACCGAACGATGCGGAAACGGAATTACGTATTGCCGCCCGCGAGCAGTCTCGCATTACTAAACTACGACTCGGAAAACTATTAGACCAATGAGTACCATATCGACACACATTCTGGACACGGCCCACGGCAAGCCTGCGAATGGAGTAGCTGTCTATCTTGAGAGTCAGGACAATGATGAGAGTTGGGAACAACTCGCCCACGCCTGGACGGACGAAGAAGGGCGAGTGAAGCCTTTTTTCCTGCTGGAAGAACCATTGCCGGCAGGGACCTACAGGCTGGTCTTCGATACGGAGGCGTATTTCTCGGCGCTGAAGATTAATTGCTTTTATCCGCACGTCTGCGTGGTGTTCACAATCGGGGAAGAACCTCAGCACTATCACATTCCACTTTTGATTAGTCCGTTTGGGTATTCGACGTATCGCGGAACCTGAGTAGCATTAAGAGCCCGCGAAGCGCGGCGAAAGCATAAAGCCTGGGGCGTGAGCCCCAGGGACAATCGCATTTGAGTATCTAAGCCCGCGAGCGGGCGGCAGCCGCAAAACGAAAGAGACGTCCTTGAAGAATATTAACGCACGAACAAGATCCTTGACGTGCTTTCGCCTGCGCAGGCTGGTTGAATTTTATTTGTTAGTCGACCTGGGGTTCCGCTGCGCTCCACCCCAGGCTTTCCGCTGTCGCCCGCTATCGCCGGCTGGTTGAGCGGTTCAGTCAGACCTCCGCCTGTGCCACCAAATGAACATTGATCCAACTCTAAATGAATGGCTCAACCTGGTTCTACGTTGGGTGCACGTCTTTGCCGGCATCATGTGGGTCGGTACCACCTACTACTTCACTTGGCTGGATGCGCGCCTCAGCGAAGAGGAAAAGGCAGTGGCCAACACGGGAACTCCGGCCCAAATCTGGATGGTCCACAGCGGCGGCTTTTACGTGGTCGAGAAGCGCAAAGTTCCCGATCTTATTTCGCGTCACCTGCACTGGTTTCGCTGGGAAGCGGGTACGACCTGGCTGAGCGGCATGGCGCTCTTAGTTCTGCTTTACTACCTTGGCGGCGGCGCACTCGTGGATCCGGATGTGAGCGAGATTAGTGTGAAAGCGGCGGTTGGTTTGGGAGTCGGGCTGCTAATCGGAGGAGGGATCGTCTACGACCTGATGGTGGTCTCACCACTGGGACGGAATGAAAGGGCGTTCGCGATTATCGCCTATCTCATGGTTGTTGGGATTAGCTACGGACTTTCACGCGTTTTCAGCGGCCGCGCCGCATACATCCACGTCGGCGCAATGTTTGGCACCATCATGGCCGCCAACGTTTGGATGCATATCCTGCCAGCTCAAAAGAAAATGATCGCAGCCATCAAAGAAGGACGAAAGCCTGACGATGCCCTCTCTGCACAGGCCAAGTTGCGCTCAAAGCAAAACACTTTCATGGCCGTGCCCGTGGTCTTCCTCATGATCAGCAACCACTTTCCCGGGGTTTCCTATGGCGACCGCTACGGCTGGGCCATTCTTTCGGTTCTCGTGCTCCTTGGCTGGATAGCCGCGAAGTTTATTCGCAGGGCGTGAGTGACCGGGACGCCTACGGTAATTTGAAGATCAGGAAGGGGGTAAAGCGAAGCGCGCCCCGCTCAAGCCGCATAGCCACTTAACCTTGCACTCACAATTGAAGCTCAGGAAATTTGCAGGTTGGGAAGGTGGGCAAAGGAAGCGCGCCCCCGCTCAAGCGCCGTCTTTCCCTGGTTAGAAAACCGCTGACTTCTTGTGGTGCCTCGGTCCAGTGCAGTCTTGAAGAAAAGAAAGTTGGTGGCGCTACGTTGGAGCGGGGGCACGCTACGCTTTGCCCACCTTCCCAACCTGCAAATTCCCCAAACTTGCAGAATTTCTTGGATCTGCAAATTAACGTAGACCCTAAGACACTACACGAATCTAGTGGTTGCAAACTGCTTCGCCAACGGAAAGACCGGTTTAATATCCACCGGCACATCGTTCAACCGATCCAGAGCCTTCTGCATTGGAGGCCGGATCACCCATACTTATCAAGCATTGCCTTTGCCTTCTCGTAGGAACCCTCCGCCAGCACGGTGAGAATTTCGCTGGTTAGTTTGCGCACTGCGTCCTTAATCTTCGCTTGATTGATACTAATGTCTCACAAATTCTGCCGGTTGTTTAAGATCTTGACGAACGAACCGGAACGGAGCTCGTCGATGGTCAGGCCAGATAACTTGACCGCCTCCTCTTCGGTTAAGGCGCCGCAATTGATCGCCCGCAGGAAATAGTTAAGCAGCCCTTGGCCCGTCGCCGCATCATCAAACACATCGCCGACTAGTGTTGCCTTCGCAGCCTTCTCCACAAAATTCTTCAGTCGCTCCGAGGCCGCGTCCAGGCTCTCGAGGAAGAACGCGTAGACGGCGGCGTAACGCGTAGGCAGCTGTGCGGGATGCAGGTCCCACCCTTGATAAAAGGCGTTCTCCAGCGAGTGCTGAATGTGATTGTAATGCAGCTTCCAGGCGCGGTGTACTACCGCACGGTTTTCTTCGATCTGTTCCTGATTTAAAGGTGGCCCACCCTCCACGAACCGATGCGGCGCCACAGGCATGATGTTCGTGGCCCCGTCAGATAACCAGACCCCGGTTCCGGCAAAAGAGACTTGCATCATCTGTTTAGCAAAGTCACAGGCCAGATGCATCATGTGCTGATAGGCGGCGGTGATGTTGCAACTCGCGGTGTAATCATAAGTACCAAAGTGCGCCGCCAAGCATCGCCCTCTGGCAGCGGCCAGCAACAACGGAAGATTGATCTCCCCACGGTAGCTTACGATCGACTGTGGGGTTTCGATCATCATCTCCATCTTGAGTGAACCGGGGGCTAATTGAGTTTCCTTTTCGAGTAACTCAAAGATATCCACCAGACCCGAAACTTGTTCCGGAATTGTAATCTTCGGCAGGGTAACGACAAAATTATCCGGGAGCTGCCCACCAGTTTTGTCCAACAGAGTGGAGACGAAGATGTCCAACGTCCGAAAACTTCGTTCACGAAGCTCTTCCGTGAAAGGCTTGATACGGATTCCTATGAACGGCGGCAGCGTCTCATTTTTGGTTCCCTCTGACACCTCAGTCGCGGCAGCAACAGCGTGCCCGTCTTCCTCTGCGTCAGGACGATTTCCATAACCATCCTCGAAGTCAATCCGAAAATCTTCGACCGGCTCGCGCCGTAACTTAGCACTAACGCGGCGGTAAATGGCATGGGCCAGCCAGGCTGGTTTGTTTTCCCGACGCACAACGTCGGGATTGTCTTCCAGTTGCTGATTCAAGTCCCTGGCGTCCTCGACCGAGTCAGGCAAGTCGACAGTCCCAGGCAGGCCAATCGCTTTTGCGAATACCAGAAAGTCCGGGGCAAACTGGTCCAGTGAGCGGCGGGCCATTGCTCCCAGGCGTAGGGCTGAATCTGCCTTGAAAAGATGAGCGCCGCCATAGACGGTATGCACGGGTTGCCGCCGGCCGAGCTCGCCAGGATATTTCTGGGCGAAATCATTGTTTGCCTGCCGCAAACGAGCGGCGGCATCTCGCACCGAGTCGATAGAAAGAGACGTTTTCATAGGTCCCTTCGCGATGATGGATGAAAGTGTGAGCGCGACTTTATTACAGGACCGTCTAAACTTCCACCCCGATCCCAAGTGAAGAGCCCAGTTGACGTGGCGCTGGAGATGCTTGTGGCAAATCCGCCGCAGCCAATTTAGCTTTAGAGCCCGCGAAGCTTGGCGAAAGCATAGAACCTGGGGCGGTAAGCCCCAGGTTAACCCCAAAACAAATTCGTAGCCCGCGAGGCGGCGGCAGAGCCAACAAAAGAGAACATCGTTGATGAAACCTTGCGCTCGAAGAATCATTCATCTGCTGCCGCCCGTTTCACGGGCTGGGCCAATTTCTTAAAACGCTAACCTAGGGTTCCGCTTCGCTCCACCCTAGGCTTTATACTTTCGCCCGTTTTCACGGGCTCTAAATCCAAGTGCGGTCCGCCGCCCGCAAGGGATCAGTGCTGCCTTTGCTGCTCAGTTTGTTAGGACAATGGTGATGCCGGCTTAGCGTGCTGGATGCGGCGGTTCTAACCCCCCACTCAAACCACGGAGAATTCACCTCACCTCTGATTACCGGGATCGGAAATGCTGATTGACTGCGTCGTCTCCAGGGATATAATCCAACCATCTCGCAAGGTCTTCCAGTCTAAACTGTTCAATCGATCAGGAGGTATCCCTCTGATGAATAGAGCGTGTCAGACACAAGTCACAATTATCAACCTTCCCACCATCACGCAGCGTGCGCGAAAACGTTGGGCCCTGACTTTTGCCGTAGCCTCGGTTGTGGTACTGGCGTCAGCCGTTCCACTTTACGCTCAGACATTCCGCGGAAACATACTGGGCACGGTTACCGATCCCAACGGCGCAGTTATTCCTGAGGCCACTGTGACGGCGAAGAACGTGGGGACTGGCATCGAACGATCCACCGTGACCGACTCGTCAGGAAACTACACCCTGGCGGAGCTGCAAACAGGCACTTATGTGGTGACTGCGCAAAAGCCTGGTTTCGCCAAATACCAAATTGATGGTGTGGTCGTGGAAGTCACGAGCGAAAAGCGAGTGGACGTCGAACTCTCGGTGGCCGGCAGCGACGCAGTTGTATTGGTGGCTCCCGCCGCCCAGGTTGAAACCACTACTAATACGCTCGGCGGCACTATCAGCACCAAAGCCGTAGCCGACCTGCCGGTGAATGGACGCGATTTTACTAAGTTCCTGGTGCTGGTACCCGGTGCCACGGGAGATCCTTCCGGAGCTACCGATTCACCCGGATCATTTGGACTGTTTAGTGCCAACGGCAACCGTGGCCGCGCTAATAATTATCTTCTGGACGGCACCGACATGAATGATGGTTATCGCAACTTGCCGGCGATCAATGAAGCAGGTGTGTTTGGCACCCCGGCAACTATTCTGCCTATCGAAGCCATCTCCGAAGTTGCAGTCCTTTCCAATTTTGAAGCCGAGTATGGCCGAAACTCGGGCGCCGTCGTAAACATCGTTACCAAATCAGGGACCAATGAATTTCACGGTTCGGTTTTCGAGTTCTTCCGTAATAACGCACTCGATGCGCGAAACTTTTTCAATCCCAAACCTGATCCCCAAACCGCGTTTCGCAATAATCAGTTCGGCGGATCACTCGGTGGGCCGATCATTCGTAAGCGCACATTTTTCTACTTCGCTTACGAGGGCCAGCGTGAACGCGTTGGCCTCAATTCAACGGCCCGTGTTCCCGATCCCAGGGAGATTGCTGCTTTGGGAGGAACGACGAATCCCGTGATTGCAAGGCTGCTGGCGCGGAATCCCTGGCCCGCGCCTAATCGTCCGCTTCCTCTGTTTGACGACACGGGCACGCCAAATTTGTTTGTGACGACCCGCGCGCTGAATGATGTCGACAGCATGATTGGAAAAATCGACCATTCATTCAACGAGCAGAATCAACTGACAGCGCGCTATTTCTTCGGCAACAGCAATCAGTCTTTCCCGCTGGCAATTCTCGCGGGCAATGTTTTGCCTGGCTATAACACGGTAACGCCGACGCGCGTGAACCTCTTCTCCATTTCGTACCTTAAGCTGTTCTCGAATACCAAGGTCAACGAGATGAGATTTGGCTACAATCGTTTCGATGAGGGCTTTTTTCCTGAGGACCAGGCTTTCGATCCGAACAGCATTGGACTAAACACCGGGGTCGCGAGTTCGCAGGATTTCGGCTTGCCCTTCATTCGCATCAGAAACGACCCCGTGGGTTCGATTGCCTCGATCGGCGCCACCCTCTCAGTGCCGCGGGCGCGGGTTGATACCAACTGGCAGGCTATCGACAATTTCTCGTGGAAACTCGACCGTCACGATCTGAAGTTTGGATATGAGTTTCGCCGAACCTTTGTAAATGCGTTTTTCGACGCCGGCTATCGAGGCCGTTTGGATTTTGATTCACTGGCCGATTTCCTTTCCGGCACTTTGAGCGGCGGTCGTTCAGCGCGCGGTGACTCACGTCGCGGTACGTTTCAAAATTCGCACGCCGGGTTTATCCAGGACACTTTTCGTTGGCGGCCCAGCGTGACCTTCAATCTTGGACTCCGCTACGACTACATGGGCGTCATTGCCGAAGAACGCAACCGCTTTAGCAACTTCGATCCCGCGCGCGGCCTGGTGCAGGTCGGCGCCGGAGGCCTCGACAAACTCTACAATAGTGACTGGAACAACTTTTCACCGCGAATCGGAGTCGCCTGGGACCTGTCCGGCAAAAGCAAGACAGTGTTGCGTGCTGGTTGGGGGCTTTTTTACGATGCTTTTTCGCAGGACTTTTTTGTAGGCCAACTGCCGTTTAATACCTTCAATCCCGGGCCCGCCTACAACCCGATCGGACCTTCCGCGGTTCTTTTCTCTTTTTCGACTACACCGGAGATTCAGGACGGGGTACCGATCTTCACAGACTTTCTCGACTCGGATGTTTTCACCGTCGATCCGAACCTGCGCACGCCTTACATCCAAAACTACAATCTCAACCTCCAGCACGAACTGTTTCGAAACGGCGTACTCCAGGTGGGCTACGTGGGTTCAAACGGAACGAAGCTCTTCCGCTATCGCGATATTAATCAGCCGGTGAATCCAAGCGTCTCGACCGCCCGTCCCTTTGATAACGGCCCGTTCGCTCCCTCCGGCGGAACCTTCTTTTATGTTAACCAACTCGAAACGTCAGCGCATTCAAATTACAACGCCTTGCAGACTAGTTTCACTCTCCGAAACCGTCGCGGCTGGAACACTAATATCAACTACACCTGGTCGCACTCGATTGATAATGCCTCCGACGGCCAGGACTATGTTGCCAATGCAACGCAACCGGAAAACAGCCATCGCGCGGATCTGGAAAAGGCCAACTCAAACTTCGATAACCGGCACCGATTTGTGTGGAGCTTCGGTTACGAGATTCCCAATTTCGCGAAGAACCACCCGCGCATCGGCGATGGCTGGCAGTTGAATGGTATTCTGACCCTTAAGAGCGGTAGTCCGTTTCATGTAAACCTTTTTGACGACTACAACGGCACCGGCGAGTTTTTCCCGCGGCCGGATCTCGTCGGAGATCCTTATGCCGGCACCAGCGGCCATGAACGATTTCTCAACCTGGCGGCTTTCAAGGTTCCCTGCACGCTCGATCCTGCTGGCGATGGCAGTGCTGGTTCATGCCTTCCCGGCACGCAGCATTTCGGTAGTCTGGGCAGGAACTCACTCATAGGCCCGGCTTATCGCAACTTCGACTTATCAATCTTCAAAACCACACCGATTAGCGAACAGGTGAAGGTCGAGCTGCGGGCCGAAATCTTCAACATTTTCAATCACCCAAATTTCTCTTCGCCATTGCTTCCCGGCTTTTCAGCCGATGCCAGCTTCAACGGAATTGATTCTGTAACTGGACGCGGCCAGGGATTTCTGCCGATCACGGTCACACCCGACGTAGGCATCGGCAATCCATTCCTCGGCGGTGGCGGCCCGCGAAATATTCAGCTTGCGGTAAGGCTACTGTTTTAGAAGTAAGGAAGCATTTTGGCCCGGACAGATGCTTCCTATCCGAGAAATATTTAGCCGCGCATTTCGCGGACAGACGCGGATCTCAACTCTAAGGATGGCATTTAAGCTTGAGCAGTCCACTCAGGGCCCTCATCTTCAAGCAGTCCACTCAAGTTTGAACGTCTCTCAGGTTGGAAGGGTGGTTCACCCCTGCCTCAAGTTGGAGCAGCTTTCAACAAGTCCCCTTAGGGGCCCAATGTTTATAGCCTTCGAGTCCTCATTCATTGACCCAGCTCCGTAGGAGCGTCATGTCCATCGCGTCAAGATGGATTCACGCGCCGGGTACATGTCCTACGGAGCTGAATCAATATTTCGTTGCATTAACTATAGACATCTGGCTCCTAACGGAGCCTTCGCGTCTTGCGCCGCTCCTGGTGCGGAACTACACGGCTTCAACTGATGAGCGGAAACAGGTGGCCGAATCAAGCGGCGTTATTTGAAATTACTGTTAAGCACAATGTCATCGGCAATGGTGCCCCGCGCAAGGGCACGATTTTTACCGTCGCGCCCAATCGACTCGAAAAATTCTCTCGGACGTGAAGTTCGTCAACTGCTTCGCGATGTTCGGATGATTGAGTGCTGCGGCGGCCTTCGCTTCCTGGACGAAGCGCCGCATGCGATCCACAACTTGGTAACCAGGTCAAATTCAGTGCCAAGGGCTGTGAGCAACAAGCCGGTTAATCCTCAATTGAGTTGAGACTTCTTATAGCCGGCTAAAAGATTTGAGATTCCTCTGAATAGCTGGCTCAGCCTCAACACCCGCTTCGGTTGATCCGAACTTTCGTAATTAAGATCGGGTTGCGAAAATCCGGATCGAATCCAAGATTTTAGAAGCATGTCGATGCCATCCAAATTTACAGTGTGATCCAAATCTCAACAACCAAATTTCTGATTATTTGTGAGCGCCACATGGTCCAACTCGTTCATTCGTGCGCGAATAATTTCGTGGCAGTTAATGGCGCGCGAGTTGCCGCTCAGTAAGCTTGCAACCCCAGGCATTGGTGATCGGATGCTCAAAAGGATCCGAACACGATCAGAGCTTACAAATTGCAAGGAGAGGTAGAATGACAAAATCCAAATTTACGTTTTTGGCCACAGTCTTGACGCTGTTTGCGCTGAGCGCAGTTGCTGTTGCGCAGACCAGTAAAGGTTTCGTGGTAGGAACAATTGTTGATCAAAACGGCGCTGCTGTTGCCGGCGCCACAGTCAAAATAACCAACGCAGAAACAGGAGTGATTCGTGAGACCACCACACAGACGGACGGGAGCTTTCGTTTGGACGCGGTTGACCCCGGCACTTACCGGGCGGAGATTGGTGGTCCCGGTTTCAAATCTGCGACGCGCGAAAACATATTAGTTGCTGCCGCGCAGCATACTGATCTATCAACCCCGCTGGAAGTGGGTAATCCCTCTGAAGTAGTCACCGTCACTTCCGGCACACCTATCGAATTACAGACTACGGATGGAACTCGAGTTAATACGCTGAACACGCGTGAGATTACCGAGTTGCCTGTCGCCGGTCTCAATCCGGTGAACCTCGTCTTCACGCTGCCGGGCGTCGTAGATCCGGGCGCGCTCGCTGGTGGTAACGTTCAGGGCACGGAGTTCTCAGTCAACGGGCTACGGCCGCGCGCCAACAACCAGTTGATTGACGGTCTCGAGAACAACGACAATTCGATTACGGGGCAATCGTACCAGCCAACCGTCCGTGATGGTTACTCGGAAGTGACCGTCCTCGGTAGCAACTTTTCATCCGAATACGGACGTGCCGGTGGCGCGGTGGTCAATGTCA